>Ga0101945_1001188_pt1 | contig 29181 bp, 31 predicted proteins | sample DewCreD2012metaG_2_FD_75246 | JGI IMG/M metagenome (GOLD analysis project Ga0101945, IMG submission 75246) | Hot spring sediment bacterial and archeal communities from British Columbia, Canada, to study Microbial Dark Matter (Phase II) - Dewar... ... | reverse complement strand
ATCTGTTCCACAAACCGTCCTTTTTGGACGGTTTGTGGAATTAATTCATTATAGCCTTCTAACCTTGAAAATACTATATTTGCCATAAATTTGATTTCAATATTGACGCATTATTAAGGATGGAATTTTATAAAAGTCAACAAGATAACACTTCTTTTTCTTGTGAATATCGTTTAATGACAAACGATGGTCGGATCGTCTGGGTACGTGATGAGGCCAATATCGTGAGGGATTCCAATGGAGATCCAAGTTATATCCAGGGAGTGCTCTTAGACCTTTCTGATATCCTTCAGCCTCGGGAGGTACTTCTGAAGAACGAAAATAAGTTCCGGACGATTTTTGAAGAGATTGCCGTTGGAATTGCCTTGGTCAATCAGGAGGGACGGATCATTGAAAGCAATAGGGCCCTTCAGAAAATGCTCGGGTATGGAGGAGAGGAACTGTTCAATCGATCCCTCCATGAATTTGTTTATGCGGAGGATAAAGACAAAGACTTGGATCTCTATAAAAAGATGATAAAGGAGAAACAGACCTCTTACCGAGGAGAGAGACGATATCTCCGAAAGGATGGATCCCTCTTTTGGGGGCGTATCCATATCACATTGGTTTGGAATTTAAAAGGAGAATTTCAATCCATGATTCATATGGTAGAGGATATTAATGAATGGAAACAACTTGAGATCCAATTTCTTCAGGCTCAGAAAATGGAGACCGTTGGCCGATTGGCAGGTGGGATTGCTCATGACCTCAATAATCTCTTTACGGTGCTCAGTGGTTATAGTCAGCTTTCCCTGATGGATCTCAAAGAGGATGGTTCATTGAGAGAGAATCTTTTGGAGATTAAGAAGGCGATCCACAAAGCAAGCCAATTAACGAATCGACTTCTTGCGATCAGCCGTCATCAAGTGATGGATATGAAAGTGATCGATCTGAACCAGCTGGTGAGAGACCTCGAAAATATATTAGTTCGAACCATCGGAGAGGATATCGAGTTGGTCACCCATCTGGATGAAGAGGTGGGAAGGGTGAAGACGGATCCTACTCAGATGGAACAAGTGATTCTCAATTTGGTGGTCAATGCAAGGGATGCCATGCCCAATGGGGGGCGGTTGGTCATCGAGACAAGAAATGTGGATTTAGATGAAACCTATGCCCAAACCCATTTTAATATCTCTCCTGGCCGTTTCGTTCTCCTTTCTATAAGGGATACAGGGTGTGGGATGACCCCCGAGATCAAGGAGAGGATTTTTGACCCATTCTTTACGACCAAAACGAAGGAGAAAGGTACAGGTCTTGGCCTTTCCACCGTTTATAATATTATCAAACAGAGTGGAGGAAATATTTGGGTCTATAGCGAACCAGGACAAGGATCCACTTTTAAAATATATCTCCCTCGGGTAGAGCAGGAGGCTGTTTCAAAAGATTCCTCTTTCCATAGGGATGAAAAAATTGAATTCCCTCATGGGAAAGAAACCCTTCTGTTTGTGGAAGATGAGGTCTCACTCCGAAGCCTTTCTTCAAAGATTCTTCGCAATCAAGGATATACTGTATTGGAGGCTTCCAATGGTGAAGAAGCATTAGAATTGGTCCGTCGTTCTATGGATCGACCGATTCATCTCCTAATTACGGACCTTGTCATGCCCCAGATGGGTGGAAAACAATTAGTCGAAGAGTTCAAAAGGTTATACCCGGAGGCAAGAATCCTTTTTATCTCAGGGTATGGAGAGGAAGAGATTCTCCATCAAGAGTCCAATCTCCCTAATGGATTTTTTCTCCCCAAGCCTTTCTCTCCCTTAGAGTTATCCCAAAAGGTCCGTGAGGTTTTGGATCGATAATCGTTTTATCCCCCTGGTTCATTTTCCTTCTCCTTTTATCCCTCCTTCTCGATCCCTCCCAATGCCTTCAACTAAATATTCCCACGTGTAGGCGAGGAGTTTCACTTTATAACCCATCACTCAGAACTAAGGGATAAGAACGAAAATGGTATTGGGGGTTTTATGGGTTTCGGAAATACACCTTTCGGGCTTCAATTTATTTCCGCCTTTCAGCTATGGAATACGGATGGGATTAGAATGGATGTTGCTACAGAGCCAAGTTCTGTATATAATGTTTATTAATTCTATTAGGGATGAAAGGATTTTGAGTGAATCGACGAAGATTTCTCTATTATGCAGGACTTTTGGGACTTCTATGGTCGACTCAAAAAACTCTTTCTCCTCAAGAGACTTTCGCTGGACCTAAAAAAAGTTCATCGAATCTCAAAAAAATTCGGTTCGTTGATGCCCATGCCCATCCAGATCGACGTCTCCCTCCAGGCCGAACCCCTGCATGGCTGGATAAGAGTTCAACATTAAAAAGCATCAAGACGTTAGGAATGGTCGCCTCTTCTTTTGCCGCTGTGGGAGATCAGGTCTTTCTTAGCCAGGGAAGATTTCAAGAGACGGAATACCACAACACCATAGCTCAATTAAACTGGTGGCTTGAGGGAATCATCAAGTCCGAAGAAGCCAGATTGATCCTAAAGGCTTCGGATATAGCAGAGCATTCCGAAACCAACCCTCTGCCGGGAGTGATCCTTTCCATAGAGGGAGGGGATCCCCTAGAAGGAAAGGTTGAGCGGTTAGATGAATTTTATAAAATGGGGGTCCGGATCATTACATTGATTCATTATCGTAACAATGAACTGGGAGATGTGATGAGGCCATGGAAGGATCTTGATCCAGGACCCAGAAATCATGGATTGACCCCGGCTGGAAGGAAAATAGTCGAGCGAATGCAAGAGATAGGGATCCTCATCGATGTGGCTCATGCTCATTGCGAAACATTAAAACAGATTGTTCAATTGAGCCAAAAGCCTTTGATCGATTCCCATACCAACCCGTGTGCACTGAACGTTCCATCCACCTGTGGTCGTCTCCGAACTTGGAAGGAGATGGAGTGGGTAGCGAAAACAGGTGGGGTCATCTGCACCTGGCCTCTCGCTTATCAAAGAGGTTCCGTCAAACGAATGACTTTTTTAGATTGGGCTTTAGAGATCCTTGAGATGAAAAAAAGATTGGGGATGGAGCATGTCGGATTGGGAACAGATGGAGGAGGTTACCTCTCCAGACTCATTGAGGGATATCGGGATGTATGTGATTTAAAAAAATTGGTGAGCACCATGGAGGAAATTGGGTTTAGCCAGGAGGAAATTGAAGCCTATATGGGTGGAAATTTTCTTCGTGTCCTCAAAAGCTGTATCACTTAGAAGGGAAAGGGAAACGTCCATTTAAAGGGAGGGACCCCAATGGAACGTGGGCTTACACCGAAACGGGTTCGGTTTTTAAAGAGAGACTATTCGAGAGGATTTATCAAAGAGGTTGGATTTAAGGCGATCGATATGGAGAGAGGTTATCTGGAATCTCGCCTAAAGATCCAGAACCGCCATCGTCAGCAGGATAACTACATCCATGCTGGAGTCATAGCCACCATGGCCGACCATACCGCAGGCTATGCTGCCTTCAGCCTGGTTCCTGAAGAGTTTCGAATATTGACCATCGAATTTAAAATCAACTTTCTTGAGCCCGCCTATGGAGAGGCCTTGATCTGTCGGTCAAGAATCCTCCGCGAAGGAGGCCAAATCCTTGTGGGTGAGAGCGAAGTGTTCGATCAGAGAAAGGAAGGGGAAAAATTGGTCGCTAAGGCGATGGTCACCTTGAGAGCCATTCACCAGAGTAAAATTAAACCGGCGTCTCTTTAAACGCTTCGGAAGCATCCACTCTCATGCGCTATCTATTCGGTGTCTTCCTGATTCTCCTCTCCGGTGCCTCTTTTGGGGCCGCTCCTATCTTTGCCCGATTTGCTTACGAGGCTCAGGTCTCTCCCGTTATGCTTCTCTTTCTTCGATTCGGAATGGCCTCTCTATTGCTGATTTCCATCATGATCCTCGGGAGATATTCATGGCCACGAGGAGGAATCCTATTCGGCCTTATCCTCATGGGGGCATTTGGGTACGTGGGACAATCTTTCTGTTATTTTACGGCCCTCACTTTTATCCCCGCAGGGCTCGTGGCCCTATTACTCTATCTCTACCCCGCTATAGTAACCCTTTTCTCTAAATGGATTCTAAAAGAGAATCTTTCAACAATAAAAATGGTCGCCCTTTTCCTTGCCCTTATAGGAATGGTATTGACCATTGGTCCTTCTGGAGGAAGAAATCCGATAGGTCTTCTGTTAGCCATAGGAGCTGCCTTCATTTACTCCGGATATATTCTTACAGGAAGTAGAATGGTGAAGCCAGGGAAAGCCATTCCCTCTTCCTGTGTGATTATGATCTCGGCAGCAATAGTCTATGGAGTGATGGTTTTACTCAAGGGGGAGGGCTTTCCAATGACGACAAAGGGGTGGATTTCGGCGATGGCTTTGCCCTTTATCTCAACGGTGGTAGCAGCAGGTAGTTTTTTAGCCGGATTAGAACGAGTGGGCCCTGTGATTGCCTCCACTCTCTCTACGATTGAACCCGTGGTCACCGTTTTTCTTGCAGCCCTCATCCTTAATGAAAGAATGACATCCACCCGATTGATCGGAGGCTCCTTCATCCTTTTTGCTGTTCTTCTTTTAATCAAAAAGACAAGAACTATGGAGAATTCAAAAAAAGGAAATATCGGGATTAACCCTCCACTGAGGGGTGGAAATAAATTTAAGCCTGACAGGAGTATTTCCAAAACCCATAGGACGCTCAATACCCCTTCTCGGGCTTATTCTCCGCTTCTGGGTGAGGGATTACTACCGGGAAGAAAAGAATCTTGACAGGGGAAAAGGGAATTTGATAGGTTGTCAAAGAAATTTTAATCCAAGGAGGAGGAATATGAAAAAAGAGAAATCAAAAGGGATGAGCCGAAGGGATTTTATAAAGAGGGCAGCCTTAGGGTCTATGGCGTTAGGGATATCTGGATTCCCGGGAAAGAATCTATATGCCCAGAAAAAGGTTCCCATTAAGATCGGAGTCGCCATCTCTCTTACTGGGTCTATGGCGCGGGAAGGAGAATTAGAGATGGGAGGCTATAAGCTCTGGGGGAAGATTATCAATGAGAGGGGTTGCACCTTTGGTGAGGTCGAAAAATTGGGTTGTCCTGGTCCAGGTCTTTTAGGAAGACAGGTAGAATTTGTGGTTTACGATGATAAGAGTGATCCCAGTGAATCCAACAAACTGGTCCGAAGACTTATTGTTTCGGATAAGGTCGATCTCATCCTGGGTCCTTACGGGAGCCCTGCTTCCAATGCCATTGCCCCTTTAGCCGAAGAGTATCGAATCCCCGTGATTACTCCTCTGGCCAACGCTCCGGTGATCTGGGAAGGAAAGCGAAGGGAATGGTTCGTTGGTATTCTTCCTCCAGCATGGAAGAATCTTTACGGGTCTCTCATGATTGGAAAAGAAAAAGGGGCAAAAACCGTGGCTTTCATTTATTCCGACACCCCATTTCCAATTGGCGCCTGTAGACCTCTCATCGCCAAAGCCAAAGAGATGGGAATGGAGGTCGTTCTGGACGAGGCTTATCCAAAAGAGACAGCCGATTGGGAGCCCATTATGTCAAAGGCGTGGTCAAAGAGGCCTGATTTAATCTTAGGAGGAGGCTATCTCCCCGATTCGATTGGCCTCATGAAGGCAGCAAAGGCCGTCAATGCTACCCCAAAACTCTTTGGTTTCCTGGTCGGACCCGCCATCGCGGATTTTGCAAACTCCTTGAGGGAAGATGCAACCTACGTGACAGGTGAGACCTTCTGGGAACCCTTTGTCAGGACCCCTGGTAATCAAGAATTCTATCGAGCCTATCTAAAAGAATACAATAAAGAGCCCTCTTACCATGCGGCTGCTGGGTTTGCAGCTGGTCAGATCCTTGAACGGGCGGTCAAAGAAGTCGGAACCATTGAAGACAAAAAGGCCCTGAGAGATAAACTTTACTCCATCAAGACAACCACCATCTTTGGCGAATATGAAGTGAACCCTCTTGGCCACCCAGATTCTGGGTGGCAGATTGGGAAGGCGACCAACCTCATTCAGTGGCAGAAGGCAGAGGGAAAGAAACTGCTTCCCAATCAGGTGGTCATCCAGGGAATGGTCAAAGAGATTGTGTATCCAAAAGAGAGCAGGACGGCCGACGTCATTTATCCTTTCCCAGGATGGAAAAAATAGTCAGACCTTTGGAATGCTGGAATATTGGAATGGAATGATTTCTTTAAAATTGATCCAATATTCTCGCATTCCACCTAATCCTGTATTTCCATGTATCCCCCTCACTGAAGGGTGGAAATAAATTTAATCCCGACAGGGGTATTTCCGAAACCCAAAGAATGCGGATCAATTTATAGGTTTAAGGAATACGAATGGATCCATCGTAGAAGTGGGTTTTCTGATTAAAACAAACGAAAGTTAAGATTTCTATGGACCATTTAAGGTGGCCGCACCATGGGTTTCTCCAATACCCCTCTCGGGCTTATTCCCCACTTCTGAGTGAGGGATTATATTTCCATGACGAATTTTCTTGAAATCCTGATTCGAGGTCTTATGTTAGGCTCTCTTTATGCCTTGGTGGGGATGGGGCTCACCTTGGTTTGGGGAGTGGTAGGAATTGTCAACATTGCTCACGGCGAGTTTGTCATGCTGGGAGCCTATTTCGCCTTCTGGACCTTTAGCCTCCTCCATCTCAATCCTTTGATCTCCGTCGTCCTCTCTGTCCCAATCTTCTTTCTTATAGGGGCCACCCTCCACAAAAGAATTACAGAGAGATTGACCAATGCCCCTGAACTTTCAGCCCTGATCCTCACCTTTGGAATGTCCATATTGATATGGAATTTGGCTCAATTCTTCTGGACCAATACCTATCGATCCGTCCCCTATTTGACGGGTAACTTCTCATTTTTGGGATTAACTCTTGCAAAAAGCAAAACCATATCCTTCTTTTTGGCTCTTGGAATGACGATCGCTCTCTTCACCTTTTTGAAATACTCAAAAATAGGAAAAGGGATTCGTGCCACCTCTCAAAATTCTGAAGTCGCATTGGTTTGCGGGATAGATACTAAGAAGATGAGGACTCTTACCTTTGGGATAGGCATTGGCCTGGCCGGAGCCGCTGGAGTCATTGTGAGCCTCCAGTGGGTGATCTTTCCTCAAATGGGAGGAAGTTATGTCTCAAAGGCTTTTGCGATCGTGGTGTTGGGAGGGTTGGGAAACGTTCAGGGAGCATTAGTAGGCGGATTTATCATTGGCGTCTTAGAAAGTCTCGTGACTCAATATATGAGCGCCAAGATGGCCCAGATCCTCCCTTCCCTCATCATTTTAATCATTCTTTTATTAAAACCAACAGGGTTATTCAAGAGATAGAAGAAGAGACATGGGAATCCTATCGAAAAAATTTCTCATCCTCGTCGGGTTGGCCATCCTTCTGGCCTTTCTCATCTCTTTCCCCTTCTTTGCCACGGACTACTGGATGACCCTTCTTATTCTCATTTTAATCTATACCGTATATGCCTCTGGCTGGAACCTTTTTTCAGGCCTGACAGGATATACCAATTTTGGTTTAGCCTGGTTTATCGGTGTAAGCGGATATGTAAGCAGTATTCTCATTGCCGACTACCAATGGCCCTGGCTTTTTGCCTGGCCGATGGGAGCCCTTTTCATCAGTCTCGTATCTATTGCTGTAGGATATATCCTTTTAAGGATCAAGGGGGTCTATTTTGCTATCTCGATGGTGGCCTTAACAGAAGGAACCCGGGAGCTCTTCGGTACAGGATATCTCGAACCCATCACCCATGGAGGAAAAGGGCTTCCCTTTGTTGCAGGAATTCCTCTTTCTACCCTATACTGGTCTATTCTTTTTCTGGCCTTTGTCACCATTTTTATTTGTTACAAGATTACCTCGTCCAAATTTGGACTCCAGCTCATGGCGATTCGCGAAGATGAACAGGCTGCAGAAACCCTTGGGATAAATACAACCAAAGCGAAAATCCTTGCTTTTACCTTAAGCTCCTTTTTGGTGGGATTAGGGGGAGCGATTCACTGTACCTACCAAAATTATATTGATCCCAATTATGCCTTTAATATTCAACTTACCCTTACTCCGATTGTGATGACGCTTTTTGGTGGGATTGGGACAGTCTTTGGACCTGTCCTTGGAGCAACCCTCTTCACCTTTATCCATGAAATCCTATGGGCTGAGTTAACTTTGCTCTATATGGCCATCTTTGGAGGGATCCTGATGGTATTGATTCTTTTCTTTCCTCAGGGTCTATTGGGCTGGATGAAGAGGAGGGGGATTTTACCTAAAATCAGAAAAATATAAAAAGAGGAGTCCCTGTGGGAGAGGCTATTTTAAAAGTGGATCAAGTGGTAAAAAGGTTTGGAGAAGTGGTGGCACTGGATCACTGTTCCTTTGATATTGAAAAGGGATCAATCACCGGGCTTATTGGTCCTAACGGAGCTGGCAAAACGACCCTTTTCAATCTCATTACAGGGATTCTTCAGCCTGACGAAGGACGTATCTTCTTCAAAGGGGAAGAGATTACGAGAAAAAAGCCTTACGAGATTGCCCGTATGGGAATTGGACGCACCTATCAGATCATTCGGATCTTCCCAAAGATGACCCTTTTGGAGAATCTTCTGGTGGTGGGAAGAGAAAAAGGGAAAGCGGTGGTTGAAAAAGCCTATGAGCTTCTTCATCGGGTCAGACTCTACGAGAAAAAAGACGAGGATGCCTCGGACCTCTCCTTTGGGCAACAGAAACTCCTTTCCTTGGCCCAGGTATTAATGCTTGACTCCGAACTCATCCTTCTTGACGAACCAGCGGCAGGGATCAATCCAACCCTTCAGAATGAATTGATGGAGCTGATCCATCAACTCAATGAGGAAGGCAAAACCTTCGTCATTGTCGAACATGATATGAAGGTAATCATGAACCACTGCCAGAAGGCTATAGCCTTAAATTACGGACAAAAGATTGCTGAAGGAAGTTGCAGTGTGATTCTAAAAGATGAAACCTTGCTGGAGCATTACTTTGGAAGATAAGAGGGAAAGGTGGAAAAAAAGAGAGAAAACATCCTGCTGATCGAGGGTCTGGTTTCTGGCTACGGGAAGATGGAGATTCTCCATGGTGTTTCTCTCTCGGTGGGAAAGGGAGAGATTGTTGGCTTAATTGGCCCTAATGGAGCTGGAAAATCGACGGTGTTGAAGGCTGTTGCAGGTCTCTTGAAAGTCCACGGTGGAAAGATTGCATTCTTGGGAGAGGAGATTACTAATCATCCTCCTTATCAGATTGTAAAAAAGGGGATGGCTTTCAATCCCCAGGGAAGGGTGATCTTCCCGGAGATGACGGTTCAGGAACACCTGGATATGGGAGCCTGGACGATCAGAGACCGAAAACAAAAAGAAGAAGCCCTTGAGCGTGTTTATCAACTATTTCCTTGGCTCATGGAGAAGAGAAAGCGAAGAGCGGCTCAGATGAGCGGTGGAGAGCAACAGATGCTTTCCCTGGCCCGGGCCATGATGATTCAACCCAAACTTCTTCTCCTCGATGAACCCTCCCTCGGGCTTTCTCCCAAATGGGTCCAAACGGTTTTTGAGAAGATCGTCGAGATTAAGAACTCTGGAATCCCTTGTCTGATTGTCGAACAGAAAGCAGCGATGATTCTGGAGTATTCGGATTATGGATATGTCCTTGAGATGGGAAAGAATCGATTTGAAGGGAGAGGACGGGATCTTCTCGAAAATCCTGATGTCCGCCGCCTCTACCTCGGTGGTTAACACAAAGAGTCATTTTCTTTATTTCTTCGATCCATTCGCTTCCTTTTAAGAGTGAAAAGGCTTGAGAGTCTCTGCAATCTTTTGGATCAAAGTCGTTTTTCCCACTCCTGGAGCCCTTGTAATAAGAATATTCTTTTCGCTCATGAGAGAAAAGCAGAGGCATTATCCTTGGACAAAAGGATTATGTCGTCTTTCGTGTTGGATTGTCGAAAAGGGTTTTGGGCCATAATTATGACCAGGGTAGACAATGGTCTCCCCTGGAAGGGTATAGAGTTTATTTCGAATCGAGGATTCCATCGCTTCCCAGGAACTTCCCGGGAAATCGGTTCTCCCCACCGAACCTACAAAAAGGGTGTCTCCAGTGAAGACCATTCCATCCATGTAAAGTGCCATTCCTCCGGGAGAATGGCCAGGGGTATGAATCACCTCAAGTTGAATATTTCCCACCCGAATTCTATCGCCTTCTCTTACTAAAATATCAGGAGGAGGAGAAGGGGTCGCCCTAAACATTTCGAGAAGGTAGATGGGAGTATGGGTAAGAAGGGGAGCGTCCTTTTCGTGGATCACGATTTTTGCTCCTGTTCTTTTCTTCATGGCTGCATTTCCCATGATGTGATCCACGTGAGCATGGGTATTGACGATATATTTGATTTGACTTATTCTGTAAGATCTGGCTTCTGAGAGGAGCTCCTCTGTATCATCTGCTGGGTCAATAAAGAGTCCTTCACCCATCTCATCGTCACCGATCAGGTAACAGAAGACTGCAAAACTCCCCACTTCGTATTGTTTCACAATCATCTCTCTCTTCCTTTCACCTCTTTTTTAAAACTATAATGGATAGCCACTCTAACTTCAACTTTTTTAGAAAAAATTTTAGCCTCTGCGGCAAAAAGCCCCTCTACTTAAAAGGGCAACGGAAACTGCACGAGAAGACTGAAGTTGCTCATTCCTCTTGAGTAAAGATATTCTTTCTAGTAACCTCTCACATATTCGTATAATTTATGTTAAACTCATCCGCGTTCTACGGGTTTCGGAAGTACTCCTGTCGGGCTTAAATTTATTTCCACCCTTTCCTGAGGGGTTACCTCTTTCTATCGATCTTTATTTGAAAAAAGGGACTTTTCATTTTAATTTTTATAAAACTCAGATAAAAACCAAAGGATTTGACCAATGAAGTTAAGTGAAGATCTCTTTGCCTATATCTGGCAGAATCCCTATGAAAATAATTGCAATTCCTATATCATCGGTGGGGAAATCGTTACCCTCATCGATCCAGGCCATACTCAATACCTTGACAGGCTCTTCCACCAGATGGAAGAAGATGGTCTTTCGAAAGATCGCTTAAATCTCATCCTTCTCACCCACTCCCATCCTGACCACTTCGAAAGCCTCGAAGCCTTTCTTGACCAATCTGTGAAGATAGCCATGAGCCGTGAAGAAGCACAATACCTTCAACAGATCGGAAGATATCTCTTCGAAATGATGGGTAAATCCCTTCCCCCTTACCGAATTGATTTCTTTTTGGAAGAAGGGGAATTGAGGCTGAAGAATCGAGTGCTCCAGATCATTCATACCCCGGGGCACTCTCCTGGCTCCCTATCGATCTACTGGCCTGAAAAGAAAACCCTTTTCACAGGAGATCTTATTTTTTACGGAGGGGTAGGAAGAACGGATTTCCCAAAAGGAAACTCAACCTTGTTAGTGAAGAGCATCGAACGGCTCGCTCGATTGGACGTAGAACTTCTTCTCCCTGGACATGGGGAAATCGTAATGGGAAGGGAGATGGTTCTCGAGAATTTCGAATTTATTCGGCAGAATTATTATCCTTACCTATAGCTTGATCTCTTAGCCTCTCTTTGAGTTTTTCCAACCCTTCCTGGTAGGACTGATCGATCCTCAAACTCTCTTTGTCCCAAAGGGGACTGCTCTCGATACAGGGTTCTATGGCACTCCCATTGAAGCCCTCTTTTTTCAATCCTTCTAAGATGATCGTTCTAAGCTTTCGTTTAGTGTTTTCTTTCTCTTCTTGATAGGAAACGATGAGGTTTAGGAATTCTCTTTTGATCTCATCCATCGGCTCCTTCCTCAATGCCTCGATTCCATCCAGAATCCTTTCATCTCTTAGATTTAAAGAAAGACCCTGGATCCAATGATCAATCAGATGGTTTTCAATTTCCGTAGCCCTTTTCTTTTCCATTCTTTCCATCTCTTTTTGAATCTCTTTTATCGTGATCGATCCTTCTCGGTAACGATGAGCCAGGGCCTCTGCCTTTTGAACGATTTCTTTCCGTTTGATCTCTTCTCTCTCTTTTTCAGAGATCTTAAGACCCTTCGTCCTTTCCAAGGCCAGTTCCAGAGATGATTTTATCTCGCCCATGCCTTTCCTCCCTTCTGAGGAAAAAGATTAAAAAAAACCCCGGTCATGACCGGGGTTTTTCTCTGAACAGCGGTATTCAATTTTATGAGATGACAGTCACGTTGGTTGCCTGTAACCCTTTGGGTCCGTTAGAGATCTCGAACTCCACCTCTTCTCCCTCGTAGAGGGTTTTAAAGCCATCTTTCTTGATGGCAGAGAAATGGACAAATACGTCTCCCCCATCTTCCCGGGAGATAAATCCATATCCCTTTTTCTCATTAAACCATTTAACTCGACCTCTGGCCACTACAACTCACCTCCTCTCCTTTTTAAACTGCCGTAAGTTGTAATAGCCATTGGCCTTAAATAAAAAAGGTCACAAAAGCCATAAAAATTTCTTTTGCGACCTTAATATTTAAACCAAACAACCACTCCTTACAACTTACTTGCCTCGAATTATGGCAAACTCTTTCGTGAAAGTCAAGCCCTCGCTTCAAATCTCTTCTCTGAGGAAATTGACACTTCCTGCCTTAGAATCATATAATTTTATAACAATGTATCAAGAAAGAACCTATCGAAATTATGTCCGAACCGATGATCTGGTCAAGTTTGAAGTGATCGTGAAGGAAACAGACCTCCTCATAAGAGCTGAAAAAGACCTTTCTCTCCATGCCAGAGAAGCGGTTTTGAAATACCGCTCTCAAATCGAGGCCTATATCGAAAAGAAGCCTTGGTTCGAAACAGCCCTCTCCCCTCTTCCAATGGATCCCTATGCCCCTAAGATCGTTCAAGAGATGTGTTGGGCCTCACAGATTGCTCAGGTTGGCCCTATGGCCTCTGTTGCCGGAGCGATCGCTGAATGGGTTACAAAAGATCTTCTGCCCTTCTCAAAAGAATTAATTATTGAAAATGGAGGAGATATCTATCTTGTCTCTTCCAGGGAGAGGACCATCGGAATCTATGCAGGCGCATCCCCTCTCAGCCTTAAGATAGGAATTTTCATTCCTCCTGAGGAGAACCCTCTGGGCATCTGCACCTCCTCAGGAACGGTAGGCCATTCACTCAGTTTTGGAAGAGCGGATGCGGTCTGTATCCTCTCGAAATCTGCCATATTAGCCGATGCCGTGGCAACGGCCATTGGAAATTGGGTTCAGGGGAAGAAGGACATTGAGTCTGCCTTAGAGAGAGGAAGCAAACTGGAAGGGGTTTTGGGAATCCTCATCATTGTAGAGGAGAAAATGGGGGTATGGGGGAAGGTCAACCTGGTTCCCCTCAATAGACCATGAAAACCGTCACCATCGCCACACTCGGATGCAAGGCCAACCAATTCGATTCAGAGGTTCTGGCCACCTCGTTAGAGGAAAGAGGGTATCAGGTCGTTCCTTTTGGAGAGGAGGCAGAGATCACCATCATCAATACCTGCACGGTGACCCATCGAGCCGATTTTGAATCCCGACAGTTGATCAGGAAGGCCATTCGATATAATCCCAACTCTCTTATTATCCTCACAGGATGCTATGCTCAAACCCAACCCGATCTATTAGTCCCTCTTAAGGAAGTCAGATATCTTTTGGGGAATAAAGAAAAGCTCCATCTTCCAGAACTCTTGCCCGCTCTCATCAGAGGAGAAGCTCCAAGGGTTCAGGTCAGTGAGATCCAAAGGGAAACCCCTCTCTTTGAAAAACTGATCCCTTCTTTTCGATCTCACACTCGGGCCTTTCTCAAGATTCAGGATGGGTGTGATGCAAGATGCTCTTACTGTATCGTTCCCTATGCTCGTGGCCCTTCAAGAAGTCTTCCTCTGGATAAGGTCATTGGATATCTCAACATGTTTAAGGAGAAAGGGTTCAAAGAGGTCGTCCTCACAGGGATTCATATTGGATCTTATGGAATGGATCTCCATCCCCCTGTCACCTTAGATCAGCTCCTTGAAGAGATTGAACATCAGGAAACCCCTTCCCGAATTCGACTCAGCTCTATCGAGCCTCAAGAGTTTTCCCCTCATCTTATGAACCTCCTGACTCGATCCAAAAAGCTCTGCCCCCATGTCCATCTTCCCATCCAGAGTGGAGATGAAAAAATCTTAAAGAGGATGAATCGACCCTATGATCCCTCTTTTCTGTACGACCTAATCATGAAGATTCATCAGACGTTGCCAAAGGCTTCGATTGGTGCGGATATCCTCGTAGGGTTTCCTGGAGAGGGAGAAAGGGAATTTATGCAGACCTACCAGCTTATCCACTCTCTCCCCATCTCCTATCTCCATGTCTTTCCCTATTCGGTCCGAAGGAGAACAGAAGCGGCCAATCTTTCTGGAAAGGTAGACGAAAAGGAGATTAAGCGAAGAGCAGAGGTCATGAGGGAACTGGGGAGAAAAAAGAGGAAGGCATTCTATTCACAGTTCCTCCATCAAGATCTGGAGGTTCTAATAGAGGACCGGAAAGAAACAGGAACGGAAAGAAGGATGGGATTGTCCCGAAATTATATCCCTGTGGTCTTACTTCAAGGGGTTTGCGTGGAGATAAACCAGGAGATTAAAGTAAGGGTCGTCGATGTTAACGAAAAGGTGGTCTTTGGAAAGGTGGCCTATGGAGATCGATGAAGAGAGAAGAAATAGACTGAAAGAATTGGAAGAGAGGGTAGGGTACCGATTCTCTCAGATTGAATGGCTCCATCAGGCCATGACTCATAAATCCTATGCCTATGAAACGAATTCGGTGGAGAAGATCAACAATGAGGTTTTGGAATTTCTGGGAGATGCGGTTCTCAATCTCGCTGTTGGACACCTCCTCTATCAAAGATTTCCTGGAGTCCAGGAGGGAACCCTATCCATGCTCCGCTCCTATCTTGTCAAGAAGAGCTCTCTGGCCTCCCTCTCCGAAGGCCTTCGATTAGAGCGTTATCTCCTCCTGGGGAAGAGCAGAAAGATGGATGAGGAGAAGGGAAGGACCGCTCTTTTAGCCAATACTTACGAAGCCCTGATAGGGGCCATCTTTCTTGATTCAAATTTTGATCAAGTCTCCGAGATCATCCGACAACATTTTGAACCCTACCTCCCCACCGAACTCATCCTAGAAAGGATGAATAACCCAAAAACCCTTCTCCAAATCTATTCCCAACAGACTTATCGAAACTCTCCCCAGTATCAGGTTCATCACGAGCCTGGATCGGATCGGGATAGACGATTCAAAGCCTCTGTCTCAATTAACGGAGAAGTGAGAGGATGGGGATGGGGGAGAAATAAGAAAGAGGCAGAGGAGGAGGCTGCAAAAGAGGCCTTAAGAAAACTAAACATTTATTAAAACGATGTCCCCCTTCGAGGCCCCTCTCATTCTTCCCATCTTCCTTCCCCAACAAGGGTGTCCGAACCGGTGCATTTTCTGTAATCAAAGGGCGATCGCACGCGAAATCCCTCCCCCTCAAAAGGTCTACCAATTTATCCAATCCTTCCTCCTCTCTCTCCCTGCGAAGGGAAGGGGGAGAGAGATCCAGGTGGCTTTTTACGGTGGGAGTTTCACCAAGATGGAGACGGAGACCCAGATTGCCTATCTTAATGTGACCCGTCCTTTTCTCCTTCAGAATCAGGTCCGTTCCATCCGAATCTCCACTCGCCCGGATGGCCTGAATGAGACGGCTCTCTCTTTGCTCAAAGAATATGGAGTAAAAACGATCGAAGTGGGCGCTCAATCCATGATCGATGAAGTCCTCTCCCTCTGTCAGAGGAATCACACAAAAGAGGATACCCTCTCCGCTATCTCGAAACTGAGGCAGTGGGGTTTCGAGGTGGGAGTCCATTTGATGATAGGTCTTTTAGGGGACACTCCTGAAGGTTTTCTTCATTCCCTCGATCAAATCATTTCGCTCCGGCCCGATTTTGTCAGACTTCATCCGACTCTGGTTCTGAGAGGATCTCCTCTCGAGGCCCTCTGGCTTCAGGGAAACTACCTTCCCCTTTCTCTCGAAGAGACGATTCACTGTCTTAAAAAAGCAGTGGTAAGATTAGAAAGGGCTTCTATCCCTGTGGCAAGAATCGGTCTTCAACCATCTCTGGAGTTAAAAGAGCATCTTCTTGCAGGGCCTTATCATCCTGCTCTTCACCAGCTCATCGATTCAGCTCTCTTCTTTGATATGGCCCAAACCCTTCTCAAGGATTTTCCAGATGAAACTCGAGTGACCTTCTTCTGTCATCCCAAAGACCTCTCCAATCTTATTGGCTACCGAAAGGAAAATATCTCCAAACTCAAAAGGCAATTCCATCTTGGCGAGGTCTGGGTTAAAGGGAGAGAGGAGTTGAAAAGAGGCTCCCTTCTTCTCCAAACCTCCAATGAGGAGGTAAAAATCGATTGGACCTCACTCGATCTCTAAATCCCCAGCATTAGGCGATTCGTCAAATCATTTCTCCGATGGGTCGGTTCGAATCAGGGAATACTCGTTTCATGAAAAATTCTTGCACGCAACGGTCTATTTTTATTAAAATAGATAAACTTATTAACGTCAAATGAAGAAAGCTTTGGAAGAAAGACCCCATCCTTTTCCTTCCATCCTCGTCTTGACCCTTATGACGATCCTCTCACTTTCGGCCTGTTTCCCAAAACATCGGGTGGTTTTTGAAAAAAAATTAGAAGAACCTTTAAGATTGGAGAAAAGAGTAACCCGTGGGGTTCAATACGGGATGGCCTCCTGGTATGGTCCTGAATTCCATGGAAGGCGAACCTCCAGCGGTGAGATTTATGATATGTACCAGTTGACCTGCGCCCATAATACGCTGGCCCTTGGAACGATGGTCATCGTCACCAATCTTGAAAATGGGAGATCACTGGAGCTCAGAGTCAATGATCGTGGTCCCTTTGTGAAGGACCGGATCATCGACCTCTCCTATGCGGCAGCCAGAATTCTTGGGGTCTATGAAAAAGGAACTGCCTTTGTAAAAGTAGAAACCATCGGCCCCTGGATCGAAGAGATTCCTCGATACAACCTTCAAATTGGGTCTTTTTCCGATGAAGAGAGGGCTCAGCAACTATTGGCTCTATTGAGAAAAGAGTTTAAAAATGTCTATATCACGGTGATGGAGACCTCCACTCAAAGGTACCACCGTGTAAGGATCGGACCTTTTGAATCGAAAGAGGATGCCCTTTCACAGGCTGAGAAAGTCTCTCAGATGGGATTTAATGTGTTGGTCACTACTCGGTGAGGAAATGATGGGCTTAAGAATTTAAAAATCATGGAGCAAGAATAATCGGCTGAGATGAGAATGAAAACCGTTCTTCTATCCTTTCCTCTCCTTTTTTTAATCCTTCTCGGGATCAATCTTATCTTTGTGAGTTCCCGCCCTACCCCTATGGTCAACCAACTGATTATCAGTTCAATTGGAGATGCTTCTTATCTCAATCCTGTCCTGGCCCAGGACTCGGCTTCGAGTGATATCAATGGCCTTGTCTTTAACGGCTTGATCAAATATAACCGAGATCTTCAGGGATTTGTTGGGGACCTGGCAGAATCCTGGGAGATTCGACCTGGACCGGAACCTGAGATCACCTTCTTTCTCCGGAGAGGGGTACTCTGGCACGATGGGAAACCTTTCAGCGCCGAGGATGTAAAATTTACCTATGATAAAATTATGGATGAGAAGACCCAGACCGTGCGCCGAAGCGACTATGAATTGGTCAAAAAGGTAGAGGTCGTAGATCCTTATACCTTTCGGGTCACCTACAAACAACCCTTTTCCCCTGGACTGGGAACCTGGGGAATAGGGATTCTCCCCAAACATCGTCTTGAAAAAGAAGACATCAATACCACTTCCTTCAACCGAAGTCCCATCGGAACCGGTCCTTTCCGATTCGTCGAATGGGTGAGCGATGAAAAGATAGTCCTGGAGGCAAATCCTCGGTATTTTGAAGGAAGGCCCCAACTGGATCGAATCATCTATCGAATCATCCCTGAGACCTCCCTCAGTGAGATGGAACTTCTTACCAGGGGAGTGGACTATTATGGAGTCCTCCCCCACCAATATCAAAGAATGAATGAAATTCCTTTTTTAAAAATTTACTCGCAGCCTTCTCTTTCCTATACCTATATCGGATATAATCTAAAAAACCCGCTCTTTCAGGACAAACGGGTAAGGCAGGCTTTAACCCATGCCATCCATCGGGAAGAGATCGTCCAGTATGTCCTTTATGGATTTGGAAACGTCATCAGCGGGCCTTTTCCAAGCCACCTCTGGTATTATAATCCGAATGTGAAACCCCTCCCCTACGACCCCGTAAAGGCAAAAAAACTTCTCACAGAGGCAGGATGGAGGGATACGGATGGAGACGGGGTATTAGATAGGGAAGGAAAGCCTTTCCGTTTCAAACTCATCACCAATAGCGGAAATGATATTCGGCGGGATGTAGGGGTATTGGTCCAGCGACAACTTCGGGAGCTTGGAATCGATGTCACCTTTGAAACCTATGAGTGGAGCGTCTTTCTGAAAAACTTCATCAATGCAAAACATTTCGATGCCTGTATCCTGGGCTGGAGCCTCTCGCCTGATCCAGATGACTATATGATCTGGCACTCCAGCCAGATTGAGAAGGGTTTCAACTTTATCTCATACGTGAACCCAGAGGCCGACCGGCTCTGGGAGGAAGGGAGAAAGGAATACGATCTGGAGAGACGAAGAAAGATTTACTGGCGAATCCATGAACTGATCGCCGAGGATCAACCCTATACGTTTCTCTTTTCGCCCATCGGGATCTCGGCTCTTCAGAAGAAGTTCGTTCTGGTAGAGAGAGATCCTTCGGGTCGTGAAATCTACCGACCCATTCAGATGGAAAAGGCCGGCTTGATGTATGATTTGATTAAATGGTATGTCCCGAGGGGCATCGTAATGGAGAAATAAGATGACCCGCTTTCTCTTTAAAAGACTTCTTCAACTCTTTATAACCCTCATCGGGATCAGTATCCTCTCATGGATCATCATTACCCAGGCCCCTGGAAGTCCCATCGCCCTGACCATGGATCCAAAGGTCTCTCCCAAAATCATTGAACAGATGGAGAAGAATTACGATTTAGACAAACCCATCTATCAGCAGTACTTCCTCTGGCTCAAAAAACTCTTCACCGGAAAACTCTATTCATTTAAAGATGGAAGGCCAGTGCTCGAGAAGATTGGAGAACGAATCTGGAATACTCTTCTCCTGAATCTGGTAGCCACCCTCATCATCTTCTCCCTGGCTATTCCTCTCGGGGTCTTCTCGGCGAGGCGACCCTACAGTTTCCTTGACAACTTGGGAACCTTTGGAGCCTACCTCGGACTCTCCATTCCAGGATTCTGGTTGGCTTATCTGGTCATCTTAGCGACGGTAAAACTTTTTGGTTATCCTGTGCTTGGATTGCGATCTTTTGTCATAGAAGGATTGAGTCCCCCCGAGATCGTTTTGGATCGAATCTGGCATCTCATGCTCCCGGCCTCGATTATGGCGATCCACGGGATAGCAGGTCTTTCCCGTTATACCCGATCCAGCATGCTCGAGGTCATTCGCCAGGATTATATCCGAACGGCTAAGTCCAAAGGACTTCCGGAGGAGGTCGTTTACTATAAACATGCTTTGAGAAACGCCCTTCTCCCCATCATCACCCTCTTTGGATTCCTCATCCCTGGTCTGATTGGAGGGTCGATCATTATGGAATCGGTCTTCGCCTGGCCGGGGATAGGACGATTGGCCTATCAGGCCGTGCTTGCCAGGGATTATCCGGTGGTGATGACGATTCTAACTATTTCTGCCGTTCTTACTTTGATTGGAAATTTTATTGCAGACCTCCTCTATGGAGTGGCGGATCCAAGGATAAGGTACCAATGAAAGGCAGCGGGACGATCTCCCAATTCAAACTTATTTGGAAATATTTCAAAAGGAACCGGTTGGCACTCGGAGGCCTCACCATCATCATAGCCATTTTCTTCGTTGCTGGAACCGCTCCTCTCCTTGCTCCCTATGATCCCGGCAAAACAGAGGTCTCTCTTAAACTAAAACCCCCTTCTTTGAAACATTTTCTGGGCACGGATCAATTGGGGAGAGATGTGTTTAGCCGAATGCTCTATGGTTCCCGGATCTCCCTCTCGGTAGGTTTTGTCGCTGTAGGAATCTCCATCTTTATCGGGATCTTGGTCGGCGCCATCGCGGGTTACTACGGAAGATGGGTAGATTCTCTCCTGATGCGTTTGGTGGATGTGATGTTCTGTTTTCCAACCTTCTTTCTGATCCTAACGGTCGTCGCTTTATTGGGCCCGAGTATCTTTAATATTATGGTGGTCATTGGACTGACCTCCTGGATGGGAACCGCTCGTTTTGTCCGAGCAGAATTCCTTTCCTTAAGAGAAAGGGACTTTGTTCAGGCAGCCAGGGCCCTTGGAGTGAATGATCGAAGAATTATTTTTCGACACATCCTTCCCAATGCCTTAGCTCCGGTCTTTGTGACGGCGACGCTCGATGTGGCGACGGCCATTCTCGTGGAAGCGGGGTTGAGTTTCTTGGGGTTTGGGGTCCAGCCCCCTGCTCCAAGCTGGGGGAATATTTTGACCGAAGGAAGAACCTATATCTTCGATGCCTGGTGGCTGACCGTCTTTCCAGGTTTGGCTATCCTTCTTACTGTTCTCTCCTTCAATTTAGTGGGAGAAGGGCTAAGGGATTCTCTGGATCCGAGGCTTCGGGGGAGAAGATGAAACTACCTCTCTTAGAGGTCCGCTCTCTCACCACCCACTTCGTCACAGAAGAGGGGATTGTGAGAGCGGTCGAAAACGTCAGTTTTGAAATCTATCCGGGTGAAATCCTCTGTCTGGTAGGGGAATCGGGCTGTGGTAAGAGTGTCACCGGGCTTTCCATCCTGAAACTCATCCCTATCCCTCCGGGTCAGATCGTAAGGGGGGAGATTCTTTTCAATGGGAGAGATCTCTTAAAATTGACCGAGAAAGAGATGGAAAGGGTGAGAGGAAATGAGATTTCCATGATTTTTCAGGAACCTATGACCTCTCTCAATCCTGTCTTTACCATTGGGGATCAAATTATGGAGGCCATTCAGCTTCATCAGAGGCTCAATAAAAAGGAGGCAAGAAAAAAAGCCATCGAAATGCTGGATCGCGTAAAGATTCCCTTTCCTGAGAAAAGAATCGACTCCTATCCTCATCAATTGAGTGGAGGAATGAGACAACGAGCCATGATTGCGATGGCCCTCTCCTGCCAACCCAAACTCCTCATCGCCGATGAGCCTACCACAGCCCTCGATGTGACCATTCAGGCTGAGGTCCTACGCCTCTTGAGAGAGATCCAGAGAGAAATGGGGATGTCTGTGATGCTCATCACCCACGACCTCGGGGTGGTCTCAGAGGTGGGCGATCGAGTGGCCGTGATGTACGCTGGAAGAATGGTAGAGTACGGACACGTTGAGACGATCTTTCATGAGATGCGCCATCCCTATACAAAAGGACTTCTTGAATCTATCCCTCAACTGGAGGAGAAAAGAAATCGTCTCAATGCCATACCGGGACAGGTTCCCGATCCTATGAATCTTCCCGAAGGATGCAAATTTCATCCAAGATGTTATTTGAGGATAGAGGAATGTAGGAAAGAGGAACCTCCCCTTTTTGAAGTGAAACAGGGTCATTATAGCCGATGTCTGAGGTGGAGGGAGTGCAGGTGAAAAAAACAATAAGGATGAATTTCAAGGAACGGGGTTAGATGGAATCCGAGATATTGATTCAGGTTCGAGAGCTAAAAAAATATTTCTATAAAGAGCGCCTTTTCACCTCGGAAAAGGAACCGATCCGGGCTGTCGATGGCATCTCCTTTTCCATCCGAAAGGGAGAGACTCTGGGACTGGTGGGAGAGAGCGGATGCGGAAAAACAACAGCGGGAAAAGCCGTTCTGAGATTAATCGAACCCACCTCCGGCCAACTCCTCTTCAAAGGCATAGACCTGATGGGCCTTCGAGAGAAAGAACTGAGAGGACTCAGGCCTTTGATGCAGTTCATCTTTCAAGACCCTTATGAATCCCTCAATCCGAGGATGAAAGTTGGAGAGATCGTAGGAGAAGGGCTGGAGGTTCATGGAGTTGCCCGAGGCAAAGAGATGAAACAACGGGTCGAAGAAGTCCTCGAAAAGGTTGGACTCCATCCACAAGATGCGTTGCGTTATCCCCATGAATTTAGTGGAGGTCAACGGCAAAGAATAGGAATTGCAAGAGCGATTGCCCTTCGCCCGGAGCTCATCGTTGCAGATGAACCCGTTTCTGCCTTAGATGTCTCCATTCAGGCTCAGATTCTTAATCTTTTGATGGACTTAAGGGATCAATTAGGTCTGACCTATCTTTTTATCTCCCATGATTTACGAATCGTCAAACATATCAGCAATCGAATTGCCGTGATGTATTTGGGAAGGATCGTCGAAATGGCTAAGGGAGAGGACCTTTTTCGGCAACCCCTCCATCCTTACACTCAGCTCCTGCTTCAGGCGATTCCCAAATTGGATCCTGCCATAAGGGAAGAAAAGAGGTTCCCGAAAGAAACATTCCGTCCTTTAGGAAAAGAGCGGGGTTGCCTTTTTGCTCCAAGGTGTCCCCATTTTCAAGATCGATGCGAGCGGGAAGTTCCCCTCCTGATGGATCAAGGGGATGAACACTGGGTAGCCTGTCATCTCCTTTCTCCCAAGGGGCCCACCCCCTAAGTTGATTTTTGTCCAAAAAATATATTAGTATTTAATTTGATTGTCTTTTAGGAGAGATTCATGGAACAAGAGAAACTTCTCTACTTCAAAGGGCTTCTGGAGGGCCAACTTCACAGTCTCATCGAAGAGGCCTTAAAAACCTGTAACGATATGCGCCTGGAGACCAATGGGGTCATCCCTGACCCTTCGGATCGTGCCTCCTTAGAATCGGACCGAAACTTTCTTCTCAGGATTAGAGATCGTGAACGAAAATTGATCTTAAAAGTGAAAGAGGCCTTGGAACGAATTGACAATGGAACCTTTGGGATCTGTGAGGCCTGTGGGAGAGCGATCTCAGAAAAGAGATTGATGGCAAGGCCAGTGACTACCCTTTGCATCGAGTGCAAAACGGAGCGGGAGCGTCAGGAGAAACGAGAAACTCAAAGGGGAGGAAGACTACGAAAAAAATTCCCGGCCTGATCTCTAACCTCTTTCTAAAACGATATCCATCATGCCAGAGTTAAGGAGAGACCCCATCCACGGAGGATGGGTCATCATTTCAACCGAAAGGAGTCGAAGGCCTTCCGATTTTGCGCCAGAAGAACGGAAAACAGTAGGGGGATTCTGTCCTCTTTGTGAGGGAAATGAAGATCGAACCCCGCCTGAGGTGTTCGCCTTTCGAGAAAATGGAACTCCTCCAAACTCACCAGGTTGGTCCCTGAGAGTCGTTCCGAATAAATTTCCTGCCCTCCGGATTGAAGGAGAGTTAAACCGGGAGGGAGAAGGAATGTATGATAAGATGAACGGGATCGGGGCCCACGAAGTCGTAATTGAAACCCCTCGCCATTTTGAAAGCCTTTCCACCCTTCCTCTAAGAGCTCTCGAATATGTGCTTTTAGCCTATCGAGAGAGGATCATCGATCTCCGACGAGATCCCCGGCTCCGTTACATCATGGTTTTTAAAAATTATGGAGTGGCTGCCGGGGCCTCCCTCGAACATTCTCACTCTCAGATCATTGCCCTCCCCATCGTTCCTACCCGGGTCCGCGAAGAGATCCAGGGAGCTAAAAATTACTTCGATTATAAGGATCGATGCGTTTACTGCGACATCATTCGACAGGAACTTCGGGATAGAAGACGGGTCGTCTATGAAAATCAAGGCTTCGTGTCTCTGGCCCCTTTTGCCTCTCGGTTCCCATTTGAAATGTGGATCCTTCCCAAACTCCATCAGCCAAGCTTCGAGCTGATGGCCTCTTCTCTCTTTCCTTTAGCCGCAGAAGCCCTTTCGGATATCCTTCAACGATTGAAAGAGGTGCTCGAAGACCCCCCATATAATTATATTCTCCACACCTCTTCTTTTCCTGAAGAGGATCGGAATCACTACCATTGGCATTTTGAAATTATGCCTAAATTAACAAAGGTGGCGGGATTCGAATGGGGAACGGGATTCTATATCAATCCCACCCCTCCTGAAGAGGCCGCAGAATATCTAAGGGAGGCCAAATAAGGGTGGAGATGACTGAGCTTTTTGAATCCCTGGGTTTGATGAGATCGTTAACCGACTTCTTCCTTTCCTCCATGGATCTGGAGAAGTTCTATGAAAGAACCCTCACGACAGGAAGAATCATTTTTAAGGCCAAGGGTGGAGTCCTGAGGATCGAGGATCGGGCCAAAGGGAACTTAGAAGTCCATTGCTGTATTGGAGACTATCACCAACATCCTCTGGACCAAAGAATAGCCAAACGGGTCTTCTTTACCCAAACCCCTTTCTGTCTCAATCGAAAAGGAAAAAGAACACCCTTTCAATCGATTCTCTGTGTCCCTATCCAGGGGAAAGGGAAGAGTTTTGGGACACTCACATTTTACGATAAGGAAATAGAACCGTTTCAATTTGAAGAGAAGGATTTATGGCTCCTTCTGGTCGTTGCTCAACAACTCTCCTTTGCCATTGAAAATGTAACAGCGAGAAGGGAGATCTCCACGCTCATTCAAGAACAGGAGAAAAGGGTCAAACAACTGTCTACCCTCTGGGAGTTGAACAAGGCTCTATTGACCACGGTTCACTTCGAACGGATTCTCCATCTCACCCTAACCGCTATTACGATTGGAGGAGGTCTGGGGTTCAATCGAGCCATGCTTTTTATGGTAAATGAGAAGGATCGAATCCTAAAAGGGGCTATGGCCGTAGGTCCGGACAGCGCAGAGGAAGCTGGAAGAATCTGGGCCTCCCTTTCCCAAAAAAGGGAGAGCCCTTCGGAATGGATCGCTCAGATTTCTTCTCCTTCGGAGAACCACTCCCTTCTGAACATGTTGGTCAAAGAGATCGAGATCCCCCTGGAAGAAAATTCATGTATTCTCTCTCGAACGGTTTTGGAAGGGAAGGCTTTCAATGTGGAAGTCCCTCAATCCGAGGAGGGTTGGATCCAAACTCGATGCAAGAGGGGTTGTTCTTTAGGGTCAGAAATAGGGTGCTATATCAGTGAACATCTCAGCCATAACCCTCGCGTCTACTCCTTTGCCACCGCACCCCTATGGGGGAAAGGAAAAGTGATCGGGGTCGTCCTTGTGGACAATCTATATAATCAAAATCCCATCACGGAAGAGGATCTTCAGTACCTGACCATGTTTTGCAATCAGGCAGGTTTAGCCATTGAAAATGCGATGCTTTATCGCCATTTAGAAGAAGTCCATCAAAAACTGAAGGAGGCACAGACCTTCCTGGTCCATCAGGAGAAGATGGCTGCTTTAGGAGAGCTCTCCACCTCCATTGCACACGAGATCAGAAACCCTCTTGTCTCCATTGGTGGGTTTGCTCGGCGTCTGGACCGTTCTATCTCACCGGAAGCACCGGAAAAAAGATATACTCAGACAATCATGAAAGAGGTAAGAAGGCTGGAGAGGACGTTATCCCAATTTCTTTCGTACACCCACGAAGAACCATTGGTATTTAAAGAACTGGATCTTCGAGAGATCGTGGAGGAGAGTCTTTCCATGGTGATTCAAGGAGACAATGGAGGGATTCAACTGGTCAAAGAATTTTCCAGTTCCCTTCCTCTCGTCAAGGGACATCCCGAGCAATTGAAACAAGCCTTCTTCAACCTGATTCACAATGCCCGGGAATCCATAGGGGAGAGAGGAGTCCTCTCGATCCGGATTTACCCTCTCTCAAAGAATGGAGTTTCCCACGTTCGGGTCGAAATAGAGGATACCGGAGCAGGGATCAAACCTGAACATCTTCATCATATCTTCAACCCCTTCTATTCAACGAAAGAGAATCGTTTTGGCCTTGGCCTGCCTATTGTCCACAAGATCGTGACCACCCATCAAGGACAAATCGAGGTGGACAATCGGCCCGGAAAAGGGGTAACCTTCATCATCACTCTACCTGCGGAGGAGGAAAAAGAGGATGAAAAAGATTCTCGTGGTCGATGATGAGGAGAGCATTCGACTCCTTTATAAAGAAGAGTTAGAAGAGGAAGGATTTCAGGTAGAAGTCGCCAAAGATGGAAAAGAGGCCCTGGCCCAAATCCCACGATTCAAACCTGACCTGATCACCCTGGATATTAAAATGCCCGGGATGGATGGGATTGAGGTCCTCAAACAGATTCGCCTCTTTGAAAGACAAGTTCCCATTGTGATGTGCTCTGCCTATGGGGAATACAAACAGGATTTGACCACCTGGGCCTCAGATGCCTATGTCGTGAAGTGTGCGGACTTAACAGAATTAAAGAATACCATCCGAAGACTATTGGGGCTTCTATGAAAGTGAAGAAGGCCGTGATTCCAGCAGCAGGTTTTGGGACCCGATTCCTTCCCGCAACGAAGGTGGTACCCAAAGAGCTCCTCCCGATTGTGGATAAACCTACCATCCAGTATATTATGGAGGAAGTAGCCTCCTCAGGGATTGAAGAAGTCATCCTCATTACGGGAAGGGAGAAAGGATCCATTGAGGACCATTTCGATACTTCTACAGAATTAGAAAATTATCTTACGAAGAAAGGGAGAAATGACCTTCTCCAGATGGTTCAGAAGATTGCAGAAATGGTTACCCTGGTGGCAGTAAGACAGAAAGAGCCCTTGGGATTGGGCCATGCTGTCCTTTGCGCCAAAAAAATCGTGGGGGAAGAACCTTTTGCCGTGCTCCTCGGTGACGACCTGATCGATGCAGAGGTTCCTTGTATTCGTCAGATGATGGAACTCTACCAAAAGCTGGACGGAGCCATGGTGGCTATTCAGAAGGTTCCTAAATCAGAGACCTATCTTTATGGTATAATAAAAGGGAAAAGGATGGAGGATCGGCTCTATCGGGTGGAAGAGATGATTGAGAAACCCAGGCAGGGAGAGGCTCCTTCGAACCTCGCCATTATTGGACGGTATATCCTCCCTCCCCAAATCTTTGAGGCTCTTGAAAAGACCAAACCGGATCAAAGAGGAGAGATCCAGCTGACAGATGCCATCCGAGAATTGAATCGAAACCTACCCGTATTTGGTTATGAATTTATCGGGGATCGTTATGACGCTGGAGATAAATTAGGCTACCTTCAGGCGAACATTGCTTTTGGCTTGAAACACCCAGAATTGGGGAAGAAGTTAAAACGTTATCTAAAACATATCCAGCTTTCATAAATAATCGGTTCACCTCTATGCCCAATGTTCTAAAATGGGTGGGGCAGTAGCTCAGCTGGGAGAGCGCCAGAATCGCACTCTGGAGGTCGGGGGTTCGAATCCCCTCTGCTCCACCAGATTGCCCAAAGACATTATTTTAATTCTCCGTTTCCCTTTCTTCCATTCCTTTCTTAAACCAAGGGGGCCAGAGAAAGGATTATTAGACATTTTTCCAATTTTCCCTTAATTTTAGATACAAATTTTCTACTTCTCTTTTAAGTTCTTTAATTTCCACTAACGAGTCTCTTCGAAGTTCAAAAATCATTTTTCTATATTTTTCTTCCGTTTGAAGGAATTTTTGATGTTCATCCATCATTTTATTGAACCGAATTATAAATTCGTCATTAGAGAAGGGCTTTTCTATAAAGTCCCGAGCGCCCGCTTTTATGGCCATCTCGGTTGGATAATCTTTACTGAAGCCGGTCATGACCAATATGGGGAGTTTGGGATAAAGTTTTAAAAGTTTTTTAGCAAGAATAATGCCATTCATTCGAGGCATCACAATGTCTGTAATAACCGCATCAAAAACATTCTGATTGACTTTCTCTAATGCCTCAAACCCATTTGCTGCCATCTCCCCTTGGTGCCCTAATATAGATAATAAAGAAATGAGTAATTTTCTTATCGGCTCTTCGTCATCAACCACAAGCACTCTGTAAAAGAAATCTTTCTTCTTTTCAGCCAGTTTAACTTTTTCCTCCTTTTTTTCTATCTCGTCTAATAATTGGGTTTCCAGAAGAGAAGAGTTATCACAGAAATTGGTATCTCCATGACAAAAGGCTCCTCCCCCACAAAGGTCACAATGTTCTAATTCGTTTCCTGTTGCAGACCCTTTGGATTCTCTATGGAATGGACATTTTTGAAATTTAGGCATTAAATTTTATCCTTTTTTTCGCTTTTCCCTAAATTAAAAGGATAAGAAATCATCCTATTATCTGCAATCTTAATGCCATAAAAGAAAATATTTTTTAACTTATTGATATTTAATATTTTTCATAGAATTAAAATTTTGAGAAAAAAAATAAAATAACACTTTTTGTCTAATATTTTCTAATTTTTGGTAATCCAAATTAATACATTAATACCCATTAGATTTTTTAGTTTTGCGTAGTTAGGAAGAAAATTGAACTTATTTCTTTTCCCTTCCAGTAAGAAGGGTGGAGATTAGTCCAGCTCGGGTGTGAACGCCAAGTTTTCGCATCAAAAGTTTTAAATAACCCTTGACGGTATTGATGCTTATTCCAAGACGGTATGCAATCTCTTTATTTCCATAATCCTCAATGATTAATCGCACAATCTCCTCTTCCCGACGATTAAGATTCCACTTTTTGAGCAATTCAGTGAGATTCAGATTTTTAGGATTTAACCTCTCTAATATAAAAAGATAATTCTCTTCCTCCTTTTTATAATGCGGCAAGGGCCTCTTAAGCTTAATTCCCCTTACCATATAGAGATTTCTGAAAAAGTAAATACTTTATGGAGTAGTCTCATTTTGAGAGTTAGGGAAAGGCTAAATTATGGGATACAGGGGGTTACTTTCTGGATTAATCTCTATCTTTTTTCTATCTTTCTTTTCTTTCTCCTTTCTTTTTCCTCATCCAGTTTCCAAAATTCCTAACTTCTGTTCCTTCATCAAAAGAAGCCTCACCATCCTCTTCACATTCATCACCAAAAAAGTCATAAGGGCCTGAATCGCTACCTTGGCCCTC
>Ga0101945_1001171_pt1 | contig 29747 bp, 23 predicted proteins | sample DewCreD2012metaG_2_FD_75246 | JGI IMG/M metagenome (GOLD analysis project Ga0101945, IMG submission 75246) | Hot spring sediment bacterial and archeal communities from British Columbia, Canada, to study Microbial Dark Matter (Phase II) - Dewar... ... | reverse complement strand
GCTGGAACGACGCATCGTACCCGGTTACGTCTACCGTGCGCTCGCCCGCTATGCCGATGTCTACCGACGCGAATTCAATCGCGATCTCGAACCATCCGCCTCGTAACGTATACGTACAGGTTATTCGCAGCCGGCATCGCCGGCCCAAAAGAAGGAGTTGTCCATGTCCCTCATCCTCGCAATCTATGGCAAGGGTGGGATCGGCAAGTCGACCACCTCGGCCAACCTCTCGGCGGCAATGGCGCTCAAAGGCGCCAAAGTGCTCCAGATCGGTTGTGATCCGAAGCACGACAGCACCTTTCCGTTAACCGGCCATCTCCAACCGACCGTGATCGACGTGCTGGACAGCGTAAATTTCCATCTCGAAGACGTGAGTAAGGAAGATGTGATTCGCACCGGTTTTGCCGGCGTTGACACACTTGAGTCCGGTGGTCCACCGGCCGGTAGCGGATGCGGCGGCTATGTCGTGGGTGAGACGGTCAAACTGCTGAAAGAATTTGGTCTCTACGACAAGTACGACGTCATCGTCTTCGACGTACTCGGCGACGTGGTCTGTGGCGGCTTTTCAGCACCGCTCAACTACGCCGACTACGGCCTGATCATTGCCTGCAACGACTTCGACAGCATCTTCGCCGCCAACCGGCTCTGCCTGGCAATATCGCAAAAATCACAGCGCCACAAGGTGAAACTGGCCGGCATCATTGCCAATCGCGTGGACTACGAATATGGCGGTGGCACCAACCTGCTCGACCAGTTTGCCGAGAAGGTCGGCACCAAAGTCATTGGGCGCGTTCCGTACCACGATCTCATTCGCCGCTCGCGGCTCGCCGGTAAAACCCTCTTCGAGATGGAGGGGCCGGGGAAAGAGGAATGCACGCGCCCCTTCGAGGAGATGGCCGAATATCTGTTGGCACAACCGCAGGCAACAGTCCCTCAACCATACCACGACCGCGCCATTTTCGAGGCCATTGGCGGCTGGCGATAGGTCCCTGCAACGGTAGGGGTAATATCCTATCTGGATGGTAGAGGTCATACGCCATCCAACCTCACCCTAACGATGCACCTAACATCAAATCTTGCTCAACAAGGTGCATCGTTCAGGTGTACCACCGGCGCGTCATAAGCAGGCGGTCGCCAGACTGTAGGGGCACGGCATGCCGTGCCCCTACGACTCTCGTCGGCAGGGGTCATGCCTGCAATGCAACCGGATTTGATACGAGTGTTGCACCGTTGTGCGCACGCCTCCGCCTCGCCCCTCTGGAAGCCGGACATGCGCTCGCCTGCAAGCTGGAAGCGCGCGCCTCCGGCGCACCCCTCTGGAAGCCGGGCACGCGCTCGCCTGCGATCTGGGAGCGCACGCCTCCGGCGCACCCCTCTGGAAGCCGGGCACGCGCTCGCCTGCGATCTGGGAGCGCGCGCCTCCGGCGCACCCCTCTGGAAGCCGGGCACGCGCTCGCCTGCGATCTGGGAGCGCGCGCCTCCGGCGCACCCCTCTGGAAGCCGGGCACGCGCACTGCTGCAAGCTGGGAGCGCACGCCTCCGGCGCACCCCTCTGGAAGCCGGACACGCGCTCGCCTGCAAGATGGGAGCGCGCGCCTCCGGCGCGCCCTTCTGGAAGCCGGGCACGCGCTCGCCTGCAAGCTGGGAGTGCGCGCCTCCGGTGCGCTCCTCTGGAAGCCGGGCACGCGCTCGCCTGCGATCTGGGAGCACGCGCCTCCGACGTCCTCCTCTGGAAGCCGGGCACGCGCACTGCTGCAAGCTGGGAGCGCACGCCTCCGGTGCGCCCCTCTGGAAGCCGGGCACGCGCACTGCTGCAAGCTGGGAGCGCGCTAGAGGCGCGCGCTCCCCAGCCTGTAGTATCTGTACCCGACGGCATATCGCACCCCTGAACCAACTTGCGACAGCAAAAGCTATCCTGCACCCATAGTTCCCGCCCCCAGCGGGGGCGGATTAGGGTGGGGGCGAGCCGTAGCGCACTGCTGAACAACATACTAAACCAGTCAATACACCTGCGACGACCCGCTGGTGGTACGCCTGACAGCGCTTCACCACGGCTGTTACAACCCGAATGATGCATAGTGTCGGTTCAGATTTGATAGAATCCCCCCGCCCCCGCTGCGCTATGCATTACCCATACCTGGTGTCAACCACGTGCGTATCAGCGGGGATGATCACCATAGGTGCTGTTGTGAGCGACTGGCCCGGCGGCAGGGCGCCACTCCAGCCGTGCCGGCACGTGCTGGATGGATTGCTGTACCCGCTCGTTATGCGCGTGTCGCACGGTGTGGAGTGCGGCAGCCATGCTGCCGCGCCAGCCGTACTCACGATCCGGCGCGTGGCCCACCGTTACCCATCCTGGTCACGGGGATGCTGGATGTGTTCGTGCCGATCATCAGTCGGTCAGGCATGCATGCGATCCCTGCGCGTAGAGGTATTGTTGTACCAGGTTCATGCCTGCGCACCATCGGCCACGGCCGGCACCCGACAGCGGTGGAGAGGATTGCCTCCACGCAGGCTGGAAGCCTGCGCCACGGAGAGCACGTGCAGCCCGGCCTAACGCAGCGCGACATGTGGGTAATGCATAGCCCGCTGCGCAGGAGAGAAGCCAGTGATGATGGCGTTCAGCGCATATTCATGCCCAATCTCTCGCATGTTTTACCCGTCCTCACAGCAGTGTGAGTAGACTATTTGCAGCCGCTGCGGCGTTTACCCACCTTCAGTAAAAACCTCAGCCCGCCTGATCCAGACCATTCAGCACATTGCTCTTTTTACCTTGTCTCTCCATAACCCTGGCAACTGCTCACCCCTGTTCCAAATCTTGCGTAACTTTTGTGACCATCACCCGGTTTATTTAAGGGATGCTTTTTGAGCCAGGAGCACACAATGCCATTCTCATCTATCCCACCTGCTCGCTGCGACAGTTCGTGTTTGCCGTATGACACACATCAGAACGTATCCACTACCCATCGATCAGTTTGCAACCCAGCCGGTGTGATACAATACAGTTCTAATGCTGCACTCACACCGATACCCACACCGGGAGAGAGGTATCACCATGAGTCAATCTCGCTCCGAAACAACACTGGTATCAGCCCCATCGTCTCCGGCTACGGACGATCCGTTTCGCTACGGCTGGCGGTTTGTGCGCCGACCCACCCCCGACGATCCCGATCATCTCGAACAGGTGCCACTCACCCTCGACGATGTCCTCCATCCGGAGGTGGGAGACTTCATCGTGCATAGCGACCGCCACGAAACCGACCGGGTGTATCTCACCAACGTGTTGCGGGAGCGGCTTGAGTCGACGGGTGAGGCCATCGTACTCACCGATGTGCGAGTGGCCTGGGACGTGCCCGGTCTGCGACCGCACGGCCCGGATGTAATGGTCATCCCCGGCATTGCTCAACGGCTCGATTGGAGTACGTTCGATGTACGGGAGGAGGGTCACCGACCGGCATTAATCATCGAGATCACCTCTCCAGAAACCCGTCAGAAAGATATAAAGGACAAAGTCAGACATTATGCCCGCGCCAGGGTGGCACAATATGTAATTGTGGACAACACATCCCGGCATGGGCCACGTCGGCTACGCTTGCTCAACTATCGCCTGGCAGGGCGGCGCTATGTGCTGCACAAGCCGGATGCAGACGGGCGGATATACCTGGATGTCGCCCGGCTCTGGCTGGGGATCGTGGATGACCACGTGGTGTGCTACAACGAACGAGGGGAGATTGTGGGCGATTATACGATGATGGCCCAGCAAGCCCGGCGCGAAGCCGCAGCCCGCGCCGCTGCCGAAGAACAGGCCCGGCGCGAAGCTGAAGCCCGTGCCCTGGCCGAGGCACAGGCACGGCTTGCCGAAGAACAGGCCCGGCGCGAAGCTGAAGCCCGTGCCCTGGCCGAGGCGCAGGCACGGCTTGCCGAAGAACAGGCCCAGCGCGAAGCCGAAGCCCGTGCCCTGGCCGAGGCGCAGGCACGGCTTGCCGAAGAACAGGCCCGGCGCGAAGCCGAAGCCCGTGCCGCCATCGAGTCACGTCTGCGTGAGCTTGAGGCTGAGCTACGCCGATTACGTGGTGACACAGCGTAACCCTATCTCAGTCTTCGCCACCCGGCACGAGCGGCTGTCACCAGCTCGTGCCGGCTATTAACTGAAATACAATAAAACCCGGGTAGCGATACGCCTCAATGTGCGGAAAGAACATCGTGAACAGATACGCTGCGTGGCTGCTGACATATCACTTTGCCGCGTTCGCACCACTGCAAAGCACGGAGCATGGGCATCGTGAATAGTTGACGCACGTGGTTACTGCGTCACCCTCTCTGCCGCTGCCCGATCCAGCATCCAATAGACCGTCCCTGCTACCGGATTAATCAGGCGCGTTGGTTGTGCCATTGCGTCACCGGTATCGGCCAGCGCGGCTGCCACGGCTGCTGCCTTGTCGGCACCGCTGACCACAAATACCACTGCGCGTGCCGTATTCAATGCGGCTGGCGTTAAACTCAGACGCAGTGGTGGTGGTTTCGGTGCATCGGCCACAACCACAGTCAATGCGCCGGCAGGAATTGCCGTCAGAACCGGATGCCGGGGAAACAGCGATGCAGTGTGGCCATCCGGCCCCATGCCGAGCAATGCTACGTCAATCTGGCCGCCATGCGCTGTCAGCAACGCTGTTAACTGCTGCTGATAAATGGTGGCTGCCTGTTGCGGATCACGATAGTAGGTCGGCACCGGAAAAACCTGATCGGCATGTACCGGTACGTGATCGAGAAACGTCTGTCGTGTCGCACGATAATTGTTCTCGCTGTCGTCGAACGGTACATACCGTTCATCGGCAAATACGATACTCACCCTGCTCCAGTCAATCTGTTCGCGCAACGGTGCATTCGCGAGCAATGGATACAGGCGCGAGGTCAGGCTTCCTCCCGAAAGCGCAATTAACGCCTGCCCACGATTATCAATTGCGGATCGAATCTGCTCAGCAACAAATGTCGCTGCCATCCGGTACAGCTCATCGGCGTGCTCGTAGACCCGAATCGATTGCTGTTCATTCATGGATGTGTCCTGAACTGGTACTGTACGCTATCAACAGGTGTTGAAAGCGTAGCAATGAGAAACCAGATATTCCCTGCGCGTCCACTGCGCTCCGATCTGGACAGGTACAGGGCAGGTATACGCTCGTCCACATCGATAGCCGATTGAATACCACGTAGATCAGCTTACCACACCGGCAGCCAGCATCCGCCGGGTCTCTTCAGCATCCGTCTCGTGCGGCAATCCCCGCGCATAGCGATCACACGCGCTCCACGCACAACTCAACAGGCAAAGCAGATGGAGTCGCTCGCTTTCCGCCACGCTCAACGCTCCAGCACTGCAATAGCCCTCGTACAAGCCTTCACGCCAGGCTGCCGGTAAATGGGCACGCAACCCGAATGCCAGATCAAACAAGCCGTCACCACTGACAAACCAGCCAGGTTCCTCTAACGCCTCAAGATGTACGTGCTGACCGCCAACTGTACAGCGCACGGCGTGTGGGCCAAAGTTCCCATGCATCAGCACCGGCGATGGGCAATCAAGGCGTGGATCGTGCAGAACTGCCTGTAATGCCTGTACCTCTTCCGGGCTAAAGATCAACTGTGGTGTTGGTAAACCGGCCAAACGCTGCCCAATAGCGATCAAAACGTGTCGCCAGCTTAGACGTGGCCAGCGACCACTGATGGTTGGCCGGCCAAAACCCGGCATTGATTGCCGATGCAAGCGACGGAGTGCACGTCCGGCCTGGCGGGCAATGCTGTGCAACAGGTGATCATCATCAAGATCGGCTGCGGTTTTACCGGCTACAAAACTCTCCAGCGTATAGGCAAACGGCACAAAGGCTTTGCTCAAATCGCGCTGGATAAGGCGTGCTCCCGGCAGCCCTCCTGCTGCCAGGCCGCGTAAAAAGGTGACATGGGCCGATAAATCATCTTCAGGTGCTACCCGCAGGATGACATGCTCGCCCGGTAAGGTCAGCCGTACCAACAGATGGCGGTCGGTCTGCCGGTAGAGTGCGGCGGCCTGGGGACGCAGGTTGAGCGCCCGTACTACCATTGCCGTATAATCTCCCAGCCTGCTCAGGCTACGCTGCCAGGCTTCGCTAAGTTCGGTCGCCGCCGGCGAGACGGTATGATTGAGATGACGAAAATCACTGACGATCATGGTGTCAAAGGCGCAAGCGCCGGTAAACTAAAGCGTGCCGCTCGCCCACTCAGGCGATCAACAATCCAGACACTCCCATCAGTCGCAACGACAATACCACTCGGACTGGCGATTGGCACACTATCACTTCCAACCCCAGTCCACCGTAGCAATGGTTCACCGGCAGCATTTGCCGTTAGCACGTGCTGACGGGCAGGCACTGCGACGTAGACGGTTCCCTCTGGGCTAACAGCCAGCATCGGATCATCATAGGTGTTGGCCTGCCAGCCCGGCACCGGCCACGTTGCCAGTGGGATCGGATCAATGCGACCATCGGCACCACGACCGAACACCTGTACCCGTCCGTTCCAGGTATCGGCAACGTAGAGGTTACCTGCGGCATCGAAGGCCAGACTGGTTGGCTCGTTGAATTGACCCGGTGCACTCCCGGCACCACCAAACTGGTAGAGGAACTGTCCATTACTGTCGGTAACAACGATCCGTTTGTTGCCGGTATCGGCAATGTAAACATTATCCGCCGCATCAACCGCGATCCCACGTGGCCCAAAAAAGCCGAGTGGTGCTGCTGCATTGCGGGCTGGATCGCCCTCGGTGATCGTTGCCCGCCGGCCATCACCGAGATCCATATCACCACTTCCCCAGCTCGCTATTGGGCGCAGATCGGCGCTGTATTTGACAACCCGCGCATTCCAGGTGTCGGCAATGTAAAGATTGCCCTGGCTATCGAAGGCTATTCCTCGCGGTTCGTAGAACTGATCCAGACCGTTGCCCTGGCTACCAAAATTACGAACCAGTGAACCATTGGGGGCAAAGACTTCAATGCGGTGGTTGTAGGTATCGGCCACATAGATCTGCCCCTGTTGGTCAATGGCGATCCCTGTCGCACCACTTCCACCGCTTGACAATCTAATCTCGTTCAAGGCCGCTAGCCGCAGTTCGGGCGCTGCGGTAACGGTCGTTGTTTGAGCCGTCCCACCTGCCAAATCGCGCCGTAGCCACACCTCGACCTCGCGGCCACTGAGAATCAGCGGCTCCGGCAACTGACGGAAGAGCAGATAACGTCCCAGGGTCGGCCAGTTTTCGCGTTGGAACGGCCAGAGCAGTACATCAAATGGCCCGTGCAATTCACTACTCAAATCGCGGCCACAATCGGCCTGGGCAGCGGCTGCCGACCAGGTGCTGTAGTAAAAGCGTTTATATCCCGGACTCTGCGGTGAACACTTGTTACCTTCGGGGAACCACCAGTTGAAAACACCGGCCTGCCCGTAGGGTTGCACATACGACTCGCGCAGAATATCGCGTAACCGATCCGTGACAAAGGGACGGTACAGCATCACAATCGGGGCCAGATCACGATTGCCATCGGGCATTGTCACCGTTAATTGATCGACCGACGGCACCCGCCCCAGCTCACTTCCGTTCACCCAGGATATGTTCTTAAAGTCGCGCAGATACCACTGCAACGGCCAGGCCAGCGAACCTTCTGCGCTCCTGTCACCACCATCCAGAATGAGTGGCATGGTCAAACCACCGGTGGGGTCTTGTGGCCCCCGGTTACCACGGGTCAGATTAATCGCCAGCTCACGAATATCGGCAGCATAGCGCGGTACATCAGGCGCGGTTTGGGTGTAGATGAGCGGTTCAACCGGGACATCGGGATGATCATACACCACCAGCCACGTGGCCCGGATCATATATGCCGCCAGCAGTAACGAGACCGTGATCCCCAGTGCTGCACTGACCGGACGAATCCCCAATCGTCCTATCAGCGAAAGTAACGCATAGATCAGACCAAACACAATCAGGAGAGGGACAATTGCCTGTAAGATTGCTGTCTGCCCACCTGCACTCAAGCGCCAGAAGGCGACACCAATAGCTACGCCAAGCAGAACCACCGTTAGCGGTACGAGCCATATCTGGGCATCAGGCCGCTCGCGCCGGATAACATCGATGAAACGGCCACAAACCCACGCAGCGAGCAGATTACCGGGCAAGGACATGTGAACAACCAGCCACGGCATCTTTTCACCTGCCCACGAGAAGATGATTATGGCGGTAAAAAACCAGAAAACGACCAGAAGGGGGTAGAGCGGCCATGGCGCCATTGCTTTCAGGCGTGCTGACTCATCAACATCGGCCAGATCACTCGCCCCGGCATCGGGCGCAGATGACACCGCTTGCCACTTGATCTGCCAGCGCCGTATCACGGCGACGATCATCGCTCCCACCACCCCCAGTCCGCTGAAGACGGCCAGCGGTTCATACAGCGGCAACAGCATCAGGTAGTAGTACCAGGGCTGATCACCACGGGCGTACTCTTGCTGACTACCCAGCCAGTAGATAAGACCGGCCGTGATACCGTCAATCGCCCCCGGCAGATAGGTAAAGAAACTGGTATATAGCACCAGGTATATGCCACCCAAAATCGCCAGTGCCGTCCATAGGGTGTTACGTTCGGTTTGCCATAACATGCGCAGGCGCGATGTCAATACCGGTTCTGGTGGCCAGAGACGCTGACAGAGCCATGCCAGCACCAGCGCCGAAGCAATCAGAAATGCCTTCTCGCCAACGTATAGGCCACGACCAAAGGGCAATGGCGGATTGATGATCATCAGCGCCACACACAAACCGATGACCACCAGCAACACGATATTCAGATAGCGCGCAAAACGGCTCTCGGCCAGCAGTCGCATCAATACGAAAACACCGAAGATGAACAGCAGAATGTAGTAGAGTTCGTGAGTAGCAATTGCCAGTGCTAACCCTACCGCGACCAGATACAACCACTGCGCTTTACCGGTATCGATCCAGCGCAATGCGCCGACCACCATCCACAGTTCCCACAGTACCATCAGCCCATCGTGGCGGGCAAACCTGGTGTAGTAGAGGAGTGACGGTGAAAAGCCGAGTAGAAGAGCGGCAATGAGCGCCCCACCTCGTCCCAGATACGGACGCAACCACCAGGCCGATGCTACCAGACCAATCCCGGCAAGCGCCATCGGCAAACGAGCCTGCGCATCGCCGTCTCCAAACAAGAAGTAGGCCAGTGCGGTCAGAAAGTAGAGTGATGGGCCATGGTAAACCGGATCGTAGCAATAGGTCTCGTGGTACAAACCACCACGGGCATTACCATCTTCATCAAGGCCATTCCAGCATGAAAATGACCCTGCGCCGGTATACAGCCGCCAGCTCGACCAGGCATGGATCGACTCATCGTGGTGCAACGCCATGCGATCCAGTCCCCACAGGTGGGCAATAATGCTGGCGATGATAATCAATGTATATGCTGCCGTCTCCCAATTCAGCCAGCCGGCTCGTAAGCGCCGGCTGAGCAGGCTTTCGGTTGCGAAGGTCTGTGTTGCCATAGTGATCCGTACTGTGAGTTGTTGCCTACTCTCCCATCCGCAGTGATCCACCAAGCCCGATCCCGATCTGGCGCGCCAGTTCTGGCCGTACTGCAACGACAAAATCGGTTGAGCCAAGCCCGGCCGGTGGCTGCCGGAACATCAGATATTTCCACAATTGGGCTGTCGTTTCATAGTCGAGTGGATTGCGTAACAGCCGTTCGAGCAGCGAACTACCGGTACCATTGATACGATACGTCTGATCTTCGGGAAACCACCAGCGCAAGGGGTAGCGCTGCAAAACGAACCCTTGCAGATAGGTTCGATTTTCAGGATAGCGATCCAGATTCTCTTGCAAGATCAGTACCGCCTGAATATCAGCCGGTGGTGGGCCGTTCAGTCTGCCCCCCGGTACCGAAACTGCGCCCGGCCAGTCTCGCAGGTACCAGAGCCAGACCGTCTCGTTGTCGTACATCACCGGCAGGCGCGTCCCCCCGGCCCGCCGCAGGGCCGCCTCTTCCAATCGTCGCACCACCCGCATCACATCGGGCGAGGTTTGTGTATACACCATCATCTCACGCGCAACATCTCCGGTCTGATATGCCAGCCGGACGCTGCTACGCACGGTATACAGACCAATCGCTACCATCAGGCAGATGGTCGTCAGTGCGGCGGCGACAGTCCATCCCCAACGCAGTGCACTCCCAACGATGAGAAGAATGACTAATGCCAGAATGAAGAGCAATACCATCCAGGGTTGAATGGGTGATGTTGGGCCGGCAGCGACCGTAATCGAGATCAGCAGAAAACCCAGGCAGATGATCAAACCGAGCAGTAGACCAAAGCTAAACAACGATCCCCTGGGAAGACCCAACCATCCCGCGCGATTGTCCTTGAGCCAATGCCTGGTCTCTGCGGAAAGCGGTGCCAGATCACCGGCCCCTGACGTGCGGGTCTCAACGTCCGATCCGGCAGTGACTTCGACCGGTGTTGCCAGCTCATCCCACATCTGCTGCCAGTATGCCACCTGCTGCTGAGCCATTTCGACGATTCTGGTCGATCCCCAGGCCAGCAAGAGGGTGAGCGGAAGCGTCAGATGAATGGTAAGCCACGGCATCTTCTCGCCAGCCCAGGTGTAAATGGCGAAGGCAGCGACTGACCACCAGGCAATCAAACCGACAGCAAACGCCTCTGGACGGCGCTGCCGCACCGCCTGGACGGCGAGCGGTAAGCCGATCAGCATTCCCAATACCAGCAACGGCTCGTAGATCGCAAGAATAACCGCATAGTAGTGAGCCGGCTGACTGCCGCGCTGCACGTTGTGCTGGGCCAACCAGTACAGGAGCGAACCGGCCACCCCCGAAATCAGCCCCAGCAGGTTGGTCAGAAGGGCAGTGAATAGCAGTGTATAAATGGTAGCAAAAATAATCAGGGCAACCTGCCAGCGCCGATCAGCAACCAGACTGCGACATAGCAGAGCTGCCGGCTCACCGCGCATCAGTGATCGTTCCCACGGCGTCGTACCTGTGGCATCACGGCGGAACCAGATGAGCCAGACGAACACTGCCAGTATGGTGAGCGACAACACCAGCCCACTCAAAATCGCCGGATGGTTCACAAAGCGACCAATATCGGCCAGATAGCGCAGCCCATTCTCCCAGACACTCCGCCCACCATCATTGTCAGCGCGATTGCGCACCAGCAGCGCGTAACCGTTATCTTCGGTTTCGAGCGGAGGCCAGCCGAAGATTGGGCCGGGTTGGGCCACCTCAATCGCCCCATTCGCATCACGGCGCGCATGATGGGCTCCATCAACTACCGCTGTGCCGGGAAGAACAAAGACCAGCAGGGCCAGTATCACCCCCAGGCCGGTAAGCAAGGCGATGCCGGGCCGATACACCTGCCAGCAGAAGAGCATCGCCAGCGGCACAGCAAAGATCAAGATGTAGAGATATGTGGTCTCCTGATTGGTCAGCATCAGGGCGAGGGCAGTGATCCCCAGATATAGCCAGCGTGGCCGCGGATCGGCGGCGTAGCGCACAATCGCCACAAACACCAGCATTTCACAGACAACCGAGTAGATGTCGTGACGAAAAAAGCGCCCGACGTAGAGCGCCACAGGTGAGATCAACAAATACAGGCTGGCGACCAACGCTGCCCGCCGCCCAATGACCGGGCGGAGCAATATCGGACTCAAGGTCAGCGCAATACTGAACAGGGCTGCACTCAGCCGGGTCGTTGTATCATTATCACCAAACAGGAAAAAAAACAGCGCCCCCAGGAAGTAGAGGAGTGGGCCGTGCAAGAGGGGATCGTGCATATAGCCGCGCCCACTGAAAAGAAACCACGAGTATGCCGCGTGCAACGTCTCGTCGTGGTGCAACGCCCGATCACCCAAGGCCCACAACCGACTCACAATCGCCAGCACGGCAATGACCGCGTAGCAAAGCTGTTCTACTGTTGGAGTCCAGCGCCGTTCAACGATCTCTGCAATTGACATAGATTCCAGTGCATTGCGAAGTACACCGCATAAATCGCAGGCATTGTACACGAACGCACAACGCAGAGCAAGCCTCACCCGCAAACATTCAGTACGGGAAGAAATCCTCCGGCATCAATCTGGTATCGCTGAGCAATGCTATCAGCCGGTGCCCATCACGCTGCACCTGGCTAATCCGTGCCCCAACGTAACGTTCCTGTTTCCGCCAGTACACCAGATCGTCAACCCGAAGATCGATATGCTCTGGTCGCAAATAGCCACCGGTGCAATCAATAACTATCTGCTGCTCGGTCAATTCATCAACCGGTAAATCGGTATAGCGTCGTCCATACCCACGACGAATCACCAGAATTGTACGAAGTGAAGGTTGTGACATAACCAACGTATGTTTCTAATCAAACCCAACATCCTGATGTTTACTATGACCAGGCTACATTCATCTCTCTACCAAAACTTTTCACCGACAGTCTGCCCATCCAGGCAGTGTGGCGTAACAAGTCAAAACTCTACCTTCATACTGGCCTGATCCGGCATCGTCTTCTCCGCAACCCTGTCAATGTTCAAGAGACGTGCACCATCATACCGCAGGTTGCTGCTACACAAAATAACGCTAACCAATCCGCAGCCATGCAAAGAGAGCCAACCCCACCAAACGCATCGCTCCGGCTATCAGCAGCACGGTGACGATACCGATGGCGTCGGCGAGTGAGGTGGCGATTAAGGGCATCATGAAGAGGGCCAGGTTTTGCAACGTCTGGAAGAGGCCAACGTAGGTAGCCTGTTGCCCGGCAGGGATCGTGCTCAAGACCAGATCAAAGTTCACCAGGTCATTCCCGGCCACACAAAAATTGACCAGTCCGGCCAGCAGTGCCAGCAACCAGGGCGCTTCAGTGATCGCCAGTCCAAAGGGATAGAGGGCCATGCCGAGACTGCTGGCCAGCAAGACGCCCCTATTCCCCAACCGGGGCACACCGGCAGACCAGACCGCATATGCGATTAGTAGCACACCATTCCCAATCGTGCTAATCAAACCGATCCAGGCGTCGTTCAGCCCGGCTTCACGCACATAATAAAGTGGGATCAGCGGAATAGCCATTGCCACCCCACCCCGAAAGACAAACGCACTTAGGGCGTAACGAACAAATGCCGGCGGTGCCTGCCGTAAAGCGAGCAGTAATGCGCCTTTCTTATCACTATCAGGGGCCGGCTTCCGCTCAGGCAACAGGATTGCCCGCGAAAAGAAAAAGCTCAGCAGGCCACCAACGACCGATCCGATGAAGACCACCTGATAATTGAGCGGAAAGGGGAACAATTCAAGCACCGTACCAATAATAGCAACCGTGACAGCAGTGGCAAGACCGAGACTCGACCAGCGCATACTCATCAGGGCGTAGCGACGCTGTGGCCCGGCTACCCCACCCATCACAATGGTGAAGGCAACGTTGACAAAGGTCGAAGGAATGGTCACCAGCGCCCAGATGATAATAATCGTCCACGGCACCGCCTCAAGCGGCAAGAAGAAAGGCAGACAGCCAAACACCGCATACGAAGCCAACACCCAGAACCGCATGCCCGAATACCAGATGACGATGTTGCGCTGTCGTTCGAGAAAGCGTCCGATGGGCAGTGCAAACAACGCACCTGCCAACGCCGGCAGTGAGGTAATCAAACCGACCAGCAGACTTGACGCCCCCAAACGAGCCAGAAACACCGGCAGGAAAACGCTAACCCCCGTAACAATACCGACCCCAATCCCATCGATAAGAACGTTCCGCACATTCCGCTCGGTTACATCGGTCGGATGCAGGAGTGCACGCAGCTCGGCGCGCGAAATGAGTGGTCGCATGGTGAACTGCCTTTGATCGGCCCGCACGCATTGCGAGCGATCCCTCATCGGGGCGAAAATCAGTGCGCGGCCAATTGGCCGCGCAAAAGGAGTGGTGGGCGATACTGGACTCGAACCAGTGACCTCATCGGTGTGAACGATGCGCTCTAACCAACTGAGCTAATCGCCCTCGTTCTGGCGAAGAGTATAGCACATTTGGCCGGTTTGTGCAAATAATCGATCCCTACTATACTATTGCTAAGTTATCGCTTGCGTTTATGCGTTATCCCATAATTCTTGCTTGCCGGTATCACATTCGCACCTGTCTCTGGTCGACAGGTGCCATGTTAACGGTTATTGTTATGACAGTTCCATCAACCATATCTGAAACGCAATCCCTGGCTGAAGCACGTTACTTCAATCGCGAATTGAGTCTAATCGAGTTCAATCGTCGCGTGCTTGAAGAGGCGATGGATGCACGCAATCCTTTGCTTGAGCGCGTGAAGTTTCTGGCAATTTTTGCCTCCAATCTTGATGAGTTTTTCATGATTCGCGTCAGTGGGATCAAGCAACAAATTCGGGCCGGTGTTCAAAAGCGTTCACCCGATGGCCAAACGCCGGCAGAGCAGCTCAGTGCGATTCGCCGCATTTTGATCCCCCTCCTTGAACAGGAACGCAAGCTTTTGCTTTATGACTTGCTTCCCGCCCTGCAAGAACAAGGGATTGCGATTCTCAATACCGCCACTCTCAACGATGATCAGCGAGCCTGGGTAGCCGATTACTTTCGACGGCAGGTGTTTCCCGTCTTAACTCCACTCGCATTTGATTCGAGTCGCCCCTTCCCGTTTATCTCGAATCTGAGCCTCAATCTCGCGGTGGTGATTCGCGATCAGGCAAAGGGTGAACTCTTTGCCCGCGTTAAGGTACCTGAAGTGTTACCGCGTTTAATTCCACTCCCATCGGAGTTGTGTCCACCTGTCGGCGATCTGCCCACCAGCCGCTGCCATTGCTTTGTCTGGCTCGAGCAGGTAATCGCCGAACACATTGATCAACTGTTTCCGGGAATGAATGTGGTGGAAGTGTACCCCTTCCGGGTCACCCGCAACGCTGATGTTGAGATTGAGGAAGACGAAGCCGACGATCTGCTGGCTACAATTGAGCAAGGGTTACGGCAGCGCCGGTTCGGCGAGGTGGTTCGGCTGGCGGTCGATGATGCGATGCCCGAACGCATCTGCCGCTTACTGGCAGCTAATCTCAAGGTCGGTGCCGAAGACATCTATACCGTGCGTGGCCCACTCGGTCTCAGCGATCTGATGCAACTGACCCAGATTGACCGGCCAGACCTGAAAGATCCACCGTATGTTCCCCGCCTGCCGGCAGTGTTGAAAAATACGCCAAATCTCTTTGAAGCGATTAAGAAGCAAGATATACTACTGCACCATCCGTACCACTCTTTCACCCCGATCATTGATTTTATTCAGGCGGCAGCCGAAGACCCACAGGTGCTGGCGATCAAGCAAACCCTGTATCGAGTCGGTCGCAATTCGCCTATCGTTCAGGCATTAATGCATGCTCGCGAGCAGGGTAAGCAGGTAACCGTCGTTGTCGAACTCAAAGCCCGTTTCGATGAAGAGAACAATATCATCTGGGCACGGGCGATGGAACGTGCCGGCGTCCACGTCGTGTATGGTCTGGTAGGTCTGAAGGTACATGCCAAGCTGGCGATGGTAGTTCGGCAGGAAACTGACGGCATTCGGTGTTATGTTCATCTCGGTACCGGCAACTACAATGCGGCAACCGCCCGTATCTACACCGACCTGGGTCTGCTTACCTGCCGGCCTGAAATTGCGGCAGATGTGGTTGATCTCTTCAACTACCTGACTGCGTATAGCCGGCAGAAGGAATATCGAACTTTGCTGGTAGCACCGGTGAACTTGCGTCGCCGTCTCACCGAATTGATCGAAGAGGAGATTGCCCTCCACCGCTTACACGGGAATGGGCGGCTTATCTTCAAGATGAATGCGCTGGTTGATCCCAAAATTATCGATGCGCTGTATGCTGCCTCGCAGGCCGGTGTTCAGATCGATCTGATCGTGCGCGGGATGTGCTCGCTGCGGCCACAGGTGCCAGGGCTTTCTGAAACAATTCGCGTGCGGTCAATTGTTGGCCGGTATCTTGAACATAGTCGGATTTACTATTTTCACCACGGCGGCAAACCAAAGATCTATATCGGAAGTGCCGATTTGATGGAACGCAACCTTGATCGGCGCGTCGAAGAGCTATTTCCACTGGTTGATCCGGTAGCCATGCAGTACGTTACCGAGACGCTGCTCAGTACCTATCTCGCAGACAATCTGCGTGCCCGTGAGCTGCAACCCGACGGTCGCTATGTTCGGATAACGCCTGATGACGCTGAGGTAATCGATAGTCAAGACCCGAAACGGATCATCCCTGGTTGTTAATCAATTCGGCTGATTGGTTGATAGCTCTCAGGCGTTGTTTGAGATCACGCGCTGCCAGGGTAAAGCCTCCATCGGCACCGTCAACAAAATGGATCTGGCGCCCCATTCGCTCAAACACCAGACACGTGAGCATTACTTCAGGCGAGCGGTGCGCACCAAATACCAGATCACCGGCGCTGAATCGGGAGTGCAGTAGCTCCAACAACTGATCGTGGCGCTCGTCTGGACCAGAGATGATCATGCGCAAGGCGTCGTCGTATTTCCGGTAGTCAGCGGCAGCCGTGACGTGTTGGCGATACCGATCCCACCACGGATCTTCGCCGCGCAGGCGCTGCAACCAGCGGTAACCACGAACACCCAGGTTTAGACCGTAGATTTGGGCCCAATAACGTAGCTGCGCCAGTCGACCATCGCCCCCACGCAAGCGGGCTTCAGGCCAGAGCCTACCGGGTTTGGCACTTGCCTGCATCATCGTGTAATGTAATGGATGATACGCCTGATCGCCGCCGTAAATCTGTTCAATCGCTTCAATGATCGAACGATACACTGTCATTGAACCGATTGGGTCTGAGCGAAGGCTGGCCTGGACGATCAGGCACAATGCGGCTCCATGCGCTGGCGGAATAGTATCCCACCGACATTCAAGGCCACTCAAATTGGCAGCATCCGCATCACCGGGATGGATTAAACGCTCTTCAGCACAAACTTCATCTTTGATCAATTGCTCGGCATAACTGATCCCACCGCCACTAAATACCGCCTGCACCACCTGTTGCGTCAGTGCCAGTCGACCGACCAGCACCTGATAGCCGGCATTCGTGATTGTGGTCACCGGCACTGCCCCAACCCGTAACTCCAGGTTAAACGCCTGTTGCGAGAGCGCACTTACCGCGCTTAAGGCTTGCGCAGTCGTTTCAGCCAGAGTCGGTGGTACAGCAATTGACGCCCCGTCACCTCCAAACACAAACGGAATCTCTATCTCACCGGCAACATTCAGTGCGGCTGTAATTGTTGCCGCACCGATCATATTGACCTCCTTATACCGGCCTTCAGCGACGGCCCGTGTTGACCCACGCACATCGCAAATGAAGACGGTCCAGTCGGCGGGTAACGGCTGATAAGCATTCAGATCGGTAATCTCACCGAATCTGCTCATCGTAGGAAGGCGGGCAAAGAAATCTATTGTCATTGTCTCTCTCCTGGCATCTTGTGATCAAACGTGGTACACTGAGCTTACCATGAACTGTTTGGTAACTACGATTATGATCAGATTACGACTCTGGCTGATTGCCCTTGGCGCTCTCTGCGTCTTCTTAAGCGGGAGTGTAGCTCTTGCTCAACCCACGTGGGTCGAGCAGAGTACGACCCACTTTCGGATCATTTACACTCCTGATGATGCGACGATTGCAGACAGGTATGCTCCTATTATTGACGATCTCTATAACGAGCTTAGCACCATTTTTGAGTTTCGTCCGGTGACGCCGCTCACCTTACGATTGTATCCTACCAGTAATGCGTACTTCGCCGCCAATCCGGCAGCCCGCAACGTTCCAGGGGTGATTGCCCATGCCGATTTTCGGCGTCGTGAAGTTGTGGTGATTGTCGAAAGGGCGCGATTACAGGATGAAGTCTCTCAGCTCAACAATCTACGCCACGAGTTGACCCATATCTTCGCTGCGGAATTGAGCGACGGCAAACTGAACGTGGGTTTGCAGGAAGGGATTGCGCAGTATATGGAGTTGCCGGGGCCGGATCGCGATGGTAAGCTGGCGATATTGCGTGCCCTCTGGCAACGGAATGAGTTGTGGCCGTGGGCTGTGCTCGATGATCGAAATGCGATCTATGGTCAACCCGAATTGAGCTATCCACAGACCTGGTCAATCGTCACGTTTTTAATTGAGCGTGATGGTTTTGAGCGGTTCCGGCAATTTCTTACCACTCTGGCTGAAAGCAGCGGCTACCGGTCGGCAATCTCTGACGTGTACGGTGTCTCAACCACAACCCTCGAAGCCGAATGGCGCGCCTGGCTGCCCGGTTTTCTCCAGATCGAAGCCGACCAGATGCGGCCAGTGAGCATTGATCTAGAGCCAGTACAACAGTTGATCGCGGCAGGTGATTACGAAGCGGCACTCCGTGAAGCAGAACGGCTCAGGACGATTGCGGATGAAGAGACGCAACCGACCCTCGCTGCGCTACAGGCGCAAGCCCAAACCGGCCTGCGGGCCAATCAACTGACCGTAGCAGCTCGCACTGCATTGCTGCAAGGAGAATACGAGCAGGCAGAGCGGTTGATCGGGCAGGCAGAGCAGGCTTACCGCGAGATCGGGGATCAGCGGCAAATGACGATTCTTGCCGAATACCGGGCCCGCGTCGCACGTGGCTTACAGGCAAGTGAGACGTTACGCCGGGCAAGTGAACAGGCACGCCAGCTAGATCTGGCCGGCGCCAGTGCCAACGCTGAAACGGCGGCTCGCGAGTTTGCCGCTCTCGGTGATGAAGTACGCCGCGACAACGCATTGGCCCTGCGTCGTAGTCTGGCTGCCCAGCAACGCACGATTGCTGTGGCTTTGCTCTTCCTCGGTGCGGCTGTTTTGTCCATTCGGTTGATCAGCCGCCAGCTTATGACACCTTCCCGACCGTGGTGATACACGGCAGATCAGGTGATCATGGGGAACTAGAGACAGATCACGATACGGGTATCACAGACGTATCACCCGCTTTTGCGCTATGTACGCGGTGACATAAAACGTGATCTGCGCTACGTTGGGATAATCCTGTGAATGCAGTGTATAGGCCGGTAAAATATCACTGCAATGCCTGGCACACGATCCAGGACGTACCCGTTTGCCCTCTGGTTCTCTACATCTCGTGTATGGAAATGTGAACGGGCACATGAACAGGCGGCTAGGGGCGGGTTCTGAACCCGCCCCTACTGCCCGTCCATCTACTCATCGATAACATCCAGACTCATGTGTTGCCCGGCGGAAGCGTGTGCTCCCGGTGCGTCAGGAATGGATGTTGTTAACCCTCATTCTCTCCCGGCGACCGGATTACCCCCGTACCTGCACCATATCAGCAGGCACCGGGAAATGCCGGCACAAATCGGCGACTTCGCCTGCGATCCGATTCAGGCGGGCTTCATCATCGGGGTACATCAGCACCTCGCCAATCCAGGCCGCAATCTGAGCCATCTCTGGTTCGCGCATACCGCGGGTCGTTACCGCGGGTGTCCCGATCCGAATCCCACTCGTCTTCATTGGCGGTTGTGGATCATCGGGGATGGCATTTTTGTTGACCGTAATCGCCGCTTTATCAAGTGCGCGCTGTGCCTGTGCGCCGGTTAGGCCCGTACTGCGCAGATCGACCAGCATCAGATGATTATCAGTCCCACCGCTAACCAGGGTCAGCCCCTGCGCCATCAATCCCTCGGCCAGCGCACGGGCATTGCGGCGGATTTGCGCCGCATACTGCCTGAACTCAGGCCGCAATGCTTCACCGAAAGCAACTGCCTTACCGGCGATCACGTGCATCAATGGCCCACCCTGCGTACCGGGGAAGACGCTTGAGTTGAGTTGTTTCGCAAAATCATCACCCATCAAGATCAAGCCGCCCCGTGGCCCGCGTAACGTCTTATGGGTAGTTGTGGTAATCACATGAGCGTGACCGACGGGTGATGGATGCTCGCCGGCAGCCACCAGACCGGCGATATGGGCAATATCGGCCATCAACAGGGCGCCAACCTCATCGGCGATCTGACGCATCCGGGCAAAATCGATGATACGCGGGTATGCACTTGCTCCCGACGTGATGAGCTTTGGCCGGATTGCCCGTGCTTTGCTTGCCAGATCGTCATAGTCGATCTGACCGGTTTGCGCGTCCACACCGTAGAAATGGACGTTGTACCACTTACCGGAGAAATTGACCGGGCTACCGTGCGTCAGATGCCCACCGTGATCCAGGCGCATACCGAGAATGGTATCACCGGGCTGGAGCAGAGCCGTAAACACGGCGATATTGGCCTGCGCCCCACTGTGCGGTTGCACATTAGCGTGGGACGTGCCGAACAACTGACAGGCCCGTTCAATAGCCAGTTGCTCGATGGCGTCAACAAACTCGCAACCACCGTAATATCGCCGACCGGGCAAACCCTCTGCGTACTTATTGGTCAAGACCGATCCCTGCGCCTCCATCACCGCCAGGCTGGTATAGTTCTCGCTGGCGATTAACTCCAGACCCTGGCGCTGGCGTTGCGCTTCCCGCTCGATCAGATCGGCGATGATCGGATCAGTTGCTCGAAGATGTTCAAGCATAGTCGTTCCCCTGTTTACTATGACCTCAGTTACAACACCTGTTCACAAGTAAAGTGTGCACCACCCTGCCCTCAGCATCATCGTCTTGAGGAGCAGGCCAGGTGCACCAGACAAACCGTTATTACTGACTGCTTAACTGACCGACTCGCCGGGCTTCAGCGCGATCACCTCGGTCGTCACCCCAAATTCACGGCAATGCTCGATCAACGCCTCCGGGGTACCGGTTAAGATGGGGAAGGTACCGTAATGCTCAGGAATCGCGTATTTCGCTCCGATTAGCTTCAGTGCGTATGCCGCCTGTCGGGGATCCATTGTAAAGTGGTCACCGATAGGCAGGATCACCAGATCGGGGCGATACAGCTCACCGATGATCTGCATATCCATCGTGACACAGGTATCGCCAGTGTGGTAGACCGTAAAGCCGTTGCTAAAGCGCAATACATAACCGGCAGCCGTTCCCAGATTGATGATCTGGCCATTCTCGTAAATGGTACTCGAATGGTGAGCGGTCGTCATCGTTGCCCGTACATCGGCTACAGTAACCGTGCCACCTTTGTTGAAGCCAACTAACTGCGCTGCCGGAATACCTTCGCCTTCCAGGTACGGAACCATATCGTACTGACACACAACCGTTGCCCCGGTTTCACGGGCCAGATCAACCAGATCGGCAATATGGTCGAAATGGCCGTGGGTAACGAAGATGGCAGCCAGATTCTCGCGCACACGCGCTTTCCATGGCTCTGGACAGACCGGGTTTCCATCAACCCAGGCATCAATCAAGATGTTGCGACCTTCCGGTGTGGTTAGATGGAAGGTGCCATGACCGATCAGTGTGATCGTGACATTGCGTCCGAGCGTTGCCAAGGTTGCCTCCTTCCCTCACAAAATATGAGCACTTCGCAGGCCAGATAGTCTGATAGGAAACCGAATAGTGTTGTGCTGATGACGTTTTCAGTATAACATAGAGCACGAAGATGTCTTTCGACTTTTTCCCTCTTGACAGATGCTCTTCTGCGCGCTATAGTATACCCCCAGGGGGTATCTAATACAGATACTGCCTGTATGATTACTGTGGAGGAGGAATAATTCAATGGCTAAGCCGATTGAGGTACACGACTCGGATTTTGCCGAGAAAGTTTTGAAGTCGAAAACGCCGGTTGTGGTTGACTTTTGGGCACCGTGGTGTGGGCCGTGTCGCGTGATTGCACCGATTCTCGATAAACTGGCCGGCGAATACGCAGGCCGTTTGACTATTGCCAAGGTCAATACAGACGATAATGTTCAGTATGCCTCGCAGCTCGGTATTCAGGGTATCCCAACGCTGGTTATCTTCAAGGATGGCCGCGAGGTAGGCCGCCTGGTCGGCGCTCGACCAGAAGCGATGTACCGCGAAATCTTTGATAAAGTTCTGGCAATGGCGTGAACACACCATCGCCGGAACCAGAATCTGCGGGTGAAGCAGCAATGAGCACGGGGGTTCGTCCGCTTGCGCCAGAACGACGCGACGAAGTGTTACGGCGTTTACGGCGAATCGAGGGTCAGGTGCGCGGTATCCAACGGATGGTTGCCGAAGGCCGCGATTGCCGTGACATTGTTCACCAGATCGCAGCAATTCGGCAGGCCCTGGCCAGTGCGAATAGTGTTGTGCTGGAATGTTATGCCCAACACTGTCTAAACGACGCAGAAAACTGTCGAGCTGAGACGATTAACGAGTTGATAGAGCTGTTCAAGGACGCTTGTTAGGACGTTTGCTCGAAGGTAGTGGCAGGTGCGACCCTCTGGATCGCACCTGCCATTTGTTTATCTCTGCCACGACGGCGTTAGCCAGACAAACTGATACGGCTGTAGAGTCAGTGCTGTTGTGGCCGATACCGGCTGTTCCTGGATCAGGTCGAAGAGTTCAAGACCAGGGCCGTACATACGCAGCAGGTTCCCGGCTATTGACTGAGGATATTCCGAGAAATTGGCCAGTACCAGTACTCGCTGCGATCCGGTTTGGCGCACATAGGCCAGCACGTGGCGGTTATCGCTGCGCACAACCTCCATCATGCCATCGCGCAGTGCCGGCAGGGAGGTTCGTAGATGGATCAGTCGGGTTAACGTACTGAAGATCCGACCAGGTATCGTTGTCGGGTCGTGGCGTTGATCCATCGCGACCTGATTGCGCAACGGACGATGCACCCAGCGACTATCGTCAGCCTTCGCCGGGTCGCTTACGTACCCGTAATCATTGAGCGTGCCAACCTCATCGCCAAGGTAGATCAACGGAATACCACCGATACTCAGCACAATGCTGTGAAGCAGGATAATCCGGCGAATTGCTATGTCAATGGCCTGGGGGTCGCCGCCAGCCAGTGCCTGTTCGAGACCTGCCAGCGATGCCAGCGTACCGGACACGCGCGCATCACCGGTATCGGGGTTTTCTTGAAATGGCAACCCACGGGCAAACGAACCGGGAAAGCGTCCGGTGTAGAAGGCATTCAGAAACTGGCGATGCCCCCAGGGATCGATCCCCACCGCACGGGCATCGTTATCATCAAATGTCCAGCCAATATCATCGTGTGAGCGCAGGTAATTGATCCAGGCACATCCGGGCGGTAGACGGAAGCGATGGCTGAGGGAATGTGCCAGTAGCTTGACTTCCCGCGTCGCCAGCGTCTCCCAGAGCAATGCCATCAGCAGTGGATTGTACGAGAGCTGACACTCCTGTGGACTGACGTAACTTAGCACGTCATCGGGATGGACAATCGCCTCCGATTTGAAGAGCAGAGCTGGCGCTGTGATCCGCGCAATCGCGTTGAAGGCTTGAATAATCCGGTGGGCTTCTGGTTGATTCTCGCAATTTGTTCCCATTCGCTTCCAGATGAAGGGGACAGCATCGAGGCGCAACACAGCCACGCCGAGATTGGCCAGGAAGAGCATCTCGGCAGCCATTGCCCGAAACACTGCCGGATTGGCGTAATTGAGATCCCACTGAAAACTGTTAAAGGTTGTCCAAACCCAGCGCTGCATATCGGGCCGCCACGTGAAGCTCCCGCGTCGCACGGTTGGAAAAATTTCGCGCAATGTCCGCTCATAGGCATCAGGCATGGTTCGATCCGGGAAGAGGAAGTAAAACTCTTGATAATCGGGGTCACCGGCCTGCGCCCGTCGCGCCCACTCATGCTCGTCAGATGTGTGGTTAAACACAAAATCGAGCACAAGACTAATCCCAGCAGTATCAAGCTCACGAGCCAGATCGGCCAGTTCGGCAGTTGTCCCGATATGTGGATTAACCCGTCGGTAACTACTTACCGCATAGCCACCATCGTTGTTGCCCTCCGGCGCTTCAAACAGGGGCATGAGGTGAAGGTAGGTTAATCCCAGCTCGCGAAAATATGGAATAAACTCGCGCAAACGGGCAAGTGTCCCGCAGAAACGATCAACGTAGAGGACACCCCCCATCATGCGTTCCGATTGAAACCACTCGGTATCAGCTTCACGCAACGCATCACGCTGTTTGAGCCAATCCGGTCGTTTCAACCAGCTCTGCGCCATTGCCAGCAACAATTGTTCAAGGTGGTAGAAGAAGTCATATTGCGTACCGTAGAGACCGAATAGCAATTCAAAGAGGCGCGGCCACTCTCGCCGCAGGCGTTGCTCAAATACATTCCATTCCCCCGCAGCGCCACCGGCTTCGGCAAATGCCTGCGCAACCCGCGGTAATAGTCTGGTCAATGACCGTGCTGCTTCCCGTTGAATTCGTTCCCAATCGTGCATGTCTGAACCTCGCCAATACACCGCCCGGTCGGGCAATAGTTTCCAGAGCACAAGTATCGCTGAAAAGCATGAATCTGGCAACAGATGGTCGAAAAACACAGCAGTCCTGCACATACGGTACTGCCAACCAGACAACTACCGGCAGAACTGACCAGTACGATGGAACATTATGTCAAAATCGAGAAGAAGGGTGAGCACCGCGACGAGGGTGTAGATTTCGCTTCTCTATTTCCACCTCATGACCAATGTATGGTAAGATATGGCGCTATGGTTAAGACCACACCGCACAACCTGTTTCGCCGCCTGGGACCAGCACTGTTGCTCGGTGTTGCCCTCGTGATTGGGCTAGAGTGGGGACTGCCGGCTGCCGGTATTCCGGCTTACCTGCTCCCAACCCCATCGCGCGTAATAAACGCTGCACTTCAGCCTGAAGTGCGGCTGATATACCATACCGGTGCTACCGCCAGCGCCGCGCTCCTTGGGCTGGCAATCGGTATTTGTATCGCGCTTACCCTGGCCATCGCCTTCATCTTTGTCCGTCCGCTGGAAGATGCCCTCTACCCGTGGATTCTGCTCGGACAAAGCCTGCCTTCGGTTGCGCTGGCCCCACTGCTTACCATCTGGTTGGGTGACGGCATTGCCCCTCGTGCTGCGATGGCAGCACTCTTTGCCAGCTTCCCGTTGCTTATTGCCACCATCAGCGGTCTGCGGCGTCCGGCACCCGAACAACTGGCCATGATGCAGGCTTATGGCGCTTCACAATGGCAAATCTTGCGGATGCTTCGTTTGCCGGCAGCGCTTCCATTCATCTTCAGTGGATTGCGCGTCGCCGGTGCGCTGGCCGTTATTGGGGCGCTGGTTGGTGAACTGGCCGGTGCAGGGCGAGGTCTAGGCTACCTGATTACGACCTCTACCTACCGGCTAGCCACAGATCGAGCCTTTGCTGCTGTCGCGGCAGCCGCCGGCTTAGCACTGGTATTACACGGTATTTTTCTTCTACTTGAACGGATCATTGTGTTCTGGGAACGGGAACGGTAAGTGCGGCGTGGACCAGGTTGAACAAAGAGGATCGCATATGTCACACCGTACCTTACTACCATTACTCCTGCTTGTGGTGTTGCTTGTCGTTACCGGTTGTACGAACACAGCCCCAACCAGCACGTCGCCGGAAGTGACGAAGGTCACGATGCGATTGCAATGGCTGCCCCAGTTTCAGTTTGCCGGCTATCTGGTTGCCGAAGCACGCGGCTACTACCGCGATGCCGGCCTGGATGTGACCATCTTGCCCGGTGGACCTGATGCCATACCGCTGCCGCTGGTTGCGACCGGGGCCGACACCTTCGGTAGCACCGGGGCCGATACGATTCTGATCAGTCGCGAACAAGGCATCGAGGTTGTCGCACTGGCAACCTGGTTTCAGGCCAGCCCGGTCGCGTTTATGGTGCATCGTGACAGCGGTATTCGCTCACCGCAAGACTTCGTTGGGCGTCGGGTCGGTATGTTCTACGGCGACAATGTTGAAACCGAATATCGGGCATTGCTGGCAGCTACCGGTGTGGATCCGGCCAGCGTCATCGAAATACCAGGCGATTACAGCCTGGCCCCCTTTCTCGAACGGCGCGCCGATGTCTGGCCGGTGTATGCAACCGACCAGCCGTATACGGCCCGTGCTGCCGGCGCTGATATTGATCTGATCCTTGCCCGTGATTACGGTGTTGAGCTGATGGGTGATGTGCTCTTTACCACAGCCGAGTTTGCCCGCAACAATCCGAATACAGTACGTGCGTTTGTGCAGGCTACGTTACGCGGCTGGCAAGAGGCATTGAATGATCCGGCAGCCGCTATCGAAATCATACTGGCCCGCAGCCCTGACTTCGACCGCGGTCATCTGGAGTTTGAAGCCGCCGAAACGATCAAGCTGCTCCGCTACGGGATCGGCGAGCGCTGTGTTGGCGCCAGTGATCGTGCAGTGTGGCAGAAAGAGGCGCAACTGCTGCGCTCGTTAGGTGTGCTGAAGAGCGATATCGATCCCGAAACTGTTTTACTCACCGACGCGGTTGATGAGTACTACCGCTCACAAGGCATTGAATGCCGATAAGGTTCTGTAGGGGCGGGTTTAGAACCCGCCCCTACAGATGGTGCATGTACCCAATCACGCGATGAACGAGGGGGCCGAAAGGATCCATTTTGAATCGCGTGCCGGACATTGTATGTTGCAGATGTGACATGAGCGCTGGCGTTAGCGATCTGGCGGTTATAGCGATACAGCTACGTGCTGCGATAACATGTTGGGGCGACAGCTTATCTTCTGTCGCCCCACATAACGCTCAGAATACTGCCATCGTCTAGCGAGACGGAGCTGTCTGACCAACAGATGATGGCAATCCCCGACCAAACAGCGTCAGATACATCAACCGATACACGTCAGTATTGTCGAACCGTCCGCTAAACGTGCGCGACATCTCAATTGCGTTCAAACCCTGCGCACGAGAGATAATGCCACCCGACACATCAGGCGTGCCAACCCAGCTTACGGCGAATGCCATACGATTGCCGTAAGCGTCAGGCTCACTCAGGAATGGAGGCGAGTTGCGGCCATAGCGGCCATCAAGCGGTGATCGCACATTCTGCGCACTGTTGCCTGTGGGATTGTTATTGTAATCGCTGACGTTGCGGGTTGGATCCCAGGCCCCAACTTGCATACCACCAGCATCGCTGTCGGCTGCGGTCAGAATCAGCGTTCGTCGATGCCGCTGTTGGAAGTTTTGCGTAACCTGGATCAGGTCGTTGGCATGCTTCAGACCGGTCAGCGTACCAATCGCGTTGTCGTTGTTCCCAAAGTTATCGACACTCTCCACCTCGGCAACCATAATGAAGGGCTTACCGGCCTGCCGGGCACAGCGTTGTATGATCGTAAGCGCCAGATCGGCCATCTCGGCAACAGTCGGCGGATTGTACCCTAATGTACCGGGAGCGCTGCCGAAAAGGATGAGATTGGTCCGCTTATCATTGACGTCAATCGCAGGATCGACCAGACCGGCGGCAATCAGACGCTCTTCCGGCACATCGTTAAAGATGTCGTCGGCAGCGAAGAGACCCAACACGTATGGTGCGTAGCGACGATCACTGTTGACCCGCTCACGCAGGGCTTCAAACTCGGCACGAGTACGGACGATCACGTAGCCCTTTGCTTCAAACTCACGCAACAGATTCCGACCATCGGTACGAGCAGGCCCGGCACCGGTGATCGGATCGGTGTGAACGTAGCAATCCAGATTAATGTTGTCGGGCGTGCAGGGTGGCGTACCTTGCGGTAAGAAGAAGCGTTCACCACCGGCCAGAATGATGTGTGGCGGATGCTCACCCTCAAAACCGGGCCGGCCATCAATTATCTGGCCAACAATCTCGTTGTCCTCGTTACGGTTACCGACTTCAGAAACAAACGCACCAGTACCTGGTTCGGCTATATCGCCGTCGTTGACCAGGGCAACAGGATGGCCATTGTTAATAGCCTCACGTACAATGCTACCCGGGTAGCCAGAGAGGGCAAGAATACTGCGGGCGCTATCACCATCACCATCTTTACCGAAAGAACCAAGTCCTTCAACCTTGTAACCAAAGGCGTGCGTGGTAGCGCCACCGTTCGATGTCCCGGTCAAAATATCCGCCATGTGACCGCGGTAGGCGGCCATTTGCGGCAGCGTATCCCACGGGCTGAGGGCGTCAGGACCGTACCAGTAGATACGTGCAGCCGCCCAGTGATTCAAACCCGCCCCATCGGGGTGAAGGAAGATCACATTACCGGTCGGTGAGGAACGGCGTAATTCGGGAATTCCCGTTCCGGCAACAGTCACTGAAACCGTTGCCACCAGTAGGGCGAGGGTGACAATCAGGCCGAGGACTCGTTTCTTGTTCAACATGCGTCTCTACTCCTTCTGAGCCTCAACGAAACATCCCCGCCAGGAAAACACCGCACGATGAACAGGATTTGCAGATTGTAGTCAGGCATCAAGACTGGCAGTCGAAGACGGAGTAGAGATGAAAGCGCGAGCAAGGCGTGACGGTAGAAGCCAAAACTCTTGCAAGCCGACCTCTTGCAAACCCGTATCTGATTTTGCAGGTGTTATCCATGGCTTGAAAGGAGTATAGAGAAGTATTTTTAAGTCTATGTAAAGATCATGTAAAACGATAATTATTCTCAATTCAAAAATTGTCTTATCACCGAAAATTGCAGCACCGCGAAGGATATATTCCACACCAGTCAGGGAATTTTTTCTCGGTATACCCTTGCGCTTTTAGGCAAAATTGATGCATACTACTTAATAGTGATCAGGCTATCACGTTGCGCCAATGTCGGCGCGATATTTCCCAAACGTATCACCATCTGTAAGGAGTGCCCTCCATGGAGCTGCTACTGCAACTACTGGTTGCGGGAGTCTGGACGTTAGCGCTTGTTAATAGCCTGCGTCGACTGGTACGCCTGGCCCGCGTTTCTCATCTGCAACGTTGGGACAGCAATATTCGGGTGCGATCTGGACTGAACCGAATCTGGTGGTGGCTGGGCCGGGAAGAGTTCTGGCACCCGGCACGCTATGATGTTGCGTATGCACTCCAGATTTCACTCCTGGTGTTTCTGTTCGTCTGGCATATGGCGAATTAAGGAACTTTCCCGCATCGTCCTCGATGCCGGCAAAGCCGGGCTGTACAGATCGAATATTCCAGACGTGCTGAAGGCTTATCGCCGTACCAGAATGTAGCTACAGAGAGGCAGCGGCGAGACGACCGGCTAATTGCCAAATCTCACTGTGACCGGAAGCCAGTGCTGGTATGAGGGGCGACGCATGCGTCGCCTCTACGACGCTGACGATAACCCATCAGCGACGCGCTGGTGGCGCACCCGGTAACATTTTAGCACGAGGATCACACCTTTACGATGCAGATTGTTGTGCAAGATTTGGTATCACTCCGGCAGTGTTCTCTTGCAACCCCTTCAGATAGCTTTCACATCTCTGTAGATCGTAATATATCGCACACACACCATAAACACGGCAATACTTGCAACCCCTTCAGATAGCTTTCACATCTCTGTAGATCACCCTGTCAAGACTCCTCACCTGGTCAAGCCTTTTTCTGTGCTATGATGCAACCGGATGAGAGCCTGAACGAACGATCCCTGCGGGACGGACTGGCAGGCTCAAGCAGCGTCCAGAGATATAAATCTGTCGGATAGGCGTTTAGCATCGGTAGCGGGGAGATGCCTGTGAATATCCGCTGGACCGCAGTTATTTCCGGTTTCATGACCGATTTCGCACTCACTATTCTCTTGCAGGTGTTCATTGTTCTCATTGGAC
>Ga0101945_1001168_pt1 | contig 29791 bp, 30 predicted proteins | sample DewCreD2012metaG_2_FD_75246 | JGI IMG/M metagenome (GOLD analysis project Ga0101945, IMG submission 75246) | Hot spring sediment bacterial and archeal communities from British Columbia, Canada, to study Microbial Dark Matter (Phase II) - Dewar... ... | reverse complement strand
GGCCCTGGGGGGTGTGGAGTTGAAAATCTTGGGGGAGGGTACTTAGCAAGCCCAATGCCGTGCCGGTGAACGTGCCTCAAGGAACCGTAACCATGCCCTACAACTTTGACGGTCTAGCCCAGCTTCCTCAGCTCCAAACCCTCCGCACCTATGCCTGGCAACTTTACGTGAGCCACGCTTACAAGTACAACCCCCAGGAGGGCTATCGGATTTCGGCCTACAGCATCCAAACCTGGCCCAGCTCCACGAGCTTTATCCGCATTACCCGCCCCGATACCCAGGTCTTTGACTTCACCACGGGTGAGTAAGGAGGCAGACATGAAGCGCCTTGGATGGAATTCCTGGCTTTTAGCCCTAGCCCTATTGGCCCTCGGGGCCTGCACCCAAGCCCCCACTGGCCAAAGGCCCACCTCCCCCACCTCGAGCGCGGTGGTGGAAAGGGAGGGGGTACGCCATCTCCAGCACCAGGTGGTGGTGGGCTACGCTGACGAAGGCGCCCTCCAGGAAGCCATTCGGCGCCTTGGGGCTACGGAAGTAGGTCGGATCCCTGAGCTTAGGGCAGCCCTCCTATCCGTATCCCAGGACGCCCTTAAAGCCAGCCGAACCCTTAAGGGGTTCCCCGGCATCCGCTACGCTGAACCCCACTATGCCATGGTCACCGCCCCCAAGGACGACCCCGTGGAGAAGCCCAAGGCCAGCGGGGGTGGGGTGGAGGCCCTGGGCCTAAGGCCCTTGGGTAACCCCTCGGACCAGATCCTGGACGAACTTCCCCAATACGCCTTAGATCCTAGGCACCTGGACGCCAAGGCGGCCTGGGACGCGGGGTATGAGGGCCAGGGCGTGGTGGTAGCCATCATTGACGACCCCGCGGACGTCACCCACCCGGACCTGGCGGCCAACTGGGCCGGAAAGGCCTATGACCCCGTGACCAATACCGTCTACACCGACGCAGAAGCCTGGGTTAACTTCATTGAGAGTTTGGACCCTGCCAACATCTCTCACGGCACCTTCGTAGCCTCCACGGTGAGCGCGGCAAAAGATGGCCAGGGCATCGCCGGCCTAGCCCCCAAGTCCAAGTTCCTACCCGTGGCCATATTCCAGCCTAGCTACGTGGGGGATTTCTACGTAGCCCGGGGCATTGTCTGGGCGGTCAACAACGGAGCCCACATCCTCAACAACTCCTGGGGAGGCCTGGGCTACGGCAACCTGGTGAAGGAGGCCTTTGACTACGCCCTGGCCAACGGCGTGGTGGTGGTGGCAAGCGCGGGTAACTCGTCCAAGGACGAGGTGAGAACCCCTGCGGGCTATCCGGGCATCATCGCCTCCGTTGCCGCTGACGGCAATCGGGAGAAAACAGACTTCTCCACCTACGGCCGCCACGTTTCTAGCGCTGCCCCTGGTCTGGACGTCCTCCTCGCCAACCCCACCTGGCTTGGGGGCGGATATGGCCTGATCTCGGGGACCTCCTTCTCCGGTCCCTATACCGCGGCCGCCGCCGCCCTGGTCAAGGGAGCCTGCCCGAGCGCTACCCCCTACCAGGTGCGCCGGGCCCTGGAGACCACCACCTGGGAGGGGAGCTTCAGCCGGGAAAAGGGCTGGGGCCACCTGAACGCCCGTACTCTGGCCAACCTCCTCCAGGGAGGCTGCACGGCCCTCCCCGGAAAGGGCTCGGTGGTCCGGGTCAAGGTGGAGTACCAAAACGAAAGGGGTCGCTCCCCGGGTCTCCTTGCCGACGTGATCTTAAGGGGCCAAGGCCTAAGGCCTGGGGATCCCACCGATCCTACCCCTATCTACTGGGCCCGCACAGACCAAAACGGGGAAGCCTGGTTCTACGAGATCGCTCCCGGAACCTACGAGATCTACGTGGCGGGAGCAGACTTGGCCCTTACGGGCGGCCTACCCGAGGAGCGGGGGACCTTCGTGGGCACTCTCGTAGCTAACCCCGGCTCGAGCGCCTCGAACCCCGACTTCAAGTGGGTGCTTCTCAATGCCGCGGAGGTCAACCTAAACCCCACCGACCCCTACGAGCCCAATGACTCCCTGAGCCAGGCCACGCCCATCGCTTACGAGACCCTTACCCAGCTCGCCTACATCTACGGAGGGCCTCAGGACTTTGACTGGTTCAGTTTCCAAGGCCAGGCTGGAGACACCATCAAGGCCCGGGTTTATGCCCGCTCCAGCATCGGGGGCACCTTGGACTCCTACCTCTACCTCTACGACGCCAACAGAAATCTGCTCGCCGAAAACGACGATATCGTCTCAGGGCAGATCACGGACTCGGAGATTACTTTCACTTTGTCCCAAGATGGCACCTACTACCTCGTGGTCACAAGCTACACCATCGCCACGGGGGGCAGCGACGATAACCCCTTCAACAAGTACCGCCTCGAGCTCAGAAAAACCAACTAGCCAGTAGGCCTATAAGCCCCCTGGGAATCCTCCCAGGGGGCTTATACCCTTTACTTTTGGTTCCTACGCTCCAAAAATTTCACGGGGACCTTCTACCGGGACCCCCATGCGTCAGCAGGGCTACGTTCTGGCCCAAGCCTGCATGGGGATAGGCCATAAAGCTAGAGGTGAATGGGCTTCTCCCAAGCCGCCAAAGCGGCCTCCTTGAGGATCTCGGAGAGGGAGGGGTGGGCGTGGGGGGCCCGGCCCAGGTCCTCGGCGCTGGCCTTGAAGAAGATGGCCAAAGCGGCCTCGGCCAAAATGTCCCCCACCCTGGCGCCAATCCCGTGGACCCCAAGGATGCGGTCGGTCTTGGCGTGGGCGAGGACCTTGATGAAGCCCTCCGTCTCCCCCATGGCCCGGGCCCGGCCCGAGGCGGAGTAGGGGAACTTCCCCACCTTGTAGGGGATGCCCTGGGCCTTCAGCTCCTCCTCGGTGTACCCCACCCCCGCCACCTCGGGGTGGGTGTAGACCACGCTGGGGATGGCCTGGTAGTCCAGGTGGGCGAAGCCCTTCGCCATGTGCTCCACGGCGGCGATCCCTTCCTCGCTGGCCTTGTGGGCCAGCATGGGCCCCCGCACCACGTCGCCAATGGCGTAAATGTGGGGAATAGGGGTTCTCAAGTGTTCATCCACGGGGATCCGACCCTTCTCGTCGGGGGCGATGCCGGCGTTCTCCAAGCCGAGCCCCTCGGTATAGGGCCTCCGGCCCACGGCCACCAGCACCCGGTCCGCCTCGAGGAACTCGCCCCCTTCCAGCTCAATGCGGGCCCCCTTGCTCCTGGGGCGTACCGAGACCACCTTCACCCCGGTGCGGATCTCGAGGCCTTCCTTTTTGAAAACCCTTTCCGCCGCCCGGGAGACCTCCCCGTCCATGGTGGGTAGGATCCGGTCCAGGTACTCCAGAATGGTCACCTCCGCCCCCAGGCGGTGCCACACCATCCCGAGCTCCAGGCCGATCACCCCACCCCCCACTACGATGAGGCGCCCCGGCACCTCGGGGAAGGAAAGGGCCTCGGTGGAGGTCACCACCCTCTCCCCATCCACCTCCGCCCAAGGGGGGATGAGGGGGGCGCTTCCCGTGGCGATGAGGATGAAGCGGGCTTCTAGCTCCTCCCCCGTCTCCTCCACCAAAACCTTGCGCTCAGAGAGGAAGCGGGCCGTGCCCTGATGGCGGGCGATGCCGTTTTTCTTGAAGAGGAACTCAATGCCCTGGGTGTTGGCCTGGACCACCTTGTCCTTGTGGGCGAGAAGGGCGGGGAGGTCCACCTCGAGGCCCTGCACCCTAGCCCCGATCAAGCCCTTTTTCACCTCGTAGATGCGCTCGGTGGTTTCCAAAAGGGCCTTGGAGGGAATGCACCCCACCCTTAAGCAAGTGCCCCCCAGGGCCTTCTCCTTCTCCACCACCCCCACCCTCATCCCCAGCTGGGCGGCCCGGATGGCGGCCACGTACCCCCCGGGCCCCGCCCCGATCACCAACAGGTCGTAGGCCTCCACGCTAGACCTCCAGCATCAGGCGCACGGGGTTTTCCACCAGCTCCTTGACCCGCCTCAGGAAGGTCACCGCCTCCCGGCCGTCCACGATGCGGTGGTCGTAGGAAAGGGCCAGGTACATCATGGGCCGGATCACCACCTGCCCCTCCCGGACCACGGGCCTTTCCTGGATGGCGTGCATGCCCAGGATGCCCACCTGGGGTGGGTTGAGGAGGGGGGTGGAGTTGAGGGAGCCGTACACCCCCCCGTTGGTGATGGTGAAGGTGCCCCCCATGAGCTCCTCGGGCTTCAGCTTCTTGGTGCGGGCCCTTTCGGCGAAGTCCGCGATCTGGCGCTCGATCTCGGCGAAGGAAAGCCGGTCGGCATCCCGGATGACCGGCACCACCAGCCCCTCTCCCCCGCCCACGGCCACCCCGATGTCGTAGTAGCGGTGGTAGAGGATGGTGTTGTCCCGGATCTCGGCGTTGAGCTCGGGGATCTCCTTGAGGGCCTGGACCACCGCCTTCACGAAGAAGCTCATGAAGCCCAGCTTCACCCCGTGCTTCTTCTGGAAGGCCTCCCCGAGCTCCTTCCTCAAGGCGATGATGGCGGACATGTCCGCCTCGTTGAAGGTGGTGAGCATGGCGGTGGTCTGCCGCACCATGAGGAGCCTCTCCGCGATGCGGCGGCGCAAGGGGCTCATGGGCACCGCCTCGCTCACCCGCCAGGGGCGGTCGGCCGGGGGTTGGGCGGGAAGCGGCGCGGGCTCCGGCATCCGGGGGGGCACCGCCTGGGGCGGGGCCTGCTTGGCCCTCTCCTCCAGGTGGCGCTCCACGTCCTCCTTGAGGATCCGCCCGCCCAGGCCCGTGCCCACCACCTCCCCTGGGGATACCCCCGCCTCCCGCAAAACCCGCTCCGCGGCGGGCATGGCCAGGGGCTCCTGGGGCTCGGGTGCCTGGGGTACCGCGGCCTCGGGCTCAGGCCGGGGAAGCCCCTCCCCCGAGGCCTTAAGGAGGGCGATGGCCTCCCCCACCCTGGCGGTTTCCCCGGTGCGCTTCAGGATCCGCTCCAGGGTTCCCGCAAAGGGGGCGGGGAGCTCCAGGGTGGCCTTGTCGGTGATGAGCTCCACCAGGGGCTCATCCTGGGCAAAGCCTTCCCCTTCCTTCTTCAGCCAGGCGCCGATCTCCACTTCCACGATGGACTCGCCCACGGAGGGCACTTTCAGTTCCTGCACCGTCTACCTCCTCACTTAAAGGCTTCCTCAAGAAGCGCTTCCTGCTCCTCTTTGTGCACCTTGGAGGAACCCACGGCGGGGCTTGGGGACTCCGGCCGGGCCACCACGCTGAAGGGGTGGCCGTAGATCTCCCCGCAGAAGCGGGCGGAGAGGTACCACCAGGCCCCCTGGTTCACCGGCTCCTCCTGAACGTAGACCACCGGGGTCTTCCTGGGGTAGAAGCCCAGGGCCTCCTTGAGCTCGGCCTCGGGGAAGGGGTAGAGGAGTTCCAGCCGGATCAAGGCCACGTCCTCCGCCCCAAGCTCCCTCCGCTTTTGCAGGAGGTCGTAGTAGACCTTCCCCGAGGTGAGAAGGACCTTCCTCGCCCCCTTGACCCTTTCCGGGATCACCTTCTGAAAGCGCCCCTGGGCAAGCTCCTCCAGGCTGGAGACCACCTCGGGGTGGCGGAGGAGGCTTTTGGGGGTGAGGACCACGAGGGGCTTGCGGATGGGGCGCTTCACCTGGCGGCGGAGGAGGTGGAAGAACTGGGCGGGGGTGGTGGGGTAGGCGATCTGGAGGTTGTCCTGGGCGGCGAGCTGGAGGAAGCGCTCAGGCCGGGCGGAGGAGTGCTCGGGGCCCTGGCCCTCGAGGCCGTGGGGCAGGAGGAGGACCAGGCCGGAAAGCCGGTTCCACTTGGCCTCGGCGCTGGCCAGGAACTGGTCGATGTAGACCTGCGCCACGTTGACGAAGTCCCCAAACTGGGCCTCCCAGAGGACCAGGGCCTCGGGGTACTCCATGCTGTACCCGTACTCAAACCCCAGCACCCCGGCCTCGGAGAGGGGGGAGTTGTAGATCTCCACCTCCGCCTGCCCCTCGGCCAGGTGCTGCAAGGGGATGTAGGGCCTTCCCGTCTGGTAGTCGTACAGGGCGGCGTGGCGCTGGGTGAAGGTGCCCCTTAGGGCATCCTGCCCCGTGAGGCGCACCCGGTGCCCCTCGGCAGCCAAGGAGGCGAAGGCCAAGGCCTCGGCCGCCGCCCAGTCCAGGGGGCGCTTAGCCTCGGCCATCTCCTTTCGGGCCTCGAGGAACCGCTTCAGCTTGGGATGCACCTGGAAGCCCTCGGGCACGGTGCTCAGGCGGAGAAGGAGCTCCTTTAGCGCCTCCAGGGGCACCCCGGTATCCACCTCGGGCACCAGGTGGTCGGGCCCACCCACGTACCCCTGCCAGATGCCGGAAAGGCCGTGGGGCACCACGGGGCCTGGCTCCGCCTTGACCCGGGCGAACTCGCTCTCCAGGTTCGCCAGGTAGGCTTCCTCCTTGGCTTTAAGCTCCCCCTCCGCCACCACCCCTTCGGCAAGGAGCCTTTCCCCATAGACCTTCCAGGGCTCGGGCTTCTTGGAGATGAGGGCGTACATGGGGGGCTGGGTGAAGGTGGGCTCGTCCGTCTCGTTGTGGCCCCGGCGGCGGTAGCCCACCAGGTCGATGACCACGTCCTTACCGAAGCGCTGGCGGTACTCCAGGGCCAGGCCCAGCACGAACCAGAGCTCGTCCAGGGCCTCGGCGTTCACGTGGAAGACGGGGGCCCCCACCATCTTGGCGATGTCCGTGGGGTAGCGGCAGGAGGTGTACTCCTCGGGCAGGGTGGTGAAGCCCAGCTGGTTGTTGGCCACCACATGGAGGGTCCCTCCCACCCGGTAGCCGGGAAGCCGGGAGAGGTTCAGGGTCTCCTGGACGATGCCCTCCCCGATGAAGGCCGAGTCCCCGTGGACCAGGATGGCCAGGCCCCTCTTCCGCTCCCGGTCGCCGAAGCGGTCCTGCTTGGCCCGAAGCCTCCCCAGGGTCACGGGGTTCACGAACTCCAGGTGGCTGGGGTTGAAGTTGAGGGAAACGTGCACCTTCCCGTAGGGGGTGGTGAGGTCGTTGGAGAAGCCCAGGTGGTACTTCACATCCCCCGAGTAGCCCTCGGGAAAGATCTCCTCGAACTCGCGGAAGATGCGCTCAAAGGGCTTGCCCACCACGTGGGCCAGAACGTTGAGCCGCCCCCGGTGGGCCATGCCCAGGACCACCTCCCTGACCCCGTGGCGGGCGGCTTCCTCCACCGCCTCCAAGAGAAGGGGAACCAGGCCTTCCAGACCCTCGAGGCTGAAGGTCTTGGCCCCCAGGTACTTGCGTTGCAGGAAGGCCTCAAAGAGGCTCGCCTGCATGAGGCGCTCCAGCATGCGCCGGCGCACCTCGCGGGGAGGCTTGGGCCAGGGGGCCTCGATGCGGGAAAGAAGCCAGGCCCGCTCCTCGGGCTCGGTATGGACCACCTCAAACCCCACCGGGCCCAGGTAAACCTCCTCCAGGCGGCCCAGGAGATCCCCCAGGGTGGGGGCGCCGAAGAAGGGGGGAAGGGACCTAAAGAGATCCTCCCGGGAAAGGCCGTGGGCCTCCAGGGAAAGCTCCTTGGGCCTAGGCCGCTCCCGCCCCAAGGGATCGATGCGGGCCGCCAGGTGCCCAAGCTCCCTGTAGGCCTGGACCAGGCGCTCCACCTTGAGGAGGAAGGCCAGGTCCACCGCCTCGGCCAGGGGAGCGGGGGTGGCTCGTCGGCCGTCCTCGAGGGGTTCTCTTCGGGAACCCTCCAGGGCGAGGGTGGAAAAGTAGCGGCGCCACTCCTCCGGCAAGGAGAAGGGATCCTCCAGGTAGGCCCGGTAAAGGGCCTCCAGGTAGCCTTGGCTTTCCAACGTGAGCTCCATCCTACCTCCCAAGAAGGGGGCGTATACCCCCTTCATCTACGCTACACCAAAAAGCGGTGTAGGTGCTTTGGGACCGTTACAATAGGGCCATGGTCCTGAAGGAGAGACAGGAAGGCGTCCTTATCCTCACCCTAAACCGGCCGGAAAAGCTGAACGCCATAACCGGTGCCCTGCTGGACGAACTCTACCAGGCCCTAAAGGAGGCCCAGGAGGACCCCGGGGTCCGGGCCCTCCTCCTCACGGGGGCCGGGCGGGCCTTCTGTGCGGGGCAGGACCTGGGGGAGTTCGGGGAGGGCAAGCCCGACTACGAGGCCCACCTCCGCCGCTACAACCGGGTGGTGGAGGCCCTGGCGGGGCTGGAGAAGCCCCTGGTGGCGGCGGTGAACGGGGTGGCGGCGGGAGCGGGGATGAGCCTGGCCCTTTGGGGCGACCTGCGCCTGGCGGCCCAGGAGGCCAGCTTTACCCCCGCCTTCGTGCGCATCGGCCTGGTGCCGGACTCGGGGATGAGCTTCCTTCTGCCCCGGCTGGTGGGGTTCGCCAAGGCCCAGGAACTCCTCCTCCTCTCCCCCAGGCTTTCCGCCGAGGAGGCCCAGGCCCTGGGCCTGGTGCACCGGGTGGTACCGGGGGAAAGGCTTTTGGAGGAGGCCCTGGCCCTGGCCCGGGAGCTGGCCCAGGGGCCCACCCGGGCCTACGCCCTCACCAAGAAGCTCCTTTTGGAAACCTACCGGCTTTCCCTCACGGAGGCCCTGGCCCTCGAGGCCATCCTCCAGGGGGAGGCCGGGCGCACCCAGGACCACGAGGAGGGGGTAAGGGCCTTTAGGGAAAAGCGCCCGCCCAGGTTCGTGGGCCGATGATCCGCTACCTCAAGGGCACGGTCCTGAAGAGGGAGGAAGGGGGGTTTCTCCTTCTGGTGAACGGGGTGGGCTTCCTGGTGCAAGCCCCCCAGACCTTTCTGCAAAGCCTCAAAGAGGGCCAGGAGGTGGCGGTCCACACCCACCTCCAGCTCCGGGAGGAGGGCCTGTTTCTCTATGGCTTTCCCGACGAGGAAAGCCTCCTCCTCTTTGAGCTCCTCCTTTCCGTGAGCGGGGTGGGGCCCAAGGTGGCCCTCTCTCTCCTCTCCGCCCTCACCCCCAGGCTTCTGGCCCAGGCCCTGGCCCAGGGGGACCTGCGCCTCCTCACCGCGGCAAGCGGGGTGGGAAGAAGGCTCGCCGAGCGCATCGCCTTGGAGCTCAAGGGGAAGGTGCCCCCAAGCCTCCTCACCGGGCAAAAGGTGGAAAGCCAGGCGGCGGAGGAGGCCATCCTGGCCCTCACCGCCTTGGGCTTCAAGGAGGGCCAGGCCCGGGGGGTGGTCCTGGACCTCCTGGCCAAGCGCCCCTCGGCCAGCGCCCAGGAGCTCATCAAGGAGGCCCTGAAGCGGTTACGCTAGGCTAGAGTTCGTCCAACGCCTCCCTGGGGGTGCGGCGGGCGGCCAGGTAACCCCCCTCCCGCAGGGCCAGGGGGAAGAGCACCTCCCAGGGCCCCTCGAGGGCCAAAAGCCCCTCCCCCTGGAAGACCCTCGCCCCCTCGGGCGGGCCTCCCTCCAGGCCGAAGGGGAACAGGGCCAAAAACCCCTCCCCTGGCTCCCCCTCCCCCCGGTCCAGGTAAAGGGCCACGGGCTCCAGAAACCCCATGAGGCGGGTGCGGTGCATCTCCCGCCTCAGGGCCTGCAGGGCCTTAAGGTGGGATGCCCCCTGCCAGAGGAGGAAGTCGGCCTCGGGGGAAAGCCCCACCAGGCTGTAGACCCGGAGGAAACCCTCCTTTTCCTGCCAGCGGGCCAGGAACTGGGCGAACTCCTCTTTAAGGTGCTCCTGGTGCTCGGCCTCGAGGCGGCGGAACTCCGGCAAAAGCCTATAGAGGCTAAACCCCCAAAGGCGCGGCATGCCTCACCCCACCTCCAGGAAGCGGGCCAGGGCCTCTTGGCTGAGGCGCTTGCCCACGTAGAAGGGCCCGAACTCGCCAAAGCGGGCGGATACCTCGTCAAAGCGCATCTCGTACACGATCTTCTTGAACTGGATGGGGTCCTCGCTAAAGAGGTCCACCCCCCACTCCCAGTCGTCCAGGCCCTGGGCCCCGCTGATCACCTGCAAGACCTTGCCCTGGTACTTCCTTCCCGTTTCCCCGTGGGCCTTCATGAGCTCCGCCCGCTCCTTGGCGGGGAGGAGGTACCAGTTGTCCTGGCCCTGGCGGCGCTTGTTCATGGGGTAGAAGCAGACGTAGCCCGTCTTGGGCAGCCTGGGGGTCAGGCGGGGCTTGATGTAGGGGGCTTCGGGATCCAAAGGCCCGGTCTGGCTCCCCAGCTCCACCACCGAGTAAAACCCGTAGGCGGGGCTTAGGTAGCGGGCGAAAAGGCTCTTGTTGAGCCTGGCCTCCACCTCCAGGAGGGCATCCAGGCTCTCCCTCAGGTTCAGGAAGAGGAGGTCGGCCTTGTGGGTGATCACCTGGTACACGCCGAAGGACCCCTTGCCCTCCGCCTCTACCTTTTCCCACTCCCCCAGGATTTCCGAAAGCTCCCCCCAGGCGGCCTGCCGTTCCTCCTTGGGGGCGGAGAACCAGGCGGCATGGTCCAGGCGGCGGAAGTCGTGAAGGATGTGCCAGCCCTCGAGGGTAAAGGTGGGCTCAGGAATGTGACCTCCCATGCCCCCAATATACCCGGGGATATACTCCCACCATGGTGGCCCTACACGTAGCCCTCGCCCTCCTTCTGGCCTGGCTTTTAGGCCTCTACGGAGCCAGAGCCCTGAACGCCCTGGGGCGCCTCACCCCCACGGAGCGGGACGACCGCTTCTTCCGGGCCCTCGGCTTCCTCTGGTGGGGGGTGGTGGTCCTCCTGGCCCTGAGCTACCTGGCCCACGCCCTCGCCTGGCCCCTGGAGCCCCTGGCCACCTGGGGGAAGGCCCTCGCCCAGTGGCTGGGAAGCCGGGGCCTGGCCATCCTGGCGGTGATGGGCCTCACCCTGGTGGCCTACCGCCTCGTGCCCCTCCTCCTCGCCCGGCTTCCCGAGCCCGAAGGGGAGCTCACCCGGGAGGCGGTGCGGCGCAAAACCTTAAGGGCGGTGGCGGAGTCGGTGCTAAGGGTAAGCATCGTGGTGATCGGCGGCCTCTTTATGCTCTCCAACCTGGGCTTCAACGTCACCGCCCTCCTGGCGGGGGCCGGGGTGGTGGGCCTGGCCATCAGCTTCGCTGCCCAGAACCTGATCCGGGACTTCATCAACGGATTTTTCATCCTTCTGGAGGATCAGTACGGGGTAGGGGATATCGTGCTCATCAACGGGGTGGGGGGGCAGGTGGAGCGCTTCAACCTGCGCCTCACCGTGCTCCGGGACCTGGAGGGCCGGGTCCACTTCATCCCCAACTCCGAGGTCCGCCAGGTGACGGTCCTCACCCAGGAGTGGAGCCGGGCGGTGGTGGACGTGGGCGTGGCCTACAAGGAGGACCTGGACCGGGTTTTGGAGGTATTCCGAGACGAGGTGGCCCGCTTCCACCAGGACCCGGAGTGGCAAGACCGGTTCACCGAACCCCCGGAGGTCCTGGGGGTGCAGGACCTGGGAAACAGCGCCGTGGTCATCCGGGTCCTCTTCAGCACCAAGCCCGCGGAACAGTGGGCCGTGGCCCGGGAGTTCCGCCGCCGCATCAAAAACCGCCTGGACCGCGAGGGCATAGAGATCCCCTATCCCCACCAGAAGCTCTACTTCGGCGAACCCCTTAGGCTGGAGAAGGGAGCGTAAGGATGCCGGACGTCTACGGAACCATCCTGGAGGCCATCCACCCCCACCTGGGGGCCAGGGCCGAGGCGGTATTGGAGGAGGGGCTAAAACGCCTGGGCAAACGGCCCTCCGAGCTCACCCCAGCGGATGGGGCCCACCTCCTAAAGGGCCTGGTCTACCGCGAGCTCCAGGCCCGCATGCGCCCGGAGGAGGCCAGGCGGTTGGTGGAGGGGGTCCTGGCCAAGATAGAAGGCCAGGGTGCCAGGCTGGCCAAGCTGGAACAGGGCTTGAAGCGCTTCGGGCTCTATGTGGACTGGCCGGAGGTGGCCCGGCTCCGAGCCCTGGTCAACCGCCTGCGCCAGTCCCCGGACCCTGGGCTTCTGGCGGAGGGGGAAGAGCTTTTAGAAGCCCTGGACGAGAAGATGGAGGAGGCCCTCTTGCGCCAGGCCAAGGACCTGGCCCACCTGGAGGAGGCCCTGGAAAGGGTGCGCCACCTGGGAGGGCCCAAGGTGCGGCGGCTGGAAAGCCTGGTGGAAACCATCCGCCAGGCCCAGAAGGAGGGCATCCTGGCCCAGGCGGAGGTGGAGCGGGCCCGGAGCCTGGCCCTGGAGCTAAGGAAGTTCCTGGAGTCCAGCGCCGTCAAGACCCCTACCTTGCCGGAGATCATCTTTGAAACCCAGGAAACCCCCCCGGAGACCCCACCCCAGGCGGAAACGCCCTCCCATCCCTCCGACGTCTTCCTCACCGTGGAGGAAGCCTCCGACCTGGAAGGGGAGCTCGTGGTGGACCTCGAGGCCCTTTCCCAGGAGGCCAGCCAGAGGATCCTGGCCCTGGAGGTGGAGGAGGAGAAGCGCAAGCTGGAAGAGCTCTTAAGCCGCTTCGCCCCCCTGGTGGAACGGGCCACGGTAAGCCCCCTTCTCGCCGAGGTCCAGGCCCTTCTGGATGCGGGCACCCCCGTGGGGGAAAAGCTCAAAGCCCTGGAGGAAGCCTTCCAGGAGGCCGAGAGAAACCTCCGGGCCGAGAAGCGGGCCCGCCTGATCCAGCTTCAGGAGGCCCTGCGCCTCCTCTCCCTGCCCGAGGAAGCCAAGCTCCCCCTAGAGCGGGCCTTGCAGCTGGCGGAGGAAACCCTGGAGGAGGGAGGCTACCCCGACCTCCTTCCCCTGGAGGAGGAACTCAGGCGCCTGGAGGAGGCGGCCCGGCGCAAGGCGGAGGAGGAAAAGCGCCTCCTCCAGGAAAAGGAAGCCCTGGTGGAGGAGCTAAAGGAAAAGGGCGAGGCCTTCCGCCCCCTCCTGGAAGAACTGAAGGCGCTCCCCCTAGAAGCCCTTCCCCAAAGGCTTCCCGAGGTGCGGGCCCGGTATGCCGAGCTCCTCAAGGCCCAAGGGGAGGAGGCCGCCTTGAGGGCCAAGCTCGCCGAGGCGGCCAAGGCCCTGGAGGCCCTAAAGCCCGAGGCCCTGGCCCTGGGCCTAAGGGAGAAGGTGGCCGAGGCGGAAGCCCTCCTGGCCCAGGGGAGCCTTCCCGACCTGGGGTCCTTACGGAAGAGCCTGGAGGAGGCCAAGGCTCAGGCCCGGCAGGAAGCCCTTTTAGAGCTGGGCCGCCTTCAGGCCCTGGCGGAGCGCTTCCGCGGCTTTGGGGGGGAAGGGGTCTTGCGGGCCATCGCCGAGGAAAAGGGCAAGCCCCTCCCTGACCCTACCCCCATTGCCCGGGCCCTGGAGGCCTTGAAGCGGCGGATGGAGGTGAAGCGGGAGGAGCTCACCACCCGCCTCACCGCCTTCTTCCAGGCTTACGCCCGCCTCGAGGGGTTCCAAAGCGAAACGAACCGCCGCCTAAAGGCCCTTTTGCCGGTGCTGAAAAGCGCCCAGGAAAAGCTACCCCGCCTGGGACCCCAAGGCCTCCTCCAGGTGGAAAGAACCCTAAGCCAGGCGGAGGCCCTTCTCCGGGAGCTGGAAAAGGAGCGGGAGGCGGCCAAGGCTGTGCTCCAGGAGATCAGAGGCGAGGAGATCGAGGCCCTCCTCGGGGTCTTCGACCAGGGCAGAACCCCGGCCCAGGCAAAGGCGCCGGAGACACCCTCTACCATGGACCTGGAGGCGGACCTCGCCCCCTTGCGCCTTCCCGGGGTGGAGGTGCTGGGCTACCTGGGGGGGGCCTTGCCCCTGCCCAAGGAACCCCTGGAGGCTCTGGTCCAAGCCCTGGACCAGCTGGATAAAAGCCTGGGCCAGACCCGGGGGCCTGCGGCCATCCTCCTGGGGGAAAAGGCCTTGGTCCTGGCCCCCCGCAAGGGCCGCATCCTGGTGGCCCTGCTGGAAAAAACCAGCCTGTCCGCCTTCCTCCTGGAGCTCACCTCCTAGGGGTGCTACACTGAAAAATGGTGGTATCCGTCTCGGCCCTTTGGGAAAAGCTTGCACCCCTTCTAGACTACCTCCCGGCAGGGGAGCGGGAAAAGGTGCGGGAGGCCTACCTTTTCGCCGAGGAGGCCCACCGGGGCCAGCTCAGGCGAAGCGGGGAGCCCTACATCACCCACCCGGTGGCGGTGGCGGAGATCCTGGCCTCCTTGCGCATGGATGCGGATACCGTGATGGCGGGCCTCCTCCACGACACCCTGGAGGACTGCGGGGTGGCCCCCGAGGAGCTGGAAAGGCGCTTTGGGCCCGCGGTGCGCAGGCTGGTGGAGGGGGAGACCAAGGTCAGCAAGCTCTACAAGCTGGCCAACCTCGAGGGGGAGGAGAAACGGGCCGAGGACCTCCGCCAGATGTTCATCGCCATGGCGGAGGACGTGCGCATCATCATCGTGAAGCTGGCGGACCGCCTTCACAACCTCCGCACCCTGGAGCACATGCCCCCCGAGAAGCAAAGGCGCATCGCCCAGGAAACCCTGGAGATCTACGCCCCTCTGGCCCACCGCCTGGGGATGGGGCAGCTGAAGTGGGAGCTCGAGGACCTTTCCTTCCGCTACCTCCACCCCGAGGCCTACCATGCCCTTCTCTCCCGCATCCAGGAGACCCAGGAAGCCCGGGAACGCATCGTTCAAAAGGCCATGGCCATCCTGGAGGAAGCCCTCAGGAAGGATGAGCTCCTCCAGGCCCAGCTTCAGAGCTTTGAGGTGATGGGCCGCCCCAAGCACCTCTACTCCATCTGGAAGAAGATGGAGCGGGAGGGAAAGGCCTTGGAACAAATCTACGACCTTCTCGCGGTCCGGGTCATCCTGGATCCCAAGCCCGCCCTCACGGAGGAAGGGAGGACGTTGAGGGAAAAGCAGGTCTGCTACCACGTCCTGGGCCTGGTCCACGCCCTCTGGCAGCCCATCCCGGGGCGGGTCAAAGACTACATCGCCGTACCCAAGCCCAACGGCTACCAGTCCCTCCACACCACGGTCATCGCCCTGGAAGGGCTCCCCCTGGAGGTGCAGATCCGCACGCGGGAGATGCACCGCATCGCCGAGTACGGGATCGCCGCCCACTGGCTTTACAAGGAGGGCCTCACCGACCCCGAGGAGCTAAAAAGGCGGGTTTCCTGGCTGAAAAGCATCCAGGAGTGGCAGCAGGAGTTTAGCAGCTCCCGGGAGTTCGTGGAGGCGGTGACCCGGGACCTCCTCGGGGGCAGGGTCTTCGTCTTCACCCCCAAGGGGCGGATCATCAACCTGCCCAAGGGGGCTACCCCCGTGGACTTCGCCTACCACATCCACACCGAGGTGGGGCACCACATGGTGGGGGCCAAGGTGAACGGAAGGATCGTCCCCCTCTCCTACGAGCTCCAAAACGGGGAGATCGTGGAGATCCTCACCGCCAAAAACGCCCACCCCTCCAAGGACTGGCTGGAGTTCGCCAGGACCCGCACCGCCAAGAGCAAGATCCGCCAGTACTTCCGCACCCAAGAGCGCCAGGAGACCCTGGAGAGGGGGCAAAGCCTCCTGGAGCGTTACCTGAAGCGCAGAGGCCTTCCCAAGCCCAGCGACAGCCAGCTGGAGGAGGCCGCCAGAAAGCTGGGCCTTACCCCTTCCCCCGAGGAGCTCTACCTGGCCCTGGCCCTAAACCGCCTCACCCCCAAGCAGGTGGCGGAGAAGCTCTACCCCAAGGCCCTTCTCAAGCCGGAAAGGCCCAAGGCACCCCCCAGGAACGAATGGGGAATCCGCCTGGAGCAGGACCTCCAGGCCCCCATCCGCCTGGCCTCCTGTTGCGAGCCCATGAAGGGGGACGCCATCCTGGGCTTCGTCACCCGGGGCCGGGGGGTTACCATCCACCGGGCGGACTGCCCCAACCTGCGCCGCATCCTCCAGGGACCCGAGGCCGACCGGATCATCGGGGCCTACTGGGAGGGGGTGGGGGGCAAGGTGGCCACCCTCGAGGTCCTGGCCCAGGACCGCGCTGGCCTCCTGAGGGACGTGATGCAGGTGGTGGCCGAGGCGGGGAAGAGCGCCTTGGGCTCGGAAACCCGGATCCTCGGACCCCTGGCCCGCATCCGCCTCCGCCTCACCGTGCAGGACGGGGAGCGGGAATCCCTGGTCCAGGCCATAAAGAGCGTGAAAAGCGTGCAGGAGGTGCGCTGGGTCTAGGCGGGCCCGGCTAGAGGAGCCTGACCCACACCTCCCGCATCCTCGGCCCGTCGAACTCCGCCAGAAAAACCTGCTGCCAGCGGCCAAGCCGAAGCCTCCCCCCCTCGGCGGGAAGGAGGAGGTGCACCCCGGTGAGGAGGCTTTTCAGGTGGGCGTGGGAGTTTCCCTCCGCATGCCGGTCCTTGGGATGCACCCTGGGGGCCAGCTCCTCCAGGCGGGCGAGAAGGTCGTGGGCCACATCGGGATCCGCCCCCTCCTGCACGGTAAGGCCACAGGTGGTGTGGGGAACGAAGAGGTACACCAAGCCGGTGTGCCCGGCCAAGACCTCCTCCACCTGGCGGGTGATGTTCACCAAACCTTCCTTGGGGGTGGAAATGCGGATGGCCTTCATCCTTTAAGCATATAGGGCCACGAAGATAGATCCCTTAAGCAAGGGCTTAAGCGTGGCCCTGCCAGGATGGGGTGGTATCAGGCCATGCGGGTGGCCCGCAGGGTAAAGCTCCGTTCCAGGGTGAAGGAGCGGTCCAAATCGCCGAACTCCCCCTGGGCCCAGGCCCAGAGCCCAGGCATGATGCGCTCGTGCACCTCCTCGGGAACCAGCTGGGTGAAGGAGTAAAGCCTTTCCTCCAGGGCCTCGAGGGCCTGGCGGAGGGTGCGCTCCTCCCGCCACTGGACCACCTGCTTGGTCTTGGGCCTAAGGCCAAGCCGCTTTAGGGCTTCCTCCACCTCCTCGAGGCGCTTTCTGTGCAAGCCCCGCACCACCCCCACGCCCTCCGCCTCCACCAGGGAGCGCCACCTTTCCTGGATCAGGCGCTCCTCCTCCGCCTCCATCTCATCCCAGCCTTCCAGAAGCACCCCCCCAGGCTTCAGCACCCTCAGGGCCTCCGCCAGGGCCTTGGGCCAGTCGGGGAGGAGGTGCCAGAGGTGGACCACGATCACCCCGTGCACGCTCTCATCGGGCAGGGGAATGGCTCGGGCATCGGCCTCTATAAGGCGCACCTTGCGCATAACCCCCGCCACCTTCTGGCGGAAGACCTCCAACATGGCGGGATCCTTGTCCAGGGCCAGGTAGCGGTAACCCCGGGCGATGAGGGGCAGGGCGATGCGCCCGGTACCCACCCCAAGCTCCAGAAGCACCGCCTCCTCCCCCCGCATCCCCAGGGCATTCCCTATGGCGGTGGCGATGCGACCCGCCACCTCCGGCGGGTAGGCCCGGAGGCGGTCATAGGCGTAGGCCATGCGTACGGAGGCCTTGGGCATCCTACTTCCCATTTTACGGTATACTTCCCAGCGTGAAAGGACTCATTCTGGCTGCCGGACGGGGCACCCGGCTCCGCCCCCTCACCCATACGCGGCCCAAGCCCGTGATCCGGGTGGCGGGAAGGCCTATCCTTCACTACGGTCTGGAAAATCTCCTGCAAGCGGGGATAGAGGAGATCGGGGTGGTGGTTTCCCCGGAAACGGAAAAGGACATCCGGGAGGCCCTTTCGGGTTACCACGTGCGCTACATCCTGCAAGAGGAGCCCCAGGGCCTGGCCCATGCGGTGGCGGTGGCCAGGGACTTCCTGGGCCAAAGCCCCTTCGTCCTCTACCTGGGGGATAACCTCTTCCAGAAGGGAATCGCCCCCTTTCTCCAGGCCTTTACCCCGGGGGTGAGCGCGGTGATCGCCCTGGTGCGGGTGGAAAACCCCAGCCAGTTCGGGGTGGCGGTGCTGGAAGGGGAAAGGATCGTGCGCCTTCTGGAAAAACCCAAGGAGCCGCCCTCGGACCTGGCGGTGGCCGGGGTTTATGTCTTCACCCCGGAGGTGCTGGAGGTCATCGAGGGGCTCAAGCCCTCCGCCCGGGGGGAGTACGAGATCACCGACGCCATCCAGGGCCTCATCGACCGGGGGAAGAAGGTGGTGGGGGTGGAGGGGGAGGGATGGTGGAAGGACACCGGCCGCCCCCAGGACCTCCTGGACGCCAACCGCCTCATCCTGGAAGAACTGGAACCCCAGGTGGAGGGGGAGGTGGTGGAAAGCCAGCTCACCGGGCGGGTGGTGGTGGAGAAGGGGGCTAGGGTACGGAAAAGCACCGTGATCGGCCCCGCCTTCATCGGGGAGGGAGCGGTGGTGGAAGGAGCCTACATCGGGCCCTTCACCTCCTTAGGGCCCGGGGCCAAGGTGGTGCGCTCGGAGGTGGAGTACTCCATCCTCGAGGACCACGCCATCCTGGAAGACGTGGCCCTACGCCTGCAGGAAAGCATCCTGGGGGTGGGGGCCCAGGTGAAAAACCGCGATGGCCTCCCCCGGGCCCACCGCCTGATCCTGGGGGATCTCTCCCAGGTGGAGCTGGCCTGAAGAGCGCCCCCCATGGCCCGGCTTCTGGACCTCCTTACCGAGGACTACCAAAGCGGCGAGGCCCTGGCCCAGCGCCTAAAGGTAAGCCGCCAGGCGGTTTCCAAGGAGGCAAAAAAGCTTCTCGCCGAGGGCTTCCCCGTGGAGATGAGCCGGAAGGGCTACCGCATCCGGCCCGGCACTCCCCTTCCCCACCTCTTCCACCCCCCAGGGCGCCTCGGCCGGCCCTACCGCTACCTGGGGCGGGTGGGAAGCACCCAGGACGTCCTAAGGGCCTGGGCGGAGGAAGGAGCCGAGGAGGGAGCCCTGGTCCTGGCCGAGGTGCAGGAAAGGGGCCGGGGCAGGCGGGGAAGGCCCTGGGAAAGCCGCCCGGGGGAAAGCCTCACCTTCTCCCTCCTCCTCCGCCCTACCCTTCCCCTCTCCTCCATGGGCCTCCTTCCCCTTCTCGCCGGCCTGGCCCTTTGGCGGGCGGTGGGGGTGGGGGGGATCAAGTGGCCCAACGACCTCCTGGCCCCCGATGACCGGAAGCTGGCCGGGGTCCTTTTGGAGGCCAAGGCCGAGGGGGAGGAGGTGGCCTACGTCCTCCTGGGAGTGGGGGTGAACGTGGACTGGGCCCCCGAGGGCGCCGCCGCCTTGAGGGAGTTCTCTCCCCTTTCCCGGCGGGAGGTGCTTTCGGGCTTCCTCCTCCACCTGGAAAGCCTCCTCCCCCTTCTGGAAAGCCCGGAAACCCTCCTCTCCCTCTACCGGGAGGCCTCCTACACCCTGGGCCGAAGGGTGCGGGTCCAAACCCCTAAGGGGGTGGTGGAGGGGGTGGCGGAGGCCATCCTCCCCGACGGCAGCCTCCAGGTGGAGGGGGTCAGGATCGGCGCGGGCGAGGTGGCCCTCGTGTCCCCCCTCCGGACCGGGAAGTCCGACCCTTGAGCATTCCAGGCTTAGATTTCCCAAAGCGTTTGTGCTAGGATAAGGCTAGGTATGTTTGCCCGCATCTTCACCAAGGAAGAGGCCGATGCCCTCTTGCCCGAGATCCAGCGGGTCCTCTCCCAGATGCGGCAGGCCCGGAAGGAGCTCTCCGAGGTGCAGGCCCGGCTTCCCGAGGCTCGCGGGCTGGAACGAAGGGCCCTGGAGGAGGAGGCCCGCTTCCTCCTGGGCTCCTTGGAAGCCGACGCCCGTTACCTGGCCTCCCTGGGCGTCTTCCTCAAGGACTTGGACCGGGGCCTGGTGGACTTCCCTAGCCGGGTGGGTGGAGAGGTGGTCTTCCTCTGCTGGCAGGAAGGCGAACCCGAGGTGGCCCACTACCATCCCCTGGCGGGGGGGTTTGCCGAGCGGCGCCCCTTAAAGGGAGAACCTAATGGCCTTCTCCCCCAGGCCTCCCGCCCCGGCGAAACTCGGCCAGGCGCCTAAGGTCCTCCCGCACCAGGTCGTCCTGGCCCGCCAAGGACTCCAGGTGGTGCCTTAACTCATGGAGGAGGGTTTCCCAGACCTCTTCCTCCCAGTCAAACCCCGGCCCCGCCACCTTTTGGAAGGAACCGTAGTAGAGGGCGATGTGCCGCCCGAGCCCCTCAAATCCCCGGAAGGTGGAAGGAGGGCCGGGGTCCAGATATTCCCCAAGCCGCCACACCCCCTTTAGCCCAGGCTCCGGCTTGGCCTGGGGAAGGACGTGCACCCCCTGAAGCTCCCGCTTGAAGGCCTCGGGGATCTCCGCCCAAAGCCTTTCCACCAGCGCCACAAAGGCCTCGTAGGTCATGGCCGATGGTAGGGATGCCCGGCCCTCAGGGTAAGGATCCGGTAGAGCTGCTCCATGAGGACCAAAAGGGCCAGCTCATGCTGCAGGGTAAGGGGGGAAAGGGAAAGGAGGAGGTCGGCTCCCTCACGTATCCCCTCAGAGTACCCCTCGGCGCCCCCCACCAAAAAGGCCACCCGTTCCCCCTCCCAGTGCCTCAACTTTTCCAGAAGCCCCTCTGTGGTGAAGAGCTTTCCCCTTTCGTCCAGGACCACCTTGCGGTGGCCCTCCGCCTTGGGCAGGAGGTCCTGGGCTTCCTTGACGAAGTGGACCTCGAGGGAAGCATATTTCCGGATGCGCATCGCATACTCTTCCACTCCCAGCCGGGCGTAATCCAGCCTGGGTTTGCCCACCGCCACCACCCTTAGGCGCACGCCTCCATCCTAAGGCCAGGGTATACTCAGGGCGAAGGGTAAGTGGGACCTAACCCACCCCGATAAAAGAGCCCCAGGCCCTTACCCAGGGCAGGCTCTATGGGCGCCAAAAGCGCCGGAAAAGGAGGGTTTATGGTAAAGGACACCCACCGGTTTCAGCCCTTCACCCCCGAGCCCATAAGGCTTATCGGGGAGAAGGGAGAGTGGCTGGGGGATTTCCCCTTGGATCTGGACGAGGATAAGCTACGCCGCCTGTACCGGGACATGCTGGCGGCCCGAATGCTGGATGAGCGCTACACCATCCTCATCCGCACCGGCAAGACCAGCTTCATCGCCCCTGCCGCCGGGCACGAGGCCGCCCAGGTGGGCATCGCCCACGCCATTAAGAGGGGCTTTGACTGGGTCTTCCCCTACTACCGCGACCACGGCCTGGCCCTGGCCCTCGGGATCCCTCTCAAGGAGCTCTTCGGCCAGATGCTGGCCACCCAGGCCGACCCCAACAAAGGCCGCCAGATGCCCGAACACCCGGGGTCCAAGGCCCTCAACTACTTCACCGTGGCGAGCCCCATCGCCTCCCACGTACCCCCCGCCGCCGGGGCCGCCATCAGTATGAAGCTTCTGCGCACGGGCCAGGTGGCGGTCTGCACCTTCGGGGACGGGGCCACCAGCGAGGGAGACTGGTACGCGGGCATCAACCTAGCCGCCGTGCAAGGGGCCCCTGCCGTCTTCATCGCCGAGAACAACTTCTACGCCATCAGCGTGGACTATAGCCGCCAGACCCATAGCCCCACCATCGCCGACAAGGCTCACGCCTTCGGCATCCCCGGCTATCTGGTGGATGGCATGGACGTCCTGGCCTCCTACTACGTGGTGAAGGAGGCGGTGGAGCGAGCCCGCATGGGAGAGGGCCCGAGCCTGGTGGAGCTCAGGGTTTACCGCTATGGCCCCCACTCCTCCGCGGACGACGACAGCCGCTACCGGCCCCGGGAAGAGGTGGAGGCCTGGCGGAAACGGGACCCCATCCTCCGCTTCCAGCGCTTCCTGGAGGGAAGGGGCCTCTGGAACCTGGAATGGGAGGAGGACCTGAGGGCGGAGATCCGCGCCGAGCTGGAGCGGGGCCTGAAGGAAGCCGAGGAGGCCGGCGCTGTACCCCCCGAGTGGATGTTCGACGACGTCCTTGCGGAAAAGCCCTGGCACCTAAAGCGCCAGGAGGCCCTTCTCAAGGAAGAGCTTTAAGGAGGTCCCCATGGCCCCCATGACCATGGTGCAAGCCCTGAACCGGGCCCTGGACGAGGAGATGGCCCTGGACCCCCGGGTAGTGGTCCTAGGAGAGGATGTGGGTAAGAGGGGCGGGGTCTTCCTGGTCACGGAAGGCCTTTTGCAGAAGTATGGCCCCGACCGGGTTATGGACACCCCCCTTTCCGAGGCCGCCATCGTGGGAGCTGCCCTGGGCATGGCCGCCCACGGCTTAAGGCCCGTGGCCGAGATCCAGTTCGCCGACTACATCTTCCCCGGCTTCGACCAGCTGGTGAGCCAGGTGGCCAAGCTCCGCTACCGCTCGGGAGGGCAGTTCACCGCCCCTCTGGTGGTGCGGATGCCCTCCGGGGGCGGGGTCAAGGGGGGGCACCACCATTCCCAAAGCCCCGAGGCCCATTTCGTCCACACCGCCGGGCTCAAGGTGGTGGCGGTTTCCACCCCCTACGACGCCAAGGGCCTTTTAAAGGCAGCCATCCGCGACGAGGACCCCGTGGTCTTCCTGGAGCCCAAAAGGCTTTACCGCTCGGTGAAGGAGGAGGTGCCGGAGGAGGACTACGTCCTGCCCCTGGGCAAGGCCGCCATCAGGCGGGAAGGGAAGGACCTCACCCTCATCGGCTACGGCACCGTCATGCCCGAGGTGCTCCAGGCGGCGGAGGAGCTGGAGAAGGCGGGGGTTTCCGCCGAGGTTCTGGACCTCCGCACCCTCATGCCCTGGGATTACGAGGCGGTGATGAACTCCGTGGCCAAAACGGGAAGGGCCGTGCTGGTATCCGACGCCCCCCGGCACGCCAGCTTCGTCAGCGAGGTGGCGGCCACCATCGCCGAGGACATCCTGGACATGCTCCTCGCCCCTCCCATCCGGGTGACGGGGTTTGACACCCCGTACCCCTACGCCCAGGACAAGCTGTACCTGCCCACCGTCACCCGCATCCTCAACGCCGCCAAGCGGGCGTTAGACTACTGATATGCCCAAGGAGCTTATTTTCCTGGTAGAGGAAGCGGAGGAGGGAGGCTACGTGGCCCGGGCCCTCGAGGAACCCATCTTCACCCAGGGGGAAACCTGGGAGGAGCTTAAGGAGATGGTGCGGGATGCCGTGCGTTGCCACTTCCCCGAAGGGGAAGCCCCCAGGGTCATCCGCTTGCATTTCGTCCGGGAGGAGGTTCTGGCCCCGTGAAGCTTCCCCGGGATCTCCATGGGGAGGAGCTGGCAAAGCGCTTATCCCGCCTGGGTTACCAGGTAGTGCGGCAGACGGGAAGCCACATTCGCCTCACCTGGAACGAAGGAGGCCAGGAGCACCACCTCACCATCCCCCGCCGCCATCCCCTTAAGCTGGGCACCCTGGCGGGGATCCTACGGGAGATTGCGGAGGCGCGAAATCTAACCCGGGAAGAGCTTCTTAAGCTTTTAGACCTGTAAGGAGGCCTATGCCCAAGGAAATCCTCATGCCCGAACTGGCGGAAAGCGTGGTGGAAGGCGAGATCCTCAAGTGGCTGGTGGAGGAAGGGGACTACCTCAAGAAGGACCAGCCCTTCGTGGAGGTGATGACCGACAAGGTCACGGTGGAGCTACCCTCCCCCTACGAGGGGGTGCTTTTGAAAAAGCTGGCCAAGGAAGGGGAGGTGGTCAAGGTCCACGCCCCCATCGCCCTCCTGGCGGAGCCCGGGGAGGCCGTGGCTGGGGTAAAGGAGGTAAAGGAGGAGGCTCCGCCCGTGCAAGCGGTGGAGGAGCGCTCCATCGTGGAGCCCGGGCTTCCCCCAAAGGAGGAAAAGGAGGATCTCTCCCTTTTCAAACCGGACACCACCCAGGTGGCGGTGAAGAACCCCTTCTTAAGAGGCCAAGCGGAGCAGGCTCCCAGGGAAGGCCAGGCTCCAGGCCGCATCCTGGCGGTGCCCGCCGCCCGGAAGCTGGCCCGGGAACTGGGGATTCCCCTCGAGGCCATCCCCGGCTCCGGCCCCATGGGCCGCATCCGGGTGGAGGACGTGCGGGCCTATGCCGAACAGCTTAAGGCCCAGGCCGTACCCCCGCCCCCAAGCCCCAAGGAGGCCCCAGCACCCCTTCCCACGGGCTTCCCGCCCCCACCCCGCTACACCCCCCCCAAGGGCTACGAGCACCTGGAGGAGCGCATCCCTCTAAGGGGCATCCGCCGCACCATCGCCCAGGGGCTTTGGCAAAGCCACCTCTACACCGTGCGCACCCTGAACGTGGACGAGGCCGACCTCACGGAACTGGTGGCCCTGAGGGAGCGCCTGAAGCCCGAGGCCGAACGCCAGGGGGTGAAGCTCACCTACCTCCCCTTCATCTTCAAGGCGGTGGTGCGGGCTTTGAAGAAGTACCCCATGCTGAACTCCAGCCTGGACGAGGAAAGGCAGGAGATCGTCTACAAGCGCTACTACCACCTGGGCCTGGCGGTGGCCACGGAAAGGGGGCTCATCGTGCCCGTGGTGCGGGACGTGGACCGGAAAAACATCCTGGAGCTGGCCCAGGAGATCGCCGAGCTCTCCGCCAAGGCCCGGGAAGGAAGGCTCTCCCCCGAGGAGGTCACGGGTTCCACCTTCACCATCACCAACATTGGCTCCGTGGGGGCTTTGATGAGCTTTCCCATCATCAACGTACCCGAGGCCGCCATCCTGGGGGTGCACTCCATCCGGAAGCGGCCCTGGGTGATGCCGGATGGCTCCATCCAGGCGAGGGATATCATGTACCTCTCCCTCTCCTTTGACCACCGCCTGGTGGACGGGGCCGAGGCGGCCTCCTTCACCCGGGAGGTGATCCGGCTCCTGGAGAACCCCGACCTGCTCCTTCTGGAAATGTAGGATGGACCCCATGAAGACCTACGACCTCATCGTGATCGGCACCGGACCCGGCGGCTACCACGCCGCCATCCGGGGAGCCCAGCTCGGGCTTAAGGTTCTGGCGGTGGAGGCCGCCGAGGTGGGGGGCGTGTGCCTGAACGTGGGGTGCATCCCCACCAAGGCGCTTTTGCACGCCGCGGAAACCGTACACCACCTCAAGGGGGCCGAGGGCTTTGGCCTGAAGGCCAAGCCCGAACTGGATTTCAACAAGCTCGGCGCCTGGCGGGATGGCGTGGTGAAGAAGCTCACCGGGGGCGTGGCCGGGCTTTTAAAGGGCAACAAGGTGGAGCTTTTGCGGGGCTTCGCCCGCTTCAAGGGACCCAAGGAGATCGAGGTAAACGGCGAGGCCTATGGGGCGAAAAGCCTCATTATCGCCACGGGAAGCGAGCCCATGCCCTTAAAGGGCTTTCCCTTCGGGGAGGACGTGTGGGACTCCACCCGGGCCCTAAGGGTGGAAGAGGGCATCCCCAAGCGCCTTTTGGTGATCGGGGGCGGGGCGGTGGGGCTCGAGCTTGGCCAGATCTACCACCGCCTGGGCTCGGAGGTGACCCTGATCGAATACATGCCGGAGATCCTCCCCGCAGGCGACAGGGAAACCGCCGCCCTCCTGCGCAAGGCCCTGGAGAAGGAAGGCCTTAAGGTACGCACGGGCACCAAGGCGGTGGGTTACGAGAAGAAGCAGGACGGCCTCCACGTGCTCCTCGAGGCCGCCCAGGGAGGCAACCAAGAGGAGATCGTGGTGGACAAAATCCTGGTGGCGGTGGGCCGCAGGCCCCGCACGGAAGGGCTCGGCTTGGAAAAGGCCGGGGTCAAGGTGGACGAACGGGGCTTCATCCAGGTGAACGCCCGCATGGAAACCTCGGCCCCCGGGGTCTACGCCATCGGGGATGTGGCCAGGCCCCCCCTCCTTGCCCACAAGGCCATGAAGGAGGGCCTGGTGGCCGCCGAGAACGCCGCCGGCAAGAACGCCCTCTTCGACTTCCAGGTGCCCAGCGTGGTCTACACCGGTCCCGAATGGGCCGGGGTGGGGCTTACGGAGGAGGAGGCAAAGAAGGCGGGGTATAAGGTCAAGGTGGGGAAGTTTCCCTTTTCCGCCAGCGGCCGGGCCCTTACCCTGGGTGGGGCGGAGGGCCTGGTGAAGGTGGTGGGGGATGCGGAGACCGACCTCCTCCTCGGGGTCTTCGTGGTGGGTCCTCAAGCGGGGGAGCTCATCGCCGAGGCCACCTTGGCCCTGGAGATGGGGGCCACGGTTTCCGACCTGGGCCTCACCATCCACCCCCACCCCACCCTCTCCGAGGGGCTCATGGAGGCGGCGGAAGCCCTCCACAAACAGGCCATCCACATCCTGAACCGCTGACCCAACCAGGTTTCCCGGTGGGGCTTCTGCCCCACCGGACCCTTAAAAGCCCAGGGCCCCGAGAAGCCCGTAAAGCCCTGCCCCCAGGAAGACGGCCACGCCCAGGTTCCCGGTGAGCCCAAGCCCCAGATAGGTGCCAAGAAGGGCCAAGGCCGCCCGGACCCACTCGGAAGAAGGAGGCGGGCTAAAGGCGGAGACCAGGAAAAGGGCCACCACCAAGGCGGGCCCTGCCTGGCCCGTCTTCAGGCTTTTTTCCCCCCGCCAGGGCAGAAAGCGGAGGAGAAAGGTGCCCAAAGCCAGAAGGAGAAGGGCCAGGGTCATGCCTTCCTCCCTTTCCAGGGCTCCTTCCAAAGGAGCCCCACCACCCCTGCCAGGAATAGACCCCAGGCCGTCTGGCCCAGGAGGTGAAACCCCAGGGCCACTCCGCCCGCCAGAAGGGCCACTGGGTTCCGCAGGTGGGGCAGGGCCAGGAGGAGAAAAAGGGCGGGAAGGGCAAAGGCAAGGGCCTCCCCCAGGCGGGGCCAGGCCAGAAGCCCCTTAGCCCCCAAGGCCCCCAAGGCGGTGCCCAGGTTCCAGGAAAGGTACGCTCCCAAACCCAGGCCCAGGAAGTAGCCCCGCCTCTTTTCCGGGGAAAGGCCGGGAAGCGTCCTTAAGGCCAGGGCGAAGACCTCGTCGGTGAGGAAAAAGGCCTCCAGGGGGCCTCCTTTCAGGTAGGGCCTCAGGGCCGGGCCGTAGAAGGCGTGGCGCAGGTTAAGGAGAAGGCCCAGGGAGGCCGCCAAAAGGGGCGGCACCCCCTGGGCCAGAAGCCCCACCAGGGCGAACTGGCTGGCCCCGGCGAAGACCAGAAGGGAGGTGAGCTGGATCCAAAGGTAGCCAAGCCCCGCCTGGGCCCCCAAGGCGCCAAAGGCCACGGCCACGGGGAAGTAGCCCAGGGCGATGGGCCAGGCAGCCCGCAGGCCTTCTCCCATCCCTAGCGGATCTCCGTCCCGCCCCAGCGCTCCAAAAGCTTCAAGGCCTCCACGTGGTCGGCCTCCGGGCCCAGCTCCCTTTTGGCCATCTCGTACACCTCCCGGGTGAGGCGAAGCAGGGGGCTTGGGGCTTTTTCCCCATCCAAAACTCCCATGGCAATCCCCAGGTCCTTCACCAGGAGGCCCAGGGCGAAGGTCTTGGGGAAGGCCCGGGTGACCACCCTTTGGGGAATCAGGTTCTCCGTGGCGTTAGAGCGGCCGCTGGAGGCGTTGATGACCTCGAGGGCCTTCTCCGCGGACACCCCCTGCCGCACCAGGGCCACCAATCCCTCCCCCGCCGCCCAGAGGTTCACCGCCAAAAGGGCGTTGTTGATGGCCTTCACCGCATGCCCCGCCCCCACGGGCCCCACGTGGACCACCTTGGCGGCGTAGGCCAGGTAGGGCTTCACCCTCTCCACTGCCTCCTCGGGCCCCCCCATCATCACCGTGAGGGTACCCTTTTCCGCCCCGACGGTCCCACCGGAGACCGGGGCATCCAGGTAAACCACGCCCTTTTCCAAAAGGCGCTCCGCCAGTTTGCGGCTTCCCTCGGGTTCCCCGCTGGTGGCGTCCACCCAGTAGGTGCCGGGCCTCAGGTGGGGCCAAAGGGCCTCCGCCACCTCCACCACCTCCTTGGTGGTGGGCAGGCAGGTGAAGATCACCTGGGCCTCCGCCACCCTCTCCAGGGGCACGGCCTTGGAACCGAACTCCTCCTGGTGCTTTAAGGCCTTGGCGAAGGTGCGGTTCCAGACCAGGGTGGGAAACCTCTTGGCCAGATGGCCGGCCATGGGGTAGCCCATGGCCCCAAGACCGAGGAAGGCCAGCTTCTCCATGCTCCCTTTTTACCAGACCTTTACAAGCTTGGCGAGGCCCCGGAAAAGGAGGAGGAAGAGAAGGCCAAAGGCCATGGCCACGCCCAGGAAGACGAAAAACCCCACCCCAAAGCTCCCGCCCAGGACCATCTGCCTAAGCCAAAGCCCCGCGGGGAAGGCAATGGCCCAGGTGAGGAGGAGGTTTTTCCAGGTGGGCTGGCGGTAGGTTCCCAGAAAAGGGGAAAGCAATAGCCACACGAAAAGCACGGGAAGCACGTTCCGGGCGAGGCCCCCCAGGGTGATGGGAAGCCCGTGGGAAAGAAGCCCAGCTCCGGCAAAGAGGAGAAGGGCCAAGAGGTCCAGAAGAAAAAGGGACATGCCAGCGGTGCGGCCTCCGGTCATGGCCTTAGCCTACCAGGTGGAAGGCCCCCTACTTCTTTGAAGCCTCCAGGAAGACCTTATCCGCCCGGTAGGAACTCCGCACCAAAGGCCCGGCGAAGACCTCCCGGAAGCCCAGCTGGTACCCCCAGGCCTCGTAGCGCTTGAAGTCCTCCGGGGGCACGTAGCGCTCCACGGGCAGGTGGGCGGGGGTGGGGCGCAGGTACTGGCCCAGGGTGAGGATATCCACCCCGGCCGCCCTCAGGTCCCGCATGGCCTCGAGGATCTCCTCCTCCGTTTCCCCCAGGCCCAGCATGAGGCTGCTTTTGGTAAGAACGTCAGGCCGGTAGCGCTTGGCGTGGGACAGGACCCTAAGGGTCTGATCGTACCCCGCCCGGGGGTCCCTTACCCTGGAGGTAAGGCGGCGCACGGTCTCCAGGTTCTGGGCGTAGACCTCAGGGCCCGCATCCAAAACCGTTTCCACTGCCTTGAGGTCCCCCTGGAAGTCGGGGGTAAGGGCCTCCACCAAGACCCCAGGGGCCTTCTCCTTGATGGCCCGGATGGTGGCGGCGAAGTGGGCCGCCCCGCCATCGGGAAGGTCGTCCCGGTCCACGCTGGTGAGGACCACGTAGCGGATATGGAGCCGGGCGATGGCCTCAGCCACCCTACGGGGCTCCTCCGGGTCCACAATGCCTCTGGGGTTTCCCGTGTCCACGGCGCAGAACTTGCAGGCCCGGGTGCAGATGCTCCCCAGGATCATCACCGTGAGGGTGCCGTGGCTCCAGCACTCTCCCACGTTGGGGCAGAGGGCCTCCTGGCAGACGGTGTGGAGCTTGAGCTCGTTTACCGTGGCCTTCAAGGCCTGGTACTTGGCCCCCCTGGGCAGGGTGGCCTTAAGCCAGGCGGGCTTGTGGCGGTCCACAGGCTCGGGCCGGGCCTGGGCTAGGCCATGCTTCACCACCTTGAGCTCCACCACCTCCCCGGTGGGGGCAAGGAGCTCCACGGTTTCAAACTTGGGCTTCACGATGATCCTCCTTTACACGGGGGTCCATTCCGAAAACCTCGGCGAAGGCCCGCACCACCCTGTCCTTTACCTCCGGCATGGGAACCTTGCGGCCCAAAAGCCGTTCCAGGGAGGTAACCCCTTTCCCCTTTAACCCGCAGGGGATGATGACGGAGAAGTCGTTTAAGTCGGTGTTCACGTTGAGGGCAAAGCCGTGGAAGCTCACCTCCTCCTTCACCGCCACCCCGATGGCGCAGAGCTTGTCCTCCCCCACCCAGACCCCCGCGTACCCCGGGGTGGGGTAGGCCTTCAGGCCATAGGAGGCCGCCACCTTGACAATGGCCTCCTCTATCTGCCGAAGGAAGCGGCGCACCTCCCGGCCCACGGGAAAGATGGGGTAACCCACCAGCTGCCCGGGCCCATGGTAGGTGACGTCCCCACCCCGCTCCACCCAGTAGACCTCAAAGCCGTTTTCCCGGTA
>Ga0101945_1001160_pt1 | contig 29941 bp, 25 predicted proteins | sample DewCreD2012metaG_2_FD_75246 | JGI IMG/M metagenome (GOLD analysis project Ga0101945, IMG submission 75246) | Hot spring sediment bacterial and archeal communities from British Columbia, Canada, to study Microbial Dark Matter (Phase II) - Dewar... ... | reverse complement strand
ATTATTTTCTACACAATGTAATACCATTAATGATTATGTCCAAAATGCTAGAAATATTATCAAAAGTCAATTGATACAACTAAGACAAATAGTTAGCAATATGAATGTAGTGCAAGAATTAGAAAATCAAAAAAATAGATTATTAAATGAAATAGATAATCTTGTTAATTCTGATATTTTTAGTAATTTATCTGAATTAGATTATCTTCAAACTTTACAAAATTCTGTTAAAAATATTACTAACATTTTCAATGATCTTAAATCTCAAAATCAAGTTTATTTAACTCAATATCAAAATATATTTAATCAAGTTCAAGAAAAAATTAATGATCTAAAAAAAATTGATAAAAATATTAATTTAAGTAATATTTTAAACAAGGATTTAAAATCTTGTAATCTTTATGAATTGGAAAAGTTATCAGAAGATATTGAAAAAATTGGATTAGAAATTACTTATAAATTAAAAGAGCAAGAATTAATTAAAAATATTTCTAAAGTGGAAATTGTAGCTGTTGATAATCTTAAAAAAGAATTTTATCAAGAAGAACAAAAAAAACAATTACTAAAACACATTGATAACTTTATTCAAAAAATAAAACAATTAGATGATTCTTATGAAATAAAAACTAAATTAGATAATCTTGATGATATTCAAGATATTAATAATTTAACGTTAATAAAAGATCAAATCTCGTTAGAATATTATAATTTATTAAATAATATTATTTACACAGATGCTTATAAAGAAAGAATTCAAGGATATTTAAATATATTAGATAGTTTGGAAAATGTTTATAAAACTGATATTAATTTTAAAAAATATTATCCTTATTATGAAGCTATTTTTAAAAAAATAAAAATGAAATTAACTGATATTTTAAATCAAAAATATATTACAAAACAGGAAGCATTGGATATAGAAAAAGAATTTTTAGATACAGTTTCCTTAATAGAAAAAAGCATAGAATTGGAATATATAAAAGATACTCTTAAATTTAGATTAAATGATATTTTAAGAGATATTGGTTATTCTCTAATTGAGCAGGAATTAATTGAGAAGTTTTATAAAGGTGAGGTTATTTATATAGATACTATTTATGGTTCAAATTATAAAGTGCAAGCTAAATTTAGTGAGGGGAAGCTTTCTCTTAGATTAGTTAAGGTTTTTGAAACTCAAAAAGATATTGATAATTTAACAGATTATGAAAGACAAATGGATTTTGAAGTAGCTAAAAACTGGTGTAAAGATTTAGATAAAATCATTGAAAAATTAAAAGATAATGGTATATTAATAGAAACTATTAAAAGAATTGAGCCTTCTGAATCTCAAATAACTTATATAGTTAATAAAGAACTACTATCTAAATCTAAGGTTAATAAATACTTTAAAGACCAAAAACATGATAAATATTTAACTCAAACAGATTGAGGAATATACTTAATTTAAAATATATTATAAAATTAATCAAGTTTTAAATTAAATGTATCCTGTATTATTTAAGATAGGGGATTTTACAGTATATTCTTATGGTACTATTTTGGCTTTAGATTTATTGGTTTCTTTGTATTTGTTTATTAAGTTTTCAAAATATTTTAAAATAGATGCTGAATTAGCTTTTAGGATATTTGTTATTAATATTATTGCTTTAATAGTCGGAGGAAAAATAGGGTATATTTTTAGTCATTTTTATGAATATTATAAAGGGAATTTATTGGAATTTTTTAGTAATTTGTTTATAGCTTTTTTTTATGCAGGTTTAGCTATTCAAGGGGCTATTATTTTTTCTACTATTTCTTTAGTTTTTATATCTCGTTATTTTAAAATAAATTTTTGGAGTTTGTTAGATAATTTTTCTATAGTTGCTCCTTTTAGTATATTTATTGGTAGAATTGGGTGTTTATTGGCGGGTTGTTGCTATGGAAAAGTTTGTAATTGCGAATATGGAATATATTTACATAATGCTGTTAGATATCCCACACAACTTATGGAATCTCTTTTGAATTTGGTCGCTTTTTTTATTATTTATTTTTATTTTAATAAATTAATAAAAAATAATGAATTAGATAATAATAAAGGTAAGATTTCTGCTTTATTTTTTATGTTATATGGATTAATTAGGTTTTTTGTTGAGTTTTATAGGGAAGGTACTCCTGTTATTTTTTATTTTAATATTGGTCAAATTTTTGCTGCTTTTATGTTTAGCTTTGGTATCATTATACTTTTTGCTAAAACTAAATTTTATAAAAGATTATAATGTATTTCTCTATAGATTAAAGTTTCTGAAATTTTTAAAAACAGGGTTTTGTTTTTATTTAATTTAAATATTAATTTAGAAATTAATTATTTAAAAGAGGGGTTTTTTATGAAGAAATTACCAATTGGTATTAGTGATTTTAAGAAATTAATAACAAATAATTATATATATGTTGATAAAACAAAGTATATATATGAGTTGATAAGTAATGGAGGATATATATTTTTAAGTAGGCCAAAACGTTTTGGAAAATCACTGTTATTATCTACAATAGAATATTTACATGAAGGTCAAAGAGAATTATTTAAAGGATTATACATAGAAAATAAATGGGATTGGAATGAAAAATATCCTGTAATAAAGATAAATTTTGCAAAGGATATAGAAAATAAAGAAGAATTAAAGAAGAAGATATATTATGAATTAAAAAAGAATTATAAGAAGTATGAAATAAAAATGGGGAAAAAAGAAGAAGATGGGGGATATCTGTTAGAAGAATTAGTAATGCAATTAAATGAGAAATATAAAAAACAGGTAGTAGTGTTAATAGATGAATATGATAAGCCGATATTAGATGTAATAGAAGATAAGAAACAAGCAGAAGAAGTAAGAAAAACATTAAAAGAATTTTATTCAGTATTAAAAGGAATAGATGAATATATAAAGTTTGTGATAGTAACAGGGGTTTAAAAATTTGCAAAAGTATCACTATAACGAGGTAGTATACCGAAGTTATATGAAAATATTTAGTGGATTAAATCAATTAGAGGATATATCATTAGATAAGAGGTATGGAGATATATGTGGGTATACCCAAGAGGAATTAGAGAATTATTTTAAGGAGTATTTAGAAGGAGTAAATATAGAAGAGGTAAAGGAGTGGTATATTTCATATAACTCACACATACTGTGTTCGTTATATTTCATATAACTCACGCATACTGCCTTCGTTATAACGGATATAATTTTTTAGGCAATAAAGTATATAATCCATTTGATATGTTGTTATATTTAGATAAGAAGGAAATAAGGAACTATTGGTATGAGACAGGGAGAACGGAGTTTTTATTTAAAATAATAAAACAAAAGAACTTTGATTTACCATATTTGTATAAGAGGTATTACACAAGTGAAATATTAGAGAAATTTGACATATTATCATATAACTTCGAGAATACATCTCTCGTTATAGAATATATAAGCATAGAAGCATTAATGCTTCAAATTGGGTATTTAACTATAAAAGAAGAGTATAAATATGAAAATGAAGAGGTTTTGTATACATTAGATTATCCAAATAGAGAAGTAAGAGAAGCATTTAACAATGAGTTATTGTTTTATATAACGAGAGATTATAAACAATATATAACAAAACCATTAGAATTAGCATTAATAAAAGAAGAGGTAGAAGAGATAAAGAAGCAGATAGAAGTGTTTATAAATTCAATAAGTTATGAAGTGTTAAAGAATGAATATGTTTATTCTGCAGCAGTATATGGGCTAATATATTCTACAGGATATAATGCGATAATAGAAGACAATACATCAAAAGGAAGAATAGATTTAACAATAGTAGTGGATAAAAAAGTAGTATATATATTTCATATAACTTTCGTTATAATGGAGTTTAAGGTGTTAGAGAATCAAAAAGAAAAAGGGAAAGCATTAAAGCAGATAAAAGAAAAAGAGTACTTTAAAAAATATTTAAATTATGAAAAAATTTACTTAGTGGGGATAGAGTTTGATAAGGTAAAAAAGGAGTTAGTTAATTTTGAGTATGAAGTAATAGGTGGTGTTGGAAAATGAAGAGATTGCCTATAGGAATAAGTGATTTTAGAGAGTTAGTAAAGGGAAATTATGTGTATGTAGATAAGACGAAGTATATATATGAGTTAGTAAGTAGTTCAAAGTATGTATTTTTAAGCAGACCTAGACGCTTCGGGAAATCTTTATTATTATCAACAATAAGATATATATATGAAGGTAAAAGGGATCTATTTAAAGGATTGTATATAGAGGATAAATGGGATTGGGAAGAAAGGTATCCAGTTATTAAAATAGATTTTTCAGTAGATATAAGAGAAGGTAAAAAGATATACGAGAGGATAAAAGAGGAATTGGAGTTAAATTATGCAAGGTATGAAATAGAAATGGATAAAGAAAAAGATATCCCCGGAAATTTTAAAAAGTTGATAATAGAATTGAATAAGAAGTATAAGAAGCAGGTAGTGGTATTAATAGATGAATATGATAAGCCGATATTAGATCTAATAGAAGACAAAAAACAAGCAGAAGAAGTAAGAAGAATATTAAAAGAATTTTATTCAGTATTAAAAGGGATGGATGAGTATATAAGATTTGTGTTAGTAACGGGAGTAAGTAAATTTGCGAAAGTATCATTGTTTAGTGGATTAAATCAATTAGAGGATATATCATTAGATAAGAGGTATGGAGATATATGTGGGTATACCCAAGAAGAATTAGAGAATTATTTTAAGGAGTATTTAGAAGGAGTGAATATAGAAGAAGTAAAGGAATGGTATAATGGGTATAATTTTTTAGCAAATAAAGTATATAATCCGTTTGATGTGTTATTATATTTAAGAAAGAAAGAGATAAGGAATTATTGGTATGAGACAGGAAGAACAGAGTTTTTATTTAAAATAATAAAACAAAGAAACTTTGAATTACCATATTTGCATAAGAGATATTATACAAGTGAAATATTAGAGAAATTTGACATAGAATATATAAGTATAGAGGCGTTGATGTTCCAAACTGGATATTTAACAATAAAAGAAGAATATAAGTATGAAAATGAGGAGGTATTATATTCATTAGATTATCCGAATAAAGAGGTAAGAAAATCATTTAATAGTGAGATATTATTTTATATAACAGGAGATTACCAAGTAGATAAGACAACATTAATAAGCTTAGCATTTAAAAAAGAAAATATAGAAGAGATAAGAAAGCAGATAGAGATATTTATAAGTACAATAAGTTATGAGGTGTTAAAGAACGAGTATGTATATGCAGCAGCGATATATGGATTAGTATATGCAACGGGATATAATGTAGTAATAGAGGATAATACATCCAAGGGGAGAATAGATTTAACAATAGTAGTGGATAAAAGGGTGGTATATGTAATAGAGTTTAAGGTACTAGAGAGAGAAGAAGAAAAAGGAAAAGCTTTGAAACAAATTAAAGAAAAAGAGTACTATAGAAAATATCTGAATTATGAGAAGATATATTTAGTAGGGATAGAGTTTGATAAGGTAAATAAAAATTTAGTTAATTTTGAGTATGAGGTAATTAGGAAGGGGACTTAGTTATTTTTCTATTTGTTATATAGATTTTAAAATTGTTATATAAATTTTAAAATTGTAAAAAAGTATGTAGGAGTTTTTGGGATTTTTTTTTAATATAATAAATGGAGGTGATTATATGAATGATTTAAAAGATAGAGTTAAAGTTAATAAGCGGGGGATATTGTTAATAAGTACGTTATTTTTTGTGTTAGTGTTGATAATGATGTCAGTAGCTCTTTTTGCTTTAACGAGAGCTAACTATGCTGATATGAAATCTTTTTATTCGGAAAATGAGGCAATAAATAATGCGGAATCTGCGATTAACATTGCTGCATTTATTATCGCTTCTCAACCAAGCTTGCTAACTATTAATTCTAATGAAGTTAATTTAGGTAGTTTAGCTAATAATGATAATACTAATATAGTAAAAAGGATTAATAGTAATAATTATAAGATATGTGTATTAAATTTGTCAAATAGCAAAGTAATAAGTAATGATTCAACTATTAATAATAATTTTAATAGATATTTCAATGTTGTTGGTTCTCCGAGTAAAATTATGGTGGCGTTGGTGATAAGTCCGAGGAATAGGAATTTAACAGATAGCGGTGCTATTCTTTTCTTTGGTAATAATACTGGTTCTTCTAATACTTATAAAAAAGATGATGCTAATGCAGTAGCTGTTAATTTTAATAATATTAATAATAATAGAATAAATTTTAATTTTAGTAATAATGTAAATTATCCAAATATTAGTGGTATTAGTTATCCGCTGTATACGTCAGTTAATAATGCTAATAATGATGTTGATATAACGGGTATAAATGGGTATAGGAATGCTAATAAATATACGGTGTTGTTAATGGCAATGGGTTATTCTAAAGTTCCTAATACTAATAGGTATGTAGTTAGATATGTTGATCAAAAACTAACTAATGGAGGCTTATTAAGTGCTTCTGCTTATGCTAATGGAACTATGACTATTGATACTACAAATAATATTTTTTCTATTTCTGATAATGCTACTACTAATAAGTTAATTGCTAAAAATTTTAATATAACACTAAGGGATTCTCAAAATAATCCATCTAAACAAACCCTTTTTAAATTGACTAATAACCAAGATGCTCCTATAAATGGATCGTTAATTGTAAAACAGGATAGTGGAAATGGATTATCTTTTGACGGTACTAATTATACAAAAATAAACGATCCTCAAGATCCTAATAATTCTCTGTTGGGTCAAGGTAGAGAAAATACAGTTGAAAGTGCTATAAAAGCTGATGTTTCTGTTAAAGATAAGAATGCTAATACTTCCAAAATTAGGGATTCTTTAGCTAATTTAGTTAAAAGTAAATTTAGTGATCCTAATAATTATGTAACCTTGCCGGCTGGATATTATATATTTGTAGATTCTAAGAAAGTTGTTTATTTTCCTTCTACTATGAGTATTACAGACGTACAAAATGCTTTAGATAGCATTAATGTAAGTAGTCTTAGTGATGGAATAAATCCAGGTGTGACTTTACCACCAGGATACTCTTTTCCAAATGATATAAATATAGATAAATATCAAATAAAAATAAATAATAACGTTAAAATAATTTCAGACTCAACTGGCAATAATAATTTCTTTTTTGTAAGTAGCTTTGGAAAAGTTAATGATAGCGATTCCGAGAAATATTTTGCTAATAAAAATGTTCAAATATTTTTAGGAGGTAATCAGGGTTCTATTGTGTATGGTGAAAACCTAGTTGTTGCTATTGATGGGGTGATTAAGGGACAAGGAACTTTTGCTATCCTTAATGATGATCCTTCTAATCCTTCAACAGTTAGTAATGCTTTTGCAGTAGATTATACCGTAGATTATACCAACAATGGCGATGCTTTTTATCCTTATAGATATGGTTTTACTGATCCTACTACTGGAACCGTTATTTATAAATGGGTAAATTATAATGGTAATGATATATCAATTTTAGATACTAATACTTTAAAATCTGGTTCTATGGTGGTAAGATTTGATCAAGTGAAATCTTCTGATAATAAATTAGCTTTGATTGTTGATAATGATCTTTATATAAATCCGCTTAGCTATAATATACAGGATTTAAATTGGTTTGATCAAATGTTGGCTTATTCTTTGGTAAATTGGGCTACTGGTTCTACAAATAATACTCCTAATATAAGAATAAAAAAAGGTAATAATAATCGAATTAGTAATAATGAATACAATACTGCTTTTCAATATCTATTCGATCGCAAAAAATGGGATTCTGAAACTAAAATTAGTTCTGAAAAAGTATTGAATTTTGATATTATGTGGGGAGCTAACTCGAGTACTAATAGCTTTGAAATAAAAGATAATTATAAAGCTATTATAAATAGTAAATGGGGAGATAACAAATTAAATGGAAAAATATATAGATATAAAGGGGAAAATATAGATCCTAATAATCCCCCTAGTTATGAATTATGGGATGGAAATCCACAATATGATAATTATACTAATTCCCATTTGTTGATATTTGACAATGTAAATGGATATACAATAAAATTATATGGAAAAAAAAAGGACGATAGTACATCAGATGTTACTTTGATTGTTAGCGGAAATGGAGCTAATTACTCATCAACTCTAACAATGAATAAAGATGCTGCTTTAGTATTACTTGATTCTATTGATGGTACTGCTGATAATGGTAGTGAGAATTTTACTATGGCAAAGTTGGCATGGATAACAACAGCTTTTCTTCAAAAAGATCCCAAAATTATAGAAGATGTTATTGGAAGTAATACGATTTGGGATACTGTTACAAATAGAGATGGAGTTTATACAAAATCAAAAGATTTTGCTAAGGGTAGGTTAGATGGATTATATAATTCTTATTTAAATGTTTTAAATCAAAAGGGATGGAATAATAACTTACCAATTTCTGATAATCCTCAACCAAATTCAAATTATTTTCCATTTTTGTATAAAAATTTTGTCGGTAATAATCCTAATCCTAGTAAACCTAATCCAGCTAGTTATTCCGGTGCACTAAATAATCTTAAAGATAGCCCTAGTATAACTTCCTCTTTATTAGCATCAAGTGGGTTTAGTGAAAGGGATGTGAAGTTGCAAGGTATGGTATTCGTGGGGAATAATCTAAAAGCTAAAACTGGAACTACTAATAATTTATTGTTTCAAGGAAATCTAATTGTAGGAAACACTAAGATAACTAATAGTGGTAATGTTAATATAAAAGGTGTTAAAAATACTACATTTTTCTTTGATTTGAATAGTATAGATGTAAATTTATTAGCAGGTAGTGTAATAACTTTAGTGCCTGTTTTATATAGACAAGAAAGCGTCATAAGTAAATAGATTTTATAATAAAAAAGATTTTATAATAAAAAACAAAAGGAAATAAAACAAGAAATAAGGGGCCATTAATGCCCCTATATTTTTTTTATATTTTTTATAGATTTTCTTCTAATTCCTGAAAATTCCTAAGAAAAAACAGGATTATATTTTAAATTAATTTAAATATTAATTTAGAAAATGCTTATTTAAAAGGGGGTTTTTATGAAGAGATTACCAATTGGTATTAGTGATTTTAAGAAATTAATAACAAACAATTACATATATGTATTTCATATAACATTAGGCTTACGCCTTCGTTATAGATAAAACAAAGTATATATATGAATTATTAAGTAGTTGTAAATATATATTTTTAAGTAGGCCAAGACGATTCGGGAAGTCGTTATTATTATCAACAATAGAATATTTATATGAAGGGAAAAAGGAATTATTTAAAGGATTATACATAGAGGATAAATGGGATTGGAGTGAAAGGTATCCAGTAGTAAGAGTAGATTTTGGAGAAATTCAAATATTAAATAAGAATTTACTAAAAGAGCAAATATATTCAGTAATATTAAAGTATTCAGAGATATATGACTATAAAATAAAAAGGAATTTAAGTGTATATATAAATTGGAGATTCTTGATAGAACATATAGCTAAGAAAATAGGAAAGCAGGTAGTAATATTAATAGATGAGTACGATAAACCGATATTGGATTTAATAGATAAGAAAGGAGTATATGAGGTAAGAGAGATATTAAAAGGATTTTATTCAGTATTAAAAGCTTTAGATAAATATATAAGATTTGTGCTGGTAACGGGGGTAAGTAAATTTGCAAAAGTATCTCTGTTTAGTGGGTTAAATCAGCTAAAGGATATCTCATTAGATAAAAGATATGGGGATATATGTGGATATACCCAAGAAGAATTAGAATATTATTTTAAAGAGTATCTGGATAATGTAAATATAGAAGAAGTAAAAGAGTGGTATAATGGGTATAATTTTTTAGGTAGTAAAGTGTATAATCCGTTTGATGTGTTGTTATATTTAGATAAAAAAGAGATAAGGAATTACTGGTATGAAACGGGAACACCAAGTTTCTTAATAAAGTTAATAAAACAGAAGGAGTATAATATAGTGGAATTAGAAGGGATAAAAGCAGATGAGAGTTTATTAAATAAATTTGACGTAGAAGAGATAGAAATAGAAGCAATAATGTTTCAAAGTGGATATTTAACAATAAGAGATTATAGGATAAGCGAAAATGGGATATTGTTTGAATTAGGATTTCCGAATAAGGAAGTAAGGGTATCATTTAATAGAGATATATTATATAATTTAGTAAAACAAAAGTCAAAGGTAAATGTAATAGCAGAGAAAATAATAGAGATATTAAAAACAGAAAAAATAGAAGAATTAAAGGAACAAATAGAGATATTAATAAGTGCAATAAGTTATATGTATTTGAAAGAAGAATATAATTATGTAATAGCAGTATATAGTATGTTATATACAACTGGATTAGATGTGGTAATAGAAGATAATACGTCTAAGGGACGAATAGATATGAGTGTACTGATGAATGAAAAGGTAGTATATATAGTGGAATTTAAGGTTCTAGAGAATGAAAGAGAAAAAGGGAAGGCGTTAAAACAGATAAAAGAAAAAGAGTATCATAAGAAGTACTTAAATTACCAAAAGATATATTTAGTGGGGATAGAGTTTGATAAAGTAAAAAAGGAGTTAGTTAATTTTGAGTATGAGGTAATAGGTGGTGTTGGAAAATGAAGAGATTGCCTATAGGAATAAGTGATTTTAAGAAATTAATAACAAACAATTACATATATGTAGATAAAACAAAGTATATATATGAATTAGTGAATAATGGGGGATATATATTTTTAAGTAGGCCAAGGCGCTTTGGCAAATCTTTATTATTATCTACAGTAAGATATCTATATGAGGGAAAAAGGGAATTATTTAAAGGATTGTATATAGAAGAAAAGTGGGATTGGGATGAAAAATATCCAGTTATTAAAATAGATTTTTCAGTAGATATAAAAGAGAGTAAAAAGATATATGAAAGGATGAAAGAGGAATTGGAGTTAAATTATGCAAGGTATGAAATAGAAATGGATAAAGAAAAAGATATCCCCGGGAATTTTAAGAAATTAATAATAGAATTAAATAAGAAGTATAAAAAACAGGTAGTAGTGTTAATAGATGAATATGATAAACCGATATTAGATCTAATAGAAGACAAAAAACAAGCAGAGGAGGTAAGAAAAACATTAAAGATTTTTTATTCAGTATTAAAAGGGATGGATGAGTATATAAAATTTGTGATAGTAACAGGGGTTTCAAAATTTGCAAAAGTATCACTGTTTAGCGGATTAAATCAGCTAAAGGATATATCATTAGATAGGAGGTATGGAGATATATGTGGATATACACAAGAAGAATTAGAATATTATTTTAAAGAGTATTTAAAAGATGTAAATTTAGAAGAGATAAAGGAATGGTATAACGGATATAATTTTTTGAGTAATAAAGTATATAATCCATTTGATGTGTTGTTATATTTAGATAAGAAGGAAATAAGGAACTATTGGTATGAAACAGGGAGAACGGAGTTTTTATTTAAAATAATAAAACAAAAGAATTTTGATTTACCATATTTGTATAAGAAATATTATACAAGTGAGATATTAGAGAAGTTTGACATAGAGTATATAAGTATAGAAGCATTAATGTTTCAAACTGGATATTTAACAATAAAAGAGGAGTATAAGTATGAAAATGAGGAAGTATTATATTCATTAGATTATCCGAACAAAGAAGTGAGAAAATCATTTAATAGTGAGATATTATTTTATATAACAGGAGATTACCAAGTAGATAAGACAACATTAATAAATATAGCATTTAAAAAAGAAAATATAGAAGAGATAAGAAAGCAGATAGAGATATTTATAAGTACAATAAGTTATGAGGTGTTAAAGAATGAGTATGTATATGCAGCAGCGATATATGGATTAGTATATGCAACGGGATATAATGTAATAATAGAAGATAATACAAGTAAAGGGAGGATAGATTTAGCAGTAGTAGTAGATAAAAAAGTAGTATATGTAATGGAGTTTAAGGTGGTAGAGAGGGAGGAGTGGAAAGGGCAAGCGTTGAGACAAATAAAGGAGAGAGAATATTATAAGAAGTATCTGAATTACCAAAAGATATATTTAGTTGGGATAGAGTTTGATAAGGTAAAAAAGGATTTAATTAATTTTGAATATGAGATTATAAAATAAATATAAAATAAATAGAATTGGAAAAATATAGATTTTTTAGAATTTGGAAGTTATGTGAGAGTTTTGTTTTTTATATATATTATGGGATTTGGATGTGCATATGTGGGCCTGTTTTATATGGACTATCGTATATATATTCATTATATACATCAAAACCTGCTTTTTTAGCTAATTCTTCTATTTTTTTTGATTCTTCAATAGTTAATGGTTCTACAACAAAATCTAAAGCTTTACCTTCATAGTGTTTACTACCTGGCATATGCTGCCCATCCATCCCAGATGTTATTATTATTTGCCTACCTGGGAACTCTTGTTTTATCATTTCCTCTAATTTTATAAACTTTGCTGCAACATCTGCTCTCATTTTAAAACCTCTAAATTCTATTATACTATCATTCCTTAAATTATTTAGAGAACTACTAAAAACTGAATTATTATTTGTGTTTAGCATTCTTAATAAGCTCTCTATATCATTTTGGGTTTTCGTATTATTTTGATTTTGATTTACTACTTTATTGAATATTGATTCAAATTTGGTATCTATTTCTGACATTTTGTTATTTATATTTTCAAATTTTTGATTAATAATATTTATTTTATTTTCTATTTTATTGGAAATTTCTCTCATATTTTTACCTCACTTTAAATAATATCTTCTTTTTTATTTTAATTTAATTGAAAAATATTAATAAAATGTAAAAATAATGTTAATAGATTGTTAATTTATGAATAAAATTTTATTTATAAGAAATTTTTAGAAGGATTTTTAATATTTTTAAATAAAAATATTAAAACCAAGAGTTAAAAGCTGGTTAAACAAATTTTAATTAAAATAGAATTTTAAAGAATTATGGGTATTAAATTAAGTGCTTCAATAATAGCGGGGGATTTTTATAATCTTGAAAAATTGATAAAGGAAACCGAGAAATCAGATATTGATTATTTACATTTAGATGTTATGGATGGGAATTTTGTACCTAATATAACTTTTGGAACATCTATTGTTAAAAAAATAAAGAATATAACTAAATTACCATTAGATGTTCATTTAATGGTTAATAATCCTGAAATTTATATAGAAGAAATTATTGAATATATAAATATGATAAATTTTCACATAGAGGTTATTAAGTTTCCTTTTAGGTTTATAGAAAATATAAAGAATATTATATATAGTAAGAATTTGGATGTTAAAGTAGGGGTAGCTGTGAATCCTGTAACTGATGTTGGATTTCTAAAATATTTAAAGGGGTATATTGATAACGTTTTAGTTATGACAGTAGATCCGGGGTTCTTTGGACAAAAATTTATTGAAAATATGCTATTTAAAATATCATTAGTAAAAGAAATAATAAAAGATTGGGGGGATGTATTTATAAGTGTGGATGGAGGAGTTAATGATGAAAATATAGAAAAAATAATAAAAGCTGGGGCTAATTATATAGTTATTTCTTCTTTTTTATATAAAGGAAATATTATTCAAAATGTTGAAAAAATAAAAGGAATAATTAATAAAATAAAATATTAATTAATTTTAGTAGGTAAGGGGGAGATTTTAAATGCCTAAAAAAAGTAAATTAACTCACGATAATAATAATGGAAAACTTAAAAAGAAATCTATTAAACAAAATACTGACAAAAAAATATCTGAAAATCCAGAAGAATTAGAAAATAACGATATTTTACAAACTCAAGAGTTCTCAGATATAAAAAACAATAATTTTAATAATTCTAAAAAAAATAGAAAAAAAGGGGAAATTGAGCAAGAAACTATTGAAAATACAAAAAATATAAACTCTAAAAAAAATACATCTAAAAAAACTGATGAGGATGAATTCCAAGAAGAAGAGTTTAGTTTAGATGATTTAGAAATGGAAGATATATATGAATTGGATTTAGAAGAAGAAGATTCAACTGATGATATGTTTTCTGAAAATGAAGAATATTTAGTTAGTGAGGATGATTTAGTATTATGCCCTAATTGTGGAGAAATTATTGAAATTGAGAGATTAAAAAGACTAGAAGAATGCCCAAGTTGCGGATTACCTATAACAGAATTTGAAAATTTTGAAGAATATTCAAAAATATATAAAAAATACGATGAAGAAGATGAATGGTAATTTAAAAATCTTAATAATTCAAAATAAATTTAAAAAAATCAATAAAATTTTAATTAATTATAAAAAGGAGTGTAATTTTAAATGGATATTAATACTACAATTATTTTAATAATTTCACTTATTATTATTATACCTTTAATATTTTTGATCTTTGTTATTGTTAATTTTATAAATAATTTGAATTCAAAGTTAGATAAGTTAATAACAGTTGTTGATGAAACTAATAATACTTTAAAAAAACTACAAGAAATTATGGAAAATTCAAAGCCTATATTATATAATATAACTGAAGTCACTTCTAACGCTAAGAGAATAACTAATAATGTTGGTAATATCACAGAAGATATTAATTTTGTTACTAAAAATATAAGATTATTAATCGATAATACCCAAAAAATAGCTTCTAATTCTATTTTTGTTATAGTTGATTTTGTAAAAAAAATGGTTAAATCTTCTGATACTAAAAACTTAAAATCAGATAATAAAAATCCTAAAAATGGTAGCTAGATATTATTTAAAGGATTTTTCTTATTTTTGTTGAAGTATATAATAAATAATATTATTAAATAAACTAATTGGAAGGAGAAGTGAGAAATGAAAGAATATGTTTTTACTTCAGAATCAGTTACTGAAGGACATCCTGATAAGGTAGCTGATAGAATATCTGATGCAATTTTAGATGCTTACTTACAAGAAGATAGAAAAAATAATAGAAAATATAAGGAATTTTCAAGAGTAGCTGTTGAAACTATAGTATTCACTGGTGGCTGCCTTTTAGTAGGTCAGATTACTTCCAAATCTTTTGTTAATATTCCATTAGTTGTTAGAAATACTATTAAGGATATAGGATATGATATTACTTGGGGATATGATCCAGATTATATAGCAGTCATTACTTCAATAGATCCGCAATCTCCTGATATATCAATAGGTGTTGAAAATCCTAAAGAAATTAGAGATAAAGAGGATATATCTGATGATACTCGCTTTGGAGCTGGAGATCAGGGAATGATGTTTGGTTTTGCTTGTAATGAAACTAAAGAACTAATGCCTGCTCCTATTTTATTAGCCCATAGATTGGCTTATAGGTTATCTCAGGTAAGAAAACAAAAAATATTAGATTACTTGGGACCCGATGGAAAAACTCAAGTAAGTATATACTATCAAGATAATAAACCAACTTTTCTTACTGATATTGTTTTATCTTCTCAACATAAAGATGGGATTCCTTATAAGGTTTTAGTTGATGATATAATTTCTGTTGTTATAGAACCTGTTTTAGATGAATTTATTCAAGAAAATCAATTAAATAAAAACTTTTTTGATAAAGATAAAACGAGAATTCATATAAATCCTACTGGAAGATTTGTTATAGGTGGTCCTAGAGCTGATAGTGGATTAACTGGTAGAAAGGTTATTGTAGATACTTATGGTGGTTATGCACATGGTGGAGGCTCTTTTTCTGGTAAAGATCCTACTAAAGTTGATAGAAGTGGAGCTTATATGGCGCGCTATATTGCTAAAAATATTGTTAAATCTAATTTAGCTAAAAAAGTAGAAGTCCAATTAGCTTATGTTATTGGTGAAGAAAATCCCGTATCTATTTATATTAATACTTTTAATACTTCTACTTTAGAGGAATCTAAAATAGTACAAGCTATTAAAGAGTTATGTGATTTAACCCCTGGAGGTATTATAAAGAATTTTGATTTATTTAACGTTGAATATACTCCATTATCTGCTTATGGGCATTTTGGTAGAAAAGATTTAAATCTTAATTGGGAGAAAATCGATTTAAGTGAAAAATTAAAAGATTTTTTTAGTATAAAAAATAGTGTTTAAAAAAGTACAAAAAATCTCTATCTTATAAAAAAAATTATTATTAAAAAAGTAGAAAATCAATAATAGTTAATAAGTAAAGGAATCCATTAGATTTTATTATGAGAAATTTATTAGTAGAAATAGGAGTAGAAGATTTACCTGCTAGTCAATGTAAGGATATATATAATCAGATGCTGAATTTTCTACCAAGCTTATTAAAAGAATATCGTTTAGTTTATAAAGATATAGATTATATATTAACAAACAGGAGAATAGGATTTATATTGGGTAATGTTAGTGAGTATCAGGAGAAGTTTTTCATAGAAAAAAAAGGACCTCCTCTTAGTAGAGCTTTCGATGTTAACGGAAATATTACTAATGAATTAATTGGATTCTTGAAAAGTGTAGGCATTGATTTTAATACTTTAAACTATAATAATAAAGATATTATTTTAAAAGAAATAGAAGGAATAGAAATAAAAAAAATAGCTGATAAAGAATATGTTTTTTATAAATTAGAACAAGAATCTAAACATATTAAAGAAATTTTAAGTGAATTAGTTAATAAATTTATTAATTCTTTTAGGTTTGAAAAATCAATGTATTGGTATGATAAAAAAGTTAGATTTATAAGACCTATTAGATGGGTTGTAGTTATATTAGATAATGAATTAATTGAGTTTAATATCTTAAATTTAAAAACTACTTATAATACTTATGGGCATAGGATATTTAATAATAAGCCTTTAAGGATTAGGGATGTTAGTAAATATAATGAAATTTTAAGAGAAGCGGGGGTTATTGTTTTTCCACATGAAAGAAAGAATATTATCCTTGATAGTATAAATAAATACGAATTAAAAAATGAAGTTAATGCTATTTTTGATGAAGATTTTATAGATTTATTGGTTTATATGTATGAGTATCCTGTTTTGGTAGATAGCAGTTTTGATGAAGATTATCTGGAATTACCTAATGAAATTATTCTTAATGTTATAGTTAATCAACAAAAATTTATTCCACTTAAAAAGGACGAAAATATAATTAATTCCTTTTTAGTTTTTAAAGAAGGGTTTATAGAAGATAAGGAAATATTAAGTTATAATTATAAAAAAGTTGTAGAAGCAAGGTTTAGGGATTCTTTACATCTATTAGAAGAAGATGAAAAAATTCCATTAGCTTCAAGAGTACCTAAGTTAAAAAATATAGCTTTTTATGAAAAATTGGGATCTTTGTATGATAAAACTATAAGAATAAAAAATATTGCAATATATATTTCTGATTTGTTAATAAGTGATAATAAAATTAAGGATAATATAATAAAGGCTGCGCATTTATGTAAAGCTGATAGGGATACTAAAATTGTTTTTGAATTCCCTAATTTACAAGGGGTTATTGGTAAATATATTGCTTTAAAGCAAGGGGAAGAAGAATCAGTAGCTAATGCTATATATGAGCATTATTTGCCTGATTCTTTAGAAAATCCTAAATTCCCTTCGGATTATCCAGGAATTATTGTTGGAATTTCTGATAGAATTGATACTCTTATAGCATTTTATTCTATTGGGTTTAAGATCTCAGCTTCAAAAGATCCTTTTGCTCTTAAAAGAACTTTTGCTCAACTTATTTTATTATTACATCACTTTAGATTACCTTTAAATCTTGAAAATATTTTTAAATATTCTTATTCTTTATTAAGAGATAAGAATTATTCAGATAAAATTGAAGTAATTGTACCTTTTAGCACAATTTTAAAAGATTTAAAAGAGTTTTTCTTTAGTAGAGTAGAAGAAAATTTGAAGCTAGAAAATTTTAAATATGATTATATTAGAAGTGTTTTACATATATTGTTTCATAATTATAAACAAGGAATTGAAATTTTAGAATTTATTACTGGGATTTCTGATAAAGATTTTGAAATGATAAAAACTGTTGCTTTTCTTTCTAAAAGGCTAAAAAATATTATCTTTTTAGATTATTTTAAGAATATTGAAATAAAAGAAGATTCTATTTTTAAATATATTTATCGAAAATATAGTAATATAGATATAATAGATTACCCAGAAGAAGTGGATTTTATTAAAGTAAATAAAGAGTTATTTGATAATAATTTTGAATTTGAATTGATTGATTATATTGAAAATAATAAAGAATCTTATATAAAGAGTATAATTAAGTCTAATTATACTGAAGCTTTTGAATTTATTAAAGGATTAGCTAAAATTGTTGATAATTATTTTAATAATGTAATGATAATGGTTGAAAATAAAGAAAAAAGATTAAATAGAATACTTTCTCTTTATTATGCATTCTTATTAACTATAAAATTTGCCGATTTTTCTCAATTATCTTTATAAAAAATATGAATTTAATTTTTATATTACCTGTTTATAATTCAGAAAATATTATCTATTCTTCTTTGGATAAATTAATTAGTTATCTCAATAATATTTTATATAAAGATATTTTTTTTTTATTTTTATTATTAATGATGGGAGTACTGATAAAACTTTAGAAATTTTAAAATCATTTTTAAAAAAATATTATGCTAACTTTAAATTAAATAATACCAAGATTTTTATTTATTATTTTAGTTATGATAAGAATAGGGGGACAGGTTATGCTATTAAGTTTGCACTTAGTAAATTAAAAAATATTTATAATAAGCCTATGTTTATTAATAAAAATAATCTCTTCTTTATAATGGATTTTGATCTACCTTTTGAATTGTCTATTATCGATTTATCAATAGATAAACTAATGCATTATGATTTGATTAATATTGATAGAACTAAGTTAAAAGATTCTTATGATGTATCATTTTTTAGAAAAATTATGCATAAAACCTTAATTTATATTATTAAAATATTATTCTTTAGAAAAATAAAAGGGATTGATGATTTTGTTGGCGGATTTAAAGCTTTTAATAATAAGTTCTTTTATTTTATTAAAGACAAAAAAATTTTATCTAATACTTCTTTAATTCAATTGGAATTACTGTTATATGCGGTATTTAATAATTTTAAAATTTATAATATTTTTCCTATTTTTGATAAACATACTGAAAAATATTCTACTTTTAACATTTTTAAAACTATTAAATTTATATTTAAAGTATTGCTTGAATTATTTATTATAAAACTTAATTTAAAAAATTACAAACAATAACTGAATATTAAGAATTTATGTGTTATTTATTATGTAAAGAGGAAAAGGTTATTATAAATAATAAAGAATTTATTATAAGATTTCCTAAAATGGAGGATGTATATTCATTTGTGAGTTTTTTTAATTCGTTAGTACAAGAAGAAGCTCAGATTACGAAGAATGAAAAAGTAACTATAGAAGAAGAAAAAGATTGGTTAAAAAGTATAATAAAAAAAATAGAATCTAATAAATTACATTGTATATGTGTTTTTTATGGAAATAAGTTGGTAGCAAATTTAGAAGTTAATAAATTAGGTTATAGGGCTTCTCATGTAGCGGTATTAGCTATTGCTGTGGATAAGGAATTCAGGAACCAAGGTTTGGCTAAATTTTTACTTAATAAAGCTATCCATATTTCTAAAAACGATAAAGATATTAAAGTTCTGACTTTAGATGTCTTTGAAACTAATACTATTGCTATTAATTTATATAAGAAAATGGGTTTTAGAGAAGTTGCAAGATTACCTAAGAGAATTTATTATCATGGGAAATTGATTGATATAATTACCATGGATTATTACTTTGATTAAAATAAATTAGTTATTTTAATTTATGAATAACAGCATCACTAGTAATAATTTAAAAAAGATAGGATTCTTTTTAGCTGTTATTATTTTTAGTAGTGTTTTAATTTTATTTTTTAATTCTTGTAATTTAGGATTGAAACCATATTTAAGGGTAGCATTATTAGATGATAATATTAATTTAAACTATATAGATGAACCCAACTTTTTAACAATGAATATTCTTAATTTAGTTTGTCCGTCTTTATTTTATTATGATGATAACTATTTGCCTAAATCTAAAATCTTAAAGGATATTCCTTCTTTGGATAATAAAAAAATGTATTCTATTAAAAATAATGATTCTTTAAAAAGTGCTATAATTATAAGTAAAGAAGATTTTAAGAGTGATGTTAATTTAATTAATCTAAATGATATTTTGCAAACTCCTTCTTTGTTTTCTATTGAGTTGCTATCAAAAAAGTGGATATATAAGCAAAATTTTGTTATAAATAAGATGACAATTTTCCAAGATTCTTTAAATATTGAGTATAATGATTCTTATTCTTTACCTTATTTTCCTTATCCTACTATATTAATTAGTAAATATTTACCTAATTATCAACAGCAGATAATGGATTTTATTTACAAAGATAAAGTTAATTTTGATTTTTTAAGACCATACTCCTCAAATCTAAAAGATTCTGAATTCTATAAATTAGTTAGTATAAAATCCTTAGAATATAAAAATATTTTTACTATATATAATCAAAAAAATAATAGGCTAATAGAATTTATTGGTTTTAAGGATTATGAAAATCTTAGTAAGGAGATCTCTAAGTTAGATTTAATTAAATTGGATCCTAAATTAGTTAATTTAATTAAAGTTCCACAGGATTTTCAAGTTAAAATTTTACCTAATCAAAATGTTTTTTTTATTTTTTTTAATCCAAATTTAACTATTGAAAATAGAAAAAGTATTTATTATGCTTTAAGAAAAAATATTCTCAATAAATTACCTATTAATTATTCTGTTTATTCTTATTATTTACTTTATAATCATTTTGCTTTGTATGATACCGATAAGGTAATAAAATCTGAACAAAGTTTTAAATATAAATTATCTAAAAAGGAAGTTAAAGGGATAATTATATATAGGAATTTTTCTGAAAAAATTATTGCTAATCTTATTACTGAAGTTTTAAAAGATAAATTCAATTTTTCTGAAACTTTATTTAATTTAGAGCAAGAAGATTCTGGTTTTTCTCTTGAAAATTATTTCAATTTAGATAAATATGATTTTATAATTATTTCTATTAATTTAAAACCTTATTTTAATTATTCAAAAATTTATAGTAGTAATGGAGTTTATAATTTTTACAGATTTAATATAGATGATGATTTAGTTAATAAGATAATGGCAGGGTATTCTTATGATCAAAAACAATATTTGATTGATTTACAAGAAAAACTTATACAAACTTTTTATGTTGTACCTATTTTAGTTGATACAAAAGCCTATATTTTTAGCCCTAAATTCACTAAAAAATCAAAACTTCTTTCTTCTGATTATCTGGAAATCCTCTGATTTATAATTAAACTGGTGTGAAATATAAAAAATGTTTTTTATAAATTCCTATTTACTATATAATTAATTCATTTTTCTTTTGTAATAGGATTTTTTTACTAAAAGTTTAAAATATAATAAAAAGATAGTTTAATTTTTTATTAATATCATGGAGGTGGTGAAATTTGCTCATAAAACAAGATGAAGTAAATATAGCTTTTGAAATATTAATTGAAATATTTAAAGAAAATATTAAGTCATTAAATGAATATATGTCTCTAAATATAGAAAATAAAAATCATTTACAGTTAGAAAATATTAATGAAAAAATAGGAAAATTAATAGAGTTTATAAAAAAAATTGAAGAAATTCAACAAGAATATAATAAATTATTTTTTCAAAATGGTTTAATTGAAAATAAAAATATTAATGAAAATGTTAATGAATATTTATTATTAAAAAAAGAAAAAGAAAATAGAATAACCCCAAAAAATGAGTATATAATTCCAATTTTAGAAGTGTTATTAGAATTGGGAGGTAAAGCAAAAGTAAGAAAAATACTGGAAAAAGTTTATCTAAAAGTTAAAGATAAATTAACTAGTAGGGATTTAGATGAATTAGAATCAAATGGTGAGCCAAGGTGGCGAAATAATGCTAAATGGGCAAGAAATGATATGGTTATTCAAGGACTTTTAAATAAAAATTCTCCTTATGGAATATGGGAGATAACCGAAAAAGGGATCAATTATTTACAGAAAAGTAAAATGAAAAATAATGAAATTTTGTAATTAAAAATATTATTAAGTTAATATGGATTTTAGTTTTAAAAAAATATTAAATGATTTAAATTTAAAATATTTATATTATAACGAACCTGAAAGAAATGTAAATAAAAGTAAAAATAGATTTTGTGATATTTTAGAAAATATTTATGAGATTAAGTTTTCTAATTTTGAGATGTATTGTCATCAGGAAGAAGCTATAAAATGTTTAATTCAAGGTAAGAATTTAATAATAAATGCTCAAACAGGTTCTGGTAAAACAGAGATTTGGACTTTTTACACAATATCAAATCAGTTAAAAAATAAAAATTTTAAAACTTTAGTTGTATATCCAACAAAAGTTCTAGCTTTGGATCAACTAAACAGAATAAAAGAATACTATTTACAAGCAGGATTTACTTTGAAAGAAGAATCCTATAAATCTAATTCAAATTTTAAAAAATCTAAAGATATTATTGTATTAAAAGGGGATTTATTAAGGTATGATGGAGATGTTTCTAGGTATATTTATGATTACGAAATTCAGCAGGCTTTGACATTACTTACTAACCCTGAAATTTTACTTGATGTATTAGTTTCAGCGTCTCATAAGCTAAAGAAATTTTTTTATAATCTAAAGCTAGTAGTATTAGATGAATTCGATTTCTATGGGAGTACTAATTCTACAAAATTATTGTTTTTAATAAAAAAAATAAAGGATATTTTTAGAGTTGATTTTCAAATAATTTTAATAAGTGCTACTATTTCCAATCCTTTTTTAATAAAGGAAATAATAGCTAATACTGAAATAATCTCAGGACAAGCTTATAAACCACAAAATAATACTTACATAATATTATCTAAAATAGAAGTGTATAATAAATTAAACCAAGAGTTAGATAATAAAAATAACAAAAATGAAATAATTGAAAAAATAATTGAAAATAATGATGAACAAATAAATCTGGAAGCGTTTATTGACAAAATTATTCTTCATGATTTAGCACATGAGATATTAAAAGAAAATAAAATTCTAATAATTGATATTTTAATAAATATAATAAATCAAATTAGAGAAATAAAAAATAAAGGTAGGATTTTCAAGGTAATTGTTTTTGTTCCTTCGATAAATATAGCAAATATTTTATATAAACGCTTAGAGGAAGAAATAAATAATAATTGGAAAGATATTAAATTATCTGATTTTATTGCAATCCATCATTCTAAAATTAAAAAAGAAGAAAGAATGGAAATAGAACAAAAATTTAAAAATGGGGATTTATCTATTGTTATCACAGTTAAAACTATGTCAGTTGGTATAGATATAGGTCAAGTTGATAAAGTTATTCATTATGGATTACCTTTAAATATTAAAGAGTTTATTCAAAAAGAAGGAAGAAAAGGAAGAAGGAAAACCCAGGAGTTGCAATCTACAGAGACTATGATAATTCCTTTTTATAAAAAAGATCTATTGATTTCAAAGGATTATCAAACTTGGAAAAAATTACCCCCAGAAAAGCTAATTATAAACTTTGAAAATAAAATTTTAAATATCTATGAAAAGTACATAAATAAATTATTATATAATGAGCTACAATTTTATGATTTATCTCAGAAAAGTTTCCCCTACATTGTTTATCATATGGATGATCATCATTGTGAAATAAAAAATAATATATCTATAAAAGAATTTATAGATTATTATCAACCTATGTCTTTAAATTATTCAAATGATGGGGTAGGAATAGTTATAAGTATATATAATAAATCTATAAAAAAAACGGAAATATTAGAACTGTTTATACTTACAGAAAAATTAAAAGATTTTTCTAATTTTGAACAAATAATAAAATCACTGCCTTTTGAATTAACTCAAAAATATTCTATATATTTTAAGATTTTTTATGAAATAGATAGGGCTTGTAAAAAAATTTATAATGCCTGGAATGAGAACGCTGATATTATTAAAATTTTAACACTTGGAAAAGTTTTTAGTATAGTAAATGAAACCATTTTAACTGAAAAACTACCTACTAAAAATTCTAGCTTCTTTGATAGAGTTAAATTAATTCCTATGAATGTTTTTTATATTTTTGAGTCATTAAATAAGTATAAGATAATAAAATATAACCTTGTTTTTAGAGTATATTTATATAGATCTTATAAGATTGACTTATTTTATAGGCATTCTTATACTTTTTGGACTTATAGTATTGTTAATGAATTTAATTTTTTGGAGATTAATTTAACGAATATTGGTTTAGAAGATATTGAATTCATAAATTTTGAAAATCAAGATTTTAGCCTTAGTTTTATTAATGTTTCTATTGCTATGTTTAAGGCTTTGCTAAGATATTATTATGGAATTGATTTAGATTTATTTAAGTTTTCTATTGAGCAAGAATTTAATTTGCTTAAAATATGGGAAAATGAACCTACGGGGATAATTGAAAAAATTATTTTAAATCAACCGCTAAATTTGGATAATGATATTAGTATTACTTTTGAAAATATATTAAAATTAATAGATGATTTAGATTTTTATGACTATTCTTTTAAGTTATTTTTAGAGGTTTTAGGATTTAAAAGTTTTGCTGATACTTCGTTTAAACTTAGTAATTCTTTACTTGATGATAAATTAGAACCTAATCAAAAACAAAAAATTGTAAATCATTTAAATCAATTTAAAAAATTTCTTAAGATAATTCTTAGTTTTTTATTCTATAAAACTGATTATTTATTAAGAAAAAATTCTTTGTTAAATATCGATGATATCAAAGAAATTCTTAATGAAATTGAAGCTAAATTTAAAGGTAAAATATTACAAAATAAAAAAGTATTGTTTATTGATTATTATAAATTAATGGAAACTGATTATATTTTTGTTTTCTCTCAAGAAGATTTAAATTCCGATAATTATATTTATTTCTCTAATTCTATAAATTATGAAAAATTAGGAAATATAATAAATTTAGATAATTATGATTATATTGCTTTTTATTATCTGCCAGAGCAAATAATAAATTATCTACTAGCTTTTAAAATTAAGTTAATAAATTTGAATCGGTTTTTTTATAGTGTTTTTTTTTGAAATCCCCTTACCTTTAAGCTATATTCAACAATTACTTTTTGATGATAATTCTTTACTGGAAAAATTAAATTATCTATCATTTTCATATTATTCTGATAATTTTAATAATTTTAAAAAAATTTCAGAAATACTTGATAGGAATATTTTAGATATTTTTAACATTAGAAAAGATTTACTTGTTAAATCGTTTAATTTTTATTATCTGTTTTATTTAGAAGATAATTTTTTTAAAGGAAAACTTAATTAGAATATAGAAAATAAAAAAGAAGAGGTTATTTGATTTTTTAGTTTTTTAATTGTAAAGGGGATATATTTTTTTGAGGGGAAGGGGGGATGAAAATGAAAAAAATTAACATCAATTATAAAATATTTTTGTTATTATTTTTCATAGTATTTGCTAATTATTTTAGATTTATTTATTCTGAAGATATCGTTATTACTAAGGAAAATATTATTAATAAAAATTCTAATGATAAAAAGATAACTTTTATATATAAGAATAAAGTTATTCCTTTTAGATATAATCAGATGATAACTGAAAATGAGATATATTTTAATCAAGACGATTTCGTTACTTTTATGAAATCTTTGGGATTTATTGATTGGCAAATAGTTATAAATCAAGATAATCATAAAAATATTAATAATTGTACATTGATATCAAATGATATGAATAAGTTTAAGGTAAATTTTTCCCCCCTTGTATATGAGGATAAGATATATATTCCATTTAGTTTGATAAGTGATAAAATAGGATTTTCTGCAGTATTCGATTATGAAAAAGGTAAAGTTTATTTATATCCTTTGATAACTTATATAGATATAAAGGAAGATGCAGTTGTTATAAACTCAAGCAGAGAAATAAAAATCCAAAAAGCTTTTTATTTAAATAACCCACTAAGATATGTTATTGATATTCAAGATACTGTGTTATCTCCAAATGTATTTAGACAAAAAATATTATCATCCAATGAATATATTTATCAAGTAAGGGTTTCTCAATTCTCTGAGCTACCTGCTATAACTAGAGTAGTTATTGAAATAAAAAAGAATCAAAAAGTTAAAAATATCGCTAAATTTTTACCTAATCAATTACAGTTTATTTTCTCTGATAGATTACCAGATTTATATGCTAAAAAAAGCTTATATGATTATAAAATTGAAAATAATGAAGAGCAAATAAAAATTTATCAGATTACTCCATCTTACTCAGGAAATAATATTTCTATATTAATTCAAGCGGAAAAACAACCTAAATACTCTGTAAATAAATTAGATGATGGAAGATATTTTATTGATTTTTATAACTCAATTCTAACTATATCTAATAATGAATTACAAATTAACAATGAATATTTAAAATCTATAAAATATTCTCAGCATCAATTGGAACCATTCCCAATAGTTAGAGTAACTTTTACTCCACAAAATGATTATAATATTATCTTATCTAATGCTAATGTTGATATAACAGGAAAATTGTTATCTTTTGTTGTAAAGCAAAAAGTTAAAGAAAAATTTACTGATGAAGAATTAACTTATGCTTCATATAATGGGATGGTAATAGCTATAGATCCTGGACATGGGGGTAATGATTCCGGTGCTGTAAATTATAATTTAGGTATAAAAGAAAAAGATCTAACCTTAAAAATATCTTTGTTATTAAAAGAAAAATTAGAAAAAATGGGGTATAAAGTTGTTTTAACTAGATATAATGACCAAGAAGTAACGGGAAGCCCTATAGATACTGAAGAATTACAAGCAAGAGTTAATGTGGGATATAGAAATAATGCAATAGTGTTTGTGTCTGTCCATATTAACGCCTCTACCTATTCCTTTGCTAATGGAGTTATGACTTTTTATAATAAAGATATAGATTATCCTTTAGCTGAATATATTCATAGTGAGTTGGTTAAAACTAATATATTTGAAGATAAAGGTATAAGGCAAGCTAATTTTTATGTAATGAAATACAATAAATTACCTGCTGTTTTATTAGAACTTGGGTTTATAACTAATTATAATGACGCTATAAAATTAATGAGTTATGAAAATCTAAATAAATTAGCTATTGCTATCGCTAAAGGAATAAATAATTATTTAAAAAATAAAAGAAATCAAAAAGGTTAATAATATTAAAATTTATTAAAGCTAATGGAAATTAAAATAAATAGCTAAAATTAGAATAAATTTTTAAGGAGGAGTTATTTTATGGAAACTAACTTAAAGTCTAATCTAAAGGAAGATATTCAAGTTAAGAATTTTTTATTACATAAGGATATCTTGGTTAATGAGTTAGTAGAAGAAGAAGAGGGTATAGAGATAAGGGAATTGTGGTTAGCTATGGGGCCACAACATCCTTCTACTCACGGGATTCTGCAATTATTAGTTAAACTCGATGGAGAAGTAATATTAGAAATTAAACCGGTTATAGGGTATCTTCATAGAAGTATGGAAAGGATTGCGGAATCTTTAACATATACTCAGGGGATTCATATAACTGATAGGCAAGATTATATTTCTGCTATGGCAATGAATTTACCTATATGTTTGGCTGTAGAAGAATTAGCGGGAATAAGGCCATCTAAGAAAGCACAAGCTTTAAGGGTATTAGCAGTGGAATTACAAAGGATAGCTAGCCATCTTCTATGGTATGGATTAATAGCTCTAGATACTGGTGCTATTACTCCATTCTTATGGGCTTTTGAATTGAGAGAGTATGTATTAGATATTTTTGAGAAACTTGTTGGTGCTAGATTAACTTTACATTATATTAGACCCAGTGGAGTAGCTTATGATATCCCTGATAGTGTTATAAATGATATAAAAGATTTTATAGTATTGTTAAAAAGAAAAATTCCAGATCTACATGGAATATTAACAGAGAATCCTATATTTATAGCAAGGATGGAAGATGTGGGATTTATTCCAAGGGATTTAGCGGTATCTTATGGTGCTTCTGGACATATCTTAAGAGCTGCGGGGATTAAATGGGATTTAAGAAGAGCTGAACCTTATTTAATTTATGATGAATTGGATTTTGAAGTACCTGTTGAAACCGCTTCTGATAATATGGCAAGATATTTAGTAAGAATGAAGGAATTAGAAGAAAGTGTTAAAATTGTTGAGCAGGTTGTAAAAATCTTAGAGGACCCAGCTATTAGGATACAAAATCATATTGATATTAGGTTAGGTTGGAGATTTAATGTTCCTAAAGGACAAGTATATATAAAAACTGAAGCTCCTAGGGGAGAATATGGAGTATTTGTTGTTTCTGATGGATATGAAAAACCTTATAGGGTTAAATATAGGAGTGGAGCTTTTTCTAATTTGTCTTTATTCCCTGAAATATGTAAAAACCAATTATTACAAGACGTTATTGTTATTTTGGGTACTTTTGATATAGTTTTAGGAGAAATTGATAGATAATAAAAAATATGATTGACAATTTGCCTTTGATATATATAAAAATTAGGAATTTAAAAAAAGACATAGATTATTATTTAGATTCTGATACTTTTGAAATAAAAACCGAGGAAATTTTGAATAAAATAAATGAAATAGAAATGTTAATTAAAGAGAATTTAAAGGAAAAAAATTATTGGATTGCTGGGATAAGCTATAAAGAACTTATTTCAGTTCTTAGTCAATATAAATATATTAAATTAATAGAATATCAACTTACTTATTTAAAAGAAGCTTTAATCAGTATAATATATGAATTATTATCTTTTGATAAAAATCCGATTGTTGAAATCCGTATAGTTAATAGTTATTCAGATGTTATTCCTGAAATTAAAGAATTAATACATAGTTTTAACAATTATAGGAATGATAAATATAGTTTATATAATATTTCCAATGATTCCATAGAATATATTGAACAGTATCTTAATTATATAAAGGAACAATTTTCTTTGAATTTAATTAATGTAAATGATGTTTTATATATTTTTAGATTAAATTTTTTTGAAGGATTAACAAATGAATACCATATTAAAAGAAATATTACTATCTTTGTTGATTTTTTAGTTGAGTTATTTAATTTAATTAAATACAATAATATTAAAGTTTTGCAATTTTTAACTGATTTATTTAATTTCTATAATGAAGCTAAAAAGGAAATTTCAATAAATAATGATAAGAATTATTCTAATCCCTTTGATTTTTATAAACTGTATTTAACTATCGTTGATCAATTTATTATTAGAATTTTAGAAACTATCCAATTTAATTCTATTGAATTTAGAATTTCTTTTTATGAAAAAATCTTTAGATTTTATTTTAAAATAAATGATTATTTTAAATCCTTTATTTTAGCTTTAATTATATCTTATTATAATAAAAAGGCAGAAGATTTTTTCTTCTGCCTTTTTTTATAAAAAAAATTAAACTGTTTTAATTAAAAACAATTATATTTTATAATAAATATAATATAAAACAATATTTCAACTATTAAAAACTTGATTTTTTAAAAAAAATTTTCTATAATTATACCGAAACTTAAACGCTTAAGTGTTGTCTAAAAAAACAACAAAAATTTATAATAAAAAGGTGATAAAAATGATTAAACGATTAAATCTAATTTTCATTCTCATTTTATTTTTCTCTTCTTTAATAATTGGTTTTGCTGGTTCA
>Ga0101945_1001156_pt1 | contig 30066 bp, 45 predicted proteins | sample DewCreD2012metaG_2_FD_75246 | JGI IMG/M metagenome (GOLD analysis project Ga0101945, IMG submission 75246) | Hot spring sediment bacterial and archeal communities from British Columbia, Canada, to study Microbial Dark Matter (Phase II) - Dewar... ... | reverse complement strand
CGCAATAGGCGCGGCGGTTATGGAGGCGGCCATGCCCAACTAGGAAAAAGGGAGTGGTGAAAAGTGATCGAGTTAAGGAGCCTGACCAAAGGGCGGACGATGGTGATCAGGGCCATACTGGACGCCCTGGACGCACTGGAACACGCCGAAAAGAAGACCCCGGAAATACACCATGAACTGGTGCGGGACGCCAAGGAGATATTCCACGCGGCTATGCAGCAGGCGGTCGGAAGGCGTGTCGTGGCGACGGCCGTCGCCGCGGCCTGCCTGGCCTACATGGCCGCGGAAGAAATGTACAGAAAGGACGAGAAGCTGGAGGGGGTGGAGGCATGATCCTGCACGTTAAGGACGTGAACGACTTTATCAAGGAGGCGCGGGACGCGGGAGTCATCCGCGTCTACACGGCACTATGGACGAGTGTCAACAGGAAAAACGGAGTACCGTTCCACCAGACAAGACTGGTGGTGACGGCCGCCGGCCGGATGCAACTCCACGAGAAGGGGGAGGCGGAGCGGGTAGTCATCAGGTACGAGCGCGACTTCGGCCCCGTGCTGCCGGACCCGGCCGACATGTTGCCACCAAAGGATTACTGGGAGAAGGTGGAAAACTGGACCGACGCAGTAGTAAGGGAGCTACGCGAGGCCGGCCTTGTGATCCATGACGGCGAGGTGGAGATGCCGTGCGCGAAGACCTGATCGACTTCCCGGTGTCGGATGCCTGGCGGGACTTCTACTACGAGGCGGGGCTGACACCATTCCCGTCGCCCTCATACCTGTCGCGGCGGGACGGAGAAATGGCGGCGCACTTAGAGCGAATCGAGCGGCTGCTGGCACGCCTGGTGGAGGAGGTGGCGCACATCCGCCAGGCGCGGCCGGCCCCACGGGAAACCGGCCGGAAGGGGGCAGCTAAGAGGTGGCATACACCTACCGCGTCGAGCAGTACGGCTCAAAGTACGTCCTGACCTGGCCGGACCAGCACGTGACCGCCGCCGTGGACCGGGTGCGCCAGCACACCGACGGACGGGTGACGTGCCAGCTCAAGATCACGGTAAACACCCCGCGGGGGGCGCTGCAACTCTACCACGGCCAGCACAACCTGGCAGCGGCGAAGAGCAGGACGGAGCTGGCCCGCACACTGGCCGGCCGGTACGAGCTGGATGTGTCATGGGACCAGGTGATCGAGGACCTCTGCCGGGAGGTCCTGGAGCGGGAGCAGGCGGGGGAGAAGGCCGAACGGCTGGAATTCGTGGAGCCGCAAGAGCCGGACTTCATCGCCTGGCCGGTGATCCTGGACCGGTTGCCCGTGATCTGGTACGGTCCGGGCGGCGGGGGCAAGACCACCGCAGCGATGTACTTCGCCCTGCTGGTGCAGAACGGCCTGACCTTTCTGGACCGGCCCGTGGCGCAGGCAAATGTGCTCTACTGCGACTGGGAGGTGGACCGGGACGAGGCAGCGCGGCGCATGTCGGCCCTGGCGCGCCACCTGGAGGCAGCCACCGGCAGAAAGATAGGGCTACCTTTCTATAGACGGTGCGTCCTGCCCCTGGTGGACGAGGCGGCCGACATCGCCGAGGATCTGACCAGAACCGGGAGCAGACTGCTGATCATCGACAGCGCCGGCCCCGCATGCGGCGGCGACGTCCAGGGGGCCGACGTGGCGATACAGTACTTCAACGCCCTGCGGAAGGTATGCGCCATCACGTCGGCCGCGTCGGTGACCATCACCCACGTTACCAAGACGGAGCGGCGGTCGCCGGACCAGCGGCGCCTGCCCATCGGCTCGGTATACTTCGAGAACATACCGCGAATGACCTGGGAGCTGCGCTTCGAGGAATCAGCGGTCCACGGAGAGGTAACGGTCGGCTTCTTCTGCCGCAAAACAAACTCCATCAAGCCGGCGCCATTCGGCCTGACCTTCACCTTCGGCGAAGGCGAGACGCGGGTGCACGTGTCCCAGGTGCGGGACATACCAACCGAGGAGGGCACGATCCAGGAGATGATCCTGGACGAGCTGGCCAGGGGGCCGTGCACCATCGAGGAGCTGGTGCAGGCGGTGAACACCACGCCGGGCACGGTGCGGAACGCCCTGAGCCGCCTGAAACACAAGGGCAGTGTGACGAACCTGGGCCGCGGCAAGTGGGCGCTGGTGGTGCACCGGGACGACGAGAAAGTGGTCAGGTTCCCGCGGCGCGACAGGAACGAGCCGGAGGGGGACAACGGTCTCCCGTTCTGACCGCAACGGCCACCGGGGTAGGGTTACTAAGTAGCTTTAGTGGTCTACAGATATTCTTATTCTATACAAGTTCCTTTACATGATACACCGCGAGAATGTTAGCAAGAATGTTAGCAACCCCCTAAAGGGGGAGAGAATTGCTAACATTCTCTCCCCCGGTTATTAGCAAGCTATGATAGCAGCTAACAAACTTTAGAAAGCCTTGAGAGAAGCGGCTTCAGGGGGACGGACGAACGGAGTTTGTTAGCAACCGAATTAGATTTGCTAACATTTTCGGAATGTTAGCACCAAGATTTCCCAGTCGAGCAAGGACGAGCTAGAGGGAGAAAGAGCGAGAACAAAACATTGGGACAGAGCCATTTTGAAGGGAGAGGATATTATGGCGAAGCGGTACGGTGACCGCTACTGGGAGAAGGAGGCCCCGGTCGAGATCAGGACCAGGCAGTTGATCCTGCGGTACTACCAGCAGGCGGGGAAGCTCCAGGTGGCGCACTACTTCACCGATCGGGACGGGCGGGAGGTGGTCACCCGCACAGTGACCCTGGACCAGGAGGACCTGCAACTGCACCCGCAGGCCAGGGACCTGTTGGTAGGGGTAATGGAGGAGTGGGCGCCGTGAAGAAGCCGTACTTCACGCCGGAGCAGTACCTGGAGGTCTTAAAAGAGCAATGCGACGCCCACGGCGGGCCGGTCCACCCGCGCCAGGTGGCGAAGGCGACGGGCGTCTCCTGCGCCGCGGCCTACGTCGCCCTGCGGCGGCTGTACCTGCGGGGCCTGGCGGCGGCGGAGAGATACGGCCGCCAGACGCTTTATCGGCCCAGGCCTCGCCCGGCGTCGCCGACGCTGTGCGGCGCCTGCCCGGCCGCCAGGGCGGTGCGCGGCTCCATGGGCAACGTGGTATACTGCCTCCTGCTGTGCCGCCGGCGCGACGCGGGCGAGAACTGCGCCGTGCCGTCGAGCGAGCTGCGGACCATGCAGGAGTGGTTTGCGGCCGTGCTGGCCGAGAGGGGGATCAGGTAATGGTCTGGACCGTCACCCCGGGCGACCGCGTGCGGGTGGTACGCGACCCGGGCAAGACCTACGACTGCCGGCTGCCGCGGGCGTTCTGTGGCACGGTGGTCCAGGTGACGCCGCGGCTGCTGGTGGTGGACGCCGGCCCCTACCGCGCGGCCGTGGCCGCCTGGGAGGTCATCGCCGGCTACGCCGAGGTAACACGGGAGCAGGGGGCAACGGCCACCGGGGAGGGGGATTGTACCCGGCCCCCGGCGCCTCCGGGCAAGGGTGCGCTGCGCCGGCCCTGCAGGCCGCCCTTGCCCTCCGGCCGGGGGGCCGGGGGTGGGGTGGCCGAGGGGGCTGGGAGGGGGTGAGGTGGTGCGGCTTTTCCCGTACCCGTTACCGGAAACCCTGGGGATCGGCACAGCAGACCCGCTGGACTACCGCTGCGAAGGCGGGAAGTGGGTCTACGACCAGGGCTGGTGGCGTCGCGTGCCTGACCGCCGCGTTGCTGGCCGCCGCGCTGCTGGCGCCGCGGGAGGCAGAGACACCGGCCCCGGCCCAGGTGGCCGTGCCGGCAATACGGGAGGCGCGTGTCACCAATCAGGTGCCGGCCAGGGTGCTGGTGGTGCGTGCCACCGGCTACTCGGTCAGCGTTGAGGAGGGGACGGGGGACGGGATCACCGCCACCGGCGTCAAGGCAGGGCCGGGCGTGGCGGCCGTGGACACGCGCGTGATACCACTGGGGTCAAGGCTGCGCGTCGAGGAGTACGGGACGGCCGTGGCCGCGGACACCGGCGACGCGGTCAAGGGCCACCGGATCGACCTCTGCTTCGCCAGCCGCGGCGAGGCGCTGCGCTGGGGGGTGCGGACGGTGCGGGTGGTGGTGTACCAGTGCGACTGACGGCGAGCGGCGTGACCCCGTTTGTGGCCTTCGGCTACCTGGCGGCAGCGGCCCGTGGCGAGATACCGCCGGTCCTGAGCCGGGAGCGCGTCGCCGCCTGGATCGCGTCGCGGCCCTGGGCGCAGGGGAAGCGTGCACGCCTGGAGCGGGTGAGGCAGTTGCAGAAGTACGAGGAGTGGTTCGAGAAGCTGGTGGAAGAAGTGGTCGGTTACCTTGAGCGGACGACTACCGTTAACGGGGCCGGGAGAAGGGGTGCAAAGGGTGAGTAACTACAGGCGCGGTCGTGATGCTGAGTATAAAGCCTGCGAGGTTCTTGAGCGGGCCGGTTACGTGGTGGCCCGGACGGCCGGAAGCCACAGCCCGTTCGATGTGGTGGCGGTTTCTCCGACCGGCGTGCGGCTGATTCAGGTCAAGCGCACGCAGGACGGTATATCGCCAGGAAAGCTGGAGGTGGCGCGGGAGCAGTTGCGGATGATCAGGGCGCCGTCGAACGTCAGCCGGGAGATATGGGTCTGGCGCAAGGGCGACGGCTGGGTTAAGCAGGAAGTATTGTAGCAGGGGAGGTGGGATAGTGCAGGAGCGTGTTTGCCCGAAGTGCGGCCGCAAATGGTACAGCGCGGCTGCTGAGAAAGAGTACTGGGTTTGCAGCGAATGCGGGACAAAAATACCAAAACCAGATTTGGTAAAGAGTCTGTCGGGAGAGGGAGATTGAAATGTCGTCTTGGAAGAAGGCTTTATGGTGTGCTGTGCTTTTCCTGGGCGGGTGCTTCTTAGCAGTTTCCATTGGCGGCTTGTTTGGTTTTATTATCGGTAGTTTCCGTTGGCATCTAAAGGTGTGGATCACCTCGCAACCCCTGGAGTTCATCAAGTTTTTGGCCGCGCTTGTGGTTGCGGCTATCACCCTTTGTCTGGTGGACAGGTGGGTCAGGAAAACGAGGGCAAAGAGGGAAGCTGAGGGTGCCTGGTGGGAAAGGATGAAGATGGTCGCTTGCGTTTACTTCGATGGGGAAAACTGTGATTTCTTTGGAAAAGTGCCGTATCACACCATTTACACCGAAAGGGAGCGAAGGCGGGACCCCGAGAAGAAGGCGAGGGCGGTCTGTTGTGCCGCGCCGACTTGCAAGTTTTTCGTCAGCGTGGCGGCGGAGAAAACAGGAGAAATACCTCTATTAAAATATAGAGAAAAAGGGGGGAGTTTTTATGGACCGGCGGAGGTTGCACGAAAAGGTTTTGTATCCGGTGGTGCGGGTGATGCAACCGAAGGCAACGGGGAGCGGCACCATCTTGTACTCCAAACCGAGCGAAAATAACCCCAATGAGTATGAGACATACGTGCTAACTAACCACCACGTTATTCAGGATTTAATTTCCTACAAGAAAGAGTGGGACCCGGTGCTCCAGCGGGACATGAAGCGGGAAATCAAATCCGCCGCAACTGTGCAGGAGTTCCGCTACAAGCCTGGGCGCACCGTGGTGGTGGCCGAGAACGGCGTGCAGGCCGACGTGGTGGCGTATGACGTGCGGCAGGACCTGGCGTTGCTCAAGCTGCGGGACATCAAGCGTTACGACTACGTGGCTGAACTGTGGCCGAAGGGCGAGCCTCTGGAAATGCTCATGGAGTTGTACTGCGTCGGGTGCGGCATGGGCCTCCGACCGGTGATGACGCACGGTTACCTGAGCGGTTTCGGTATTGAGATCGAGAACTACGACTACGCCCTGAGTACTGCCGCCTCGGTGTTCGGTAATAGCGGCGGGGCGGTTTTCGAGGTTTCCTCCTTGCGGTTTGTCGGCGTGCCATCCCATATTACCGTGTCGCTACTCGGATACCAGGCAATTACCCACCTGGGTTACTTTGTACCGATCAACAGGGTTTACGACTTCCTTGACGACCAGTGCTACCAGTTCATCTACGACACCAAGTACACCCCGAGCAAATGCGAGAAGTTGCGCGAACAGAAGCGTGAACGGGAGTTGGCCGAGTACAAGGCCAAAGTATTGGCAGGAGCCGAAGAAGTAGAGTAGGGGATGGTTTGGGTGTATAAAGTTATTCTCGACCCGGGCCACGGCGGACGGGACCCAGGGGCCGTCCGCGAGGGAGTGAAGGAAAAAGACTGCAACCTGGCGATGGCGATTGCCTGCCGGGACGCGCTCCGCCGCAGTGGGGTTAACGCGGTGCTCACCCGGGAGACGGACAAGGACTTTGTGCCTCCCGACCAGCCGTGGGACGAGGATCTGGATCTCGAAAATAGAGTTGCCGTGGCGAACCGAATCGGAGGTGACTGCTTCGTCTCCATCCACCAGAACGCCGTAGCCAATCCGGAAGCGCACGGGACGGGAACTTACTACTACCCAGCCTCGGCGAAAGGGAAGGTCTTGGCCCAGGCGATCCAAGCTGCCGTTGTCGCCTCCCTGGGAACTTACAACAGGGGAGTGATACCGGCGAACTTCTACGTCCTTCACAGGACAACGATGCCAGCAGCCCTGGTGGAAGTGGTCTTCCTCAGCAATCCGGCAGAGAGGGAGTGGCTTAAAGACCCGGCTTTTCGCCGCCAGGCCGGGGAGGCGATAGCTAAAGGGATATGCAAGTACCTGGGCGTGTCCTGGGTAGAGCCAAAACCGGAACCCTCAAAGGAGAAAAAGTTTTTTCCCCCTGATCCTGGCGGGTCTGGTAGCGGTGGCGGGACTGTGCCTGATTGGGTTAGGGAGCAGGAAGACGCCCTGAAGGAACTGGCGGAGGTAGCGAAGTTCAACACGCCGCACAAGATCGACGAGACCGTGACGCTAGGACTTCTGGCGGTAATTTTGCAGCGCATGGGTGCGCTGGAATTATTCAAGTCCTCAAGAAAGGGGGGATAGGGGATGCTCACTTCCCAGATGGCGAACGCGCTGCTGGTGGTCATTGCCCTCATTGTTCTGGACACGGTGCTGGGCTGGATCAAAGCCCTGGTGAAGAAGGAGTGGGACTGGCAGAAGGTGGCCAACTACCTTGTCACTGCCGTTCTGCCGTACATCGGGGGCCTCCTGGCCCTGGCGGTGCTGGCGTTTCTCCAGCCCGAGGTTAAACCCGTGTTCTACGCCTCGTGCGCTGCTGCGGGCGCGAAGCTGGTGGCAGATATAATCGCCAAAATCGCCGGCTTCGGGGTTCCGGTAGAAGGCAAGAAATCGGAGGGATGAGTCATCAACTGGAAACCCGCCATAAACTTTGACGAATGCTATCTGGCCGTCTACTCTGGCAAGGCAACCTGCGTCTACATCTCAAGGGAAGCCTACGAGCTGCTGGGCCGGCCAAAGAAAGTTGTGGTGTCCCTGCAAGGGGACACCATTTCTCTTTCTCCTGCCCGGCTGCATGGTGTGGATGTGCATTTCAACCGCACCAGGCAGCCGTACATCATTCACCCCAGGGCGGGCAAGGCCATCGGTCCCGGTAACAAGGCGTACTTCGACTACGATGAGCGGAGGCGCGACGAGAATAATCGGCTCCGGTATTTCTTCTATTTCCTGGTCAAGAGCACTATCCCGGCACCGACCAAGAGCCCCGCCGCGCCCGCCAGGGCGTAGTGTCCCCAGGGCGTCCTGGTGGTGCATACGCCCGCGCAGGAACCGCTGCCGAGCGCGAAGTACCAGTGCCCGGTCTCCCCATCGCGCACCAGAAGCCCCCTATCGAGCAGGTCGTTGCCGATGAGGCCCCCGTGTCCCATACCACTAAAGTCCAATCCCAGAACGTTAACGGTTCCCACCGGGCAGTCCTGCAGGATCATGTCCACTCTGAACACCGGAGCTGTAAACGGTTCCCGGTCCACCCCCTGTGCCAAACACCAATCCACCGGTTTGAGGTCAATTTTTGAGGCTAGATAGAGGCAGATGGCCGAGAACTCGCTGCCCGTGTCCACCATGAGTTTGACGTCGGTGCTTTTCAAGTTCTGCGGGTTGATTATCCTGCCGGGAGCCAGCATGGCTCCGGAGTGTATGCGCATACCTAGTCAACCTCCTCCAAAATTAAAAGAAGGGAGAAACATCGTTCTCCCTTCCTGCAGGAGGGTGTGAGGCGGTGCTTACGCACCCTGCCACCGGGTGAGGAATTTCTGGCCCTTGCCGCGCACCTTTTCCTGGTAACGCTGGAACCGGGCCTGGCAGACCGCCTGCGAGACCCCCAGCTTAATCTGAGGCCCGCAGTAATCCTGGAAGGTCACGGCCTGCGTGCCAGCCTCATAGTGCCTCAGCATCTCTTCCGCAGAAGTCGGACGAGCCATCTGTTTATCCCCCCTTTGCCAGAGATTATAGCATGGCTTTAGCTGTCTTTTCCGAAGCGGTAGTTGCGCAGCCACTTCTCGGCGGCCAGCCTGCCCGGGTCGGCCTGCTTCAGGTACTGCATCCGCCGCTGCACCTCGGGGTCTGTTTTAACTAACTGCTCGTCGGTAGCCAGAGCGTAGAACTCGTCGAGTATGGCGTCAGCGGAGATATCCGTGGTCAGGTACTTCTCTTTCAGTTTGCAGAAGGGTTCACCGTTGACGGCACAGTGCGCGTCGAGCAGGGCGAGGCAGAAGTTGCAGTCGTCGTCAGGGCGCATCGTTGGTTTCCCCCTCCACAATCTCTTTAATTACCTTATCCATTGCGCGGCTAAGTTTTGTTTCTAGCCGTTGCATCTCTTCGGGGTTATTGGTTGCATCGGCCACTTTCTGTAAGAATCGGCTCAAGTGCTCTGTGGATTCGGCGGACTCACTGTTGGGGGGCACGAACCTAGACACCAGCATGCTTACGTTTAACCAGAGTTTAGAGAGTGTTTCGGATAAATCTCCCAGGACGTTCTGCAGGTCGGCGTAGGTCTTACACCTTTGAAGCGCGTCCGCATTTGCGTGTAATTCTGCTGCCAGTGGTTTGGTGATTGTGGCAATCACTGGCGGGGGAACCAAAAGCTCTACCTCGGCCACGCTTTCCCCCCCTAATCCTCAATGTCGAAGCCGTATATCTTCAGCATCACCGTAAGGTTTTCCAGTGGTTCTCCCTTCCGCAAGACCTCGCACTTGTCGTCTATACACACGGTCACCGTGCCGTCTGTTGCCTCGGCGAGAACTCCCACATGCAACCCGTTTTTCTTGATTTCTCTCACTTGGTTTATCTGAGCGAAGGCTTCCTCCGGCAGCGCCCGTTTTACCTGGCTACCGGGTAAAAAGCCGTACTCAGGTCGCGTTCCGCCGTGAGGCCGACGCACCTGTTCTACGGCATCCCAGGCGCTGGACACGCGCTGCTGGAACGTTTCCGGGGAAAAAGGTTCGGTCTTTTTTTCATACCAGGCTTTGCACATAACCACCTGGCGTATGGCCCGGAAGTCGTGGCAGATCTCCGGGCTTAACCCCTTAGCCAAAGCTTCTAGGGCTGCGGAACAATTGGAAAACCGCGGCATGTTATCCCGCCCTCCTTAGTGCCGGGCACTTCTCCCGGACCAGTTCGGTATCTTCACCCCGGGCGGCGCGGACCAGCCAGCTGACCGCCCACCTGATGTTTTCCTCGGCTTGCGGGCCCGCTTTTTCCTTCACCTTCTCCCAGTCGATCTTCACTTCACCCGGCTTTATCTCCTGGCCGAAACGGTCCTCAATCGGGACGCCTAGTTCCAGCATGGCCGCCATACTCGCCGTGTGCGCCTCGATTTCCTCGGGCATCTGGGAGTACGGTTTCTTGCTCACCACCGGGTGGCATTCCTTGTTGTGCAGCAGCGAGTGCGTCCCCTCGTGCAGCAGCGTCTGCAGGGCGTAGCTGTCCTTGCTCATCTTGCTTGCATTTAACACGATGGCGTTATAGCCGGGAGTGTAGGCCCCCTCGATGGCGTATTCCATCGTCACCGGGAGGTCGCGGAAGCGCACCCTGACACCTCTTTCTTCCAGCCTGGCGAGTACATTGTCGAATGCCTGCTGGATCTGCTGCCTGTTCAGTCCGGCTATGGGTCCGGTTCCGGGAGTGGTGTATGTTTCGATTACCTCTCTCGGTATCGTATGGTGGCGCTCTGGATCCACGGGGGTTGGACTGATGAACCCTAGGCCCCCTAGCTTGGCCCTCTCTGCGGCGAATCCGGCCCGGATGGCGTGCACTTCGTCGGCCAGTCTTGCAAGATCGGCAGGGTTGGTTTGCTGCCACGAATGCGCATTGATCTTGAGGCTCAGTTTGTCGGCCTTCCTGGCGGCCTCGACGAGGCTTTGCGTGTCTGTTATCCCCGAGCCGACCTGCTGCCGCAGGCGCCTCAATTCCTGCGAGACTTCGGGAGGGAGTATGCCGGGGCGCAATCTTTCCGCCGCCGAAAGCTCGGCCTCGGCCTGGAGCCTGCGCCATTCAACCTCCGGGTGACGGATGTCGTCGCCGGCTTCGGCGAATCGCACCGATTCCTTGAGCAGTGCCGCCGCCCTGAGCACCCCTTCGCCCTCGGGTGTGGGGGCGATTTTCTTCATACTCTCTTCTACCCTCGGCGCGTACCGGTCGATCAGGGCCTTCTGCTCCGGGGGTAGTTTGGCGTACTTCTCCTTGGTCCAGTCGCGGGCGAAAAGCGCGGCTGGCTCCTGGGCTGCGATGTGAACCCACCGCTGGCAACCGGGGCCGCATCCGCCCTCTTTCTCGGCCTCCTTCGCGGCCCTGCGCAGGGCACCTTCCATGCCTGCCAGGTGCGCCGTGGCGCAGGAGAAGCAGTCGGTGTCGGGAGAGGCACCTTCTTCACGCAGGTACCTGCTCTCAGTCTTTAGCCTGTCGGCCTCTTTTCGGTAAAGTTCTGCTTGCCGCATGTAAATGTTCTGGTCATACTGCATCTGCCTGAGCCTTTCCGCCCGCTTGGCGAAAACGTAATCGGCAGCCATGGCCCCCGCGCCAAGGAAGGCCAAGCCACTGCGCAGCATTTCGTTTTTCGGGAACGCGCTCAGCAGGGCCTTGCTTAACGTTGCAACGGCGTGCGTGTAACTCATGAACCAGCCATACCTCCAATGACGATTTTCGGCGCTCCGGCCTCGGCAATGCTTCGCTGCGCCAGGTACCAGACCGCGAAGGCACCCACAAGGGCCACTACCAGTGTACCACCGCCTATGACCAAGGCCCTTTCGAGATCCGACAGTTCGCACCACCAGCGGGCTACCCCTGTTTTGCCCTCGCACTCTTCACGGCGCGGCTGTTCGGGGACCGCCTTGCTGAGTTTCCAGCGCACGTAGGATAACCAGGGGCTGATGAGGTAGACGATGACTCCCGCTATAAAAATAACGACCACGATCACGGCGGCCCAGGCAAACATCTTCACCCACCGCAGGGTGAGGGTTCCGCCCGAACCCCAGGCGATCCGGTTCCGGTACTCTGGCCACGGGACGAGCATGCCTTCCCTGGACTTCAGGTAACCCTCCCGCCACCTGGCGTTAAGCCAGTCGGCGAGTTTGGGAGCGTAGTCGGTTCCGCCTATGACGAGACCCCTTAGTTCGAGCTGCATCCTCGTGCCCTCGGGCTGGTCCTCTTCAACCCGCTTGATGACCGGGTTTGCGTACTGCACCAGTACCGACAGGTCGCCCTTGTGGGTGATCACCTGCCAGATTATAGAAACCGCGTCCCAGAATCCGACGTTGACGGCGGAGCCATGCTGTTCGCTTGAGGCGAGAACTTCAAGCCGCACTTCTTACAACCCCTAAGAGAGCAGACGGTTGGCAATGAAACCCGCGATAACCGTGACCAGCACCGCCCACTCCAGCAGGACTATCTTGTCGATCTTGCTCTCCAGGGCGGAAATCCAGCGCTCGTGATCCCTGAAACCCTGCTCCAGACTGGCAATGCGGGCTTGGTGGTCGAGCATGATTTCAACTTCGCAGTCTGCGTGGTCGGCCATGTCCTATCCCTGCCTTTACGGGCATGGTGTAGTATATAGCGTCCTCTCGTTCCACCCCGAAACGCCGCCCGGCCCCTCGGCCCGCACGCGCACCGTGAAGGGACCGGAAGTTGCGTACTGGCCGCAGTACAACTCCGGAGTGTAGAAGCTGGTGGCCGGCCCGGAGTACCAGAGGACGTAGCCGGTCTCGGTTTTCTTCTCCAGCCGGTAGCTGGTGGCACCGCTCACCGCATCCCAGGCCACGGTGCAGCGGGTCCGGTTGGTGCCAACCTTCGTGCAGGAGACAACCCGCAGGTTGGTCGGCGTTGCCGGAGGCTGTGGTGCTTCGGGACATGGCGTCGTGTAGAGGGTTTGCTGGTTCCACGGCGAAACTCCGGCCTGGTTTTCCGCCCGCACGCGCACCGTGAAGGGACCGGAAGTTGCATACTGGCCGCAGTACAGGACGGGGGTGGTGAAACTGGTATTCGGGCCGGAATACCAGGTTGTCCAGACCCCGCCAGGCTCGGCCTTCTCCAGGGTGTACCTTGTGGCTCCGGGTACGGGGTCCCACGCGACGACGCACCTGGTCTGGTTCGTGCCGACCTTGGTGCAGGAAACTACCCGCAGTCCTGTTGGGGCCGCCGGAGGCTGTGTTGGTAGCGGCACCGTCACCGTTGCCGCCGGTCCTGGTGTAGAACAGGGCATAGTATCCCTCCTCAGTTACAGGCCGCAACTTGAATCTGGTACGTCTGGCCTGGGACAAGATTAACCTGGCAACTGGTGGCGCTACCCGACCAGACTTCCTGGCCGTTCACGTAAACCTTGTAGGACGTGGCACCCGGTACCGCCTGCCAAGAAACCGTGGCGGTCACACTATTCGGGTTGGTTGGCGTCGGGACGTTGACCGTAGGTGCTCCTGGTGCTGGAGGTGGCGGTGGTACATAAGGCGGTACTGTGATGGTCGCCGCTGGTCCGGGTTGAGAACATCCAGCCATAGCAATTCTCCTCCTTTTTTGGGAGAAGTTGTTCTCTTGTAGCAGTTCTAGCAACGATAGAACTGGATTAGGTTCGTCGGTCCTTTTATGCAACGGCCTGTTCCGTCACAGGCTTCAATGTACATTGGTATATCGTCGTAGGTTCCAGTCATGAATACCGGACCAACCCAAACCTCGATTTGGGTGGTCTTTGTGTAAAGCCTGTACCAATAAACATTGTAGTATTGTGCACCTGGTGCCGGGTCCCAGCGTATTTTTACGTAGCTACCCCCCATCAGGTCCGCATATTTGATCTATCTTCTGCGGGGCGCCAGGAACACCGTACGCTGGTACGCTCACCGTTGTTGCTGGGCCAAGTTGAGAGCAGGGTATGATTATCTCTCCTTTAGTTGCACGCTGCAACCGCTATCTGGTATGTCTGGCCCGGGACAAGGTTGGTGAGCTTAACGCTTGTACCTCTTACGTTGTCTGCGGCTACGTTACCGTCCACGTATACCTTGTAGTACGCCGCCCCGGAAACCGCACCCCAGGAGACTACGGCTTCCACCGTGTTCGGCCCAGTGACGGTGACCTGGACCGTCGGCTGGCCGGGTGGATTTGGTGGACCTGGTGGAGGCGGCGGTGCTGCCTTGCACCTCTCCGTCATGCTAAAGGGAAACCAGCACTTATGGTAAGCGTAACCCAGGTAGCCACCTACCCCAACCACGCCCGCTGTCAGGGCAATGATCTGGCCTCGGGTCATGATCCATCTCACCTCTACAGAGACTGACTTGGCAGCCACAGGAAGTAGCCGTTCTTAACAATCTTGTCAGCACTATCGCAGATGGGCGAGGGCACCACGTTTGCGTACACGTGGTAGATTCCACTGGGGAACTGGTAGCCGTGCTGGGTCTGCCACGACTCTGCCGTAAGTGTTACCGTCTGGCCAGGACCTACCTCCTTCCAGCCGAACGCTTCACCCTGGCCTTCGGGGAGACCGCACCAGCTACCCCAGAAACCATCCAGTGCATTCTTCTGGTTTACACAGTTCACTATCTGCCAGAAAAGAGAGTCCTTGTCGTACCCAGTCTCTCCCATTGGGCAACCCGCGTCGGCTCTAACCAAGACGGCCTGTAACTTGAGACAGCCCTTCTTTCTGCCAACGTTTATGGCCTGAGCCTCGACAAAGACCTTTTCACCGCTGCGGTACACGCGGACGCTTGAGATATAGGCTTTCGGTTTACCGGAAAGGAGATAGTACGCGAGGCCGGCTCCTGCACTCAGAAGGACTATCCCCCCGATGACCAGGAGACGCCTCTTCGAGGCTTCGTCCATCTGGAAGAGCAATTCTCTATCCGAACCGAAGTATGTTATGCTCTGCAAGCCGAGTGCGTCAAGGAGAACGCCACCGCGAAACATATCTCTCGCCTCCTGGCTTGATTATACCAGTCTTTTGCAGGAAATTTCCGATTCGCTCCCTCTGCGCGAAGGCGATGAGGCCGATGCCCGCGCCGCCGAACGCAACGGCTCCCAGGGCCGCCAGTATCGGAATGCCGGCCTCAATGGGTGGTGGCGATGGAGGCGGTGGCATAATGCAGCGCCGGTTTGCTTCGTCCCAGGTGCCACCCTGGGCAATGCACCGCTGTTTTTCATCAAGTATTATTGCTTCCTGGACCGCGGCACGAGCCTGGGGGAGGAAGTCCCGGTAGCGCCCATTGTGTCTTGGCGAACACCACTTCTCGTAGGTTGTCCACGGGCAGAAGCTGTTGCCAGCCCTTCGGTATACGGTGTATGCCGCCAGAGCGTTGTTTTCGTAATTGGCGGTGAGCCAATTCGCTATGGTACAGGGATCGGCAGAACCCGCTAGGTCTTTCAACCAGGGGTAGTGCGCAGAGACGTGTACCTGCCACGGTCCCCAGCTGGTGCATCGCGCTCCTTTCGTCGCGCACCAGCAGGACCAGGTGCCCCCTATGCAGTCGCCGCAGGCGTCTTTCCGCCACCCAGATTCTGCTCCGGCGATGGCGACGAAGGTGACGGCCTTCTCAACGTCCTTGACGTACTTCAGAATTGCTCGGGCGCAGTCGATGGCGGCCACATCAGACCCTCCGGATAAAGTCCTTGATCACTTCCGGCTTGATGGCGAACCCCATCCCCTCTACGGCCACGTCCACCACCTTCGCCACGGTGAGGCCGACGATCTCCCCGTACTCGTTGACCACAGGGCTGCCGGAGCTCCCCGGGCTCACCGGTGCGTCCATCTGGAACCACTTGTCCCGGTGCAGGCTTGAGATGACGCCCACGGTCACGCTCTCGATGTAGCCGAACGGCGCACCGATCACCGCCACCGGCTGGCCCAGGACAATGTTTGTGTTTACCTCAAGTGCCGGAAGCAGGGTGTCGGTGGCGATCAGCGCGAGATCGAGGCTTTGGTCCTTGGTAATAAGGGTGCCGTAAAAATTGGGCATCTCCTCTTTGACCAGGCCGAAAGTGGTCTTGTCCCCCACGACGTGGGCATTCGTAAGGATGTAGCTCTTGCCGTTCCTGCGGGCAACGCAGGCACCCGAGCCCAGGGCGTCGCCCCGGTGAACCATTACGACTGCCGGCATTACCGCGGGCAGGATGTCGGTGAATACCCCGTCGCGGAAGAGGTAGCGGGCGAAGACGGCGGCTACCTCCTCCCTGGTGATGGCCTGTCCAGGTTTGAAGGTGCCGTTGGGGTAGCCCGTCATCAGGCCCGCCCTGGTGACAGTCTCAATGGCCTTCGTGCTCCAGCGGTTGGGGGATACGTCCTTGTACATTTGTACCACCTTCCTTTCTAGCCGAATTATACTGGAGTATTAGGAGAGGGTTTCCGTTACCAAAGCAGAAGGCCAGCTTAAAACTGGCCTTCTAGTTACCACTTGTAGCTTCTCACGCAACTTGGCCAAAAATCTCATTTAAAATGGCCGCGGTTGGAAGTAGCCATAGGTAGTTTTATGCATAATTATTCAGTACTCCGGCGCCGCTTTGAGACGATTTGAAATTACCCAGGATCCGTTACTGCACCAGGTACCTTTTATATTGCTCCTTTCGCCTTTGGTCTGTCAACTGAGCGTATACCTGTGTCGTCGCCGGGTTCGCGTGCCCGAGGAGACTCTGAACTGCCGTTATATCCGCCCCGGCGTTGAGGGTCAGGGTGGCCATAGTGTGCCGCAAAGTATGCGGATGAACCGGTCTATTTATACCGGCCCGTTTTGCAATTAGCGAGATTTCCCGCTGGATACCCCGCCTTGATAGCCGCCTGTACGGGCGCCTTTCTGTGACAAAGAGCGCCGGGTTATCGTCGGTCCTGGTAGTAAAGTACCTGCGCAGGTGGTACAGAGCCTTAAACGAGAAGAAAACTTCTCGCTCTTTGGAGCCCTTCCCGACCACTTTTGCCGACATTTCTTGCCACTTTATATCGTTACGGTTAAGTTGCTGGATCTCACTGAGCCGACCGCCCGTGCAGTAGAACACTTCGATGAGCGCGCGCTCCCTTGGCGTTTTACAGGCCTCTCTGATCATTTCTAATTCCTCGATAGTTAGCGCCTTGGGAAGACTCTTTTCGGCCCGTGGCGGCCTGATTTTCCGCGTCGGGTCACGAGGAATAATCTCTTCCTCCGTGAGCCACCCAAAAAAGCTCTTTAAAACCGACAATTTACGCGCCAGCGAGCTTAGCTTGAGATGCTCGAACTGACCCAAAAAGCTCCGAATGTCGGCCGTTCTTATCTCTGTGACCGGTTTCTGGATCGCCCCGGCGAATATCCTTAGTTCGATCTCATACCCGGCAAGGGTCAGGGGGCTCAGTCCTTCCAGCCTCTTGGCCGCCAGAAAAAGGGTTGCCTTTTCCTTGATGTCGGGATGACCCACAGGGATCCTGGCCGGTTGAACCTCATAGAAGGAAAGGATGCCAGCAATTTTCATTTTCAGTTGTAAAGGATCGATCTGTGGACAGAGCTCTGATACCTTATCCATCAGCTGAGTAAGTAAAAGCTCCCCAGCCGTGCGACCATCGGTAAACGCCACGGTATAATACCTCCCTGGGTTTAGGTATTACGTTACGCCCTGGGTAATAAAACGAGCAGGCAGCACCCCAGGATGCGCTTTCGGGCGGTTGATCAGGCCGCCCTAGCCTGCTCCACCTTTACCTTACCGCGACACCCGGGCGCGGGTCAATGGGAGCAAATTGCTACACATTTAAGTACTAAGATGCCACAATAGCGGCTAAGATTTCCTGCTTCTCCTCCGCTGTCAAAGCAGGATACTCAGATAGAATCTCTTCCGCTGTCTTCCCTTCTTCCGCCATGCGTCTAGTAACCACCCGCACGAAGATGTTAAGCTTCCACGTAGGCATTGCCATCACGCACCGCCTCCTAATAGAGCCGCTAGGGCCGCTTCTAGGTCGGCCAACCGTTGCTCAGTAGTGCCATACCTCTTTAAGTCAATGTAAGGTACCCCTTTAGGCCGTGGGTCTTCGGGTAACCATGTTGGCCTGCCTTCTTCGTCACGGGGAAACTCCACAGCATTGTCCGCCACTTTTATAACCTCGCAATCAGCAGGATAGCGGGTTACTACGTATTCTTGCTCGTCGGCGTGAATAGCTATGGTTTTGCCTGCTTTAATCACCAATATCAAAGCCATTCACCTCCTTTTCCGCGCCGGAGGTCCTCGGCATACCAGCCAGCGCTGCCCTAAGTGCGGGTTTGTTGCTCAAGGCAACCGCAAGGGTCATGTCTTCCGTTGTACCTCCTGTGGTTTTGCCGGTCATGCAGACCTTGTGGCCGCAACCAATATCCGTCAGGTGTATTTAGACACGCTGGCGGATGGGCCTCCGTCAGTAGGCCATGAAGCGGCTTCGGGCCGCAAGCCCCTAGCTTTAGCTATGGGGCAACTGACCTCGCTATGTTGAAATAATAGCATTCTGATTACCTACCGTGTTTACCGCGGGTGAAAAAGTTGGTGTTCCAGTATATCCAGCGACATAAATTATGCTTTCAAGTGCAGCATAATAGTCACTACCGGCATTACCAGAAGCAGTAGAGGTAGTGGCGTAAATAGATGCACCAGTGAAAGCAGAGAACCCTCTATCCCCATTACCTGTGGCCGTGCTGGAGCCGGCCCCAATGGCGCTGCCATTACTTGCCGCAAAGCCGCTGCCCCCGTTGCCGCTGGCCGTGCTGGAGCCGGCCTCAATGACGCCGCCACCACCTACCGCAAAGCCGTTGCCCCCGTTGCCGCTGGCCGTGCTGGAGCCAGCCCAAATGGCGCCACCACTACCTGCCCAAAAGCCGTTGCCCCCGTTGCCGCTGGCCGTGCTGGAGCCGGCCCCAATGGCGCCGCCATTACTTGCCGCAAAGCCGCTGCCCCCGTTGCCGCTGGAGGCTACACCACTATACGCCGAAACAGTACCTCCGTATCCAGACCATATACCATCAGCACCAAAGCCATTCACGCCGACATTGCTACCTAACAAGATGAATGCAGGGCTAGGTACGTCTTGGTCGGAGGGAACACGCCCCGCTAAAATACCTACATTTATTGAACCGTCTCCTACTACTGCAACTTGGTCAAGAAAACCTAATGCCGAGTTGGGAGCAACAACGATACCGTTGCAAGCTGTAAACTTGAGAATAGTTTTAAGCGCCACTACCGTACCGCCGCTCAAGGTTGCCGTTGGGAAGGTGCTCGCACGGTGAGTATTCTGTACGGTAATTTGAGTTGCACTATTAACACTGATAACCTTCCAAATACCCCTGAAGGCGTAATGGTCTCCCGTACCCGTGGTGTTCTTGATGATGACGTAATCTCCAGCTGCAATGCCGCTGGTAGACTGCACTAGAATCGGCACGCTCCAGTTACCAGTGGAGCCTGTAACCGTACCTTTGCCCGTAATGGATGTGGTAATAGGTGTTGATCCAATAATCTTTATACGGGAGCCGCAAGGGTGATCAACGATAATTGGTGTAGTGTGGTTAAAAGTTCCTGCCGCAGCCTGGATAGTAACAGTAACGTCACGGGGTATCCAGGCTTTTTTAAGACTATCTAGGGCCTCTTGGATTGTAGCGAAATCACCTGGGACATTGATGGTCTTATTAGCTGTTATCACAGTTTCGGCCAAATGCGCATTTAATGCGCTTTGGGTAGCCGCCCCTATATCCGCCGGGGTGAGAGCGTCCGCGCCGCCGGTGGCGTGGGTACTTTTGTGGGCGAAGTCCGTAATCTGCGACTTAGTATGCGTATGGCTGGAAGGAGCCGCCCCTATATCCGCCGGGGTGAGAGCGTCCGCGCCGCCGGTGGCGTGGGTACTTTTGTGGGCGAAGTCCGTAATCTGCGACTTAGTATGCGTATGGCTGGAAGGAGCCGCCCCTATATCCGCCGGGGTGAGAGCGTCCGCGCCGCCGGTGGCGTGGGTACTTTTGTGGGCGAAGTCCGTAATCTGCGACTTAGTATGCGTATGGCTGGAAGGAGCCGCCCCTATATCCGCCGGGGTGAGAGCGTCCGCGCCGCCGGTGGCGTGGGTGGTCTTGTGGGCTCCCAGTTCCTCACCGGAAACAGGTGGCTTTATTGGATAGCCCGCCGGGTGTGATCTTACTCGAAAAGCCATATGTCATCCCTACCTTGAGGCGAAAATTTCCGCTTCGTTATTATTGGCCGCACTCGTTGTCACACGGATATAACGTGCGGCATTGAGGTAGCCCCGATGTGTCTCGCCAGCCGCAGACAGCGTAATCGTGTCCACCAGACGCCAGTTGGTGCTGTCCCGGGAGACGTACACATCAAACGTCGCCGCCGCACTGGACTTTACCCATATCTCTACCGTCGTCCTGCCGCCATAGGGACCGGTATCTAAATCTACTGTTAGGGGTGCAGCAGTAGAGGAACCATAGTTAGATAGGGGCGAAAACATGCTTCGCAAGTCGTCTCGCAAGGTAGACAATGCGATGTCCAGCTTCGCCAAGTCAAGCGATATATCCCGTCCGGTAAGGTTGGTCCCGCCCCACTGGGCTACGTTTCCCGGTGCGGCTATATTTACGTCGACCTGCGCCCCTAGGTAGAGAACGAATACGTCCCCTTCGCCCGGAGCAACGGTCAGACCCGACACTGTGAATGTGGTTGCAGTGTTGTCAACAATGGTGGCGAACTGTCCTTTGGCGTTGCCCGAAACGAAGTACATGTATCCGCCTTTCCAGGCTGAAGGCACGTAGCTTTTTCCTGTGCTGGGAATGCTGGTTGTCGTCGCCCCCGCCGCCACCTGTCCCGTCTGGGCGGGGAAGAAGGCGTCGAGGAGATTGTAGAACCCAAACATGCGTTATTGCTCCTTCACAATCTCGCAGTTTCCGAATTTGCCGGTTACCGGCACCTTCGGCATAAGCGCGATCCAGCACTGCGGGGTTTGGCCATAGATGGCACCGGAAATATCGCGCTTGTTGCCGTCAATCTTCATGGTTAAGCCATGCGTGAGGCACTTGTAAATCTCTACCGTCATAGCTGCTTGCCGCCTCCCAGGACTATCATGTCGCTAAGCCGTTCCTTGGTGAACTCCACGAGGGGCTTGTAGTAGGACTCAAAAATGAAGTCGCGGATCATCGTGATGTCCACCGCATAGCTGATGTTTACGTCCCGAATGCTGTTGTTTGTATAGACAATGGTGACTTCGACCCGCTTGAACCACAATCCACCGTAGGTGAACTGTATCGGCCCTGTAGGGTAGATAGGTAGTGCCCCTAACGGCGTAATCGGCTCCCCGTCAACGTAAACTTCAAGCGTGATGTTCGGATTGTAGTAGTCGGATTCAAAGACCAGCGGGCCGGGACAGGTACAGTAATACCCGGAAGGGAGCTTGAAATGAAAGACCACCTGCGTCCCTGCCGGAACGTGCGTCACCGTGCGGAAGTGCGGGAAGTAAACCTCACCCGACCAACGCATGGTACGTAATATCTCGCTCAGCAACTCGGGAGATATCGGCGGAAGGACAACCTGCACGGCAGGTTGTCCTTCCGCTGTTCTCTGGAACTTGAGGAGGTTCACTAACTCGTCCAGGGACTGCCGCATGGCCCGCACTTCGTCCACCAGGGAGCCAATATCGGACTCAAGTTTCGCCTGTTTTTCCAGTATTTGCTGGAGCAACTAAATCACCCCGGCAATCGTCTTCAGATAAAGGTCGTCGTCAACCTCACCGCGGTGTGCCAGACCAAATTGTACCCGGATCAGGTCCGAAAGCACGAAACAGGCGATGTCGATGCGGATCGGAACAGCGCTCAGCGCGCTGGGGGCCTGAGCGCGGAAGGCAAAGTGGTCCAAGGCAGGAACCCACATGTCCCACATCCGGTCGTCCCCGTCCACGAACGCCGCGCCGTTGAGGCCGATGTAGTTGGCGTCGTCGTCGCGGTCAACAGCAATGGTCACATTGGGAGCACCTTCAACAGCTATGCCCAACAGCACCAGGACCGTTCCGGGCCGGTAGTCGGAAGGCCGGCAGATGGCGAAGGTGGAATCCGTGGTTCCCACGTCCACATGGAACAGCTTGCTCTCCCTCGCCAGGAACCTCCCGCCGTAGGCCAGTCTCAGGTGCTGGTCGATAGGCAGGGGCCGCTTGCCCTCGGCCGCCAGCTTCCGGATGTCGGTTTTGGCCAGGGCGTCCTGTTCATCCTTGGTGAACTGCTCTATCCCCATAACGAGTTTGTCGGCCACGGTCAGCTTCTTCATTGCCACCCAGTAGTTGAACTGGAAGTTGGAAATGGCCGACGCGCCCCAGTTCTTAAGGGCGATGTTCAAGGAAGTGACGGCCGGCATGTAGGCGTCCACCCGGCGCACTCCCGCAGGCATGGCGTCGGTGAAACCCTGGAAGGTAGTGGCAGGGTTCGACCACCGGTCGAATTTGAAGTCGATCCCCGCGTTCGCGTTTTGCGTGGCCGCGTAAGCCTCCAGGATCGCCGCCCACGCCGGGATATCGGTCTTGTTTACCTTGCTGACCACAACCGCCTGGGTAGTGCCCGGATTGAGATTCTGCGGCCCCCAGGTATAAGGGATGCGCTCGTAGAAATACTTGGCGGCAAAGACCTGTTGCTGGGTGAAGGAAACCGTGCTCGCCATAAAAACACCCCTTTAAAGGAATGGCGGCAGAAGCTCCACCGCTCCCGCCGCCACCCGGCTCAGTCTGAAGATGTTACGCCGCCGCAACCAGAGCCCCGGCAGGTACATACTCGACCAGCAACAGGTCGCCGGCGGTCAGGGCAGAAGGAAACGTCAAGGTGCTGCTCGGACTCTGCGGCGTGCCGGTAAACTGCACCTGTCCCGCTGACGGCGTACCGGTAACCACGGTGTACTTCGTAGGGGTGGCCCAGGTGGCGCTGCCGGTAATCAGCGTCACCCTGGAAACCATAACCGCCTGACCCGGCAGGGTCTGGGTGGCGGAAGCCGCCGCGTAAATCACCGCTGTTCTGCGATTAAGAGTCATTCAACTCGCCCCCTCTACACTTTCTCCACGATAACGCCGTCCACGACGACCTTGGAACCATTGGCCGGAATGGCCGTACCCTTGGCCGCGATGAATGGCACCGCGCGCTCACCGTAGATTAGTAACTCGCCCTGGTACCTCGGAATCGGATGGTACAGGCCGCTCTCAGGCCGCAGGGGCTGCACCGAACCGAAGTTGAATAGGTTGACGCGCGGGTTGATCTCCCAGCCCTTGGGGTCGGGCAGTATCTCGTTGTCGATCAACCAGCCAAGGAAGCCCTGGTTTTCGTGTGGCCGGCAACCGAAGCCCTGAACCAGGAGCGCGTCACCGGTCCGGTCGGTGGCGAAGCCCAGGTCGTGCGCGGTGTCGGCAACGTTGGCGTCGGCACCCTGCAGGTCGGGCTTCTTGGTGAGCGGGAACGCCGCCTGCGCGCCGGTTGCCTGACCGTTGGTAGCAAACCGCAGGAACCTGTGCACCCTCAGCCCGGTTTGCTTCGTGCCACCCGGCAGCGTGTTCCAGTTATCGAAAGTCGGGATGCCGGAGTGCGTGAAGCTGAGCGGCGGCTTACCGGCGATCTCCCGCTGCAGCACCTGCTTGTTGACCGTTCCGTTGAAGCCTGCCGCGATGGAGTTGATAACTTCCTTCGTCAGCTTCTCGCCGAGGACGATGATCCGCATGGGCACCAGGCGGGTGCTGTCCCAACCGGTGCTGCTGCGCACAACCACAGTTAGCTTGTCGACGTACTTGATGCCGGTAATCTGCAGGGGGATGTCCTTGGCGGGCTTGCCCAAGGCCACGTTCCGCAGTAGTGCCCTGGTGGACTTGCCCAGGACGAACCAGCCGACGAACCGGCCTTCCCGGTCCATGGGACCGTTGACGGTAGCATAGGGCATGGGAGCCATGTTGCCATCCAGGCTGCCGTCGAAGAGCGCGTACTGTTCGAGGGAAGTGTCATCGGCCTTGAAGTAGAATTCAACGTCCGGACCAGTACCGTCGGCGGCCACCGGCGGGATCACACCCACCAGCAGAGCATCGCCGCGCTCCTGGCTGGAAAGAGCGGTGGAATCAATGGTGTTGTCCGTAATCTTGATGGTGCTGGTACCTACCGTCTTCGTGCCGGTGGTGGGAGACTCGATGGTGGCTCCCGGCGCCAGGGTACCCACCGTCACGTCCAGCAATACCTTAAGGCTAGCATAGTTGCGGATAGTCATAGGTCAACCTCCTTCGTTTTGCGCCAGGCAGAAAGGAGGCCCGGCTAGTATTCAAACTCCCAGTTACCTTCGGTCGATCCTGCTCCCGCAGCCACAGCCGGAGTTGGCGGAGTTACGTAAGTAGGCTCCGGCACGGCTACGGAGAACCGAGGGACCGCCTGCACCACGGTACTGGTGCTCTCCTGGGGCCGCCAGACGGGGATGCTGTCCGCCTTGCCTATATAGGCTGCTGCCCAGGCGCCCAGGTGGCCGAAGCCCGAGAACCCCAGCGCCTCAAACATCTCGTGGGCAATCGGGCTGCCGACGTAGTTCTTGGCGATCAGCCCGCCAGCACCCACCACGGCGTCCGCTACTGTGGCGTATTTGGCCTTGTTCTTGAGGGCTGCGCTAGTTCTCAGGTAGCCATAGGTCAGAGCCGTCAAGGCCCCCAGGATGTCCGTCATAATGCTTTCTCCATACCATTGGTAACGTGGCATACGCTTTGCACCTCCTAACCGGGATTATACATGCTGTTGGACAGCTTTTTCCGAAATCAGGCATACTGGCGGGCCAGGGCGTAGTACAGGTGCGAAGCCGAAGTGCAGACCATGCCCAGCCCGATTTCATGGGGGATGGTCGCCAGCGGCGATACCGCCGCGAAGTAGGTCCCGATTGCTCCTGAAATGAGCGCGCCTACGAAGCGGGCCGCGTCCGAGCGCAGCGCCCCAATGAAAATCGCCGAGGCCGCCGCCCCAGTAATTGTTCCCACCACCGCCTGACCGATGTTGGGTAGTGAGGGCACACCCAGACCGGCCTCGCGCCTTACGGCCCAGGCTGGAGGAACGAGTGTTACCGTTGTCTGCTGGTGCAGCACGCTACTTCACCTTTCCCGTCCACTTCAGTGTCAGCCACCCGGTAGACCCGGCCAGCATTCCTATCCCCAGGTCGGAAGGGATGGACGCGATGGGCGATGTGGCCAGGAAGATCGTGCCCACACCAGCACCTATCAGGGCACCGACGTACTTGGCGCCCCCTTGAAGGCTGGTGATGAAAATGGCGGTGATAACCGCACCGGCGCCCGCCGTGGCGATTGTCCTGCCTAGCTGTCCGAGGGTGACCACAGGTGGCATTTCCTTCGCCTCCAGCGTTCTGTAAGCAGGAGGAGAAGCGGTTACGGTAACGGGACGCGGCTTTGCGACGGGTGGGGAAGGGGCAAGCGCCCTCTCTACTACCCTTGCCGCCCCAGCTTCGGCTGCCCTTTTTATCGGCCCGGTTTTTACCGCCCCTGTCCGGGCCTCTCTTGCCCTCTCAGAGGCCGGACCCTTCTTCTTACGGGCCATTTTCCTGTCCTCCGGATGACAGAAGTTTGGGTACTATCTTCTGGTAAGCCTTATCCATATTCCGATAATACCACGGCCTGACTTTCTCTTTTCCCAGGAAGGCAGCGATGACCTGCACCCGCCGCATTGCTTCGGCACCTTCCGCATTTCCCGCAGCGGCATGCACCTGTCTACCAAGCGTGGCCATATCATGGATGTTCTGCAGGATCAGATCGTAAGCGGGGTAGGTTCCGTCAGTGCGCTCGGTAAATTTCTTGAGCGCACTCCTGACGATTTTGCCTTTTATCCCGTCAGGGATTTCAAAATCTGTGGGCAGCAACTCGCTTAAATCCTTACCTTCACGAAACCACTGCGCTACTTCTTCCGGTTGCCTGGTAGAAAAGAACTTGAGCAGTTCCCTGGCTGCTATGTTGCAGGCAATGCGCACGGGGATGGACAGCACCGCCTCTACCACGCTTTTTTCACCCCCGCCTGGTGCCGCGACAGGAAGAATGCCCCGAGGCTCATGCCCAGCCCTTCCACGGCAACCCCGGCGTTCCAGGTAACACCACCGTAGAGGATCACGCCGAAAGCAACCAGTTGGGATAGAACGTCGTCCCAGTGAATCCCCTCCGGGTTATATCCCGGCACTCTGACGCCGGTGGATTTGCCGAGAGCAGGGATGTAGGCCGACAGTATCCAGGTGCCGGTGTCCACCAGGATGCCCTCGGTAAAGCCGCGCAGACCCCTTACGAGCAATTCGGGCATGGTTAACTACCTTCTCCCGCCAGTTTTTCTGCTTCCGCACTGGCGTCACCGTCAAACTGCAGGGGACGTACCGGGGTGAGGCCGTAGGCCCCCAGGACGTTCGCCAGTACCGCGCCGGCCTGCTGGATGAGCGCGGGAATCTGCTGCGAGAGCATCCTTTCTCTGTAGTTCAACTGCGCCAGGAACTTATTTTCCTCTACGGCCAGTGCTTTTTCTTCCTTTTCCAGTGCCCTTAGACGAAGTGCGCCCTCGCTGTACTCGGGTGGAACGTTGCTTGGCTCGGAAAACAGGTTCTTCAGTTCCTCCTTCGCCTTCGCCAGTCTCTGAAGGCCTGCAAAGGGGTCCGTCAGGCTTGCTATGTGTTGTGAAAGGAGCTGGGTGGTCAAGGACTGCATGTGCTGTTCCACCGGACTCGGACCACGGTTTTCCTTCAGCTCCCGGATTTCCTCCCTCAGCCTTCGGTTTTCCTCCTTCAACAACTCCAGGAACTTCTCCAGTTCCGGGGAAGTCTTCTGGCTCGAAGTCAAAGACTCCATCATCTTCATCAGCAGCATCTTGTTCATCATCTCTTTCAAGGAGTCGTCGTCCTTGCCCCTGGTAATCAATTCCGCCATCTGGTTGATCAAACTCGTCTGCAGTTCCCCGGCATTCTTCAAGCTCGTCGCTGCCGCCGAGATCACCTCGCCCATGTCCTTCGCCGAGGAGCCATTCGAACCAATCCCCAGGCCCTTCAGTATCTGCGCGGCCGCCGCCGCGTCCAGCGTCTGGTGCGCCTTCTTGATCGTCTCCTTTACGGAATCGCTTAGCTCCTCCGTTGCCATCAGCATCTGTCCCGGTGGCACTATTCTTGGCATTCTCCTTCACTCCCCAGTTTATGTTGAATCCCATCAGTGGCATGTAAGGCCAGTCTTCGGGATGCTCGTCGAAGTAGGCCCTGATTTGCTCCCAGGTGTGAGCCGAAGCCCAGAAAAACCAGCTTCCCACATCGTCTATGAGTTCCCCCAGGTGGCGGTAGTCCTTCTTGACCGGGTACGAGCCGTCGAAGTTGGCCCTGGCGTGCAGGGCCGTCCACCCCACCAGGTCGATGGGGACCTTGATCTCCCTACCTACGGCAAATCCGCCGAATGGGTAGGGGTGCTGGTGGGAACCCCCAAGGGGTGACGCATCCTCGATGGGGAAAACCTGAACGTCCTCCCCCCGCCGGAGGTGCTGCTGCTGGTGGCCCATTGCCGCGAGCCTGGCCGCCTTTTCACCGTCCGGGTAGCTGTCCGCTATAAACTCCCTGCCGCACTCACACCGGTAACCCTTGGCCATTGGCATTCTCCTTTCGAACGCATTTTACCACACGTTTTCAAGAGTTTTCCGGAGCAGGAAATCAACATCCCGTGATATAATTACGGGGGTAATAGTTCCAGAAGGAGGAATTTGTGTGACGCGCACGATAGGCAAGGACCGGGAACGCTTCGACATCAACGCCGTCAAGGGTTTCCGGGATAAGGTAGACCGGTTGATGGAAAAACTCAGAGCGAAATACCCGAATAAGCAACACCATCTTCGGGATCGGGGCGTATTCTTAGACTGGCTGGTAGACCAGTGCATACTGATCGTAGACAAGGCAGGCGAGGTTTCGGCGGCAATTAAGAAACTCGAAGAAAGGAAGAAGCAGCTCCGGGAACGCGAAAGGCAACTCGATCAGAGAGAAGAAAAACTCGAAAGGGATCTGCGGCTTTCCGGCACAGCCAAGGAGTTGTGGCTTGACCTGGTCGGCTCCGGATTGGTGTCAAAAGACGAGATCCTGGTCACCCTGAAGACGCTCAAGGAACTGGGGATAGACTTAATGGAAGTAGCCCAGGTCATGCGGCAGCGGGACCTCCCCGGATTTGTCGCCTGGGTGAAGGAGGTGGAGAAGAGTTGCCTGGAGGCGGCGAAAGCAGCGGAAGAAAAGAAGAAGGAACTGCACAAGGTAGACAGGCAGGTTGAGGTGCTCAAAAGGGCGATTGTGGAACTCCAGAAGCGGAAGGAGACCCTTGAGGAGCAAATCTCGCTGCGGGAAAGAGAACTTGAACGCGCCACCGTCACCGTGGCCCAGGTATGCGGCATGGCCAGGGACCTGCATCTCTACGTGGACTACATCAAGCAGGTCTGCCGCACCCACAACGCCCGCACCGTGCGGGACCTGCTCATGGAGCCGGCGCTGGTGGTGGCCGGTACCATCCTGGAGGCGGCAGCTGCGGCGTATGGGGACAGGGAAATAACGCTGATTCCAGGACTGCAGCACCCCCTGCCGATGCAGGTGAGACTGAGGGAGATTGCCCGTAGCCTGGCGCCGCCGGAAGCTTACCGGGAGCAGCAGGAGGCGGAGCTGCGGGCGAAGATTCAGGCGGAGCAAATAGCGGGAGCAGTTTAGCAGGAAGGAGGTGAAATAGTGAGGTGGGTACTGGTACTTGTGGCCATCTTTCTCTCATGGTGGATATGGGCCAATGGCCTTGCGCCGCAGGTGGTAAAAGATACGGGTACCACAGTAAGGAAGGGAGTTGAGGCCGCTAAAGAAGTCATACAACAGGTAAATGAAGCTACTAAAGGACCTACACAGCAGACAAACCCGGTCAAGCCACAGATAAACGTAGAAATCACACCCATACAAGTAACAACCCCAACGCGGCAGGAAATTCAAAGTGTCATGGCCAGGACGGTGGAATAAGGAGAGTGCAGCTACCACTTCGTCCCCGACGGAAAGCTGCTCACGGTGCCCGACGGCCAGGGAGGAACCCTAACTGCAGTTATAGGGCAGCGATACCCGACGGCCGATGGTTATGGAGAACTTGTGTTTTTTTGGCATAACAGGGATTTCCTCGGCTGGGACTGTGATCACGAACACTTCGACATAATAGATGTTTCTTCTCCAGGACCAGGGCGTATAACGGTCACTTACGCTAACTATGCCGAAAACGATCCCCTGTGTTGCCCATCGCTCCCACCAGTGAATGTAACCTTCGCCTGGATTCCGGGTAGGGAAGATACGCCGGATGGCCCCCGGCTGGTCATGCTTGACATGCCTCCGGAGGACCCTTGTCCGACAAAAATTAAAGTTAAATTGCTTCCAGAATCGCCTACAAAGGGGATCTAATATTAAGGCAATACATTTTATATATCCCCGGTGGGTAAAACTCAAAATAGGGGCATTCTGGCGAGTTTTCGTTTCACAGGTATTCGCCCGTACCCCGACCGGGCCGGATTTTCAGGTAGACCCCCGTGGTGTCTAGCCTTGCATGACCCAGAGTGGCCTGCACCAAGTTAATCGGCGCGCCCCGTTCTAGCGCGTGGACGGCGTGGGAGTGCCGGAGCCAGTGAGGGGAGACGGGTTTCTTTATCCCTGCCCTCTTCGCGCACTGTCGCACCAGGAGAAAGACGGCAATGCGAGAAACGGGGAACACCGGATCGTCCGGGGAAGGGGATTGGTTCATCTTCCGCAGCATGGCAACCACCTCCGGCCTGACACCGACAGTACGCATTTTCCCGCCTTTCCCGTACAGGGTGGCATAAGCCCAGCCGTCCGGTTCAAACCGGATGTTTTTCCAGCGGAGACCGCGGGGGGAGGTATCTGGAGTGCCGGGGGGTCGGACGGCCTCGGAAACCCGGCAGCCGGTGGCATACAGAAAGGCAAGTAAAGTCTTGGCGCGGAAATTGGGCGCCGCCTGGATCAGCCGTTTAACCTCCTCCCTACTCAAATACCTCTCTCCTACCCTATTTTCCGGATTTTCCCTTCCCACAAATTTCCAGGGATTTTCTGACACGATGCCCCGACGTTGTAAATGTTTCCACAAGGAAGATAATGCCGAAATGGTCTGGTTAACCGTGGCAGGAGAATATTGTTTCCGTAGTTCGCGCGTGATCAATTCCGCCTGGGCCGGCCCAATGCTGGTCGGATGGTGGCCCCGGAGGAATGGTGCGGCGCGGCGGAAGACGGCGGTAATATAAGCATGTAGAGTATGCTTTCGGATCTCTCCAATAGACGCTATCCATTCTAATAAGGGATCTGTTCTTTTTTTTGTATATTTTTTTATCAAAAAAATTTTTTCATTTTTTTCCATTTAAATCACTTCTTTTTTATATATTATAACTTAACATAATATGCCTTTTGTTAAAAATGGCAAACAATGTAATTTTTTTTAAAATTTAAAAAATTTTTTTGAAAAATAGGACTTTAGTCCTATCACAATAGGACTTTAGTCCTATTGCCACCACGGTTGCATGATGCTATCATAGGAAGCGAGGAGGGGAAAACCATGAAATATGCACTGCAGGTATACACCACAGCCTTTTCGCCCCGTATTTGGGGGCTTCCCGTGTGGGACACCGTCAAGGTGTATCCCACTCGGGAGGAGGCGCGCC
>Ga0101945_1001155_pt1 | contig 30077 bp, 28 predicted proteins | sample DewCreD2012metaG_2_FD_75246 | JGI IMG/M metagenome (GOLD analysis project Ga0101945, IMG submission 75246) | Hot spring sediment bacterial and archeal communities from British Columbia, Canada, to study Microbial Dark Matter (Phase II) - Dewar... ... | reverse complement strand
TTCATATTGACTCCTGGGGTTGGGTTTGGATGTAATGTTAGATCAATTTGCGGTAGGAATCAATAGGGGAGTTTTTGGAAGCCTTGATTTTAAAGGCTTTTGGCATTATTGAACAATCACTTTAAAGAAAGGAGGTGAAGGATTTCGAAGTTCATTATCTATTGTCTATCGTCTATCGTTCATCGTGCATCGTTAAATTGTTAACATGAAAGGAGGGAATTCAAATATGGCAAAAAGGGTTGCAATTGTTGGAATAGGAACCACAGGTTTTCGAGCGACGACTCCGGATGTCTCCTATCGGGAGCTTACCTATGAAGCGGCCATGAAGGCCTATATGGATGCAGGCATTGAGCCTAAAGATGTGGATTCCTTTGTTGCCACTTCAGAAGACTTTTTGGAAGGTTATAGTATTTCAGATGAATATTCTCCAGATCAATTAGGCGCTGTGCTCAAACCCATCTATACGGTTCCAGGAGATTTTATCCATTCCTTAGCCTCAGCCTATATGATGATCCTCTCTGGTATTGGACCGATTTCGGTTGTACAGGGATTAAGTAAAGCCTCCAATATGCTGACCTTATCAGAAATGGTGACTTTTGCGATGGATCCTATTTACAATCGCCCTTTAAAAGAGAGTCCCCATGCCGTCGCAGGATTAGAGATGGCGAGATTCATGTATGAAACTGGGACAACAAGAGAACAGATTGCTAAGGTAATAGTGAAAAATAAAAGGAATGCCTTAACCAATCCTTATGCGGGCCATGGTGTTCTTATTGATATAAATTATGTACTTAACTCGGAGATCGTCTCTTACCCATTGACTCAAATGGATATTGCACCTCATTCAGACGGAGCCGTGGTTGCGGTCCTTGCTGAAGAAGAGACAGCCAAAGCCCTTACGGACAAACCGATATGGATAAGAGGGATTGGATGGTGTTCTGATACTCCTGGTCTCGAGACGCGAAATTGGGGAGAGGCTATTTACGCCCAAATCGCAGCAGAAATGGCCTACAAGATGGCAGGCATTCGGTATCCTCGAAAAGAGATCGATTTTGCAGAAATAAACGATGAATTTGCTTATAAAGAACTTCAACACCTTGAAGCCATGAGAATCTGCAAAAAAGGGGAGGCAGGTCCTCTCACTGAAATGGGAGGGACAGAAATCAATGGAGAATTTCCCGTCAATCCCTCCGGAGGCTGTCTTGGGGTTGGAAATCTATTCGAATTGAATGGGGGGCATAAGGTCCTCGAGGTTGTTCGTCAACTGAGAGGTGAAGCAGGAAAGAATCAACTTAAAAATGTAACCACAGGACTCGCTCAAAGTTGGAGAGGAATTCCAACCACAACGGGCACGGTTGTTATTTTAAGTAATTAAAGAGGAGGTGAGAAGGTATGAGAAGAGTCGCTATCGTTGGTGCAGGTCTGACAAAATTTTATCGGAACACTCAAGAGACGCCCAAAGAGCTGGCTTATGAAGCGGCCAAAATGGCGCTTGATTCCTGTGAGATGAAACTTTCAGATATTGATTGTGTCGTTCATGGGACAGCCCCCGATGCTTTTGATGGTGTCCACATGAAGGGAGAATATCTGTCTGATGGTTCAGGAGCTTATCGAAAACCTTATATGAGACATTTCGTAGGAGGTGGAACAGGGTGTCTGTCCCCGATTCATGGTTGGTTTCATGTTGCTTCAGGGATGTTTGACACCTGCCTGGTCGTGGCTGAAGAGAAGATGTCCTGTGCCTATCCCCATCCTGCAGGAGCATTTTTAACCATCTTTGATCATACGACAGAACAGCCTCTTTACCCTACTCTGATCTGGATTTTCGCCATTGAGATGAATCGTTTTATGACCACATGGGGATACAAGAAGGAAGATATTGCGCTGGTAGCGGTAAAAAACAAGAAAAACGCTATGGACCATCCCTCTGCACAGCTTCCAGGGGAAATTACGGTCGAGGATGTTCTCAACTCTGAAATCATGGCTTGGCCCGTGAATCGTCTGGATATTAGTCCCACAAGCGATGGGGCAGCAGCCATTGTATTGGCAGCGGAACATGTAGCTCGAAGGGTAACAGAAAAACCGATTTGGATTGATGGGGTAGGTTGGTGTCTGGATACAGCTTACTGGTGCACTCGAGACCTATACTATCCTGATTATGTTGAGGTTGCAGCGAGAATGGCTTACAAGATGGCTGGTATCAAAGAACCTTCAAAGGAGATCCATGTCGCTGAGCCTTACGATCCATTTACCTACAAAGAACTTCATCATATTGAAGGACTTCTCTTGGCACCAAGAGGAAAATCAGTAGAAATGTTAAAAGATGGATATTTCAATCGAGATGGAAATCTTCCAATTTGCCCCTCTGGTGGATTACTTGGAGTAGGCAATCCAATCGCTGCCGCAGGATTGATGAAAGTGGTAGAAATCTTCTTACAGCTCCGGGGTGAGGCTGGAAAGAGACAGGTCCCAGGAAAACCCACCTGTGGATTGGCTCAGGCCTGGGGTGATCTAATGCAGGTGGGAACTGTGGTTGTGATGAGAAGTTAAAGGAGGAGGTGAGAACATGGAAATTACAGAGAAAATGGTCGCTAAAACCGCAACTAAGCTCAGTGTCGAAGATATCCAAAAAGGGAAAGTCCTTTCCGTGAAGTGGACGCCTAAATTAAAATATGCTTGGGATAATGGTCCAGCATTGGGCCGCTATTTAGCGGAGTTAAAAAATGGAAGGATTATTGCGAAAAAATGCAACCAATGCCACCGTATCCTTATTCCTCCGAGGATGTTCTGTGAACTCTGTTGGGTTCCTACTGGGGAGTGGGTCTATGTCCAGGATACAGGGATCGTTAACACCTGGGTCATCAGTTATGTTGACTGGAAGGCCTCGCGGCTCGATATTAAAGGAGGAGTTCGACCCTATACTCCAGCAGTGATTGAAATCGACGGGGCTACAAAAGGGATGGGAATCCTTCACCATTTAAATGAAGTAGACCCCTGGAAGATCTATAGGGGGATGAAAGTGAAGGCGGTCTGGAAACCCCCCGAGGAGAGAATCGGAGCGATTACCGATATCAAATATTTCAAACCCATTGAATAAATACGCTATGGGTATAGCGCCAAGCGCATAGCATTTTCAAAGAGTGGAGGTGACACTATGGCATTGATTGAGAGATTTCAAAAAGTAACGGATGTCACGTATTGGGAAGGTCAAATCCCGATGAGTTATATCTATACGGTAGGAAGAGCCGGTGAAAAATTCTTTCGAGAGATCATCAACGGAAGAATTTTTGGGGCAAAATGTGAAACCTGTCAAACGATCTATGTTCCTCCTCGAATCTATTGTGAGAGATGCTTTGAGAGATTGGAGGATAACTATCTGGAGGTCGGAACGAAAGGAACTGTTCATACCTTTACTCAATGCTATGAAACTTATGAAGGGGTTAGAAAAGAAAGTCCTACCATCATTGCAGTGATCCGTATCGATGGAACCCAGGGTGGATTTGTCCACTGGCTCGGAGAGGTGGAGTTCAAAGATGTCTACATTGGAATGCCAGTAGAAGCTGTCTTCAAACCTAAAAAGGAACGTGAGGGAAGTATCCTGGATATTAAATATTTTAAACCCTTGAAATAAGCATAGTGCATGGAGCGTAGAGCATAGCATTTTAATCTTTTAGCCCTATGCACTATGCTCTTTGCCCTCGGCGAATTTGGAGGTTCTTATGGCACTCGATTTTGACCTTACTGAAGAACATCAAATGCTACGTAAAATGGTCAGAAATTTTGCTGAAAAAGAGATTGCCCCTGTCGCCCAGGAGTTGGATGATAAAGAGGAGTTCTCTTATCATCTGACCAAACGGATGGGGGAACTGGGTCTTTTTGGTCCTTTCGTTTCCGAAGAATACGGGGGGAGCAATGTGGGGTATCTTTCCTACATCATTGCCGTAGAGGAGATTGCACGGATCGATGGCTCCCAGGCGGCCACTCTTGCCGCAGGAAACTCCCTTGGTATTTCTCCCATCTATTACTATGGGAATGAGGAACAGAAAAAGCAGTGGCTCCCTGACCTCTGTGCAGGGAAAGCCTTGGCTTCTTTTGGTCTGACCGAGCCCAATGCAGGCTCCGATGCAGGAGCTTCTCGAACCACGGCTGTATTGGAAGGAGACTCCTGGGTGATCAATGGGTCGAAGATCTTCATCACCAATTCCACCACCGAGATCAGCAAGGTCTGTGTCGTCCAGGCCGTTACCGGAAAAAGGGAGGATGGAAGAAATGAACTTTCCTGCATCCTGGTGCCTAACGGGACTCCAGGCTTTATCACCAAAACGATGCACGGGAAAATGGTCTGGCGAGCCTCCAATACAGGAGAACTCTACTTTCAGGACTGCAAAGTTCCAAAAGAAAATCTTTTAGGTAGACGGGGCGATGGCTTTCATCAAATGCTGGCCACTCTCGATGGAGGGAGGTTGAGTATTGCCGCCATGGCCTTGGGAGGAGCTCAGGGAGCCTTTGAGTTAGCCCTTAAGTATGCAAGTGAAAGGGAACAATTCGGAAGGCCTATCGGGTCTTTTCAGGTCAATGCCTTTAAATTGGCGGATATGGCAACAGAGATTGAATTGGGGAGATTGATCCTCTATAAAGCGACCTGGCTCTGCGAAAATCATCGTCCCTTTTCCAAAGAGGCAGCCATGGCAAAGATGTACTGTTCGGAGATGTATCATCGAGTGGCCAATCACGCTGTTCAACTCCATGGAGGCTATGGATTAATGAAGGAATATGCCGTTGAGCGCCATTATCGGAATCAAAAACTCCTTGATATTGGAGAAGGGACGTCGGAAGTTCAGCGAATTGTGATTGCCCGGCACATTGGAGTTCCTGGAAGGGCCCTCTAACCCAAAGAATGTGTTTCCTCCTCGTTGGGGAAATCTTTAATGGAACCTCAACGCATTGAAAGAATCGATAAGGCAGGTCATTCCTTCACGATAGGGATCTGCTGTGAGGAGGATTATGAATGTCTTTTAGAGATGTACCTCCATTTTTCTCCTAAACCCGCCTCTCAGGGGCTTCCTCCTGAAGACCCTGAAATCTGCCAGACCTGGTTAAAAAATCTCTTCTCCGGAGGAATCAATCTTCTTGCCTGGAGAGGAGATCAGGTCATTGGCCATGCGGCTTTAATTCCTGATCCTCATAGGAAAACCGGGGAGTTTATTGTCTTTGTAGAGCAAAATCATAGAAACCTTGGTATTGGAACCGAACTCACTCGACTGGCACTCGAAAGATCAAAACAGCTTGGTTTTGAATCAGTCTGGCTTACTGTTCCGCTAACCAACTTTATTGCCATTAAACTCTATAAAAAATTCGGCTTCGAATTCGTGGATGCAGATCCTTATGAGAGGGTGATGAAGATCGAGCTCTCTCACTTAAATAAAAAGGAAGGATTAAGAGACTAAAAACCGAAAGAGTAAAATAAAGGGGAATTTCACTTCACCTTTGTAGAGTCAATTGAAACCGCCTCCATTAAATGAAGAAAGAAGAGGATCACCTCTTTGGGTGGGGTTCCGAAGATGCTCTGAATCGCATCGGAATAGATTTCAATCTGCGGTCGGTAGTGCTCGATCTTTAAATTTAAATTCTTTTGATCAACCAGGTCGGTCTTAAAATCGAGAACGATGAGATCCTCCTCTTCCCTAAAGACGACATCCATCACACCCTCGTAAAGAATCCCGTTCTTTTTATAAGTGAAGGGGACCTCTTTATAGTAATTCCTCGATTGCATGACACGCTGAAGAATTGGAGAAGGAATAGCCTGGCGAACCATTTCCTCTGCTCTTTGGATCATGAGGCCTGTTGCCCCGAGCATTTTACCTTCCCTCTCTGTGATCTCTTTAATGAACCGGGGTTGATTCCAATCCATTTTTTCAAAAACACGGTGAACGAGCTTCCCGAAGATAGCCCCCTTGGCACCGGTCATTGGAGATATTGTCCATTCCTCATCTCTCTGAACCTCTTCTATCTCCTCAATGGCAGTAGTAATGGTGCGTCCTTTTTCTCCCCATCTCCGGATCTCTCCCTGAGCCTCCTTCCATCGTTCAAACCGGGATAGAGATAGACGAATCTCTTCTCCATTTTCCTTATCTAAGCTTAGTGGATACTGGAAAGGCCATTGTTCTTCAGGGATGAGATTTAATCGGTGGGTATCATAGAACATCATTCCCTTATCCCACTCCCCATATGGAATATGTTCAGGTTCAACTAAATAAGGTTGAAGGTACCTCATGAAGCTTTTATCAGGAATCTCCTTCCTTCCATCATTCTTCTCCTTTACCCAGAAGACCGGGAGAACCAGAAAGTCCCTCGCCCTTGTCATTCCTACATAGAGAAGTCTCTTCTCCTCCGCTTCACCTCGCTTCTCCTCCCATTGCTTCAATTCATCGAAATTAAGCGTTTGTATATGATTCTTATTATCCCCTATTTTAAGACCGACCCGTTCGCTGCTTCGGTCGATGATCACATTTTCATGTTCGTTCTTTCCGTGTCCAAGGTCAGCTAAAATGACAACCGGAAATTCCAATCCTTTAGCCCTGTGGATCGTCATGAGGCGGACAAAATCATCCCCCTGTTCGAGGGTTGGAGCCTCTTCCTCTTCCTCCTCTTCCTCCTGGCGTTCGGAAAGCCACCGCACAAATCCTTTAAAACTAATCCGTCCCCTTTCCTCCAATGCCTGCGCCACATCCCCAATCTTGAGAAGATTGGCAACCCTCTGCTCTCCCTGAGGTTTCATCAGAAAAAGAACCAGTGCTCGTGTGGTTTCATAGAGCCTATTTAAAAGGGCTGAGATGCTCACCTGATTTCGGGTCTGATGGAGTTCTCTTAGAAATTGGAAAGTCTCTTTTAGAATGGTCCCGGAGGCGTCATTAAGATAGTTCAATTCTCCTCCCCGGGCATGAAAGAGGAAGATTTCCTCGTCCGAGATTCCAAAGAAGGGCGAGCGGAGTGCTCCAATGAGAGCCACCTTGTCATTTGGATCATTCACCGCCTGAAGGACATTTAAAAGTTGCTGGATCTCCTGGCGCTGATAGAAATGCCTTCCGCCGACCACCCGGTAGTTCACTCCATAAGACCTCAAGGCCTCTTCCAGAAAGGGAACAGGGGCGTAAGCCCGCATCAGTATAGCAATGTCCTTAAACCTCATAGGTCGAAACGATCCCTCCATTTCATCCCACACCAACCACCTCTCTTCCCTCACCAATCTCTGAATGAAAGAGGCAATGCATCGAGATTCCCAGTGACGGCACTCATCAACATGGGTCATCCGAATCCCTTCCTTCTTAGGGGGATAGAGGAGAATGGTTCCGTGGATCAGAGGAACGGTCTCTTTCTTCCTTCCGGAATGGAGAGGCACATATCCTGGCTGATAGAGACCATCCTCAGGAGGTTGGATCAGATCCTGAAAGATTCGGTTGACCCAACCAATGATGGAGGGAGCGCATCGGAAGTTTTGAGAGATGGTGAGGAGTCGTCCTTCGCCCATCCGGACCTTCGCCTCTTCATACATCTCAATGTCTGCTCGACGAAACCGGTAAATGGACTGTTTTGGGTCTCCAACGAGAAAGAGGCGTCTACGGGCAACCCGAACCTCTTTCCACTCGCTCGCCTCTGACCTTTCCTCTTCGGAAAGGAAGAAGACGATCTCAGTTTGGAGAGGATCTGTATCCTGAAATTCGTCCACTAAAAGAAATCGATACCGACCGCGAAAATATCTTCGGACTTCGGGATGGTGTTTGAGCAACTCTCTCGTAAAGAGGAGGAGGTCTTGGAAGTCAAGGAGGTTTCGCTCTCGTTTGGCCTGTTGATAGGCATCGAGAAAACCGGTCAGACATTTTACAAGGCCTTTAGCAATGGAATCTTCAATGGCTCCTTTGATCTCTTTGAGATTTCTCTGGATGGAGTCAATATGCTCTCTCACCTTGAGAAGAGGATACTCGGTTTTCCAGTTTTTTTTATTCCCCTTGATTTTTGAATCGATCGAGAATTCTTTAAAGATAAACCTCTCCCTTCCTTCTCGATCCGAAATCAATTCGAGCTTCTTCAGCTTCAGGGCCAACTCTTCAATCGTAAGAAAGGCATTGTCCTTCTCATTTCTACAATACGACTTCAATGCGTTCAGGGAAGCTATCTCCTCCTTCAAGGTCTCGACAAATCGGTCGATGGCTTTCTCCAATTCTTCAAGAGGCTGGGGGGCGGGGAGGTATTCGGATATTTCTCGGTTTTCGATCAGAGACCTGGCGATCTTGTAGAGCGGATCCGCTTTTAGTCCCATAAGCACGGCCCGTCGCAGTCCTGGATGATTCCCATCCATCTGCTTCTCAAACCACATCTCCCATACCTCCCTCTGGAGGAGACGGGCTAACAGATTATCGGCCACTTCGAAATTAGGATCGAGGTTCGCCTCGATTGGGCGCTCCCTCAGCAGGGAGCCGCAGAAGGAGTGAATGGTGGTCACCTGCATCCGCTCCAGATCTGAAAGGGCTTCTGAGATCCACTGATGGTCATCGGGATTTGATTCCTCTAAAAGGGCTCTCTCAAGCTCCTGGCGTAATTTTACCTTCAACTCCGCGGCCGCTTTCTCCGTAAAGGTGATGGCCACTACCTCTTCAAGTCCTGCCTCCCCTTTTCTGATCAGATTGAGAATCCGTTTGACCAGAACGGTAGTCTTTCCAGTTCCAGCAGCCGCCTCAACGAGGTAACTCTGGGAGAGGTCTTCCGAAGCCAAATGGCGTTGTTTCTGGTCAATGAGTACTTCGTTTGATCTCATTCCTCAGCCTCTTCGGCCAGTTGTCGAGTCACTTCCAAAAATCTCTTTACCTTTGGATCTTTAAACTTCCGATTGAAGAGGATCGGAGTCCAGGTTCCACAGATCGTCTTGAAATCACAGGATCGATATTTACAACCCTGGTGTTCCGGTACGGCAATGAAAATCCCATTTTCAATTCCACGGGCAAGGGTTTCGAGGATCTCCTGAAGTTCACCTTTTTTCTCATTCAATTTGGACTCTTCGAATTGGACTCGTCTTCTTTCTCTCAGGAAACAGTATTCTGCGATCTCAACCCGAATCCCTTCATAAAGAGGATTGAGGAGTTGGCTGGCTGCATAGAGATAGAGTGGCAATTGGAGTGTCCTTCCACCCTGGAAATCATTTGCTCTGGCTGATACTCTACCGGTTTTGTAATCCCTCACACGCGCTTTTTTCCCATCCCTCGTCAAATCGATTCGGTCAATCCTGCCCCGTAAATGGATGATCTCTCCTTTGATGGTAAGAGAGAGAGGCTGTTCGGTTGAAATTTCACTGTCCTGAAAATCGAAGGCCTTCATCCCATACCGGACCTCAAAATAGGCCGGCAGGTACTCACACTCCTGGAGTTCTTCGTTAAAGAAGTCCCTCAATTGTTCCATCATCTCTCTCTTTTCCACTTCCCAGAACATCGGATAACCTATGACCCCGGTCTCTTCAAATTCTAAAAATTTCTTTTCCGCTATCTCTATGAGCCGTTTCAAATCTTCGGGAATGAATTGGAACGATCTTCCTCTCTCCTTTTTCAGTTCTGAATAAAAGGCATAGAGGAGGTCGTGAACCAGTTTTCCCTTGTCCAGAGGAGTGATGGTGGTCTCTTTCTCAGGTTCGGTCAGGGCTTCGATCCCGAGAATCCCACTCAAAAAATATTGAAAAGGACAGGAGGCATAGGTTTCAAGCCGTGTCGGAGAGATGCATCGTTTAAGGATCGAATAGTGATCTCGTAAAATTTGTCGGGACTCTTCCGAATCGAGAAATCCATCATAATGGGTAAATCCCCTCTTTCCCCAACGGGAATATTCCAGTCGAAGGCCCTTTCCAAAGAAGGGGGAGATTTCCCGTAAATAGAGTAAATGTTCGGCATTCTTGGTCGACAGCTTTTGCTGCCCGATGGACAGATCGAACTCCACTTCGTCAATGGCTTCCTCCGGTCTTTTTGTAGCAATCTCGGAGAGAGGGATTCGGCGAAACCTGGGAAATGTCTCGATCTGATTAAAATCGACACTCTTTCCCGTGAGTGCCTTGATCAAGGAAAGGAGGAATGATGAAGGGAGACGTTCTTTACCCGTTCCGGTTTCAATCCGGGGATAACTGAGGATCAACTTTTCTCGGGCAGAACCTACGGCCAGGCGAAAGAGGAGACGTTCTTCACGGAGCCTTCCCTCCGCCTTTAATGGGAGAGGTTCGTTCTTTCTCCCACTCAGAAAACGATTAATGGCCATTCTTTCCTGATCGAGGAGGATGGCATCCTGACGAATAAGGGGTGGAAACGATTTTTCTACCATTCCAGGAAGAATGACCATTTTAAAGGGAACTCCACGGGCTGCCATTAGATGGACAATCGTCGGACCCTCTCGCTGAAATCTTCCATGAGGAATCACCCTTTCCTCTAAGATCTGATTGACCAGTCGTAAAAAATCTTCTTGGGAGGGCGGAATTCTTAAAACATCCATTTCAGAAAGGCTTCTGATCGTTTGTTTTACAAGGAGGCTCTCTTCATCCTCCTCGACGAGTTCATCAAAGCTGTGGATCAAGGCCTCTATCTTTAGCCTCCAGGTATTGGCTCCTACCACTTGGCGGGCGAAGCGAAAAAGTTTCTGGACGAATTGAATCAACTGGTCAAGGCTTAAGAGATCCTCTTGATGGAAACGCCTCTTCCCTTCCTCTTCATCCTCCGAGTCGAGCTTCTTTAACCAATCCACCTTGAGCCTCCGGAGTCTTTCCGTCCATTCCTCTTCTCCTTCGACAATTCCTGCCCGTATGGAGAGGGCATCCCATCGGGCAAGGTTCTCTTCGAAATCCTTTTCATTTGAGAATGGTTCCCTTTGCAATTTTGCAAAGGTAGCAAATTCCATTACAGAGGATCTTGAAAAATTCTGATGAATCATATTTAAGAAGAGCTTTAAGCTTCGTCCTGCCCGCGTCTCAACGAGTGGGATTCCCTCCCGGATATAGGGATCGATTCCAAGAGAGTGAAAGGTTTCCCTGAAGAGTCGATCATATTCTTCCGGGGTTCTGAGTAAAATCCCTATTTCATGAAAAGGGATCCCCTGTATCGCTGATTCTTGAAGAATGGCCCTGACCAGTTCCCGTACTTCTCTGGCCCTCCCTGGAGCAGAGATCACCTCAATCTCTTTTGGCTCATACTCAAAGGGCTTATGGTCGCCAAAGAGATGGGAGGAGAGGTGATCCAGAGATTGGGAACGAACAGGAATGGCTGGCTGGGCGGGTTCAATCTCTTTAAACCCTTCTTCCTTGAGCCATGTGAAGGTTGGCTTCACGTATTCAAAAGCAGAAGTTGGCTCATAGGGAAGAAAGGCTATGGTCTCTTTCAGGGTAAAAGAGGCTCGAAGGAGACTTTTTTGTGCTGTATTAAAATCGTAAAATCCATAAATCAGTATCTTGGGCGTCTGTTTTAAAAATAGGAACTCCTCTGCCCATTGAGCGGCATAAACCATCAGGTCCGACTGGTCATATCCCTTAATCGCTTCGAGCCTTTCTTGATATCCTTTCCAGAGTTTGAGCAGGTCTCTCAATTTGGAAAGATGGACCTGCTTTGATTGTTGGGTGTCAGAAAGAAACCTCCCAAGATCATCAGGCAATAGGCAACCATCTTTAAGATCCTTGATCGTTGCCGATATCGCCTTATGAAATCCTGGACGTTCGGCAATGTCGCGAAAATAGAATTCCTCTGTTTTGGCGACCAAGGATTTGGCGAGATCTTCTATGATCAGTTCATCCGCATAAAGGGGGAGTTCTCTTTTCCCCTGAGCCAGAAAATTGGGAGCGCTGATCTCCCTGGCAAACTCTTCCAGTGTCCAGAATCGAAGATTGAAATGGGAAAGACCCTCTTCTGAAAGGAGACGTCGCAGGTGAAGTCCCAGGAGTTTTGATGAGACAAGGATCAGAAGGGGCTCGAAGGATTCACGCTCTCTGATGGCTTTAACTTCCCTGACAAAAGATGCCTCCAGTCGAGGATAGTCGGCTGCAATAAGAAATCGTCCTCTACTCTCAACTCCTCCCATGACTCCCCTATCCTTTTTCTTCCCTCAACACCAAAAGTCTTAGGGTATAATTTCCCCCTTTGGTCCTCTATCGTCACACCAGCAAAGCATCCCGCCGTCAATGTTCTTCACATTCTCAAAACCTTTATACTGAAGTTTTAGACAGGCCTCATAGGACCGAACGCCGGAGGCACAATGGACCGCAATCTCTTTCTTCTTGTCGAGTTCTCCGAGATGCTTTTCTAACTTCCATAGGGGGATCCATATCGAACCTAAAATCCGATTCTTCTTAACCTCTTCTTCCTCCCTCACATCCAATACCTGAAAGGTTTCTTTTGAAGTGGAAAGTTTCTCTTTCACCTCTTCCACTCGGATCCCCTTGACCCTTCCCTCCACCTTATTCATGATCACATTGGCGGCTACAATGACAGGAGAGAGGACAGGGCTATAGGGTGGAGCATAGGCCAAATCCACATTGGCCAGCTCCCAGCAGGTCATTTTCCCGTGAAGGGCCATGGCGATAATATCGATGAACTTATCCGAAGGGCCTTCTCCGATAGCCTGCCCTCCAAGAATTCGACCTGAGTTTTGATCCGCCACCAATTTCAGAATCGATTCCTTTCCTTCAGGATAATAATGGGCTCGGCCATATCCTTTGACGATGGCCTGAATGGGTTGGAATCCTTCTTTTTCAGCCTCTCTCATGCTCAAGCCGGTCTTAGCCACATTAAAATCAAAGGCTTTAAAGATGGTCGTCCCCATCACTCCAGGAAAAGTAGCATCCCCCCCACATACATTTATGCCCACTACCCTGCCCTGCTTATTTGCAGTGGATCCAAGGGGAATCCAAACCCTTTTCCCTGTGATTAGATGGGTCGTCTCTGCGCAATCGCCTGCCGCATAGATCCCTTCGACGCTCGTCTCCATTCTCTCGTTCACCCAGATGGCTCCTGTCTCGCCAATCCGCAGGCCTGCCTTTCTGGCAAGATCTACTTGCGGGCGAATTCCAAGGCTCATCAGGACCATATCGGCTTCTAATTCACGGGCAGAGGTTCGAACATGGGTTACTTTTCCATCCTCTCCCCTTATGGCATCGATTCCCTCCGACGTATATATCTCGACCCCCTTCTTCTCTAAATATTGACGAAGAATCCCAGCAAAGTCATTGTCAAAAAGGGTCAAGATCTGAGGGGCCAGCTCTACAATCTTCACCTTTTTCCCCAATCGGATGAAAGCCTCGGCCATCTCCAGCCCGATATAGCCACCGCCTGCAATCACAACGTTTCGAACTCTATTGGGCCTCGCTTTCTCAACGAGGGTATCCGCATCGAAGATGGATCGGAGATAGAAGACATTTTCTAAATGGAGACCTTCGATCTTAGGCTTTATCGGTTGGGCGCCTGTAGCAATCACCAGGCGGTCAAAATGGTCAGAGAAGGCCTCTCCTGATCCAATCCTTCGACCTGAAATAGTTCGGTTCTTGACATCAATCATTTCGACCAGATGATTCTTCCGAACCTTTATCCCATCCTGTGCGAACCTGCCAGGTGTGCGTGAAATCAGTTCGTCTCTCTTCTTAACGATCCCACTGATGAAGTAAGGAAGCCCACAACCCGCATAGGAAATCTCATCTTCTTCTTGATAGATCACAATCTCCATTTCAGGGTCGCACCTTCTTGCTTTAGCGGCCGCTTTCGGTCCTGCAGCCACCCCACCGATAATTAAAAGCCTCTTTCCCACTGGATTCCTCCTTTCTAATTGAGATCTATCCTAACCTTTTCTTCTCCTCAAAAGGAATCATCAACCCATGATCATCCCGATTAAGATAAAAAGAAAGTTAAAATTTCAGGAACGTGCCTTTAACCACCATTCCTGCCTTTTTAAGATTCTCCTCAACAAAAGGATAGAGAATCAATTCTTCCTCTTCAAAGTCGTAAAAATTCGTTCTAATCTCTTTTAACCTATCTCTTAAATTGATTATCTCATCTTGAGAAGAAAAGTTAGCCATTACGGCAGGGAAGCAATCTATTCCTTCTCTAACAAGATTTTCAAGGGCTTTTAATTGTAGATCGAATCCTTCTGGGTTGGCATGAGTCAGCATAACAAAATCTTTCGCTGAAGCCCCTTTTAAACTTACACGAACATAAAGATTAGGAAATTTGGAAAGCTCTTTAGCGTAAGAATGGTCTTCTCCAATCAATATTCCGTTTGTTTCAAGGATGAATTGAAACTCCTGGGGGATAAGGTGGAGAAGTGTTAATAGATGTTCTCTATTAATGGTTGGTTCATTTCCACTGATACGAATCTGATGAAATCCTTTTTTTCTGGCAATAGAGATTAGGTTTTTAGCCACTTCATCAGGGGTATAAAATTTCCCTATTTTTTCTGGTTGGTTGATCACGTGCCAAGACCAACAGAATATGCATCTTAAGCAACAACCAACACAATCTGCTGTGGCAATCCCACCATAATAAGGAGCAGGACGAAAACGATAGTATTTGCGTTTGTCCCCTAAACTTACAATCTTCTCAACACGTTTAGCCAATTCTAATGGATCAATCAATAAAAATTCCTCTTTCATTCTATTTTATTAGACTCAATAATAATTGTCAAAATGCCTGAGTAGGGAGAAATGTGGGTTAGGTTTAATTATTGAGATCTTTACCCAGGAATTCTACAATCTTTTTCCTTTTATATTCGTACTCTCTCCCCACCAAGCTGAACAACTTCCTTCCTTCCTTTCCTCCCGAATCCTATCCTTTTCCCCTTAATTTCCATTACTCAAAGGATGGATGTGCATAAAGATTCTAAAAAGATGTTCCGTAATCCCCCACTCAGAAGTGGGGGATAAGCCCGAGAGGGGTATTGGAGAAACCCATGGGGCGGCACCCTTAAATGGTCCATAGAAATCTCAACTTTCGTTTGTTTTAATCAGAAACCCATCTCTACGATGGATCGATTCGTATTCCTTAAACAAATAAATTGATCCACATTCTATGGGTTTAGGAAATACTCCTGTCGGGCTTAAATTTATTTCCACCCTTCAGTGAGGGGATACGATGTCCCATTTTTCTTTATTGACAAACGAAAAAAGAGGGGCTAAAATATTAATATACCATAGGGGGGTATAGTATGAGTAACGATGGGAAAAAGAAGGATATCTTAGCAAGGCTGAGAAGAATTGAGGGACAAATACGCGGCATCCAAAGAATGGTGGAAGGAGAAGCGGCATGCCTGAATATCCTCACCCAGGTAGCAGCGGTGACTTCTGCCATCAAAAAGGTGGGAACCATTATTATCCGGACCTATATGGAGGAGTGTCTCGAGGAAAGCCAAAAAGAACCGGTTCTGAAGCAAAGGGAAGTGTTAAAAAACTTAGAGACCGCTATCACAAGGTATATGGATTGGGTGTAACCCAATTGCGCCTGTCTGCCGCAGGTAGGGATTGCGGAGTACAGACTGCAGAATAAATAACCCTAAAGACAAGGGGGAGGATCATCATGAATGAGAGAAATGCTTTAACCCGAAGGAACTTTCTTAAGAAGGGGGCGATGGCGACGGCTGTTGGCGCTGCTATCAGTGCTGGAATGATCCAAACCGCTTCTGCAAAAGCCGGAACCTATGCCACCCTCATCGATCTGACCAAATGCGATGGATGCAAGAACGAACCCATGCCGAAATGCGTAGAGGCATGCCGGAAGGAGAACGAGAAGAAGTTTCCCAACCCTGTCGAACCGATCAAAGACCTCTGGCCTCAAAAGACGCATGATGACTGGTCAAAGAAAAAGGATGTGATCAATACCCTCACCCCCTACAACTGGACAACGGTGCAGAAAGTTGATCTGGGAGGAGAGGAGATTTTTATTCCCAGACGATGTATGCATTGCGACAATCCTCCCTGCGCTCGTCTCTGTCCTTTTGGAGCTTTAAATAAATTTTCGAATGGATCTGTGGTGATCAATCACGACCTGTGCATGGGAGGGGCTAAATGCAAAGCGGTTTGTCCTTGGCATATCCCCCAACGGCAGAGTGGTGTGGGGCCCTATCTTAAACTTCAACCCCTTCCTGCAGGAGGTGGGGTGATGTACAAGTGCGATTTCTGCTACGATCGAATCAAGAGGGGGCAGATCCCGGCCTGCGTGGAGGTCTGTGAAAAAAGGTTAGGTGCGAAAAGCCCTCTCCATTTTGGAACGCGGGAAACCATTCTTAAAAGGGCTCACGATAGGGCCAAGGAGATCAATGGATTCATCTATGGAGAGAAAGAGAATGGAGGAACGGCCACCTTCTACGTCAGCAAGGTCCCTTTTGAAGAGATTAATGCAAAATTGAAAGAGATGAAGTCGAACCTGCTCATGGGCAGGATTCTCAATCCGCTACGTGACGTGAACGGATGGGCGAAGGGATTTCTCTTCGGCCCTCTATTGAGCGCATTGGGAGCGATCGGCCTTGCTATTTATCATCGAAGAGAAGAAAAGAGGGAGGAAAAGAAATGAAGGAAAGGATCATTGAGGACAAGAAAGCTATTCTTCGGCACCACCCCATTGAACTGATCGAACATTGGGTTCTGGCCCTTTCGGGATTCCTTCTAATCTTTTCAGGTTTTGGGGAGCTCCCCATGTACAAACGGTTTATGGTAACCCAGATCCCGGGTCTGGACTGGACCGGAGACTTCTTCATCCATTTGAAAATTCATTACCTTGCAGGAATCGTTTTCGTCTCTGTCATGATTTTTCATGCCCTTTATCATGGTTGGTTGGGACATAAAGGGTTACTCCCAAAAAAAGGTGATATCAAAGCCTCCATTCAAACGATTCTGGCGATGTTCGGCTTCGGTGAAGAGCCTAAAGCCCACAAATATCTTCCTGAACAGCGACTCGCATATGCTTACCTTGGGGGTGTTGGATTGATCCTGGTAGTAACCGGAATGGTGAAGGTAATTAAAAACCTGCCCGGAGTCTTTCTGCCTCCAGGGTTGATCACCGCAGCCACACTCACTCACACCTTTGCCACTCTCTTCTTTCTTTTGGGGGTGATGGCCCATCTTGCTGCGTTGATCTTTAAAGTCAATCGGCCCTTAGCGAAATCGATCTTTACCAGAAAAGTCGATCTCGATTATGCAAAGGAGCGACACACAATCTGGTACGAAGAGCTGATGAAAGAGAGGGCAAAGATTGACTTCGTAAAAGAGAAGAAGGAATCTGAGGGGGAGGATCGAAAGAGAGAAGGTGATGAAACCAAAGATCTGGCTTTCAAAGTGACGGAAGAACCAAAAGGAGAGGTGACAGAAGTTTTAAAAGTGAAGGGGATGAGTTGTCAGCATTGTGTGATTGCCGTGACAAAGGCCCTCCAACAGTTGGATGGAATTGAAAATATTCAAGTGGATCTTGAAAAAGGAGAGGTTCTATTTAAAAATACCAAAGCCATTCCCTCAGGCCAGGTGATCAAAGCAATTACAGAGGCAGGGTATGAGGTTGACAATCGCTGAGCCTTCTCAATAAGGGTGCGTCATGCCTCTTCTTATTCTCGCTCTCGTTCTGTTCCTTGTAGTTGCTTCCTTTAGCCAGATTCAGAACAAATTGATCGAAACAATCCTGAAGTAGGGAATCCCAAAACCTTTTAGGCGATCCGATGGATCTAAGCCAGGTCCTTATCCATCGCCTCGACCTGAGAATGCATTTTATGATAATCTATACTTATGTAGATCATGTGGGGCATCTCCTTCAAATAAAATTTAATCTCTTTTTCCTCCCCCTAATTACCGTTTCAATTTCGACCCAATCGAGTCAAATTGACATCCTCGTTTCACTTAGGTTATTGAATGCCAAGAACATCCCATGGGAGGAGAACGATGCCAAAGATCACCGATGGGATCTATTTCATACCAGGGCAGGATGAAATGATGCCTGATTCTCATTCCTTTGTCATCGGCCTTCCCTCGACCCAGGACCTTTCGTTGATCGACCCGGGATTGGTTGGAAAAGGAAGTTATAAGATCGATTCGATTCAACGGATGGGAATCCCATTGGAAAATATCCGAAGGGTAATTCTGACCCACACCCACTTCGACCATATTGGTGCTCTCATGGAGGTTCAGAAGAGCCTTCCATGGGCTGAATTGTGGATTCATCATGCAGAGGCCGATCCACTGGAGCAGGGGGATGAGCGAACGGTCTACGGCATGGAGATGTTTCAGCAGGTCTGTCAGATGCAGTACGGAATCAAGAATGGATCGTTCAGGGTACGGATTGATCGAAAACTGAAAGACGGGGAGTTCCTGAAGATTGGCGGAATGAACTGGGAGGTGCTCCACATCCCAGGGCACTCTTTAGGGAGTATCGGACTTTACTTTGCATCCGAAAAGATTCTCATTCCGGGTGACGTGATCTATGCGGATTATGCGATCGGCCGCTTTGATCTCTTCGGCGCTGATGGAGCCGTTCTCAGAGATTCATTGAAGAGGCTCTCGGAGAAAGAGGTAAATATATTGCTGCCCGGTCACAATCGAATCGTTACCAAATTGCCAGCAGGCTACATCCTTGAAACTTTAAAACAGTGGGAACCTTACCTGACTTAAGGACTCCATCTCCAATTCTTATTTACTCTATATACTTCTTCGCCTGTCTGATCGTGTTTGCAGGGATGATCCATCCAGGCGTGGCACAACCCAGGCAGGAGATCTGGTATCACACGGGCTACCCTGGAGGGATAATGGGTTCCCGTACCGGCATGTCTGCTCTCACGGGACCTACGAAGATGCCAGCCATTTTCGAAGCGATATGGCGGAACCAGCTTGTCAGCCCTGAACAGGTTCACACAAACAGTCCTTTAGTGATTGGAAGGGCACTGGAGGCACCTCCCATCGATCTTGAAAGCCTTCGTCAGGTCCATACGGATCGTTATTTAAAGGCGCTCTTCACCGGAGAACCTTTTCATCTCGCCACTTCTCAGGGACTTCCCATCTGGAATGAGGACATTGCCAGGGGATGGTTACTCAACGTGGGCGGATTCTATGAGGCGGCTCAAACAGCCCTCCAGAAAAAGACCATTACTGCCAACCTCGGACATGGCTATCACCATGCGACCGTGAATCGGGGTTCCGCCTTCTGTACGATCAACGGCCTGGTGGTGGTGGCCAAAAGGCTGATCCGTGAAGGAAAAGCCAATCGTGTCATGATTATTGATCTTGACCATCACGAGGGGAACGGAACAGCAGAGTGTATCATTGGCGAGAACTCGATTTGGAATGTTTCGATCTATGGAGTCTCTATGGGAGGCCCTCCTTCAACAGGGAATAACCATGTCTTTCAGGTTCAACACGGAGAGTTTAAGATCGGAGAAAAACGAGATGTCCATTACCTTGCTGTGGTCGCTGAAATCCTTCCCGAGCTCATCAGACGTCAAAACCCTGACCTGATTCTCTATCAGGCTGGAATGGATCCCTATGATGGCGCGGGGATTAGCTCAAAAGCCCTTGCCATTCGGGATGCCTATGTCTTTGCCCTCTCCCGTTCCATGGATAAACCCTTAACCTGGGTATTGGCAGGAGGCTATGCGGATATAGAGACACTCGTTGATCTGCATACAGGAACGGTTCGAATGGCCAATGAAGTTCTGGCAACGGTGAAACCCGGGGATAAGATTGAACATCAAGGGAAGGAACCCTACAGATGGTCTGTGGAGAGAGGAGTGATCCAATTTCCCGATTGGAAATCTCTCACCAGAGGTCGACGACGAATCTATCAACCTCCTTCCCTTACGGAGACCGAGATTTGGGAATTTGTAGCTTCCCGGCAACGGCTGTTTCAAGAAGAGAGATTGTTAGATGATGATATATGCTCTGCCTATAAGAAGCTTTTTGTCCCAAAGCCTCTTCCCTGAATACAATTCTCCAATTGACCATGGACCCATAGCCATCCTCCAACGACGACCGCCTCATTCATTAAGGGAAGGGGGATGAAGCCAGTTTAAAAACGGTTCATCGAGCTTTTTAATGGGTAATGGTTTGGGTTAAAATGGCTCCAAAGAGGACTGGAGCCATGCAAGATATTGAACTTTATCGTTACCTTCTTGGGATAGAGCCACCGTGGATGATGGATCGAGTTAAGCTGGATTTGGTGAATCAGCGGGTATAGGTATGGGTGAATCATACGGAGAATTTTCATTGGCCTTGTCCAGAGTGTGGAGCCTTGGTTCCGTTGTGCGGTCATGCTCCTGAGCGGAGATGGCCTAATTTGGACCGTTGCCAATTCATGACTTTCCTTCATGCTCGCCCTCCGAGGGTCAACTGTCAGGAGCACGGGGTTTGAGAGGTCCGATTGCCCTGGGCGGATGCCAAGGCTCGATTCACGTTGCTCTTTGAACGACTGACCATCGATGTGCTTCGGGAGAGTGATATCTTGGGAGGGAGTCGGATTTTGCGGATCCGTTGGATGACTCCTGGCATATTCTGGAGCGAGCCGTCGAACGGGTTTTGATGACAGAGGGGAGGCGGATTTGTTCTCGAATTGGGGTCGATGAGAGGTCGGTGGGCAAAGGACACACCTATATGACGTTGGTGTGTGATTTGGATACCTCTACGGTGGAGGATATGGCGGAGGATCGTTTGATCGCTATCCCCTGATGACTCATATGAGCAAGGCGGTGGACAAGGTGCGTAAGAGAGAGCATCGGGCCTTGAAGCAGACAGGCGATGAAACGTTAAGCGGATCCAAATATCTTTGGTTGTATGCGGAGGAAAACCTTCCACAGAAGCATGAGGAGCGGTTTTCGGTTCTCAAGGAGATGAAGTTGAAGACAGCCCGAGCCTGGGCCATTAAGGAGAGTCTCCGAGACCTCTGGAGTTATACTCGAAGGGGATGGGCCTATCATCCCTTTAAGAAGTGGTCCTTTTTTGCAACCCATTTGCGTTTGGAGCCGGTAATAGCGACGGCTCGGATGATCCATAAATACCTTCATCATGTGCTCACTTATTTTATTCATCCCATTACCAATGCTGTAACGGAGGGTCTGAACTCAAAGATTCAAACCATCAAGAAGATGGCCTATGGTTTTAGGAACCGGCAGTACTTTAAAACAGCCATTTACTTCCACTGTGGAGGATTACAACTTTACCTGGTTGCCCATTAAATACCCGGATGAACCAACTTTTTATTAAGTCGTTGTTTATGTGGAGTGACATACGAAATCCGATCTTTAAAACAAAATGTTTTTGAAATCTATACCTCTTCCGGTAAGAAGGTAAAGCGGTTTATAGGAGAAGGAAATCAATAAATAAATTCACATGAAAGGCTAAAAGATGATATTTATAAACCTCATTCGTTGGGTGATTAAAATGCTTTATAGAGGTGAAAAAATTTATGAAATGGTACCAGCTCGATGAGAAGGAGGTATTAAGGAAACTTGAAACTTCGGAAGAAGGCCTCTCTGACTCAGAAGCAAAGAAGCGTTTTGAAAAATATGGGCCTAATAGGCTTCCGAAGGCAGAGGCCATCAGCCGATTAAAAATTATCCTGCATCAATTTGCAAGCCCACTCATTTATATTCTGATTGTAGCCGCCATTGTGACAATCTTTCTTGGAGAATATATCGATACCGGTGTCATCGTTGCTGTTCTCATCCTCAATGCTGTAATTGGCTATTTCCAGGAGTATAAAGCTGAAACGAGTGTCAGAGCATTGCAAAGCATGGTTGTTCCCAAGGCGAAAGTGCTAAGGGAAGGAAAGGAATTGGAAATACCAAGCGAAACCCTCGTTCCAGGAGACATCGTCTTATTGGCCTCGGGGATGAGAGTTCCTGCTGACCTGAGGCTTTTTAAAACGACCGAATTGAGGATTGAGGAAGCAGCCTTAACAGGAGAGTCAGTTCCTGTAGAAAAGAAAACCGGAGTGATTGCTGAAGAAAATCTCACGCCAGGGGATCAGACTAACATGGCCTTTATGGGAACAGTGGTAGTAAGTGGTCGAGGGAGGGGAATTGTCGTAGAGACTGGTTCAAAAACGGTTCTTGGACAGATTGCTCGAGAAGTCAAGGAGCTATCGGTCACTCAAACCCCTCTTCAGCAAAAGATAATCCAGTTCTCACACTTCATCGGTTTTCTCGTTCTTGGAAGTGCCCTGGCAATCTCCGGACTTGGGCTTTCCCTCGGAATGTCGCTCACGGAGATATTTAAGATTGCTGTTGCTGCTTCGGTAGCAGCTGTTCCGGAGGGGTTGCCCATTGTGGTTACCATTACCATGGCAATCGGTATCAGTCGGATGGCTAAACGAAATGCCATCATCCGAAAACTTCCGGCTGTGGAGACTCTCGGTAGCACAACGGTGATCTGTTCGGACAAGACAGGGACACTGACAAAAAATGAGATGACAGTGAAGGTGATTCATGACACCCAACGCCCTTATGAGGTAACGGGAAGTGGTTATGACCCGAATGGTGAGATCCTTCAGGATTGGGAATCCTGTGATATAGGGAAGTTAGATGGGGTTTGTGGGGTGTTACGGATAGGGATGCTCTGTAACGAATCAAAAATCTTTGAGGAGGATGGTCAATACCGAGTGGACGGAGATCCCACCGAAGGAGCTCTCATCATTGCTGCGATGAAAGCAGGTCTGAATCCAGAAGAGGAAAAGCACCTCTTCCCCCAGGAGGCGATCATTCCTTTTGAGTCTGAGCAAGGGTTTATGGCCACTCTTCATAAGCATGACGGGAAAAAATTTATCTTTGCCAAAGGGGCTCCTGAAAAGATTTTAGAGATGTGTCATCAAACTGCCGGAGGCTTTCCAATCGATAAAGAAAAAATTCTTAAAACGGCCGAGCATTTTGCTCAAGATGGGATGAGAGTGCTTGGGATGGCGTATAAAGAAGTACCGGCAGATTTTAGAGAACTTACCCGTCAAACCCTTGGAGGCAATTTAACATTTGCAGGCCTTCAGGGGATGATTGATCCTCCCCGACCCGAAGCGATTGAGGCAGTCAAAGGCTGTTATGAGGCAGGAATTCGGGTAGCTATGATTACAGGGGATCATGCAGTAACAGCCAAGGCTATTGGAAGGATGATGGGTATTACCCGGAGAGATTCGGTGGTTTTGACGGGAAGGGAGCTTGAGACGATGAGCGATGAGGAACTCTTTGATCATGTTCAAAGGGTCTCTGTCTTTGCGAGAGTCTCTCCTCAACACAAATTGAGAGTGGTTCAGCAATTGATGAAACACGGTGAGGTGGTGGCAGTGACAGGCGACGGAGTCAATGATGCTCCTGCTCTTAAAGCAGCCCATATCGGTGTAGCCATGGGGAAGACTGGCACCGATGTGGCGAGAGAAGCGGCAGATATGGTGATCACCGATGACAACTTTGCAAGTATCTTTCATGCGGTCGAAGAAGGTCGGATCGTCTTTGACAATATCCGAAAGGTGATCCTCTTTCTTATCCCGACTGGTTTTGCGGCAATAGTCTCTATATTGATCGCTATGGCCCTCGATATCCCGGTCCCTTATGTGGCGGCACAACTCCTCTGGATCAATCTGGTCACCAATGGACTCCAGGACGTAGCCCTCGCCTTTGAGCCAGGAGAGAAAGACGTGATCAAACGGAAACCAAGAAGTCTGAAAGAAGGGATCATGTCAAGACTGGTGTATGAGAGAAGCATATTGGTTGGGCTTATCATTTCTGCAGGAGTGATCTTCAATTTTATTTCTGCCCTGGACGAGGGAGTTTCTCTGGAGCGGGCAAGGACGATTGCTGTAACGACGATGGTTCTGTTTCAGTTTTTCCAGGCCTGGAACTCCCGTTCTGAACTTCGATCCGTTTTTACAATGAGTCCTTTTAGTAATGCCTTCCTCTTTTACTGTATGGTGGCTGCATTCCTTGCACAGATCGCAGTGGTCTATGTCCCCTCTCTACAGTGGATATTCCGAACGGAGTCCTTGAGCCTGGAGGAGTGGGGAAGAATTCTACTGGTCAGTCTTTCAGTAGTGGCTGCCGTTGAAATTGATAAGTTCCTTCGGAGGTGGAAAGAAAAGGGCCGAAACATAATCGTCAAAAAGCTTATCATTTGATTCTGGAAGAGCAATTTATTTTATCTCTCCTGGTCTTTACCCTGATAGCCTTGAAGGTAAACAAAATACTTCCAAAACGTCTATTGGATATCATGGTTCTGCTTAAGAGGTGAGTCCAATGAATGATCAAAGAAGTGTGGTCTATTTCTCCATGGAAATTGTTCTGGATCCGATGATCCCCACCTACAGCGGTGGATTAGAGGTGTGTTGGCGTGAGATACGATTCCTGTGGCAGCGGATCTCAAGGTTCCTATTTTATAGAGGAGATCAGCATCACCAACTCTGTCAAGAGGTGATTCTGGGTATTGGTGGTGTGAGAATACTCAGAACCCTGGGCTACGAACGAATTCGAGAGAAATGTATCTTTACTACCCACTTCCCCATCCCTGCTGGTCACGATCAGTTTTCTATGGATTGGGTGAATCAAATTCTTGGATATCGAGAAGTTTTTTTAAAGATGAAAGAGGTTTTTTGTTGTGACGGACTTCTCAACATGACCTATCTTCCTCTCAATCTGAGTGGCTATATTAGTGGAGTGGCAAAGAAACACAGCGAGGTATCAAGATGGATGTTTACAGGTTATTCCATTGATGCCATTACCAATGGGGTTCATATAGCCACTTGGGTTTCTCCGACCTTTGAAAAACTTTATGATCGTTACATTCCTGACCGGAAGAAGGATCATTTCAATCTCCGGTATGCATTAAGTATTCCAAAGGAAGAAATATGGGAGCCTCATCTGGAGGCAAAGAAGAGATTGGTCGATCGGGTAAACAGAGAGGACTGGTGTCGTAATGGAAGTGGATGTGTTCACGATAGGATTTGCAAGATGGGCTACCCCCTATAAAAGAGCAGTTCTCATCTTTACAGACATTGAACGTCTCAAGCTTATTGCTTCGAATGGGGACCCTTTTCAGTTGGTCTTTTCTGGAAAGGCACGTCCTAAGGATTATGTAAGAAAAGAATTAATCAGGCGGATTATTCAAGCAATAGGAAAGTTGAAATTCGAGTAATCCCTCACTGAAGGGTGGAAATAAATTTAAGCCCGAGAGGAGTATTTCCGAAACCCATAGAACGCGGATGAATTTAATATGAATAGATCATACGAATCGATCCATCATAGAAATGGGTTTCTAATTAATACAAACCAAAGCTAAGATGTCTATGAACCATTTAAGGTAGCCGCACTATGGTTTTCTCCAATACCCCTCTCGGGTTTATTCCCCATTTGAGTGAGGGATTACGAAATTCGATGTCAAGATAGCTTACCTTGAGAATTACGATATGGAAATTGGGAAGATAATTACCTGAGGGTAGATCTATGGCTCAATACTCTTCAGCCTACAATGGAGGCCCCGGGGCAAGTGGAATGAAGGCCGCACTCAATGGCGTTCCGGGCCTGAGTGTTCTGGATAGGTGGTGGATCGAAGGGCATATAGACGTGATGCGTAATGCCATTGCCATTAATGGTTCGTTTTTCAACACTTACCGAAGGAGGCAAGAATATGTGCTCAAGGCTTATTTTCGATGAAAATGGATGATCAGAAGGTGAGTGTTCTTCATGACAACGATATCTTGAATGATGATAAAGAATTTTGTGCGCAGAGGGAATCCTATGAAAATCAGACAGTCCTATAGTCGTCGAGAATTTTTTAAAACAACCGGAGGTGCTCTGATCCTCCTGACCGTGGTAGCCCATCTTCCCTCAGACGTCGCCAGCGCATCAGGAAATACTAATGCTCCACAGCGGGTCAAACCTTCTTCCCCCAATATCCAGCGATTACTTGATGAGATGGAGGCTAGAGGACATCGGTTCTGGAGCGTTCCCCGCAAGGACGGTGAGTTTCTTCATTTCATGGTTAAGGCAACTCGTTCGAGAAATGTCTTGGAAGTGGGGACTTCACAAGGATTTTCAGCAATCTAGTTGGGCCTTGCTCTGGAGGAGACCAATGGCCATTTAACGACCATTGAAATTGACAAAGAGCGGTATAATCTGGCACGAAAAAAATATCAAGGAGACAGGGCTATCCCGGAGGATAACCTGTATCAGGGGTGATGCCCATGAGGAAGTGATCAAACTCGGAGGGCCATTCGATTTTGTCTTTCTCGATGCCGACAAAGAAGGTCAGGTGGCCTACTTCAATAAGCTCTACCCGAAAAAGCTTATCCCAGGTGGAATCCTTGCTGTCCATAATGCAATCAGGCAAGCCAACTCCATGAAGGATTATCTCGAGATGATTCAGAAACATTCAGACTTTGACACAGTCATCCTGAGTGCTACCCTTGAAGACGGTTTCTGTCTCAGCCACCGTCATCGGATCATATAAAATATCAAGCAGGATACTTTTCACATTTGCTATTTTTGATCTCAGTTGGCATAATAGGATGGAAATAAGGAGGTTAATGGAGATCGATGGGGCTTTTAAAGTTATTGATGAGCGATCCGGTTGCTTTCTTGCTTCTCATCATTCCACTCCTCTATTCCGTGGTCCTCCATGAGGTGGCCCACGGATGGGTGGCAAACCGGTTGGGTGATCCGACAGCCAAATGGTTGGGCAGGTTGAGCCTCAATCCTCTTAAGCATCTTGACCCTGTTGGGACCCTGATGCTTTTTCTTGCTGGATTCGGCTGGGCCAAACCCGTTCCAATCAATCTTAACAATATTCCAAATCCCAGAAAGGGGCTCATCCTTGTCTCATCAGCGGGAATCCTTGCGAATATTCTATTGGCTTTCGGAGCCCTGCTTATTTATAGACTCTTGGGCCTGTCTCCGACGGGAATATCCTCTGTTATCCTCTACACCCTTGCCAATATTAATATCACTCTGGCGGCCCTCAATCTCATTCCCATCCCTCCCCTGGATGGATCGAAGATCCTTATGGGTTTTGCGCCCTTAGAAGTTCGTTATTTGCTTGCACGCATTGCGCCTTACGGTTTCCTAATCATCGTTGCTTTGCTCTTTCTTGGCCTGCTCTCCACGTTCATTGCCTTTTTCCGTGGTATCATCATCACCCTCATCAAAATCCTCCTTCCGTGAAAGAAACCGGTAGAAAATTAGGGTAAATTGCCAAAAATAAAGCCTGACTCCAATGGACAAAGGGAATCTGCAAAAATTCTCAGTCGTGGGGTCCGCTGATTTATCATTATCCTATCCTTAACCATGCCCCCCATCACTTAGGGAATCGTAGAGAAGGTAATCGTGGCTGCCTTCTCCATTATCTTCCGGAGAATTGTTCTTACTCTCGCCATCGCCTTTGGTTGGGGGAGGAAGGGAGTTGGCTAAAGAGTTTCTCGAAGGACTTTCAAAAAGGAGGAAAGAATAAGGACAGGATAAGATCTCTCATCTCTGAGGGATTAAAAATTTTTTGTCCTCTTAAACTGATTTAATGTCATAATAGTGAAGAGTCGGTTAGATGCTGAATTTTAGGCGTATACCTAAAGGATTAGTTCTTCATTTCCACCCTCTGGATCTTAGGCAGAGTAGAAATATTTAAGGTTTTCCATATCTCCTACATCGCACTATCCCTTCTTTGAAAATAAAAATCGGTCAAATTGGCTTAAGGTCTTCAATGACCTGATCAAAAAACGTAACGTGAGAAAAAAATACTTATCATGGCACCGAGACCTAAACTTTGGAGTCCTCGGTGAACTCAAAAGAAAATTTAATTCTACACCTTTAGTGTGTCCAATTCACAAGGGTCGCGGTATACGGCGTTTTCATGAGATCAGTATACCAATAAATACACTATCCTTAAAGCTTAAGACGTGGAGTAGAAGATGCAGATGAAAAAAGGGAAAATTTAGCACAGTCAAAAGAAAAAGGGGTTACCGATGAACTGTAACCCCTTGAAATCATTGGTAGCGGGGGGTAGATTTGAACTACCGACCTTCGGGTTATGAGCCCGACGAGCTACCGGACTGCTCCACCCCGCGATCTATAAAAAGATTAATGGATTCAAAGGGATTTGTCAAGATTTCCGGTAACTTCCTTTTTCTATAATGGATTGTTTCGTATAATTATTCTTTTTCATGTATTTAATCGATCCGTGTGCGAAGGGTTTTTGAAATATCCCTTTCAGCCCTAAAATGATTTCCATCCACAGTGAGGGAATATCTCGGGGTAAAATTTTTCTTGCAACTTACTGAAATTTATGATAAATAAAAAACCGATCATATTGGGATAATATTCTATGGCTCTTCAGACTATCTTTAATAATTTTTTTAGGCCTCGCCCATCTTATCCGAGACAGAATACCCATCTTATGTTAACAGGAATAAACCAAAAAATCTTTCTTAATCAGTGGGGGGAACCTGATTTAAAAATCAGTCTCGATCGTCTTCAGGGTTTTTTTTCATCCCGGCAAATGATATTAAAAAACGAGGTCTCCCCTGAAGATCACTATACCGTTTGGATTTATGAGAATAAGGACCGAATCTTCTTCTTTAAAAGAGGAAGTCTCATTTCTCACTTCAAATGGAGTCAATTCAAAAGCAGGCTTAAAAGACCATTCTTTGAAAACCACCCAAAGGCTTATCGCCCTTTCCGACCCTTCTTCACCTCAACCATTGCCCTGGTGGCTTAATTTTAATTCAAAACCCTGAGAAGAACGGAGAGTCCATGCGTTTCAATCTTTCCCTTCCCCAAAATAAGCCTTTTGATGTGGTGGGAATGGGACTCAACTCCGTTGATTTTATCGGTATTGTTCCTGAATTTCCCACAGGGAATTCAAAGATGAAACTTCTTCAATTTTCAAGACAGGGAGGGGGGCAGGTAGCCACCGCTCTGGTGGCCTTAAGCCGATGGGGAGTCAAAACAAAATATATTGGGAAGATAGGTGGAGACGACCTGGGAATTTTTTCCATCCATTCCATCCGGGAGGAAGGGGTGGATATCTCGTCGGTTCGGATAGAGCCTCAAGCAACGACGCAACTTGCCATGATCATTGTCGATGCCAGATCTGGAGAGCGAACGATTCTCTGGGATCGGGACGAAAAACTGATCTATCGTGAAGGGGAGCTTCAAAAAGAAGAGGTCTGTTCTGGAAAGATTCTCCATCTGGATGGACATGATATTCATGCAGCCATTCAATGCGCTCGATGGGCAAGAGAAGAAGGAATTCCAACGATTCTCGATATTGATAAAGTAGAGCCTCTCACGCTGCAGTTAATCAAAGAGATCGACTTTGTCATCTCCTCTGCGAGATTCCCCAGATTGATAACTGGAATATCAGACGAAGAAAAAGCCCTGAGGGAACTCCAAAAAAAGACTGATGGATTTCTTTGCGCCACCCTTGGAGAGAGAGGCGCCATCGCGCTGGTCAATGGGGAGATCCTGTATGTAGAAGGTTTCAAAATAAAGCCCAGGGATACAACAGGGGCAGGGGATGTCTTTCACGCAGGATTTATCTATGGTCTTCTACAAAATTGGGAGATTAGAGAAATTTTAAGATTTGCAAATGCCGTTGCTGTCCTTAAGTGCCAGGAAATCGGCGGTAGGAAGGGAATCCCAACCTTAAAAGAAGCGGAAGAGTTTCTTTGTAATCCATCACTGAAGGGTGGAAATAAATTTAAGCCCGATAGGAGTATTTCCAAAACCCATAGAACGCGGATGGATTGAATATAAATAGATCCTATGAATCGATCCATCGTAGAAATGGGTTTCTGATTAAAACAAACCAAGGTAATGATTTCTATGGGCTATTAAAGGTAGCCGCACTATGGGTTTCTCCAATACCCCTCTTGGGCTTATTCCCCAACTGGGTGAAGGATTACGTTTCTTCATTCTTCAGCATTTCTTTCAGAAAATTGAGACCTCTGAAAAAGTCTTCTTTTGGTCTGCCTGAGTTCTCCTGCTGAGATTCTTCTTCATAACTCTTTCCAGTTCGAAGAAAAGGATTATTAAGAAAAAAACACTTGACAAAATATTCTGTTTTGTATTAGTATATATCAGTATGA
>Ga0101945_1001151_pt1 | contig 30164 bp, 27 predicted proteins | sample DewCreD2012metaG_2_FD_75246 | JGI IMG/M metagenome (GOLD analysis project Ga0101945, IMG submission 75246) | Hot spring sediment bacterial and archeal communities from British Columbia, Canada, to study Microbial Dark Matter (Phase II) - Dewar... ... | reverse complement strand
CTGCTGAGTGTGCTGTTCAACTTCGGGGCGACGGGCTTGAACCCCGCCGACCTGAACTGCGACGGCACGGTAGACGACGCCGACCTGCTGACCGTGCTGTTCAACTTCGGCAGCGGGTGCTGACCCTCACCCCCAGCCCCTCTCCCATCCTTTGGGAGAGGGGTGTAGGGGCGCACGGCGGTGCGCCCTGCTCGCTTACCGCGCGCCCTGTCGCTTACCGCGTTCCCTGCACGACCACATCGGCGAGCGGTCTGCCCTCCAGAAAGCGCAGCACATTCTGGATGACGCCCTGCGCGATGCGCTGTTGCGCTTCCTGCGTGACGCCCGCGCCGTGCGGCGTGAGGATGACATTCGGCAGGCGCAGCAGCGGGTGGTCGGGCGGGGGCGGCTCCTGCGCGAACACATCGATCGCCGCGCCGCCCAAGTGCCCCTGCAACGCCTCCACCAGCGCGCCCTCGTCCACCAGCTCCGCCCGCGCGGTGTTAATCAGGAACGCACCCCGCTTCATCGCCAGCAGCCGCTCGCGCCCGAACAGCCCGCGCGTCTCAGGCGTCAGCGGCATGTGCAGCGTGAGGATGTCGCATTCGGGCAGCAGCGCGTCCAGCTCCAGATAGGTCACGCCCAGCGACTCCTCCTGCTCTGGGGGCAGCGGCTGGATGTCGTAGTAGAAGGTGGTCACGCCGAAGGGCAGCAGGCGCGCCGCCACTTCGCGCCCGATGCGCCCCATGCCCACGATGCCCAGCGTCTTGCCCTGAATGTCCCGCGCGTGCGCAATCCACTGCGGCAGCGACCACTGTCCCTGCGCCAGCTGGTTGTGCGCGGGGATTAAGCCCCGCATGAGCGCAAGCGCAGCCATCACGACATGCTCGGCGACGCTCACGGTGTTCGCGCCCGTGACGGCGGCGACCGTGACGCCCAACTCGCGCGCGGCGTCCAAGTCCACATGGTCAACGCCGACGCCCGCGACCTGAATGAAGCGCAGGCGCGGCGCAGCCTGCAACATCGCGCGGGTGAGCGGGGTGAACGCGGTGGAAATCAGCACCTCCGCGTCGGGCAAGTGCGGCTCCAGCTCGGCGGCGTTCGTCGCCAGTTCCACCGTGTGTCCCGAAAAGAGCGCACGCACCATCGCGACCTGCGCCTGTACCTGTTCCGAAGGGGGTAAGATTGCGACAACCTTCATCGGTATTCCTCCAGCGCAGGTGTTCGGCGCGCGCTACGGGTTTCCTACCAACTGCAAGATGCGAATTGTGCGTTGCAGCGCTTGCTCCAGCGGCGTATTGCTGGGTTCGACGGTAATTTTGAGCCGCTCGTCGTCCCAGTCGGGCGCGCCCTTGCCCTGCCACACGCCGTACAGGCGCACTATCACCCCGTCGGCAAGGCGCAGGTCTAACCGCCCGTAGACCACCGCCAGATGATACAGCAGCCAGCTGACCGCCTCCCAGTCAGCTTTATACGCTTCGTCTATCTCCAACGGGTAGCGCACCAGCTGCGGAATCAAGTTGGGACGACCCCCACAGCGCAGGATGAACTTATTGTCAGAACTTAATACGACCACTTTACGCCCGCCTTTGGCAGCGAAATGTGCGTATGTGTCAGCGATTTGCTTATCTGTATCCTTCTCGTTTATCGGGGCAGTCTCTACAACTTCGCATGTGCCTGACCGCAGAATCTTGTTCCATTCCGCCAATCCCAGTAAGCAGAGGCGGTCGTAGAGGCAGCTCTGGTTGGTAAATATGCGCTTGATTGCCACATTTGGAAACGCTTTGTTGAATGCCTCCAGGAACTCGTAGAGTATCTTGCCTTTCTCCTTATCCAGCTCCTCGCGCACGGCTTGCGCGAGCAGCATGTTCGGCTCGGGGCGACCGCGTTGGGCGGGCTTGAGGTACAGCGAGTAGAGGCGGTTGCGCAGCGCGTTGTTGTCGAACGCGAAGTAGTAGATGTCGCCCCCGCGCGCGGGGTTCGACGCGCGCGCCTGCTCCAGAAACCGCTCCAGCTCGCCCAGATTCTCAGGGGATACAATCCCCGCTACGCGGAACGCCTCGCACAGGCGGTTATGGTCGGGCACCTCCGCCATCATCTTTACCGCCGTGTCGTTAGGCAGAGCAGCCTGCACCTGCTCTTTAACCTGCTTGTATCGTGCGTGGTATGTCGTAGAGTTAATAATCCCCTCGATGTGCGCCGTCGCTTGGGCAAGGTCTACCGTGAACAGCGTCGCGTGCTGCAGCAGGGGCGCATCGACCTGCACGCGGTCGCCCAGCAGGTTTAGCAGCGCCATCATGTAGCGTTGCGGCACGAGAATCATCGCTTTAGCATCTCCACCAAATCGTGCAGTTTCTGCTGATGACGAGGAATGAGCGGGTGAGGCGCGTTCTCATATCGTCGATCGAAGAGGTGGTTGTAGTAAAGACGCTCCAGACGGATATCCGTACCCCATCCGATTGCCAATCCGAAGGCAGACATGCATTTCCTGCCTGCCGTAATGTCCAGCACCACACGGGAGCATGTGCGCTGGGCATCCTCCAACACCTGACTGAGGATATTGAAGAACTGTACAAGGTCGTCCTCGTCGATCGGGCGCGTTTCGATGACGGGGTTCGGGACGCCGAATTCGGGCAGGATAGCGCGCAGGTAGCGCGTGACCTCCTCGAGGCTGCGCTTCACCTGCGGCTGCTCCAGCGCCCCCAGCAGCTAGATGTGCGTGGGCACGACGCCCCGCTCGCACGCCTGCCACAGCGTGTTCACAACCGCCATCGGACTCCAACCGACGACGGTGACCCATGCGCGTTTCGTCTCGGTCTGCATACCACTACCCTGCCACAATCGCGCGGGTCAGTTCGGCAGCCTCCGCTTCGGCTTCCTCGGTCTCGCGGTAGAGTTGCTCCAGCGTGAGGCTCCGCGCCCGCGCCAGCCGATTGTCCCGCCGCATGAACTGGTTCATCGCGTAGCCCAGAAACTCCTCCTTGTCCAGTCCGAAGGGCATGTTCGGCTCGTACGGCTCGAACACCTCCTGCACCACGCCCAGCGCGTAGGGCAGCAGGTCGTTCATGCGCTCCTGAATCGCGTTCCAGACGGGGTCGCCATGCTCGGCAATCAGGCGCGAAAGCAGGTACACCCCAAAGGCGATGTGGCGCGACTCGTCCTGCATCATCTTGCCGATGCCCTGCACCAAGCCAGGCATCTTCTGCTGGCGTTTGTATGCCTGAAAGAAGCCGTAGTAGCCCGTCTCCGCCAGCACGCCCTCCACAATCATGTTGTAGGTCACGGACGCCTCCGCTTGGGCGATTGGCGACGGGTCATAGGTCAGGCGGTGCATCGCCTGCGGCAACGCCTCGTAGAAGATAGCGCGGTACGACGGCGAATGGTAGCGCGAGAGGTCTTCCCCGCGCACGCCCGCCACCTCCGTCAGGAAGCGGTTCATAAACTCCACATGCTTGGCTTCCTCGAACAGAAACGAGGTCAGGAACATCTCCTCTTCGAGGCGTCCCTCGCGGGCGATGACCTGAATCAGGGGCAGCAAATCCAGCGTCACGCTCTCCTCGCCTGCTTGGAACAGCGCGATGAGGCGCAGGGTGGCGTCTTTCTGCTCGTCGGTGAAGGTTTGCCAGTCGGCGCGGTCTTGCGTGAGGTCAATCGCGGCGGGGTCCCAGACGCCTAACTTTTTGGCTTTCTGGAACATCTTCAGCGCGGGGTGTTCGCGGTTGAGCCCCCGCGGGCTGGTCGTGAGGAACTCCGTATGCGTCATCATCGTTCGACCACCTCGTCAGTTAAAGCATACCCGTTGCGCTACCGTATCAGGTTCGGGTCGGTCGCGCGCTGTTCGCGGACGCGGGTCTTGGGCGTGGAGTGCGCCTTGAGTTCAGTCAGTAGCGCGTCGTAGGCGGCGCGGTCAACGGGGATCGAGACGGGCGCGCCGCGCTTGCTGGAGAGAATCAGCGCGTTGATGACCTCGATGGCGTCCAGCCCCTCTGCGCCTGGGACGATTAGCGGCTCGTCGTAGAGAATCGCGCGGGCGAAGTTCTGGATCAGCGCGGGTTGCCCTTGCAGCGCGCCGTCGGGCGTGGGTGGAATCGGCGGCTCGATGCGCTCGGCGGGAATGCCGTCCCACATCCCCTCTGCTTCGTAGGTGAACTGGCGGATGGAGTGCTTGAGCCGCCACACCTGCAACTCGCCGTCGTGCAGGCGCAGTTTGCCTGTGTCGCCGCAGATTTCGATCAGGTTCTCGCCCGGCTCCTCGTTGGTGGTCGCGTACAGGTAGCCGTGTGCGCTGTTGGGGTACTCCACCAGCGCGAACGCCTCGTCTTCGGTCTCGATCGCGTGCAGGGCGGCGCGGGTGTGCCCGAAGACTCTGCTGGGCAGCCCGCCCAGCCAAGTCCACAGGTCGATAAAGTGCGGCGCTTGGTTAATCAGCACGCCGCCGCCCTCGCCCGCCCAAGTCGCCCGCCAGCCGCCCGAATCGTAATACGCCTGCGTGCGATACCACGCGGTGATGAGCAGCGTGCGGCGCACCTCACCGATGACGCCCTGCTCGATCAGGCGGCGCGCTGCCTGCACTTCGGGGCGAAAACGGTGCTGGTAGCCAATTGCGAACTTCGCGCCTGCCCGCTGCGCGGCGGCAATCATCTGGTCGCCTTCCGAGACCGCCACGCACAGCGGCTTCTCCACCAGCACATGCAGCCCGTGTTCGAACGCGCTTATCGCCACAGGCGCGTGCCCATAGTGCGGCGTGGCAATCAGCACAGCGTCCAGCAGCCCACTGCGGAACATCGCCTCGTGGTCGGTAAAGTACGGCACGCCGAACTGCTCGCCCGCGGATTGGGCGCGGTCAGGGTGCGTGTCGCACACAGCAGTCAGGGTCGCTTCGGGCACAACCTCCGTCAGGAAGCGGCAGTGCCCCAGCCCCATGCCGCCGAGTCCAACCACGCCGAACCGAACCGTGTGCATAGCGCGAGGATTCGCGCCCAAGCGCGTAAATCCTGCAGGGAACACCGACGCCAAGCCCAAACGCGCCAATATTTAGCCACGCTATACATTTGGGGTATTCTTAAGCGCAGGTGAGACTGTGAGAGAAGCCATCAAGCTGCCGATTGCGCTGACCGAAGAGCTGCTCAACCATGCCGAGTTGGTCGCGGGGGTGTTCCTGCAGGCGATGTATACCTCCATCGGCGAGAAGTTGCTGGAGGAGCTGGCAGAGTCGGATTTGACCTACTCGCAGATGCAGGCGTTGCGCTACCTGAACACGCACAAGCGCGTCACGGTGGGCGACTTGGCGGAGGGGCTGAACATCTCGTACCCGTCGGCGACCAACATGGTGCATCGCTTGGAGAAGAAGTCGCTGATTCGGCGCGTGGCGAACCCGCGCGACAGGCGTCAGGTCGGGCTGGCGCTGACCGACGCGGGGCGCGAGATGATTCAGCGGCTGGATCAGGAGCGTCGCCAGCGGTTCGCCAGCGTGCTGGCGCAGATGGAGCCGTCCGAGCGGGGCGCGTTTATTCAGGGCTTGAGCGCGTTCATTCGCGCGGGCGTCGAAGCGGGCATCCTCAAGCCGATGGAGGTGTGCCTGCAGTGCGGCGCAAGCGCCGACCCTAACTGCCCGCTGGTGGAGATGCACGCGGTGGAGGAGTGTCGCTAACCACCCCCATTCGCACGGGAGAACTCCGTATGTCAAGCGGCTGGCTCCAACGATGGCGCGACGCATACTACACAGAAAACCCCATCGTCTGGCTGCTGGCGAAGACCGAGAGCGAACTATGCCTGCGCCAAATCAGCGCGCCCGAAACCGCCGAAACAGGCAGCGCGCCCAGCCGACTCCAACTCCTGAAGTCTGACCCTGTTTACTCGACACGCTATTTCCTCTGGGCGGACGAGAAAGAGTTTGAGCGCACGCTGCTTGCGCCGTGGCATCTTCCCTCGAATCGTTGGATGCCCGTGTCCGACCAAATCTACCTTGCATTTGCCTCGTTGGTTACGATGACCGCGCTTGTGATTCATTACGCGCTGGCGAAGTCGCCCGTGTGGGTGGGCGCGATCGGGGTGGGGGCTGTTGTGCTGGCGTTTTTCTTGCCAATGGCGCGCCCGATGCTCGCGCTCCATAGCCTCGCGCAAACCCTCACAGCAGACACACCCCTACATATCGGCGTTTCCCGGCTCACGCCTGCGCATCTGGTGTACGGCGCGCTGGTGTACGGGGTGGGTCGCATCGCGCGTGCGTCGGCGGTCTACGGTATCCTGCCTGCGCTTCTCGTGGCGACGATCGCGCAGGGTACGGTCTTTCGGGGGCTCCCAACGGCGATTCTCCTTTGGGGCTACAGTGTGTGCGTCGGCGCGCTGTGGATTCTCTGCACGCTGGCGACTGTGTATGGGCAGGCGACTCGCCTGTACGGCGCGTCACGCGACTGGGTGCGCTGGCAGAACATCCTTGCGCTGGCGGCAGGGCTGCTAAGTGCGAGCCTGCTGGCGGTGAGCGTGCCCGCGCCTCTGCCCGCGCCTGCGCTGACGGCGTGGGTGCATACGACGCTCTGGTGGTGGAGCTTTCTGCCGCCGCTGGGGATTGTATCGGGGCTGGCGGTGGGCATCCATCCGCTCTGGACGCTCTCGCACATCGTAGGGACGCTGCTCTACATTGGGCTGGGCGCGACTGCTTGCACGCGCCTGCTGCGCGGGGTGTGGCGTAGCCAAGAGCAGCCGCTAAACGCGGAGACGGAAGGATGGGAGTAGCCGACGCGCGGGCGGTGTTTCGGCTGGAGTTTCGGCGGTATCTGCGCTGGCGACCGCTGCGCCGATGGCTGTTCGGCTGGGCACTGCTCGGAGTGCTGTCGGCTGTGGGCATATGGACGCTTGCCGTGCAGGGCGACGCGCTGCGGTCGCTGGGCGCGTGGGGGCGCATGCTGCTCGGTGTGCTGTATGTGTTGCCGACTTGGGTGGGGTTCAGCAGCACGATTCTGCTCACCCAGCGCATCGCTTGGGACGCGACACGGCGGGGCGTGTTGCACGATTTGTACCTGACCACGCTGTCGCCGTTCGCGATTGCGCTGGGCAAAGTCGCCGCGTGCTGGGCGTTGACGGGGATTCTGATGGCGGCAGCCGCGCCTGCGAGTGCGCTCGCTGCGCTGCTGATGGGCGTTCCGCTGGGTAGGTGGCTAAGCGCGCTGCTGATGGGCTGGGGCATGCATTTTTGGGTCTGCGCGGCGGTCTATCGCTTCCAGTGGCGCACCATGCCGCCGTTGGAGTCGGTGCGCCTGTATCCGCTGCGGTTGAATGGCGCGAGCGCCGTCGTGGTGAGCTTGGGGCTTGTGGCGTTCAGCCTGTATCTGCAGGTGTTCGCGGTCAACCCAATACCCGCGACGCTGCCGATAGTTCACCTGTTGCCGTGGAACGCGATGTTGCACGCCGACGGTTTCTACCCGACGCCCGTCGGTCCAGTTGCTGTGTGGGCGTTTCTGTCGCTCTTTTCGCTGCTGGGCGGGCTGGTGTTTATTGTGGCAGGGGCGCAGTGGCTGGGTGGGTGGTCGTTGTGGGGCTATTGGTTTCAACGCACAGTCGGCGGCGCGCTGCTCATCGCGACAGCAGCGCTCAGCTTCGCAACGATTGCGCCCCAGAGTGTGTTCGACTCGCGCAGCGGAGAGCGGCTCTTTTTCTGGGGGCTGTTCGTGTGCCTGCTCATCGGCGTCCTATTGACCCGCTATGTGCTGGGCTACTATGGCATTCCGCGCGGGCAAGACGCCTCTGCGCCGACGGGCGGGATGGTTCGCGAGTGGGTGCTGTTCGGGACGCTGGCGATTCTGACGGCGTGGGTCATTCAAGCGAGTTCGGGTGTCGCGCTCATCGGAGCGCGGCTAACGGCGCTTGGCGTCTACTTGGGCGGATGGCTGTATCTGGTGCAGCAGATCTCGGCGGGGCGTGCAACGACGCGCCTTGAGACACAGCACAGCGCAGGCAGCGCTTCAACACGGCAGCGCGTAGTCGCAGAAGTCGGACACTTGCGGGACAACCTTGGTTGCCTCACGCTTTCCGTGTGGCCAGCGATAATGATTTTCTCCGAACCGTTGCTCCGAAGCCTCTTTTATTACCCCCTACTCATCACGCCGCTTGGCGGGTTTCTATCGCTTGACTTTCCCGTTTGGGCGTACTGGGTGTATGGGCTATATACTGCTTTGTTTAGCGTTGCGCTGGTCGCCCGTCGGAAGCAAGCGCCAACGCAGGCGGCGGGGTAGACTATGGATATGCAGCTAAGCCAACGAGCGCAAGACCTTCTGGCGGGCGCGGCGGGGCGCATCGAGAAGCATCGCAAGGCGGATGCGACCATCCGCCTGCTCGACTCGCGCGGCAGACCTGTGCGCAACCGAGTTGTGCGGGTGGAGTTCGTGCGGCACGCCTTCCTGTTTGGCGCGAACATCTTCCCGCTGTTCGATTTCGAGGGCGCGCAGCACGAGACCTACGGGCGACGGTTCCGCGACGCGCTGAACTACGCGACGCTGGGCTTCTACTGGGGCGCGTATGAGCCAGAGCAAGGGCGCACCACAGGGCGCGAGCGGCAGATACGCATCGCCCAGTGGTGCCGACAATACGGAATCGCGACCAAAGGGCACCCGCTGGTGTGGCACGAGGTCTACCCCCGCTGGGCGCCGAACGACCCCGACGCCGTGAAACCTCTGCTGAAGGCGCGCGTGCAAAGCATCATCCGCGAGTTTCAGGGGCTGATTGACCGCTGGGATGTCATTAACGAGGCGACCGTCTCGCAAAACTTCGACAATGGCGTCGGCAAGTGGGTCGCCCGCGACGGGGCAGCCGCCGTCGTGCTGGAGACCCTGCAGTGGGCAAAAGAGGCGAATCCGAAGGCGTTCCTGCTGTATAACGACTACAACCTCAGCCCCGCGTTCGAGCAGCTGGTGGAGACGCTGGTCAAGCGCGACGCGCCGCTGGACGCTGTCGGCATCCAGTCGCACATGCATCGCGGCGAGTGGACGCTGGAGCGCGCGTGGGAAGTGTGCGAGACCTACGCGCGGTTCGGCAAACCGCTACACTTCACCGAAATCACCGTGCTGTCGGGGCAACACGGCTGGGAGTTGCCGCGCCCGTGGGCGTCCACGCCCGACGGCGAGCAGCGCCAAGCCGACTATGTGGAGCGGTTCTACACGCTGCTGTTCTCGCACCCTGCGGTGGAGGCAATTACTTGGTGGGATTTGTGCGACCGTTTCGCGTGGCAGGGCGCGCCTGCGGGTTGGCTGCGCGAGGATCTTAGCCCCAAGCCCGCCTACGAGCGCGTCCGACGCCTGATTCGCGAGCAGTGGTGGACGCCGACCCAGACGCTGACCACCAACGCGCGGGGCACGGCGCGCCTGCGCGGGTACTTGGGAACCTACCGCCTCACCGTCGGCGCGACGACGCAGGCGTTCGAACTCACGCGCGGCAGAAACGAGTGGGTCGTGCGGGTGTGAGCCTCGTCATCTGGTCTCGTGAGCGCTGCGGGTTTGACGATGGACAACCGTTCGCTGGGGCATGTGCCGACCCCGCCTGAGATTGTGCAGGCGATGGTCGCGCTAACAGCCCCGTTGCCTGCGTCGCGCTGTCGGGTGCTGGAGCCTGCCTGCGGCGACGCGCCGTTCCTGCACGCCTTCCGCGCAGCATACGGCGCAGGGCACGCGCTGGTCGGCGTGGAGCTGCGCCCGCCTGCAACTTGCCCGCCCGACGCCCGCATCCACGCAGCGGACTTCCTGCTGTGGCGCACCGACGAACGCTTCGAGGTGGTGCTGGGCAACCCGCCCTACGGCATCGTCGGCGACGCCGCGCACTACCCCATTCACGCCCTACGCGAGCGCAAGGCGGACTACAAGCGCGCCTGCCACACTTGGCGCGGGAAGTATAACCTGTACGGCGCGTTTCTGGAGCGCGCTGTGCGCCTGCTTGCGCCATCGGGCAGGCTGGTGTTCATCACGCCCGCCACTTGGCTGGTGCTGGACGACTTTCGCCTGCTGCGCGGGTTTCTGGCGGCGTGCGGGCGGCTGGAGGTGTTTGCCGTCGGGCGCGTGTTCCCCAGAGTGAATGTGTCGGCGGTCATCCTGCGCTTCACAGCAGGCGCGCAGGGGCTGGCGCTGTACGACTGGCGAGGCTGTGTCGGCGCGCCGCGCCTGTGCCGTGACCAGCCGCGCTACGACGGCGACCTCATCCGATTCGAGACCGCCGAGACGCAGGCGTGGGAGCGGTCGGGCGCGCCGCTGGGCGAGGCGTTCCACATCCGATTCGCCGCGCGCAGCACCGAGTTTCGCGCCAGCGGGCTGACGCGCCCCGCGCCCGATGCAGGCGATGTGCCTGTCCTGACGGGGCGCAACCTCGCCGCGGGCGCCATCGACTACGCCGCCTGCTACTCGGGGCTGTGGATGCGCCGCGAGGATGCGCCGACCCTGCGCGCCTTCTACGCCGAGCCGCACCTGGTGGTCGGGCACACCAAAGGCGCACGCCTCGTATGCGCGGTGGACTGGCAATGCTACCCGTGGCGCGAGGAGTACCACCTGCTGCCGAAGGCGGGCTGCCCAGTGGACTGGGCGCGGCTGGAAGCGTACCTGAACAGTGAGGCGGTGCAGCGACACTTGCAGGCGATGTACCGCGACCTGACCCCCCACTTGACGCGCACGATGCTGGCGCGTGTGCCCCTCCCGCGCGGGTAGGCGCGCTACGCGCAGGCGAACGCGAGCCTGCGCACGGCGTCCAGCACCTCGTCCACCTGAATCGCCGCCATGCACGACCGCCCCATCTCGCAGGCGTTCGACTTGTCGATGATGATGTGTTTCTCGCCGATGGGACCGTAGCGTCGCGCGGAGGTCGCGCCGTACAGCCCGACGACAGGCGTCCCGACGGCGGCAGCCAGATGCGCGGGCCCCGTGTCGCCGCTAATGAGCGCGTCCAGCCCGCTGATGGCGACAATCAGCTCGTCCAGCGTGAGTTTGCCTGTGAGGGTGAGCGGCTCGGTGCGCATCGCGCTCAGGATGGCTTCGGCGAGCGGCATATCGCCCGCGCCGCCCAGCAGCAGCACGCGCGCGCCGTCGTGTTGCAGCGCGTCGGCGACCTGCGCATACCGTTCGGGCAGCCACTGCCGATGGGGCGCGCTCGCGCCGGGGTTGACGCCCACCAACGGTCGCTCACCGCGCCAGCCCGCCTGCGCCAACTTCTGCGGCAGGCTCTGGTACGCCTTCGGATCAGGGAACAGCTCCAGCCGCCAGTCGCTTGTGTCGCAGCCCAGCAGCTCGACCACCTTGCGGAAGTGGTCGTTCATATCGTGCGCGTTGGGGTCCCACTCGATGCTGGCGGTCAGCAGCCTGCCAAACAGCCGCTTGCGCACGCCGTAGCGCTGTGGGATACGCGCCAGAAAGGTGTGCAGAGTCTTTTCGTCGCTGCGGTCTAAAATCACGGCGCGGTCGAACCTGCCGCGATAGAGGTTCCAGATACTGCGCAGCTTGCCCCGTAGCCCGCGCGGGCGGATGCGCACCCACACCTCGTCCACATAGGGGCAATAGCGCAAAAGGGAATGCCCGCGCTCGCCCGCCTCGATGGTGAGATGCGCTTCAGGGAAGCGACGGCGCAACGCGCGCAGCGCGGGTATTGTGTACACGATGTCGCCGATCCCTGTGCGTGCAAACACGAAAATCCGTTCGCGTGTCCCTCTCACGATTGCCCTCGTGCATCAGTAGTGTACCTAATACCGATGCACGAGGGTGTGCCGCGATTATCGCAACGGTATCCCCGCAACGGTGCCGCCGTTCGTCTCGGCGCGGAACGAAGTGAGCAGGCAATAGCTGTTCTGCTGCGTGCCTGTGATGAGCAGGTTCGGGTGGTAGCGCGAGCCGACATGCAGCGTACTCTCGCCGTACTCCAGCCGATTGAGCGGGTTCTCCAGCGTTACGATGCGCAGCAGCGCCTGCGGGCTGCTCTCCTCACGCGCGAGTTGCCCCAGCACATACACATAGCCGACGGCGCGTCCCGCACGGCGCACAATTGCAATCGACGCGCTGCTTAGTTGCTGCTCGCCGAAGACCAACTGCGGATAGAGCGGCATGTTGAACCCGAAGCGCGTGTGGAACACGAACAGCCGTCCCTGCTTGTCCACGACTGCGCCCACCTCGCTTTGTGCGGACGCCACGACGGGCGACACGAGGTCTTCCGTGAACGCGCGTCGCCACTGCACGCTCATCTGGCTCGGATGCAGCGCGTACAACTCGCGTGTGCCCGCACGCACGAGCAGCCCGCGCCCCATCAGCGTCGCCGCGAGGCTGTGAATCGGCTGCATCGAAACGCGCCGCGCCGTGCGCAACGCGCCCGTGAACGCATCGAACTGCACCACCCAGCCTTGATTGGTGCCGATGTAGAAGACGCGCCCAATCTGCACTAAGTCGGTGGAAAACGCGCCATAGCTCGCGGGCATCGGCGCGCTCTGCCCCACGCGCACGCCGTCAGGGCTAATCGCGTGCAGCCGTCGGTCACTGCCCGCCACATACAAACGCCCGTTCGCCGCCAGCGGCGTCAAATCCAGACGCGGTAGCACCCCAGCAGGGAACGCGACTACCGTATACGGGTCGCTGCTCGTGCTGTTGGCAACCACTCGCGGCAAGTCAATCCGTATCAGCTGATTGCCCAGCCCCGTGAACCAGCCGTCGCCCAGCACAACGCTGAAGCCTGTGGGACGGAAGTTACGCAGCGTGCGCCCATACGCGATTTGCTCGTTGCCCAAGTCGCTGCCTTGAGTCGCCTCTACTGCATCGCGTGTGCGAAAAATTATCGTGTTGCCTAATGCGTCTGTACCCATCCAGAGCAACCGTCCCTGATAGAGCGTCGCGGGCGTGAAGTTGGTATGCGAGCCGTAGCTCCACGCGCGGGTGGGCACGCTTGCGCTGCGCACAACGCCCGCGATAAATTCACCCAGCACCTGCGCTTGCGACGCGCCATTGGGCGTCGCCAGCAGTTGCGACGACGCGCCGTCGGTCGGAATGGAGCTGCTTGGGGGGCGCATACGCACCAAGTAGAGCATATCCCCGCCTGGGGGCAACGGGCTGCCCGCGCCGTTGACCGAGGGGCTGCCCGAGACCTGCCCATCGCCTGCACGGTTCTCGAACAGGTCAATCGTCCAATTCTGCTGTCCTTCCACTTCGTAGCGCGCCAGCCCGAAGATGAGGTTGTCCCACCCGTTGCCGTCGTTGACCACACGCACGCGGAAGACGGCGTCTGCGCCCTGCGGTACGGAGAGCGCGGTCTCCGACTCCAGTCGCCATTCCCAGCGGACGACCTGCCCCACTTGCACCTGCGCGGCGTCCGACTGCGCCACGAGGTTGCTATTGGCGGTTGCTGACGCGCGCAGTTGGAAGGTCGTGCCTGCCCACAGCATGCCGTTCGGCGTGCGCGGCGCACCACTGGAGATATCAGCGTGTGCGCTGCCCACAATCGCTACGGCTCCCCACAAAACGCCCCACAATCGTCCCATCGGTCGCATCCTCCCGATGGGAACAATTCCACCTCGCGCGTCGCCAAAGGCAGGTAAGGTTCGCAGAAAGAGGCACGGGGGCGTCGATAGGCGGCGCGAACCAGTCTCGTAGTGCCTGCCGAAACTGCCTGCGCGATACACGCTTCGCCCCGCAGCACGACGCCCCCGAAGGCATGTTGCACTCTAATTCGGCGTGTAGCAACTTTCGTGCCAAACGCGATTCGGCGATTAATCCCCCAAATCAGGACTAAAGTCCCATCCGAACCTGCCTGAAGTAGGGTATACTGGGAGCGAGTGAGTTTCCAGATGAGAACTGAGGCGCGGAAGCAGTCTCCATTGCTCCTCTTTTCTCCAACGAGACTCCTCAAGGAGGTTTTCTATGTTTTTACGCGAATGGAGTACGCGTTTGCGAGGTCTTGTAGTCTCAGGCTTGCTCGTGCTGGCATCGTTGGTGATAGCGCAGCCTGAGTTGCCCACCCCAGCGCCGCCGCCGACCGCGCCGTCGTTGGATCGCCCCGTGTTTGACCCGCCTGCGCCCCGCGCGCCTGCGGACGCCCCGCCCGTTATTGGACCCGACGGCAAGCGCATCGCGCCCACCTACGAAGAGAGCCGCGCCCGCACGCGCCCCGACACGCCCGACAGCACCGCCCCCGCCGAGGGCTTCACGCACGGCGGCGACGGCGAAACCGTCGGCAGAATCGGCGACCCGCTGGCGATGCCCTTCGGCAGCAAGGGCGAGCGCGTCGCGATTGCGTTCCGCAACGGCGACTTCGTACCCCCCGCAGGCGAGAAGATTCAGCCCGCGCTGCGCTTGCTGGCGCAACAACGCGCGCAATCCTTCAACCCTGCTTCTGGCACGACGCGCCCCAGCGTGTACGCGATGATTCTGTTCAACGAGCGTCTGACCCCAGGCATGCGCGAGCAGATGGAAGCGGCAGGCATCCAGTTCTACAGCTTCTACCCCTACGCCGCCTACCAAGCGAGCATTCCCGTCGATGTGCTGGCGCGTCTGGAAGCGACCGACGCCGTGCGCTGGGTCGGCATGCCTGAACCTATCCAGAAGTTAGACCCTGAACTCATCCCCCTGATGCAGAAGGGCGGGCGCGAGCGCGTGCCGCTCTACATCAACCTGTTCGGTCCCGACACGGACGGCAGCATCGCCGCGACCCTGCGCGCGGCGGGCATCTCAGTCTACAAATACTACCCCGACCTGCACTTCTACTACGCGGAAGGCGATGCGCAAGCGATTTGGAACGCGCTCGCGATGGACAGCGTGCTGTTCATCGAGCCTGTGCCGCTCTCAACACCCGCCGATACCGAGGCTCAGCCGTCTGTGAACGCGGATCGCCTCTGGGGTACGGAGTTCGACGGTCGCCCGCGCGACGGACGCCAAATCAAAATCGGCGTGATGGATAGCGGGATGAACACCGCGCATCAGGACTTCGCCAACCTTTCTGGCGGCATGTTCGGCTACAACCGCACAACCGAGCAGAACTGGTGGAATGACCTGAACGGGCACGGCACGCATGTGTCGGGCACGCTGTTTGGGCAGGGCAACGCCCAGTTCCGCTATCGGGGCTTCGCATCGGGATTCCGAGAGTCGCCACTCGAGCCCTATGACTTGCTGCATAGCAAGGTCTTCCGCGCGAATAACTTCTCCGAGGGCAACTCCGTCGGCGAGGGGTTGGAAGATATGCGCGGACGGGGCAACGCGAACATCAAACGCCACTTGTTCAACTACAGCGGCGGATTTGCAGGGACGAACTTGCCCGGTACGGATGCCCAGTCGCGCACCGTGGACTTAGCCTTCGGCGAAGATATTCTGCCCGTGATCGCCGCGGGGAATGAGGGACCCAACGCAGGTACCGTGCGTGCGCCGGGCGTCGCCAAAGGCGCGCTTACTGTGGGCAACATCTGGGACGACGGCGGGACGACCGTCGACACGATGGTGTCCACTTCATCGCGCGGACCCACAGGCGACAACCGCTTCAAGCCCGATGTGGTCGCGCCCGGATGCTGGATTGACTCAACCAGCAACACGGACAATTCGGGCTACCTCTTCGGCTGGAGTGGCACCTCGATGGCGGCGCCTCATGTGGCAGGCTTGGCGGCGACGCTTAAGCTGCGCTACAACTGGCCCGCGTGGGCAATCCGCGCGATTATTATGGGCACTGCCATCGATCTCGGACATGGACGCAACAACCAAGGCTTGGGCAAAGTGGACGCGCTGCTGTCACATTCTGCGTGGAACGGCGGCTGGGAAACTTGGTTCTGGCAGAACGGCGGCACGGGCGACCTGCGCTACATCGATGTGAATGTGCCTGCAGGCTGCACGAAACTGCGCGTGGTGCTGGTCTACCCTGACCCGCCTGCCGCTTCGGGCGCGAGCGTCGCGCTGGTGAACGACCTCGACCTTTATGTGCAGACAGGCACGCTCACGACTGACCGCTCGGGCAACTGGAGTTCACTTTCCAGCCGCAACAATGTGGAAGTCGTTGAGGTGACCAACCCGCCTGCGGGAACCTACCGCGTCAAGGTCTATACCTACGCTCAGAACTGGGGCAGCTCGCAAGCGTGGGCGTTCAACCTCCACTATACCTTCGGCAGCCAGACGCCCAACATCAACCTGAGCGTGAGTGCGCCTGTGGCTGTGAAGCCCAGCACGAACTTCACCGTGACGGGTATTGCGACGGCAGGCTCGTATGTCGCTTCGGGCGTCTTCGCGGAGCTGACCGTGCCGACGGGCGGATTGACCTGCAACGGGTTGACCTTCTATCGGCGCGCCCCCAGCGGCAGCGACGAGAGCGTCTACTTCAGCAGTGTATTCGGCAAGAACATGGGCAACATCGGGCACACACTGAGCCGAAAGTTCGACTGGAGCATGACCAGCGGCGCAACGGAAGGCGTGCGCACGGTGCGGATGTCCGTCGTCTCCCGCAACGGCAACGACGCCACCCTCGATCGGGATGTGATTGTGGACGGCACGCCGCCTACCAACTGGGGCGGCTTCAGCCCTGCAAGCTGGGTCAACACCCAGACGCCTACCTGCTCGATTCAGGTGCAGGATGTGCTGGCGGGCTTGAACACAGGCGCACTCTACTACTGGTACTACACACCAGGCACAGGGGTTCAGGGTCCGTTCCCAGCGACCACATCCGCCGCCAACGGCACAACCGCGCTGGCGACCCTCAACGCGCCGAATGTGCCGTTCAACCGAGACAGCTCTGGAGCGGAAGCGCAGGTCTACTTCCGCGCCTATGACCGCGCGGGCAACTACAGCGACAGCGGGTGGCAGCAGGTGCGCATCGATACAGTCGCCCCCGGCGAGTGGCGCAACTTCACGCCCAGCGGCGTCGTGTTCGGCACGCGCATCACCTGCACAGTGCAGATGCGGGATGTCGCTTCAGGACTCAATACGGGACTCGGCTACTACCGCTACTCGACGGACGGCGGCGCGACTTGGTCTGCGTGGCTGCCCGCCTCCACCACTGGGAGCAACGGCACGACCGCGTTCCAGACCATTACGGCGACGGATGTGCCCTTCCCGAACGCCAGCGCGACCCAGAACCAAGTTCAGTTCGCCATACGCGATATGGCGGGCAACTGGGGGTATAGCGCACCGTACACCGTCAACACGACCAACCAGTTCACCCTGACCGACGGCGGGGCAACCTACACCGTGCGCAACGCCTTCGGGAGCGCGTTCCGACTGGCGAACAACGCGGGCTCCACCGACTTCAACGCTGGGGCAGGCGACCGCATGTTCCAGCAGTGGTGGTGGTACCGCACGCAAGGCTCCAACCGCGAATACGCGCTCTCGAACCTCGTGGCGCATACCCCAATCGGAGCGAACCGCATGGTGCTGGTCTACGAGGAACCTATTGACACGAACCCTGCCCAGACCTACCGCTTCCAAATTGAGTACCGCTTGGAGAGCGTGGGCGGAGGCGCGGCACGCATGGTCATCCAATACTCCGCAAGGAACCAGACCAGCAGCAACCAGACGCTGCACCTGTACCACTACGCCGACTTCGATGGGGGAACCGACTCCGTCCAAGTCATCAGTGCGGGTCGCATCCGCCAGATGTTTGGCGTGGGCGGCTGCGCGGAGCTGAACGCCGCGCCAGTCGCGAGCCGCTGGGAAGTGGGCGCGTTCCCCACCCTGCGCGACAAGCTCACCAACACCGCTGCAGACAACCTCTCCAACGCGACGGCGGCGTCGGGGGATGTCTCTGCGGCGTTCCAGTGGACGCGCACGCTGACCGCAGGCGGCGTGTTCAGCGGCACAGTAGTGCAGTCGCTGAACACCTCGCGCTTGACAGGCGACGCCAACGGCGACTGCGTGGTCGATGACGCCGACCTGCTGGAGGTGCTGTTCAACTTCGGCGCAACAGGCAGCACCACCGCCGATGTGAACTGCGACGGCGTCGTGGACGATGCGGATCTGCTCATCGTGCTGTTCAACTTCGGCAGTAGCTGCTAACCACTCCACAAGGGTCTCTCCCAGTCTGGGGGAGACCCCTCAACCTCCATACCGCTGTTGGAACCGCTGGTGCGCTTCGGCGATTATCTCGCGGGCGCGCGCCGAGCCGTGCCAGCCCAACATCGCCGTCGGCTTGCCCTCCAACTCCTTGTAGACCTCGAAAAAGTGCTGCACCTCGCGCGTGGTGTGCTTGCGCAGGTCGGTGATTTCGTTCACCTCTTCGAAGCGCGGGTCATGGTAGGGCACGGCGATGATTTTCTCGTCCTGCCCCTTGTCGTCCTGCATCACCAGCACGCCGAGCGGCTGCGCCATAATCACGCACCCTGTGAAGGTCGGGTCGGTGATAATCACCAGCGCGTCCAGCGCGTCGCCGTCCTCCGAAAGCGTCTGCGGGATGAACCCGTAGTCGCCCGGATAATGCACGGGCGAATACAGCACCCGATCAAGCCGAAACACGCCATGCTGCGGGTCGTACTCGATTTTGTTGCGCGTGCCTTTGGGGATTTCGATGACCACAGGCACCACATACGGCGCGTCGTCGCCCAACGGCAGATGGTAAAGGTTGCTCATAGTCTTCCCGTAAGTTTGCGCACCAGCAACACGATTCCGCCCAACATCAGCACGCCCATGAGGCACGCCACCCCCAGCGCAATCCCGATTAGGCGTACAGGAAACTGCCCCGAAGTGCGGTCTTTCGGCTCGAAACTATCCAGAATCTGGTTCACCAACGGCTCATTTTCTGTGAACTCGTCCTCATCAGCGGAGATGACCACCGCGTAGAGGTTGCCGTCGGCGATAATCAGGCGAGCGCGCGCCCGAAAGACCCAATCGTCGGGTGCGGGCGCACGGAAGTCCAAAGTAGCGACTTGCATACCGCGCACTTCGTGAACACGACGCGCCAACTCGACCACCTTCGAGGCATCTATCCCTAACTCCTCCGCCACTCCCGCACGGAACTCCGATGAGTATCCATTCGCTGCATCGCGATAAGTGCTTTCAGAGGCGAAGGTCATTGGAAGGGGCGTTGAAGTGACGGCGAGATAGAAGCTACTGTCTTCGGGCGTCTCGAAGCCGACGGCGACTTCGGGGTCGCTGGTGTCGGGCTTCCACGAGGCGGGCGCGCTGATGGCGAAGCCGAGCGTGGGATGCGTGAAGGTGCGCATCTCTTGGCTGGTCGCCGCTGCCAGCAGAAGCAGCGACATTCCCACGCTCAACGCGATGCCTCGCATATCGGCGCGTCTCCTTACGATTAATCCTGTCGCTTGAGTTGGTAATACAACCGCGCGGGCATGCCGTGCGCTTTGACCGCGCCGCTCATCTCGGACTGGTCGAACGACTTGTCGTCGAACGAGGCGGTCACCGCGTCGTAGAGCGCCCAGCGGCTCTCGCGCCCTATCACCATCGCGCTGCCCTTATACAGGCGCAGCCACACCTTGCCCGACACGCGCTCCTGCACCTTGTTGATGAACGCCTCCAGCGACTCTTTGAACGGGTCGAGCCACAGCCCTGCGTAGGCGAGTTCCGCCCACGCGCGGTCTGCCTGCGCCTTGAAGCGTAGCTCGTCGCGGGCGCACACCAACGCCTCCAGCGCGCGGTGCGCCGTAATCAGCGTCACGGCGGCGGGGCACTCGTAGTTCTCGCGCACCTTCAGCCCCAGCATGCGGTCTTCCATCATGTCGATGCGCCCGACGCCATGCTCGCCCGCCAGCTCGTTCAGGTACTGAATCAGCGCGAGCGGTTCCATCGGTTGCCCATCGACGGCGACGGGCGCGCCGTACTCGAAGGCGATTTCGATGACCTGCGGCGCGTGGTGCGCCTCTTGCGGGCTGCGCGTCCACTGGAAAATCTCCTCTGGGGGCGCGTAGCTGGGGTCTTCGAGCCGTCCGCCCTCGACGGAGCGTCCCCACAGGTTCTCGTCGATGCTCCAGATTTTCTCGCTGCTTTGGTGGATGGGCACGCCACGCGCGCGGGCATATTCAATCTCTTCGGAGCGGGTCATGTTGCGCTCGCGCATCGGGGCGATGATGGGCACAGCGGGCATGAGCGTGCGCAGCATAAACTCGATGCGGAACTGGTCGTTGCCCTTGCCTGTGCAGCCGTGCGCAAAGGCGTCCACACGGGGCAGCGTCTGCGCGATTTCGGCGGCTTTCTGGGCAATCAGCGGGCGGGCAATCGCCGTGCTGAGCGGGTAGCCCTGATAGTCGGCGTTCGCCTTGACCGCAGGCACGCAGTAGTCCGACGCGAACTCGGCGCGGGCGTCCACCGTGTAGTGTTCCGTGCCCAGAATCTTGGCGCGTTCGGCGGCGTCAGCGATGTCCTCGCGCGGTTGCCCCACATCGACCGTGACCGTCACGACATGCTCGAAGCCGTACTCTTCCCTTAGCAGCGGGATGCACACGGTGGTGTCCAGCCCGCCTGAATAGACCAGCACAACGGTTCTGCTCATCGGTAGGGAGAGTATACCTCACGCGGGCGGTCGCAGCACGCCCATCACGGCGTTTGCCGCGCGTTCGCCCGATTCGAGCGCGCCCTCCATGTAGCCCACGAACAGGCTCAGGTAGTCGCCCGCGAAGTGGAGCCGTCCTTCGGGCTGGCGCAGCAGGGGCAACGCTTGGGTGAGGTAGCCCAGCGCGTGGTGGATGTAGGCGTGCTGCGCGAACGGGTCGGACTGCCAGTCGTAGCTGCGGGCGGTAATGACCTCTGCACGGCAGGCAGGGTACATCACCTCCAGCGCACGGAGGCACTCGTCGATGCGCGCCTGTTCCGAGAGCGACGCCCAGCGGCGCGCCGCATCGCCCCCTGTCCAGAACGATAGCACGCCCGCCTCACCCGCCTGTAGGTCGGTCTCCTCCCAGATTGCGCTGATGTCGGCGCGGTCAGGGTAGGCGCGCGGGAACGGCTCCTCACGCCAGAAGCGACGGCGGAACTGAATCAGCGTGCGGATGACCGCGCCCTTGCCCGCGCGTTGGAGCGCCTCCACACGCTGGGGCGACAGCGCAGGGCGCCACTCCAACTGCGTCAGCACGGGGAACGGCAGCGCGACTATCGCGTAGGACGCCTGCACCGTCAGCGGCTTGCCTGCCTGCCGCGCATAAGCGCGCACGCCGTCGGGCGTCTGCTCGACGGCGTCCACAGGCGCGCTCAGGCGCAGGTCGCCCCCAAGCGCACAGAAGGCGTCCGCCAGCGCGCGCGGCAGGCTGTCCGTGCCGTTCACGAAGCGGTACACGCCCGCATACACGCCCTTGCCGTAGAACGCCTCCTGCGCCGCGATGCTGTAGACCGACAGGGTCTCAGGCTCGGTTGCCTCCATGTTCTGGGTGTAGCGTCGGAACAGCGGCTCGCCCAATGCCCACACGCCCAGCCGCTCGGCGAACGCCCGCATCGATACGCAGTCCAGCATCCGCAACGATTCGGGCACATGCCACGGCGCATGGCGGTCGGGCACTTGCGCCGCCAGCGCGTAGACCTCGTTCCAGAACTGGCGCCAGGCGCGTTGCGCGCGGCGTCCCAACGGCGGCGACGGCGACACGCCCCAAAAGTCAGGGCGCGTACTCAAGGTCAGGTTGAAACGCTCGGCTAAACGAATCACGCGATGATGATTGGAGTCGATGAACTCGGGACCGAGTTCGGCATGCTGTAGGTGCGCCAGCGTGCGCAAGGTCAGCACTCGCCCCCCGACGCGCTCGCGCGCCTCCAGCACACCCACGGAGAAGTTCGATTGGCGCAGCAGATACGCCGCATACAAACCCGCCAGCCCAGCCCCAAGCACGACACAGTCGTATCGCTGGTTTTGGCTATCGCTCATAATCTCACCCGATTGGTGGTGTGCAAAAGTATACCCGACTGGGTGCGCTTATTCAAGGGTAGATTCCCACCCAAAGCGGCAGGAATCCCACCTTCAACAGCATACTTTATCATAGGAGGACGACGATGTGCCCCCCCAACTCCCGTCTGGGTGGTGGGCCGACCGCCGCCCGCCTGCGGGGGGGGGGGGGGGAGACACTATGACGCGCCACCCTTTCCACGACCTGCTGCGCGACCTGCCCCCAGAACTGCAACGCGCCGTTCACCACTGCGTCGCCCAGTGCCGACCCCACATCGCCCCGCGCCCCTACACCAGCGACTGGCACGAGGAACTCTACCACGAGGCTGCCTACGCCGCCTGCCGCGCCGAGGCGACTTACGACCCCGACCGCGGCGGCTCGCTCTATCAGTGGGGTGTGCGCGTGATTGGGCAGCACCTGAAACGCTTCTGCGACCGCGTTTGGGCGTCTGCCAAGCGCGAGTGCGACCCGCCCCGCGACGAGGAGACAGGCGAAGCGGTAGAATACGAAGACCCAGCCGCGCAGGAGCCGTTCGCAGCGTGCCTACTCGCCTGCGCCCTGCTGGAGGTGCTGCAGACGCTATGCGAGGAAGACAGGCAAGTTGCTGAATGGTACCTGTTCGAAGAGCTCACCGAGCGGGAGATTGCGCAGCGGTTGGGCGTCTCGCAGCGGGCGGTACACAAGCGGCTGGAGCGCATCAGAGCGCAACTGCGCCTGCAACTGTCGGATGGCAGGTAAATTCACGGCAAATTCCGTCTCGGAGGGTACTCAAGTCTGGCAGTGGCGACTACTATAATTAGCAGGAGGCGACGATGGCAACGGTGAACCGAACGGAGAGCCACACTCGTCCAAGACCCCGCATCTGGGGCGGCGTGCTGATAGGCGTCAGCTTAGCGTGGCTGTTTTTGATGGGGTATGCTGAGCGTCGCTTTGAGGGCAATCGTCTTTGGCTGATGGGCGCGACCTACGATGCGGGCGTTGTGCCTGCGGGCGCTGTGATTGCGCATCAGGTGTGGGTGTTCAACCCGACGGGAAGCACGCTGGAGGTGGATGTGATGCCGCACTGTGGGTGTACGGTCGTGGAGGAGCCGAAGCGTCGGATGTTGCCGCTGACGGGCTTTCCGCTCACGGTGCAGGTGGACACCACAGGCAAGCGTGCGGGTGCGCAGGAACAGCGTGTGGAGTTGATTGTGCGGGATGGTCGCTACAGTTGGCGGGAGCTGATAACGGTTCGGTTTACAGTGCAAGGCGCCTCACTTTCACGATAGGAGGAACAGACGATGAGACGTTTGATTCACCACACACTGTGGGTAGTTGCGATTCTTGCCACTGCAGGATATGTGTCCACAGCATATGGTCTAGACAGAAAGACCAAATGTGTTAAGTTCACCGATGTAGATCACCTTGTTAGATCGTGCGAACGAGATATGAGATCGCTAATGCTGACATACCTTTTTCTGGTGAACATGCTTTTAGCGATATGTGGCAAGCTGTGGGGACAGCTCCCTGATCCGCAGCAGCAAATTCAGCATGAAACCGACAAGGCTATAGCGAGGCTGCAGGATAAGAAGGCGATGCTTGTTTGGCACTTCGTTTGCGAAGTTGCAGAGTCACCTCTCCCAGAGAGCATTGCTACGGAACGCATCTCATCCATTGAGCAACAGAGGGATTCGCCACTTTCTTCAGAAGAGGTTCATCGTATTTATAAATCCACGAAGAGTGGGTACCATTATAAAGTAGAAGGAGCTGTTCACATATACCAATCTGAGGAAAAGTTGGTTGTGGAGATACAATCAAGGGCACCCGTATTAGGCTACGAAGACGATCCTGCTAAGTGGTTGCCTACAAGGGCAATTATTGAATTCGCTCGGGACTACGGTCTTGTTTACGACTCGTCTCAGGTCGCGCGCGTATACAAAACATCTTCGGGGATCTATCGCCCCATTCCGTTTGGCGTTGAGTGTATTTATCCTTTCGATCCAGCGGATCTTGTTCTTCTTTCTGGCTTGTCTCCTTTCGCTCTCTACGGAGCCACATCCCAAGACTGGAAAAGTGTGGGCTCGTCGTATGTACTAACCAGAAATCAAGGAGATATTCCAAATGTTCGTCTCCAATTTTCAAATAAAATTCTAAAATCAATAGAAATATCTATAGGAAAGAACCGCTCTCGACATCAGATTGAAGAGACCCACGCATCTTTCGTAAATCTACCAACACAAATAAAAGTAGAGAAACACCGCAATCATAGAGAGATTCGAGCTGAATTCTATCTGAAGCAGATCGACTTGAACTGCGAGGCGCCTACCCTACAGTTGGGAACTCATGTGAATGACTTTCGTTTGACCCCCAACTCTGAATTGAAACCCCTAGAAGGAGACCCCGAAGGCTTTGTTCACTACCTATGGACAGGTGAACTTCCTACTGAGACGGAGTTAAAACAACTCGCCTACCAACAGGGTAGCCTTCTGCCACCCGAAACGCCCCAGCGACGCTATTCGTTCTGGATGTTCCTGCCTGCGATTGTGCTGTTTGGGCTTGCGCTGCTGTTTTACTTGAAACGACGCCGATGAGAACACGCCGCGCCTTTACACTGGTGGAGCTTTTAGTCGTGCTGGGCATCCTCGCCCTGTTGGCGGCGTTGCTGTTCCCCGTGTTGGCAGAGGCGCGCGAGAACGCCCGTGCGAAACGATGTCTCAGCCAAGTGCGCCAGCTTGCCCAAAGCACCCTGATGTACCTCAGCGACTGGAGCGACGCCTACCCGCTCGCCGCCTATGTGAGCCTGCACAATAACCAGCCCTGCCTGTTCACGCTCTATCACGAACTGGTGCCCTATATTCGGGACAAGCAGATAGTGATTTGCCCTTCAGACCCTGCGCCGATGGATGTGGCGCGCGTATTTGCACAGGTGATGACGCTATGCCCAGCGATGGGCTTCCAACAGAGCAGCTATATGGCGAACTGGTGCCTGTTTGAGGCGGGTACCCTACCTGGCAACGCCTTCCATCCGCCGATACACGGGGCGCAGGTGGAGTTCCCAAGCGAGACGGTGATGTATTTTGACGCAGTGATGACAGGGCTTCCGACACTAACGCCGTACATTCAGGGGCGTCATCACGAGCGGATGAATGTCGCGCTTGGGGATGGGCACGCAAAAAGTTGGAAGACGCGGCAGGGCTACGGGATAATTACGCGGGGCGATGGACAGACTGCGCCTCAATATTGCTTGGTGGAACTTTCGGCGTACTATCAGGGTGGGCAGGCGTGTGAAGCGAGCCTGTTCGGGTTGGCGAGTCGCAATCGTCAGGGGCAACCGTGTTGGCGGTGTCCCAGTCGTCCGCGAGGCAGTGCGTGGTTTATGGAAGGCACTTGCGGTGAGTAGAGGCGGGCATGGGATGGCTGGTGATAAGCGGCGCGCTCTGCGCGTTGGCGTTCGCACCCCTGAACTGGTGGTGGGTGCTGTTTTTCGCGCCTGCGCTGGGGTTGTACCGCCTGTACGGGGCAGGGATTGCGCAAGCGGCGTGGGGCGCGTTCTGGTGGGGCGGCGGCTACTGGGTCGCGCTGTCTGTGAGCGCGCTGCCCGTGTTCCAGCAGGGCGATTCGGAGTGGGCGGGCGGAGTGGCGTGGACGCTCGCACTGCTGTGGATGCTCGGCTGGTGGACGGCGTTCGGCGCGTTGCTGGGCTGGCTCCGCCTGCACGGGTGGCAGTGGGTGGTTGGGGCTGCCTGCCTATGGACGCTGATGAGTTGGGCGCGCACTCTGGGTGCGTTGGGCTTCCCGTGGGGGATGTTTGCGCTGGGCTTGGCGCAGACGCCGTTTCTGCTGCTGCCCGCCTCGCTGGGCGGCGTGTGGCTGGTGGAGTGGCTGATTATCGCGTGGAACGGCGCGCTCGTGTTGGCGTGGCGCGGACAGGGGCGAACGGCAAGCGTGCTTGGGGGGCTTCTTGCGCTGTTCTGGCTCGGCTACGGCGCAGGCTATCGGCTCTGGACGCCCCCGCCAACAGGCACACTGCGCGTGGGCGTGGTGTATCTGATGCCTTCAAGCGTCTACGCGCCGCAGATTCAGCGTGAACGGTACGAGTCGCTTATCCGAACCGCTGTCCAGCAGGGCGCACAGTGGGTCGCGTTCCCCGAAGCAACGGAAAGTTGTGCTGATCCTGCCGACCCGAATGCGCGTCGCTGGCAGCGTTGGAGCGCGCAATACGGAACTTGCCTGCTCGTGGGAGCGAGTATTACGCACGCGACATCCCGCAAAAACTGCAACAGCGCGTTGGCTTTCACGCCAGACCTACCGCCTGCACGCTACGACAAGGTGAAACTGATGGCGTTCACCGAGTGGCTGCCGCCCGCGCCGCTCACCAGCCTCCTACGCCCGCTGGGCATACACGGGGAGGGGCTATTAGCGGGCGAGCGCATCGAGCCTTTGCGGGTCGGGGGACAGCCGCCTGTTGGGACGCTCATCTGCGTCGAGAGCCTGTTCGGGTGGACGGCGCGTCAGCAGGTGCGGCAGGGGGCGCAGTGGCTGTGTCTGCTGACCGCCGAAGGCTCGCTCACAAATGCCACTGTGCGCCAGCAGTATGCAGACTTCACGGTGTTGCGTGCAATTGAAACGGGGCGGTGGGTGGCACGGTCGGCGTTCGATGGCTACGAGGTCGGTTTCTACAGTCCGCTGGGCGAGCGCGTTGTGCAGCGTCCCCAGAAGACGATGGTCGCCGTTGGCACAATCGGCTTGCACGCGCACCAGACGCCGTATGTGCGCTTTGGCGACTGGTGGGTGTATCTGTGCGTGGTAGCCGTTGGTGTGCTGGGCTGGCGCGCTCGCACGCAAGGGGGTATCTGATTAGGAGGTACAATTCCGCTATGCAACACCCAGAGGAGTTTGTGCCCGTGTCGCTGGAGCCTGACCATGTGATTGAGTATTACAAGCAGTTTATTGACCGCTCGCTGCTGCGGGAGAACCTGAAGCTCACGCCGACCGAGCGCGTGCGCAAGATGCAGGAGATGGGGCGCGTCTACGCCGAGTTGCGCCGCGCAGGAGCAAAACTCCGCGATGACCGACGAACGCCCTGAAACGACCGACTTCGAGCGGGTGCTGCGCGCCTTGCACGACGCGGGCGTGGAGTTCATCCTCGTCGGCGGCTTGGCGGCGGTGGTGTGGGGCGCATCGCGCTTCACACGCGACATCGACCTCGTGTATCGGCGTACGCCAGAGAACCTGCGCCGATTGGCAGACGCGCTCGCGCCGTTTGCGCCCTACCCGCGCGACGCGCCGCCGAACCTGCCATTCCGATGGGACGCCGAAACGCTCCAGCACGGTCTGAACTTCACGCTCAGCACCGACGCGGGACCGATTGACCTGTTGGGAGAAGTGGTCGGCGGCGGCGTGTACGACGCGCTGCGCGAAGCTGCCGTCGAGGTGGAACTGTTCGGCGTGCCGTGTTTGTGCGTCGGGATGCGCAAGCTTATTGAACTCAAGCGCGCCGCAGGACGCCCCCGCGACTTCGAAGTGATTGCGGAGCTGGAGCAGCTCGCTGACCAAGATGAAGAAGGATGATACCCACCGCCGAACTGTTTCCGAAATTTGCCCTAAAGTAGCAGGACTCCCCACCTGCAACGGCATACTTTATCTCAGGAGGACAACGATGTTCACCCAAGCAACCCTACGGTGTTCGCAAACAACCAACCGCGTGCACGGGGGGGGGGCAGCATGAATCGCCAACCCTTCCACGACCTGCTGCGCGACCTGCCCCCAGAACTGCAACGCGCCGTCCACCACGCCGTCGCCCAGTGCCGACCCCACATCGCCCCGCGCCCCTACACCAACGACTGGCAAGAGGAACTCTACCACGAGGCTGCCGTCGCGGCGTGCATCGCGCACCGAACCTACGACCCCAATTGCGGCGGCTCGCTCTACGAGTGGGGCGTACGCATAGTTGGCAACACCTGAAACGCTTCTGCGACCGCGTTTGGGCGTGCGCCAAGCGCGAGTGCGACCCGCCCTGCGATGAAGAGACAGGCGAAGCGGTAGAATACGAAGACCCAGCCGCGCAGGCGCCGTTTGCGGCGTGCCTTTTCACCTGCGCCCTGCTGGAGGTGCTGCAGACGCTATGCGAGGAAGACAGGCAAGTTGCTGAATGGTACCTGTTCGAAGAGCTCACCGAGCGGGAGATTGCCCAGCGGTTGGGCGTTTCGCAGCCGGCGGTACACAAGCAACTGGCGCAAATCAAGGCACACCTGCGCCAGCAACTGTCGGATGGCAGGTAAATTCACGGCAAATTCCGTCTCGAAAGGTTATCAAGTCTGGCAGCGGCGACTACTAATTAAACTGCAGGGCTTAGATTTCCCACTTTCACGATAGGAGGAGTCACGATGAAACAGGCAGAGCCTATAATTGCGGTGCCGAGGTATATGGGTATAGGTACCAGATGGATATTGCGAGGCGCACTTTTCTTAATGTGCCTTTCACCGCTTTCTAACACTTACTCGCAGGTTGAACAACCTGTCTGCGATGTTGTGCCGGTCGAGCAAGTAGTCACCCTACTTTACTCACCCCAAGCGTTTTATTCCACGCTTCCGGAGTGCGAGTCCGAACAAGAGCATCCGTCTCAATTCAAGTGTAGAGGATGTCAAAGATACCAGTTTTTGCCGTCAATAACTTATGAATGCCATCATGATCCTCCAAGAGATCCTCAGAATCCCAACGAAGGACTCACACCATGTAAAGACGGCTGTGTAATTATGCTCTGTTGCGAAGAGAGGTTCCGCACCCTGCGGGGAGACCGAGCAGGGGCATGCATAAGTTCAGCCAAATCGGCGCATGAGCAGGGGCCTGATGATAGACGGGCGTCTTCGCAACAGAGCAACTCCTGAGTATAAATATCGGATGCGGCTCTTGCGCACAGTGGAGAGTCATGTGGAGGTGTGTAATAGACGATTGGGACAATCAAGATCGCTGTAAGAGGGGGCGACGGATATGGCAGGAATATCGTAGACCGGGGTTTAAATGCTGTAGTGAAGGTGGTGTCTCGCCTACAATAGGTTCCGAATACAGCAGTCTCGCCAATACGCTTTAGGAGGTGATTCGAGGTGGCACGCCTGTGGTACATAATGTTGATTGGACAACTCTGGTTCTCGGCAGGTCTACTACCTGTAGGTCAAGCGCCGACGACTACCAAAGACGCGGACATCCTCGCACGCCTGCGTGCGGTGGACGAACAGATCGCCCGCGGTTGGTCCGCTACGCTCTTCGTGACCCGCAACGGATGGCGCTCAGGGGATAGTCATGCGCGATACAGGGTCACCGCTGATGCGACCCGTGCTGCCATCTGGGGCGACCAATTCACCTATCTAACTCTACCACCATTTGTCCCAAACTCGCCATTCCAGAAGGGGACATCCTTGAACTCACGCCCCGTGCAGGACTACATGCTCAAAGACTTGCACACCCAGCTCAACGCCAATTACACCGAATGGGAGTTCCTCACTACGACCGCATCGGGTGAGATTATCGAACAGGCGCGTGGAGGTACCACGCTCACGCTCTATCCTATGGACATCGACAGCTTCGCGATGGATGAAGGTGAGATACTCCATGTGGCTGGGCGAGGCTACGGACGCTACCTGAAGCGCGTGCTGGAGCAGAAACGCTCAAAGGACGGTCTGTTGCACTTGCGCGCCGAAGGCTGGCTGGATCCAGAGGAGCACGGCGAGTGGCGGCTTACAATAGAGCCACGAACCTTATTAATTCGCTCTGCAGAGTTTCTCACTCAAGGGAAGGTGGCATATCGCTGTCGCACTGCAGGTCAGCTGGGAGATACGGTCAAGATTGCGGCGAGCGGGCGATTGGAGTATCCTGGCGAAGACGAGAAGGATACCTTCTGGTTCCAAGTGGAGTTCTCTGAGTTCCGCTTGGCTTTCATCGAGGCGTTGTATCGTGCGGTGCGCCAGCGAATCGAGCATCCTGAGTCGGGAACCGAGATATTTGACACTCGCGAGTCGGAGGTACGGACACTACGAGTGCAGTAGCGCTGTTGTCAGTGGAAAGAGCGGCTGAGCCTCCGTTCCGAACATCGAGAGAATACGGCAGGTGGCAGTGCGCCGCCCTACTCCCACAACTCACGCACGGGGAACGCGAGTCCTGACGAGCGTCGCGCCGCCTACCAGCCACTCGCGCGCCTTCTCTTGCGCTGCTGCGAGCGACTCGTTGGGCGAAAGCACCTCCACCACCAAGTCGGGCGCAATAGGGTAGAATCTTTATGAGGAGAAGCCCTATGAGCGTCATCGACTATACCGAGATGGTGCGTCGGCAGCGCACCGCGTCGCTTGCGGAAGTTGACCCCGAAGTGTACGCGCTCATCCAGCGCGAGACCGCCCGCCAAGAGCAGAACTTGGAACTC
>Ga0101945_1001147_pt1 | contig 30307 bp, 23 predicted proteins | sample DewCreD2012metaG_2_FD_75246 | JGI IMG/M metagenome (GOLD analysis project Ga0101945, IMG submission 75246) | Hot spring sediment bacterial and archeal communities from British Columbia, Canada, to study Microbial Dark Matter (Phase II) - Dewar... ... | reverse complement strand
GTTCGACGGAAGGGACCACGAGCGCGGGATGGCTTGACGCGCCGTGTGCGTGTCGTAGCCCCGGTCGGCCGCTCGTCGGAGGGACGGATGCGACCGACGAGAGGAAGGCAGGGGCCCCGTCGCCCTCGCCGCCAACGCCGGTGCCGCCCTGTCCGCCTTCCTCTCCCCGGTCGGTACAGAAGTCGAGCACGACGTCGCCGAGGGCGATCGCCAGGCGCATCAGGGCCAGTAGATCAGGAAGTGCTTGCACGTGCATCGCCAGCGGATGGGCGACCGCCGCTCGTGCTCCGGGCGCTTCTCCCCGAACTTCAGGCCACACGGCAAGCAGAACCCGTAACCGCCGTAGGCCGCGAACACCTTGCGAAGCTCGCGGTTGCGGCTCTCACACGCCGGAACGACCTTCCTGAGCGTCACGACCTGCCCTCCCCTCTATCACATGCATCACATGCCACGTGACCCCCGGATACCGCCGCGGATCGACCTTCCTCCACGCGGCACACGGCATCCAGACCTCCCGCCTGTTCGTCATCACCCTCGGCAGCGGGGTCGTGCCGGAGGGGGTGGGCGTGGGGCCGGAGCGCGCCCGCCCCGGCGACCGGATCCTGGTGAGCGGGCCGGTCGCCTCCCATGGGGTCGCGGTGATGTCGAGGCGGGCGGGGATCGCCTTCGAGAGCGAGCTCCCCTCGAGACCGCGGCCGCCGCTTCGCTCCGTTCCATCGCTCCTCCCCTCACCACGTCGCCAGGTAGGCCTCGCGGAGGATCTGGCGCCGCAGCCGCGCCGGCACCTCCTCCGCCACGCGCCCCTCGGCGGCCGCGCGGAGGACGACCTCCACCGCCTCCCGGAGCAGCTTCGTTCCGCGGCTCGTCAGGCCGATCAGGTCCTCGAGCGTCGGGTAGGGCACCTCCTCGAGGCTCCGCCGGATCGCGCTGGCCCAGGCGTCGTCGTCTTTGCCGATGATCCTCTCGAGCGCTCGCAGCAGCCGGTGCGCGGGCCCGCTGGCGGTCTCGCCCCGGTACGGTGGGAACCCGAGCTGGTGCCACCACGCCACGTGGACCTCGACCCAAGCGGCCTCGTAGCCCGCCGTCGAGTCGGCCGGCTCCCAGGCCCCGAGCAGCCGGTAGGGGTACTCGCTCAGGAGGTCGAAGTCGGGCTCCTCGAAGAAGTAGCCGCGAGGGAACTTGTCCGAGCGTTTCCCACCGGTGAGGATTTCTGCACCTTTACGCCGGGCGTCTTCGATGAGGGCCACGGTGCTTTCCAAGGCTTTTCGTTCGAACATTGGCCCCACCTGGACTCCCTCCTCCAGCCCATTGCCCAACTTGAGACTCTTGGCCTCGGCCACCGCCGCTTCCGTGAATTTCTTCTCAATGTCCTTGTGCACATAAAAGCGGCTGGGGCTGATGCAGACTTGGCCATTATTACGGAACTTGCCGATCACAGCCGCTTTGGCCACGACCTCCGGATCCGCATCGGGAAAAACGATAAAGGGGGCATGGCCGCCTAACTCCAGACTGAGCCTCTTGAGTTGATCGGCCGCCCGCCGCATCAGTTGCTTGCCGACTTCGGTGGAACCGGTGAAGCTGATCTTGCGTACCGCCGGATGGGTGAGGAACTCGTCGGCGATCTCTTCCGCCGGCCCGATGACCATATTGGCCACCCCCTTGGGCAGGCCGGCTTCCACCAGACACTCGAACACGCCAATCAGGGACAGCGGCGTCTGCGTTGCGGGTTTGCAGACAATCGTGCAACCGGCGGCCAGGGCGGGTGCAATTTTGCGAGCCTGGAGTGTGATGGGGAAATTCCACGGTCCGATCGCCCCCACCACGCCTACGGGATGTTTGATGGTCAGATGCCGCTTCTGCGGATTCGAGGGCGGGATGACTTGTCCGTAGGCCCGCTTCCCTTCCTCGGCGAACCACTCAAAGGTGTCGGCGGAGTGCAGCACTTCCGCCTTGGCCTCGGACACCGGCTTGCCTTGTTCCAGGGTCATCGTCCGTGCCAGGTCATCCGCCCGGCTGCGCATCAACTCCGCGGTTCGCTTGAGCACCTTGGCCCGATCGTAGGGGGTCAGTTTCATCCAGCTTTTCATCGCCTCCGCAGCCGCCTCGATGGCCCGGCGGCAATCCTCACGGCCTCCGTAGCTGACCTCGGCGATGATCTCCTCGGTCGCCGGGTTTTCCACTCCCACCCGCCGCCCAGATAGGGAGTCCACCCATTCCCCGTTGATGAACAGTTGGCGATGTTGCACCGGGATGCTCTGGGTCATGGTCCGCCCTCGCAACGCTCTTTGGCCAGGTTCACATTTGCTCTCAATGAAGCCGCAGCTCCAAGCCCCACAGCGGCCTTCCCTCCAGTGACTGTTGTAGCAGTCCCCCCATGCGCTGGCTCGGACCCAATCCTGAACTGCTCCGTAGAACCGCGGGCTACGTCTCCGCCTTTCATCCGAATGACCCTAGCAAGCAGTTGCCGGATGCCTACAATCCCCCCTGCATGGACTAAACGGTTCCCTTGACTACCCGTTCCTCACTCAACCCGCGGAGGTCGTTCCATGAGGCTCTGGAGTCGTCGTGAGTTTCTAGGGTATACGGCTGTGGCCAGCACGGGGGTGGCGTTTCTCCCCGCCGTCTCTGCCCAAGCGCCACCAACGCCGCTCTTCCGGATTTCCCTGGCCCAGTGGTCCCACCACCGCGCCTTCTTTGGCCGAGCCGGGGAGAAGAAGGACCCTTTACGCTTTGCGGAAATCGCTAGCAAAGACTACGGCATCGACGCCATCGAATACGTGAACCAGTTCTACCGGGATAAGAAAAACGATGACAACTATCTCAAGGACCTCAAGAAGGTGGCGGATGACAACAAAGTGGTCAGTGTTCTAATCATGTGCGACGGCGAGGGGAGTCTGGGAGACCCGGACGAAAAGCGGCGGCGGCAGGCGGTCGATAACCACAAGCGCTGGGCGGAATGGGCGAAATTCCTGGGTTGCCACTCCATCCGCGTCAATGCTGCCAGCGATTGGAAGCTCGGTTTTGCGGAAACACAAAAGCTGGCCGCTGATGGCTTACGCCGCCTCACCGAGTTCACCGCCACCCTGGGCATCAACACGATCGTCGAGAATCACGGCGGTCTCTCCAGCCATGGAGCTTGGCTGGCTGGCGTCATGAAACTCGTCGATCATCCCCGCTGCGGCACTCTCCCCGACTTCGGCAATTTCAACCTTGGGAAAATCCCTGGCATCAGCGAAACCACTTACGACCGCTACAAGGGAGTCGATGAACTCATGCCGTTCGCCAAAGGGGTTTCCGCCAAAAGCCATGACTTCGACGACAAAGGCAATGAAATTTTTACCGATTACCGCAAGATGTTGGATATTGTCGTGCGCAAGCACAAATATCACGGCTACATTGGCATTGAATACGAAGGGAGCAAGCGAAGCGAAGCGGAGGGCATTCGCCTGACGAAAAAGCTCCTGGAAACGGTACGAGAAGAACTGAGCCGCGGTTAAACCGCTTGTAAACTCAGGAGTCAAATTCTCTTTCTACCCCAGATCGCGGCCCTCCAGGGGGGCATGGGGTGCTGCTGAATTGCGCGTCCAGCACCACCACTCGCCCACCCTGTATGGAAAGATTGGACACCTTATACTTCAAGGATAACCCATCCTGCACTAGAGGATCGCGCATCGATCGCTGTATAATGACGGTGACTTCGAGGGAATTCTGGGTTTTCAGATTCACCGTTGTTGAATGCGATGGGGGACCATGCCATGCCGCTGTATGTATATGAAGTGATCCGTCCTGACGGCAGCGGCGGTGAGCAATTCGAGGTCTTCCAGAAGATGAGCGATCCGCCGTTGACCCAACACCCGGAAACCGGAGAGCCGGTCCGTCGGGTTTTTGCTGAGCCGAATGCACCCAGAGTGTGGACAGATTTGCATGCCCGCTCTGCGGTCTCCGATAAGAACCTTGCTGCCAAAGGGTTCACCAAATACGTCAAAACCGATCAAGGGACCTACGAAAAAGTTGTGGGGGATGGCCCCAAACAGCTCAAACGTAGCAATTCCTGAGGACAAATGTACTTTACCCTGTGTGGACTTTTCCTCCCTATTGTGTTGGTAGCTGGCCCGAAGGCGGCTGACCCGCAGGTAAGGCGGGATCGTCTTTCGGCTTCCCTCGACCCTCCGTTTCATCCGACTGTAACGCTACGGTTGCCAAAAGAGTAGGTGCCAGGGGAATCCGCGCCTCCAACACGAGGATGCCGTCAAGAGATCCGCCGTTGGAGGAAGGACAGCACAGCGGCGTTGAACGCTTCCGGATTTTCCAGATTGCTCAAGTGTCCAGCTTGGGGGATGTGTACCAGCTCGGCAGAGTCGATTAATCCGGCCAGGCGGGCAGCGTACAGCGGAGGAGTGATGGTGTCATATTCTCCGACAATCACCAGAGTCGGAACGCGAATGTTCGGAAGATAGGGGGCGGCATCAGGCCGGTCACGCAAAGCGATGAGGGCGTCGATCAACCCTTGAGTCGTCTGCCGTAGCGTCAGGGTGCGAATCGTTTCCAAGACGTGGGGCCGACTCTGTCGTGTCGCATCGCTGATCAATTTCGGCACCAGGGTCTCCAGGAGCGCCGCCGGTCCTTTTTGGCGGATCGCTTCGATCGTTTCCTGTCGCCGCGCACGAGCGGCAGCATCGTCGGAACCCGCACGGGTATCAGCGAGGATCAAGCCAGACAGAGAGTGCGGATGGCGCCGAGCCAACGCCAAGGCCACATACCCTCCCATCGATTCACCGCCCACCACCGCTGCGGGAACTTGTAGGACCTCCAGCAACTCAGCCAATGCGTCGGCTGCAGAATCGATGGTCCACCCAGCTTGCACGGGCGACTCGCCAAAACCGGGCAAATCGACGGTGATGACGCGATACCCCGCCGCCAGCAGCGGTTGGAGCTGCGGTTCCCACATCCCCCGATCCAAGGGGAAAGCATGCAGCCACACTACCGGACGGCCTTGCCCCCGATCCTCAAGCGCGAGTGTGATATTCTGCCGCGGCAAAGTTACAGTGCTCACATGGAGTTCCTCCGAGGCCCTTGTGAGGACGACTCCTTACCTCTGCCATGCCCATTATACGAATCGTAACTCTTCTCGAAGCGGCGAGGCTGGATCGAAACTCCGGAAAAGAATTCACTACTGGTAACGGGCAGTGAGCCGCTGGATTTCCGCCTTCTGTCCCAAGGCTTTCAGAGCGTCGAGTAATAGCTCCTTGGCTTCCCCATCCCCGACGTCGATCCACAAGGCGGCTTCCGCCCACTGGACCGTTTGCTTCCAATCGCGCAAACCGTGACAGAGGCGTGCCAGTTGCTTGTGCACCGCGAGATCATCAGGACGAACTTGAGCCAATTCTGTCAGCACCGCGATCTGCTCGTGCGGGCGTTTGAGCTGCTCATACAGCCCTGCTAGGGTTTCCAGTGCTTCCTCATCCGCCAGGCGTAGTTTGCGGAGTTGCTCCAGGACCTCGATCGCTTTCTCCTGGCGCTGCTCTTGAAGTAATAGTCGGGACAAAGCCCGGAGCAACCGGCTATCCTGCGGGTGCTCCTTCAAGGCATCTTCGAGAATGGCGATGGCTCCTACCCGATCTTTCTCGCGTTGTTTGAGGCGAGCTAAGACTAGAGCAGCGCCGGGATGCCCCCTTTGCAATTGCCAGGCTTTCCCGGCCCAAGAGCGCGCCTGATCCCAGCGCTGCTGCCGCAAATACTCCCCCGCCAAACGGGCACACACATCGGCGTTGTCGGGCTGTTGGCGCACGGCAGCTTCCAATTCTGCCAGGCTGAGTTGCGGTTCTTGACGGGGCAGATGCCGGAGATAATCCCGCAGGTAATCACGATACCCCTGCTCCACCGCGACTTGTTCCATCCCGCAGACCCGACGTAAAGCATCCGATGTCGTCAGTCCCTGACGGTAAGCTGCCAGCAATTGAGGGATGGTTTCCTCGCCAAACCGACTTGCCAAGTATTCGACATAGAGCCAGCCTTGGAAATAAGCCAGGATCACCTCCTCCGGCTGAGCGAAGTTGTGATAGCCGCGCGCGATGGTGTTGAGGTCGTACAAAGTGCCAGCGAGGTAACGTGCTTGAAGCAACTCTCGATGTGCGGCGAAGCGGTGGTTTTCCTCCGCACGAACCGCCAGGCCTTCCGTCAACCAGATGGGAACGCGGTAATCGCTCTGCTGGAGATTGAAGACGTGGGTCAGCTCATGCCGGACCACACTCGCCCAGTTGTACACCTGCATTTTGCCATCGGCTCGCGGAGAAGGAATCACTAGCAGAGGGCCTGTACTTGCTCCTTGCGCTGCGCCTGGCAAGCCGGGAAGAGCCAGCACACGCCCGCTGAACATCTCCCGGCTGGCGATGATCTCGACCAGGACCTTGCTACTGGGAGCATAACCATATTTCTGCCGATACTCGGCGAACCATTTTTCCAGGTAATCAGCCAGCCATGCGGCTAGTACTTTGTCGGTTTCGCTGTACTTGATTACGAAATGTTCTGTTTCCCGCGTCGTGTATTTGGCCAGGTGTTCCAGTACCTTCAAGGCATTGGCAACGCGGATGTGAAAGGGGTCAGCACGAAAGGCTTCCCGCAGGACAGTTTGTGCCTCTGCTTCGCGCCCCAACTGCCAGTAGAGCAAGCCCAAGCCCGCTTGGGCGGCGGCCAGGTCCGGCCTATGGCGCATGGCCTCACGGTAGTGCCGTTCCGCAGCGGCGTACTGCTTGAGCTGAACCAGCAATTCGGCAATTTCCTGGTGCCAAACGCCCGGCGTCCGGCAGAATCCGGTCACTTCTGTCTCAACGGCCTGCATACCTGCCGGGGAACCACGGAGGTATTCCAGCACCCAGCGCCGGGCTTGAATCGCCTCGGAGCGCGGTTGCACCGCTTGGGCGGCTAGCACGTATTGGCGGGCCCCCGCTACGTCCCCTGTAAGCAAACGGATGTCGGCCAGCAGCCGGAGGGCTTCTGCATGCTTGGGATTGGTCTTCAAAGCACGTTCTGCATACCGGAGCGCTTCGTCGGCCCGCCCTTGATTCCAGGCCACGTACCCTTTCGCCGTCAAAACATCCGCGGAGCGGGGATTGATCGCCATGGCCTTGTCTAAGGCTGCTTCCCCTTCCGCGCGGTTGTGCTTTTCCAGCAGGAGGAGGGCTGCCTGATACTCAGCCTGCCAGCAATCGGGATCATCCTTAATTGCGTCCCTGTAGACTTCATTCAAAATGAAGGCGAATTGCTGGTGCCGCCGATGCCTCCGGGCGTTTTCTGCTCCCGCTAACCCGATAATCAACAAGCTCTGGGCATCGCGTATCTCTTGGTCGGTTCCGCTGGCTTCCGTGTAGGCGCGCACCAAGGTGCGCACTTCCTGATCGGCCGCCGTTAGCTCCCCTTGATCCCGCAACAGGCAAGCTTTGACCCAACGTGCTCGGAGGTTGCCCGGATTGACTTTCAAAGCAGCTTCCACATCTTGGCGTGCCTCCTCCCAGCGGCCCAAAAGGTAGAGCAACTCGCCCCGTTCCGCCAGCAGGTCGGCGTTTCCCCGATGATGCTTTATGGCTTTATCAAGTGTCGCACAGGCGTCACTGTATCGCCCCACTTCCCGTTGGACTCGCGCCAAACCGATGTAAGCCGCTACCGACCCATCCCGCTGGACTGCTTGGGTGTAACCTTCTTCCGCCTCGTTGTAATTGCCACGCTGCAAGAGTTGCCGCAAGCGAGAGTAGTCTATCTGGGGTGGGAGTTTCTTCTGAGGGGGTCCCTTTTCTTCCCTTTCCTCCGCAGGGCGGCTTTGGCCTTCTGGCCCATACACTAGTAGTCCGGCGGTGGCTCCCATCCAGATGCCCAGCAGTAGGACCGGTCTTCTCATTCTCGGTACTCCTTCAACGTTCCGCCCAGGAATAGCAGAGCTAGGTTAACTCCTTAGCAGGCGCTTGGCCCGCCTTGCTCTCAGCCAGTAACAGATAAAGGATAACTTCATCATAAACGATGGCCCGGCTGGGGACCTGCCTCATCTTGCGTAAGTCCCACTCCTTCTCGCACTAGCGTTGAGGCGAGTTTCCGGCCTCATTCAGCAGTTCGCTGCATGTTCCCGACGGCACTCTCTTTGCGGCTTGTCGGCTACTGGGTATTGAACAGTTGGAAAATCTTGGCCGATGCCGTTGAGACACGGTGTGAAATCTCCAGGGAATGCAGTATGATGAACGCAATACGTCGAAGTGAATAGTGAAGGCAACGAGATCAGAGGTTGAAGGTAAAACATGGACCAGCGTAGCGAACGGAAGGGTCTTTGGAGTCGACGACAATGGTTGCAGTATGCGGCCCACGGTTTTGGCTGGACAGCTCTGCTGCACCTGCTTGCGGAGGATGGACGTTTATCGGCAGGATCACCCACAGCGTCAGGAGCCACTCAGGAACCGAAGGCTCCGCCCTTTGCCCCGAAGCCCACGCATTTCCCAGCAAGCGCGCGGGCTGTCATCTTCCTCTACATGGATGGCGGTCCCTCCCAGGTGGATACTTTTGATCCCAAACCGCTGCTGGAAAAGTACCACGGCCGACCTTTCCCTGGTCCTGTGCGGCCCACCCAATTCAACAACGTTGGCATGACACTGGCCAGCCCGTGGAAATTCCGCCGATACGGCGACAGCGGCATTGCGGTGAGCGACTTATTCCCCCATGTGGGCCGTTGTGTCGATGATTTGTGCATCATTCGGTCAATGACCTCGAAGTTCTCTGAGCATACGAATGCCAACTACTTCCTCCACACGGGGCATGGTCAACTGGGTCGGCCTAGTATGGGGGCGTGGGCGGTGTACGGCTTGGGAACGATGAGTCGGGATTTACCTGGTTTTGTGGTCCTCAGCAGCGGCATGATTCCTCCCGGCGGGATCGACAATTTTGGCAATGGCTTCCTTCCTGCAGCTTATCAGGGTACTGTATTCGCTCCAGGTCCCAAGCCGATTGCAGACTTGCACGCACCGCATTCTCGACCGGAGAAGCAGCAAACTCGCAAACGAGAATTGCTCGAGATTCTGGATCGCTGCACCTCGGAGCGTTGGGCACATCCGGACCCGCTCGACGCCGCCATTGCCAATTACGAATTGGCCTTCCGGATGCAAACCGCCGTGCCGAAATTGTTGGATTTGTCCCGCGAAACCGTGCTCACGCAGCGACTTTACGGGTTGGACGAACCGCGCACGGCGCTCTTCGGTCGGCAATGCCTTCTAGCCCGCCGACTGATTGAGCAGGGCGTCCGTTTCGTTGAACTCCTTTGTCCCAATGTCGGGCACGATCGCTGGGATCAACACAGCAACCTCAAGAAAGGCCACGAGGACAACGCCGCCGCGGTGGATAAGCCGATCGCCGGTTTGTTAAGGGATCTCAAACAGCGGGGACTGCTCGACAGCACTCTGGTGCTTTGGGGTGGTGAATTTGGCCGTACACCTATGGCCCAAGGACAAGACGGACGGGATCACAATCCTTACGGCTTTTCGATTTGGCTGGCCGGGGGAGGCGTTCGCGGCGGCATCACCTACGGCGCCACCGATGAGTTCGGCTATCACGCGGTCGAAAACAAAGTCGATGTCCACGACTTGCACGCGACAATCTTGCACCTTCTTGGCTTGGACCATACCCGCCTGACATTCCGTTTCGGCGGCCGCGACATGCGACTGACAGATGTGTTCGGAAACGTCATCACAGACATCCTGTGCCACCCCAACCCCAAAAACTCCAAACCCTGAACCAAGCCGGCGGCCCTTGCACCCTCTTCCGTCCATTCGGTATGTCCGGTGGATTTGCTGCCATCGTCAAGGGTACCAGAAAAGATACGTTCCACGATGGGTGGCTCTTCCGCGGCAACATTTGTGTTGACATGTTCTTCAAGCCCTTTATGCTCACTAATAGAGCATGTGAATCGATCCGGCGGTGTGTATTCCATAAACCTGCGGTTCGCGTTCATTCAAGGTGAAGCACCATGGCGAAGAAAAAATCCGGCGAGACGAACCTGCCGCTCATTATCGCGTTGGTCTTCTTTGTGCTGACCACTATCGCCTTTGGCGTATTGTGGTACATGCAGTATTCCGACCATCAAGCGAAAGAAGAGGCGATTAAGAAAGCGGCCTCCGAAAGGGCTGCGGCACAGGGTCTGGCGGCCGAGGCGGAAATGAAAGCGAAGGTCTATCGCTGCTACCTCGGTATTGCTGACGAAAAGGATCGCACCGACATCGGCGCGGAGACCAAGGGAAAAGATAAGATCAGCGCCGAGTTACGCCGGATCAACGAGGAATTGGCGAAGGCAGGCGGTTATTTGGCTGGTCCTCCTCCTCCAGGCCTCATCATTTGGAATCCAGACAATCCCACGGAACCCCCGGCACGAGGATTGATCCAATCCTACGCTGACGCCCGCCAGAAGCTCCAAGCCGCCGAGAAGACGAGCCGCGATGCGATCCAAGATTTCCGGGGCGCAGTCGCTGCGCTCAAGGCTGCCGCCGATGAATTGCAAAAGTATTCCCTCGACTTCAAAAAGCAGGCGGATGACTTCCCTAAACAACTGAATGCTAAGATTCAGGAGGTCATCAAGCGCTATGATGATCGCATCCGTATCTATGCTAGCGAGGAAGAAAAGGCCCGCAAAGAAATCGACAGCCAAGCGGAGCAAATCGCCAAATTGGACCGGGAAAAGAAACTCATCGAGCAGAAAACCCAACGCTTGGAACAGGAAGTCGAGCTGCTGATGGACAAGATGGCGCAAAAGCGTGACGTGTTTGAATACGACCAGCCGTTGGGGACGATCTTGCGGCGATTGCCGAATAATCTGGTCGAGATCAATCTGGGCTTTCGGGATTTGGTGCGTCCCGGCTTGACCTTTGTAGTCCTGCCTGACGACTTCCCGCAAAAGGGGCGTCAATCCCGCCTGCGCCGCATCCGTGTGCCGGATGAACGCGGCATCTATCAGGATCAGGTCCGATTCGTACCCCGCGGGAGTATCGAAGTCGTCGAGGTGCTTGGCCCGAGTTTATCCCGAGCGCGTATCACCGAGGAGCCGGAACCCATCCGCGACGGTATTGCACCCGGTGACTTGCTCTACAACGCCGTCTGGCGCCGCGGGGCTGCTGATCACATCGCTCTCGTCGGTATCTTCGACATCAACGCCGATGGGCGCGATGACATCGAAACCATGGTCCGGGAACTCGCGAGCATGGGCATTCCTGTGGATGCCTACTACGACCTGCGGAAACGTCAATGGGTGGGGGAACTAACAGCTCAGACCCGATATGTCGTTTTGGGAATGCTACCTGTCCAGAACATCAACGACCCCCTACGCGACCGCAAAACGGAGCTGATAGGCCTCATCAACAAGGCGGTGGAAGAAGCGAAGCGCCGTGGTATCCAAGAAGTCGGCTATCGCGATTTCTTCCCCCGATTGGGATACCGCGTTCAGATAGATGTGCCACCCGCCAAAATCAACCAAGCTGCTATGCCCTTTATGGGAGGTGTCGTCACGGAAGATTCCGAACCCCCACGCACCGGAAACTGATCGGCTACAAAAGGTTCAGCCCTGTATTTTAGACATTGACCCTGCCTGTATCCCAAACATGGGGGAGCGGGGCCATTTTTATTTTCTCAACCCTTCAACCTAGAACCTTGACGGCAAGCGTCAGCCAATATTGAGCTTCTCTCTTCCAAGCTTGGATAAACCACGATCCCTGAAGTTCAGGACTGCTGCATGTCTCCACCTGAGCGGAAAGATCATCCTGTAAACTGAGGGAGAACTCCCCGATGGCAGCCAAGGAGCGGCCCACTGCCTTGACCACCGCTTCCTTGCCCGTCCACAAACGAAAAAAAACATCAGCACGGTCATCCATACAGCTCTTCTGCCAGAGGACACATTCGGAAGGAGAAAAGTAACGGTGCATCAACCCTTCCGCGTTCTCCACCGGGCGAATCCGTTCCACATCAATACCAACAGGATGCCGTGCAAACGCGATCAATCCCTTTCCCAAAGTATGGGCGACGTTGAAGTGTAAGAGGGTAGCCTCTCTCCCATCCCCTTCTCTGACTGCGGGGTGAAGGTGGGGTTTTCCATTGGCATTCGTCGTCAATGGGACATGGGCAGGACACACTCCCAAGCAGGCACCTAACCATCGCCGCAAGGCACTCCGGCAGAGCACGAACTGAGCTTGGGCTTGGGCCGAACGATATCGGAAGGCACGCTGTTGCTCGGAACCTGTCAAATCTTCCCACGCTGAAGTGTCCAACTCCGATAATTCTGCGGGCAAATCCAGCTCTAAAACATACACCTCCTGCTCCGAGGGCAGCCGCGGTGGCATCTTATCCCCTGGTCTGTACCAAATGATTTCCAGCATAGCCGAGCGATAACCTCTCTGGCTCAAGCTTCCCCACGGTCAACGGGGGGAGGGTCTTTTCACCCTCGTTCTCGTAGTACTGACGCTCAGGATATTCGCCTTGACACTAGAAGCAACTTCGGTATGCCCAGTGCTGCTATGAACGACGCGCTGTTATGTACATGCTCCTCTATACTCCTCCTGATATATTCCCCCTTCCTGTGTCACACACAGGACGGGAGTCACCTAATCTGTACCCAGCCAGTCGTCGATAAAGGTCGATGCAAGGCCGGCGTGGTGTTGTCCCACACGTTTGAATTGAAGAACGTCGGTCAAGAATTACTCGTGATCCGCCGAGTCGAGAGCGCCTGCGGGTGTATCAAGCTAGCCGTGGGTGCCCAAGAACTGCGCGGCGGAGAAATCACAGCGCTGACTGTCGAAATCGCCACTTTGACCCAACCGGACGGACTGCAACGCTGGCCCATCCGGCTTTACTACCAGTCCCCATCCGACGAAAAAGCAGCGCGCGAACGCACCCTAGAGTTGGCGATCCAAGCCCGTATCGTCCGGGAAGTCGATATACAACCTTCACGATTGGTCATCAGTACCCGTGGAGCAACAAAACATACAATAACCATCACAGATCATAGGCCGAGAACTTTTACGATTCGCCGGATTTCCTCAGTATCACCATTTGTGACAGCTACAATTCTGAAGCACGCGGATTCACGGCATGAGATCATGGTGCAAGTCCAAGACCAACTGCCCGAGGGAGAGCATGATGGCAGCGTCAGCATTTGGACCGATGACGCCGAGTATCGAGAAATCCGCATTCCCGTGCTCATCCTCCGCCAGCCCAATAAGCAGGTGGTGTGGACGCCAGATGAGGTGATTTTCTACCTCCAATCGGGTCAGCCTTCCTCTCAGCTTGTCCAGATTCGTTCTCTGACTGCTGAGCCGGTCCGGATTGTGAACGCGGTGAGCGATCATCCCGCGGTGCAAGTGAAGTTTCCCCAAGAGTCCCGTCGAATGACTGCTGTGCGGATCAGTGTATCTCCGGCCACAGTTTCCACCTCTGGGACAGCACTGGTCCGCGTAGAATTGTCCAAACCGCGAGCTGAGACGTTATTGATTCCTATCCGTTGGGCCTTTAGTAACCCCAAACGTTAACCATGCCCTCCAACGGTCAGGTCGCGTCAATTTAGCAACAGTTCTTTTGCTACCTTTTCTGCACTGAAAAGTCTCTGGGGAAACTATGCTATTATCATGTGGTAAAATAGGAGCGGATACCCAACCCCGCCGACACGACTGCCGAACTATGTCAAGCAGACAAATGATCATTCCTAACTACCTGAGGAGGACCCATCCATGAGCGACCGAGGTGCCACCGCGGAAGGGCCACGTCTGTCACGGGCGGCTGCCCACCGTTTGAGTCTGTACCTTCGGTGTCTGACCGCCTGGCCCTCCGAAGCCGAAAAAATCTCCAGCAGCCAGATCGCCGCTGCTGTGGGAGTCAGTGATGCTCAGGTTCGGCGGGACTTGGCTGCTTTGGGTCATCTCGGACAACGCGGCATCGGCTATGACCCGCGTGAGCTGGCGGCTGTGATCCGAGAAGCCTTGGGCATCCATCGTCCCTGGCGTGTCGTGTTGGTCGGTGTGGGAAACCTGGCACGTGCCTTGTTGCGCTACCAGGGGTTTCGCGCCCAGGGATTTGAAATCGTCGCCTTGTTTGACAACCATCCCAATAAAATCGGAGAATGCGTGGAGGGAATTCCCATTCGCCCGCTCAGCGAACTTCAAACGACTATTCAGCAGGAGGGGGCGGAGCTGGCCATATTGACTGTCCCTAAAGAAGCAGCCCAAAGTGTGGCCGATTGCTTAGTCAAAGCGGGGATTCGAGGGATTCTCAACTTCGCTCCTGTTGTCCTCCGGCTGCCCCCGCACGTGCAACTCGTCACAGTCGATTTGGCCATCCAGTTGGAGCAACTGACCTTCCTCGTACAGCATGCGGATGATGCCCTTCCCCCTTCCTTGGACGAATAAATCCTCATCGCTCGTAACTGAGAATACGCCGCCCCTTCCTTTCACCCTCCGCCACGTCGGTGTTTGTTTCCTCAAGAGCAATTCCGTTTCTCGTCACTGTCATCAAGACCAAAGGATATAGCGTCCACGATCCGTGGGGACATTGGCAGGGAATGGTTCCAGCTTCTGCCGGAAGCCGCCAGCAAAACTTGGACATTCCCTCTTGAGTTTTTCCCACCTGTTTCCTATGAATGACTATGACGCGATCCAACGGTCCCTCTACCCGGTAGTGTAACGGTAGCACAAGAGATTTTGGTTCTCTTGGTCCAGGTTCGAATCCTGGCCGGGTAATTTTTTTTACCTGGAATTCTGGGACATAGTGCATATCAGTGTTGAATATCGAAGCTTCAGCACCTTAAAGCATGCTCCTTAGATAATCTTCCCCTCTCACACCATCTATACACATATCGCTGGACTGCTTTTTGCCCCGCCCCCGTCGCATAGGGCAAAGTCAGCATCATTTAGGGAAGGGTGTTCAGCTCAGGCATTATCGTGTCACAGATGACCGCCTCATAACCTTCCGACACATCTTTCCACGCACACGGTTACCACGCCATCATTGGGGGTATCATATGCCGCCTTTCCAAGTGATAAACTCACTTCTTCCTTAAGATGGGGGTCCGCCACTCAGAGATCGAGCAGAATTTGCTGCCTCGATCGACAGGCTTTGGTTCCAGAAGTTCTTGCAGACCTGATGGCTCGCATGGGCTGGTGGTGTTATTACGGATGGGGCGGTAGAGGTTCCCATCTCCGGCGGCGTAGGAGAGGGGATTAAGGCTCGTCCAACGGCCGAGCGTCGGCGAGTAGTCGCGTAAACGGAAGTAATACAGGCCGCTGGTGACATCGTACCGTCCACCCTGATGCAGGTAGACCCAGGCGAAGGCGCTGGATCCCAGAACGTTCCAGTTGGCATCCAGCACCGTCGCCTGACCGAAGAGGCTGACGTTACAAAATTGACAATCCATCCTGATTTGTTCAAAATATCAAAAATATGAACTTGTCACCCCATATTGAATCTCGTCCTATATGGTATGCTTTTGCATGTAGCCCACGCCATCCACCAACGCCGTCACGTTGAAGTTGCATCCTGCACCATCCACAAAAGCTCCCTTCAGTCCACATAAGCTCCTTCAGTGTGCCCCATCACCGTTACTGCCCTCCCTGATCCCGTAATGCTACAGCGTCGACATAGGATGGAGCGTATTAGTATTGCACTCATCACTGGAAAGCGATTAGAGCACCATGAGTCATGTCCAAAATAAAAGAGCGCACATCCCTGTGCGCTCGGTGTTAGAGATGATGCCTTGGATTACTTCCATCAATTCATCAAGGACCAGCAGAAGCCAACGCCGCTAGGAAGCGAATTCCTCCACCTTGGACGGAGAGGCGTAGGGTCAGGTTCTGGCCCCCTGCCACTTCGAGACGGAGCATGTCTCTGCCTACCGGTCCCACCCTACCAAAAATTTGAGTTGCTATGGCGTTGACTTGTTGCGGTGTGGCGTTCTGATTGGCCAACCGTGCCAAGCCGACAAGGGAAACGTCCAAGGAAAGAGCTGGCGACTTGGTAGGTCCGTTGCTCAACGCATTACGCAACACAGAGGCATCAGGGCCGACACTGAAGACTAGCAAGTCTTCCGAAGTGGCTAACCACAAGGAGCGAGTACCAAGATAGGGTTCAGCATCCGCTGGCAAAATGCGGTCTATTTGGTGGAGAGTGAAATTGCCGACTTTAGCGAAGTTCAATTTTGCAGCCTGTGTATCTCCGGTGTCGCGCTCGTACAACTTGACCAATTCTCGAATTGCGTCCTCCAGCTTTTTCCCTTCCTTGACGCTGACCGCACCCAGCACCGTGTAATGTCCTCTAGCATTCGGTGCTGTCATGGTGATTGCAGCATCAGCAACGGCTGCTTTGAGAGTTGGGAGAATGCCCTGAAGGATTTTCTCGATAGCGGCCTTGTTCTGCGGAGGAACCTCATTGAGGGCCTGGGTCATTATGCTATTGATCAAGTCATCCCACATCTTGCGCGTATCATCCGTCAGGGCGAAATTGACATTCCCGCGTAACACCGCACCTCTGACGTTGGTCAAGCCGTAGGCCAGACTGGTCCTCTGTCCCAAAGAGGCGAAGTTTTTGGCCACCGGACTATTCGGTTGGGGCACGACAGTTAAATCGAGGGAAATGTAATCCCTCTTTTCATCCACAAAGAGTTTCAGGTGCAACTCTTTGACATCTTCGATGAGGGTCCGTGACAAATTGATGACAGATTTGCCGCCGAGAATGAAACCGGCTCGTTCAGCAGGATTATCTTTCGTGAGGGCTTCCCGTTGAAGCTCTTGCAAAGTTTCATCCAATTTCGCCAGCAACTCTCGGCGCATTACCACGGGAATGCGATCGGGGCGAATGACCACCGAAGCGACCGCCCCGTCATCCTGGGCGAAGAAGTTTTTCGCGGGGATCAGCTTTTTGGCATCGAGATGGGACTCATGATTCGCGACATAAAGGTAACCATCGATAAAACGGGCATAAAGAGCCTCCACAGGTCCGCCTGGCGGCAAAGGGATGGACATGATTCCGTTGCCCTTCCGCTCGATCTGCAATCCCGCCTGGGCCTGCAAAAAGCCCATCAAGGTTTCCAAATTGGCAACGGGCACCAAAAAGACCCCGGCACCTTGCTCGACATCGAGCGAAATATCGCCATATAGGCCGATCGGACGCCGCGTGTCCAGACCGAACAGTCCTTGTTGAGGATCGATCGGGATTTGTTGGACGAAGCCGCGGAACAGTTGCTGCTGGCCAATCAGCCCCGCGATGTAATCGGCTTTGCTGAGCAGGTCGTTGATAGAACGGAGGCGAACTTCCACCGGCGCGGTGGTGGCGCGTGGCGCTTGGGCGTAGGCGGACGATCCCATTAGGAGGGTAGCCGCCAAGGGAATCCATAAACGGGTAACCATGGCATTCTCCTCACCGTTTAGAGTTACAGATACGCAGAACCCCACTTCTGCCTTTTCACTAACTGCGGACTCATCAGTCTTAGCTCGATTGATTTGTACTTCGCTGGAAGCATCCGATTCTTTCTCCGTAATGCGGAAAGAAGCGATTGGTGGCAGAGTTCTTCTGGTCACTCAAGGGCGGAGGACGTCTGCGGTGTGCAGCAAACGAATCGCTGGTCCTTGCGCCTCCACTTTGAGAGTAAATTGATCGCCCGCGGTGATGCGGAGGCGAATCCGATCTTGGTTCCTGCCGTCTTTGTCCCCAAACACCTCGCGTTGGATGGCTTTGATTTCATCGGGGTGCAATTGGGGTGCGAGCACAGGTAGAAGGGCTGCTGCTGACACTTCGACATCGACAAGGGGGACCGACACTCCTTGGGCCTTTTTGAGGGCAGAGCGTAGGAGTTCCCCATTTTCTTCGATGCTCCAAGCCAGACAGCGGTCCGACACCGCTAGCCAAAGGGTTGTCGTTCCGAAAAGCTGATCGGCACGTTCGGGCCATCCGTTGACGATCACTTTGTGGATGCGGAAATCGCCCAGGGTTTCCCGATCAAAGGAAAAGTCGGCCAATTCGACCGTTGTCAAAATCGGGGCTATGCTTTTGAGGAACTTTTCGATCTCCTTTCCTTGATGGACGCCGAGGGCGCCGAGCAGTTTGTGATACCCTTGCCGATCTGCTGGGAGCAGGACAGCAGCGGCATCCAGTTCTGCTGCTTTGAGGGTGGGGAGGATAGCTTGGAACAATCCTTGGACGAACTCGCGTTCATCGGGTGTCGCCTTTTTGATGGCCTCCGCGGCGATGTCCTGAACGAGGTGGGCGAATTCCCGGCGTGCCAAGGGGGTTAGGCCGACGTGCACTCCACCCCGCATCGCGGCCTGTGGGGCAGATTGCACGATCCCTGCCGGCAAACTCTTGCGTTCGGCAAATGCCCGAAGGTTTTCCGCGAGCAAAGTTCCCCGCTTCGGCGTTAGGCGCAATTCACTGGCCAACTCACCCTTTTTCTCGTCGATATAAACGCGGAGGCTCACTTCCTCGGCGTCCAGCGACACCGTTTGGGCCAGATTCATGAAATGGTTTTTGAGCCAGGGGGCCAACCGCTTGCCGACATCGTCTTCCGGTGGATTGTCCCGCATTCCCTGTTCGAGGAACATTTCGAGTTGGGCCAGAAGGAATTTTTTGACATCCACAGAAATCTGGTCCAAGCGTACTTGAAGGGACAGAACAGTTCCATCATCGTCGGAGGCAAAATACGTCTTGGCCGGGATAAGGCGGGTGTCTTCCAGGTCTTCTGCAAAACGGCCGACGTAAAGATAATCTCGTTCGAAGCGCAAGTACAAATGGTCGATACCCACGGCCATCAAAGGGAACTCCGGCGGCAGCGCCAGCTTGTAGCGATTCTCCCGCTGATTCTCCACAGTGCACCCCAATTGGCCCTTGAGCAAGTTCAGGAGACTATCCCGATCCGCGCAAGGAATCATGATCACAAAAGAACTAGTCACGAGATCGGGCTTGACATGGGCATAAAGTCCGAAAGGTCTGTCGGGATGGATCCCCTCCACTCCTTTGCCTTGGAGTCGAGCCAGAAAGATCAGAGCTTTGACAGCTCGGAAGGTTTCGGCTTGGTCCACCAAACCCGCGGCGTATTCCGCCTTATTGAGCAACTCTGTCAAGGAACGGAGGCGGAGCTGAACGGTGGGGATCGATTCCGTGCGAGCAGCGGGAGGATTTTGTCCCCAAAGGCCAGACGGCAGGAGTAGGGCTACTACTAACACCCCAGTTTCCCGGAAATGTCGCTTGCAATACTTGAGCATACTTTTCCCCCAAGATTTCCCCCAAGATACTTACTCGGCGGACTCCTACGAAGTTTTGAGAGGGCTTCCGATGACTCTGCCAATAATACCTCCTGCCAGGCCTGAAGGTGTCGAAGAATTACCAGAATTGTACAAACCCAATAAGGACAGCACTACCTCTGGGCTTTTTCAGAACTTTCTGGACTGGGAAACACCCTGCACTCCAGGGATTGGCACGAAATGACGCAGCAACGCTCAACGGAGGACGTGGGGAGATAATATGGGTCAGAAAACGTGGGGAGGTCGGTTCTCGGGCCCGACAGATACACGTGTGGAAGCCTTTACCGAGTCGATCAGCATTGATCAACGGCTATATCGTCACGACATCCGGGCCAGCCAAGCCCATGCTCGGATGCTGGCTGCCGTGGGACTGATCACTGCTGACGAGGCGGAACAGATTGTGCAGGCCCTGGCAGAGATCGAACGAGAAATCGCCTCCGGCCAAATGACATGGCGGACGGAATTGGAGGATATTCATACGCACATCGAACATGCTCTCATCACACGATTGGGGGATGTTGGCCGGAAGCTACACACCGCCCGGAGCCGCAATGACCAGGTCGTCACGGATGTCAAGCTCTGGGTGCGTGAGGCAATCGAAGGAATAGATGGCCAGGTGGCGGAATTGCAACGGTCGTTTGTGCGGTTGGCGGAACGTGAGCAGGGAGTGATTTTGCCGGGCTACACTCATTTGCAGCGGGCACAACCGGTGTTGGCCGCCCATTACGCTTTGGCTTACGTAGAGAAATTCCAGCGAGATCGGGAACGCTTGGCCGAAGCGCGCCGTCGGGTCAACATCCTCCCCTTGGGTGCCGCTGCTCTGGCAGGCACGTCGCTGCCGATCGATCGCGAGCAGGTGCGACAACAACTCGGTTTCGACGCCTTGGCTAGTAACAGCTTGGACATTTCCAGTGATCGAGATTTCGTACTGGACTATGTTTATGCCTTGGCTGTTATCGCCTTGCATCTCAGTGGCTGGGCGGAGGAGTGGATCATCTGGAGTACCACGGAATTCTCATTCTTAGAGTTGCCCGACGCTTTCTGCACAGGTTCCAGCATTATGCCTCATAAGAAAAATCCCGACGTTTTGGAATTGATTCGAGGAAAAAGTGCACGCGTAATAGCTGCCCTGCAACAGCTCTTCATACTACTCAAAGGATTGCCTCTGGCCTACAATCGCGATTTGCAGGAAGACAAAGTGGCTTTGTTCCATGCACACGATACGGTGGAGGCTTGTTTGCAAGTGGCAGCCCCCTTGGTTGAAGGCAGTCGATTCCGCAGGGAAGGGATTGCGGCCCGGTTGGAAGACGGCTTCCTTGACGCGACCACACTCATGGAAGGTTTGGTGGAAGCTGGGATACCGCTGCGTGCGGCACACGAAATCGTGGGCAAATTGGTCCGAGACTGCGAGCAGCGACGCTGCCGTCTTGCGGACCTGCCCGATGAGATTTTGGCTTCGCTCCTCCCCCACCGACCGGATGCCCTGGCTTTTCTCCGATCCCGCTTAGGCGTCACCCAGGCCTTAGCAGCTTTTCGCAGTCACGCTTCCACTGCACCGTCCGAGGTTCAACAACAACTCCAGTCCTGGAAACAGCGCTTGAACATGTAAACCCGGATACTATGCATGAAAAAATCATGCTAGTCTCCATAGATATGAAAGGAGATATTCATGGATCATTTCCACTATCTTAACGGTCAGTTGTATTGTGAAAATGTCCCTATACAAGAATTGGCAAAACAGTATGGAACTCCTTTATTTGTTTACAGTCAAGCGACACTGTTACATCATTTGAGATCATTGAAAAAAGCCTTTGAAGAGGCTAAACCGATCATTTGTTATTCTATCAAGGCCAACGGCAATCTGTCGATCTGTCGACTGTTGGGGGAACATGGAGCTGGTTTCGACGTTACGAGTGGAGGAGAGCTGTACCGAGCTTTGAAAGCCGGGCCGAAAGGGGCACCCATTGTCTTTGCGGGTGTTGGGAAAACGGCAGCAGAAATTCGCATGGCCCTAGACGCCGGCGTGTTGCTGTTCGACGTGGAGTCCGAGGAGGAATTGTGGACAATTGGTCGAATCGCCCAAGAGTTGGGACGGCGAGCACCTGTGGCTTTGCGGGTCAATCCTGACCTACCCCCAAAAACTCATGTCAAGACGGACACCTCTGTAAAAGGGGTCAAATTCGGGCTGGATATCGAGACGGTGGTCGAAGTAGCGCGGGCGGCTTTGGGCCACCCTGGGCTAGAGCTTATGGGCATCCATATGCATTTGGGGTCGCCAATTCTTAAGACGGAACCCTACCGTCAAGGTGCAGAGAAGGCGATCCGCCTGATCGAACAGTTCCGCCAGCAAGGTCATAACATCCGTTATCTCAATATGGGTGGTGGTTTTGGCATTCATTACCGGCGGGATGAGGCTCCCCCTGCCGACGCTTACGCGCAAGCGATACTGCCAGCGATCCGAGCTACGGGATGTCAATTAATCTTAGAGCCTGGCCGTTTCCTCGTGGGCAATGCCGGCATCCTGGTAAGCACGGTCCTGTACCGTAAATCCACCGGGGGGAAGCACTATCTCATTCAGGATGCGGCGATGAATGATCTGATCCGGCCTACGCTTTACGGTTCGATCCATCGTCTCTGGCCGGTCCGATTACCCCCTGGCGTGCCCGACCGGCCTCCACTCGACATGAACATCAACCCCGATCAGGGGAATCCGTTTTTAGACTTTGAAGGGTCACTGCGGCAGGATGTGGTCGGTCCCGTTTGCGAATCCGGCGACTTCCTCGCCAAGGACCGTCCCCTGCCGCGAATGGAGCCGGGGGATCTGCTCGCCATTTTCTCCGCCGGGGCGTATGGCATGTCGATGGCTTCCAACTATAACAGCCGCCCACGGGCCGCCGAGGTCCTCGTTACAGACGCTACACATCGTCTGATCCGCCGCCGGGAAACCTATGATGACCTGATCGCGTGCGAAGAGTGTTGCTTGCTTCCCGCCGGGCGTTCACAATGACTAACAGGTGTTCTGAGGAGGGATGCACCGGGATGGAAAGGGTGTGTGAGGCTCCTCTCTTTATTACCCAAGAGGGATGAAGTCTCACCCTTGCTTCCGTTTTCATAACGGCTTGAGAAGAACCGCCGCCTGACGGGGATTGGGGCGAGGGAGGGCTTTCCCGTGCGACACCGACACCTGAGCTGGATATTGCTGAGCGGTATAATCGCTGTTGCGACGATCGCCCGTGATTCCACCGTCGCTCAGCAAGTGCCGCCGCGGCAGCTTCCCAAATCTCAAGCGATTTACAAGCAATTGCGAACATTCATCTTGGAGGGGCAGTATTCCCTCGCGCTTCCGCTGTTGAAGGATTTCCTTGATAGCAAACCAGAACAGCAGGACTATATAGCCATCTACGACAAATATGGTCCAGGAGCCTTTACCTTGCTCTATCGTGTTCCGCGTTGGTCAGACAATCCGGCGGAACAGAAAAAAGCCCGCGAATACGTAGAAACGATTGTCAACCAGGCCGAGGCAGCACTGGATCAGCATATTCGCCAGCCTCAGCGGATCGCCAAGTACATCGCTAATCTCGGAGCTAGTCCAGAGGAACGGGTGTTTGCCCAAGCCGAGCTGGTTCGCATCGGGGTAGCCGCCGTACCATTCATGATTCAGGAAATTCGCAACGAAAAGGATAAAGCAATCGTTGAGGGAATTTATGGACTGATACCCCGGATGGATGCTGAGAGCATTGCCGCTTGGATTGCAGCGCTCGATGGCCTCAATCCCACGCAGCAGTATGGAGTGTTGTCGGGTCTGGTTCGCCATGAGCAGTTCTTGAATCTACAAGAGGAGGTTCAGACAAGCATCATTCCCTATTTATGGAGCCTGATTTTGCCGAATCGTGAGACACTACCACCACTGCGGCAACTGGCTCAGGACACTCTGCGTAGCTACCTGCGGGGCAGCAACCCGATTTTGGAGAAGCGCTCTCCCGAACAGGAGTTGTTGCGCATCGCCCGGCGATTTTACGAAGAGAGTCCTCCGTATCGATTGGCTCGTAAACTGCCTGACACTTCCGAGCCGGTCGTCCGTTTGTGGCGTTGGAGTGCCGCTGAAGGGAAACTCGTATCGGTGCAAGTTCCGGTCTCTTGGGCCAACGAATATTATGGCTTGCGATATGCCCGCTGGGTCGCTGCTGGAGAGGGAACCCACGCGGTGGACGCCCAAGTCCTGATGCTTTCGATCGCTGGCCGTGCAGCAGCGTGGCGCAGCCAATATGGGGACATTGCTCAGCATGAGCCGTTGGTGATGCAATTGCTAGCCACGGCTCCCGTCGCGATCCGGGAAGAGGCTTTCCGGCAGGCTTTGCGTCAGAAACAGACGGCAACTCTGGTGGCTATCTTGCAAGCGGCTCAAATGAGTGCGGATAAAGAATTGGCAGCCATCGGTGGACGGCCTGGCGGAACCCCTGTATCCCTCCTGGAGTTGGCCTTGGATTATCCCGACCCACTTGTGCAATTCCTGGCAGCCGATACTTTGCTTCGCGGTCCCTTCCCCTTGTCAGCAGGTGTGCGGGTCAAGGTCGTGGATATTCTCCGCCGGCAGTTGCAGGATGCACACGTGCCCCCTCCGTCCGCGCCTGGCACAGCCTTGTATCTAGACCCCGATCCTCGCCGCCGGGACTCGATGCTGCCAGTGCTGCTATCCGCGGGATTCCGTGTGGAGACATTTGCCACGGGACGCGATCTCTTGCAACGCCTGCGCCAAGGCACCGCAGAGGTCATCATCATCGACCGTCATGCTGTCCACCCACCGCTGCGTGACCTGCTCAGCCAATTGCGGGTCGACCCGCGATGGTCCGGTATTCCAACGTTGGTGCTAGCGTCGCCGGATCAAGTCCCCTCCCCAACACTCGAACAACTCCTGCTCCGTTTGGCAGCCATGATGGCCACCACCGATCCGCAACTGCCGGATATTCCCGCCATCTACCAGCCCCACCCCAATGATCCCCCCGAAGTGCGACAGAACCAAATCTTGGAAAACCAAAAAGCACGCGACTCCGCCTTGGCCCAAGCGATGAAGGAGCGACGAACTCGGTTGTTACACGTCATCGACGCTTTGCCGCTCCATCTCAATGCCGAACAGCGCCGTCTTCTCGAATTGCGGGTCGATCTCATAACTAGCGCGGTGCTAGCCGCCCAAGTTCCCATCACGCCCTCGGTATCACCCCAAATTTCCGCTTACATCCACGACCTTCACCAACGCCACTCCCTTTTTCCCGCACACACTCTCCCGGATACCCGCTTAGCGGTCGAAGAGCTGTTGCGGATCTTGCAGCGACTGGAGCAGGAGGTGGATCGTGTCCCGGCCGCGCGGGCGCGCTTCGAACAGCTTTATTCCCAGCTCGATGCCGAAAGCTTGGGGTTGCCAGTCACTCGCTATCGCGATCTTGAACTGGAAGCGCGATTGCGCCAACAGCTTCAATATTTCCCTGAAGTCTTTTTATTGCCGCTTCCCGCCTCCGCCGCGGAAATACGCGATAACTGGTTTGTGCTTTGGCGGAACAGTACTGTGGTGCGAATGGCCGATGCGAATTACAAGCGCTCCGTCCGCGCTCGAGCAGTCGCAGCCCTGGCCCAGTTAGCGGCTTGCCCCGCTTCATCCCGCGATGTGATCCCAGCCACATCGAACCTACTACTCGCCTTGAGTGACGACAGCTTAGCTCCGGACGCTATGGAAGCCCTAGTTCACCTTCCCGATCCGATGATCCAACCCACTTTGATGGGGATCGTACGGAATCCGCAGCGCCCACTCCCCCTACGCCTCCAGGCAGCAGATACTGCTATCCGGCATGCCCAACGCTTCAGTCCTACACTACCTCCTGAGCAAGTTGAACCAACGCGGCAAGCCGCCAGTATGGAGAAAGACTTGAGCCTTCGGCTCCGAGTGCTCGCCTATCTGAATTTGTTGGCTCCTCAGCCGCAAAATTTCCGCCAAGATTTGCTCAACTATATTCCCCCGGAACCCGCGCAGGGTAAACCGGCCTCAAACCCTCCCTCTAAGGACGCCCCCACTGACAAACAATAGACAGCATGAACGCTTCCCCCTCTACCTGGGGGAAAGTCCATTCGTGCTTCCTCTGGCCCAAAAGACATGCTTGGGTCCAAGCGCACATATCTTAGGCTGATACTTGACTAGGATGCCGGAATAGTGCTCCGGAGGGAATCTATCCCCACACGGGTGCAGAAATCACCAAACGATTCCCCGGCTTGTCGCTCGATTTGGTACCGGCGCAAGAGGGGAGTCAGTTTGGGTACTATCTGATCCACTGGGACCAGATCGGCCAATTCCCGATTGAGCCGGCGCCCGTAGCGGTCTCCCCCCACGTAGATGGTGTATCTGTTTCCGGAGCGTCCCACCAAGCCGATGTCGCTTTGGTAAGGCCGAGCACAGCCGTTGGGGCAACCGGTCATACGCACGCTAATTGGTTCTTCCTGCAAGCCCAACTCTTTCAACACGACTTCGAGCTGGTCAATGATGGCGGGCAAAGCCCGTTCACTTTCGGTAATAGCCAAACCGCAGGTGGGAATGGCCGGGCAGGCCATGCTCCAGCGTTGCACTTGGGACAAAGTATCCGGCTTGGGAATGCCATATTCTGCCAATAAGTTCTCCACCGCGGGTCGATCCGCCGTGTGAAAGCCGCAGAGCAGAATGTCCTGTTGCGGTGTCAGTCTTACGTCACAGCGGAAACGGGAGACGATGGCACGGATGCCGGAACGTAAACGCAAGGAACCTTCGTCTTTGATCCGCCCGTTTTCCACGGACAGACCGAGGAACCAGCGGTCGCCGCCCATACCATGCCACCCGTGGTGTAGGTCCAGTCCTGTGATGGGTTGATCGATTGGAGGCCGGTAAGGAAAGGGAAAATACTCCCGATAAAAAACCTCGCGGAAGCGGTCCACTCCCCAATCATGGACTACATATTTCAGGCGTGCCCGCTTACGGTCGGCTCGGTTACCGTGATCCCGATACAACCGGGCGATGGCTTGGGCTGCAGGGATGACTTCGTCCGGCTCGATAAAACCAATGGCCTGGGCCAAAAGTGGTGCCGTGTCAGGCCGGCTATTCGTTTGACCTTGGCCCCCTCCACAGTACAGGTTATAGCCGATGGGACGTCCTGTGGGTTGGCCATTATCGGTCATCACCAGAAAGCCCACGCATTGGGCCAACAGGTCCGTGCAATTGTCGTGGGGCAAGGCAAAGCCGATCTTGAATTTCCGCGGCAAATAGGTCTTGCCATAGAGGGGTTCCTCATCCAACTCCGGATGCGGCAAAGGTTGGCCGTTGAGCCAGATTTCGTGATATGCCCGCCGTCCCGCCTGTGGAGTGAGGGCTTGAGCCACCAATTGGCAGTGTTCGCGCATCATGGTCCGGGCCGCGTCCGGTAACGGGGCTGGACAGCAAATCACATTGCGCGTAATGTCCCCACATGCCCCCAAGGTGGTCAACAAGGCTTCATTGATCGCCTGCATTGTGGCTTTCAGATTTCCCTTCAGCACCCCGTGCAATTGGAAACTCTGGCGGGTGGTGATCCGCAAAGTCCCGTTGGCATAGCGCCCGCAAATGTCATCCATCACTAGATATTGCTCCGCTGTCAACTTGCCCCCTGGAAGTTTCAAGCGGATCATGAACATGTAGACCTTTCCCACCCCGGTCTTATCGCGATTTTTGCGGGCATCGCGGTCCTCTTGCTGATAACTCCCATGAAACTTCAGTAATCCCTTGTTCAATTCGTTGAAATGGTCTGAATTCGGATCAGCCAGTTCAGCGGCTAAAGTACCGCGCAGATAATTGCTGATGGCTTTCTGATGCTCCACAGGGGATAGTTTTGGAGCTTCCGAATGTCTTGATTCTCCCTGTGCGACACCCGCCGCATAACCCTCTTCAGCGTTCATGTGCCTCATCGTTTCGCCGCTCATGTATGTTTCGTTCCGAGCTTCATCCGTTGCGGTTTTTTCGGCCGCTGCCGTTGTTGTACTACAAACATCGCAAAGCGGAAGGGGAATTTTACCTTGATGAGAGAAATAGTGATGTTTGCATGGTCGATAGCGCTCATTCCAACATGTCTTACCCAAGGCAAGCGCTCGAAACTGCATTCGGGATGAGACTTGTGTCAGGAGTTCCAATGGCTCAAGGTTTCACTCGGCGAGGCCCCAAACAGCAACTCTTATCGCGGGAGTATAGAGGAACAGTCGTAACATCCAATTCTAGGGGTGGGGTAAGATTTACCTTTTGCGTCAGCCAAGAGGCGGGGTGTCTAAAATGTGTCAAGGTGGCGGCAGGGAATGACTCTCAAGCGGTGGGGCTGTACAGTCGATGCAAGGTTGCGGTTCACGATCCGCCAGGCTCAAGATGCGGCAACCGCTAGGAAGGAGAAGGGAACATCGTGTCGGAACAACCTTTGGCCCTGGCCGCGCCCTTGGCTTCTGGTGCTGGTTCCCTAGATGCTCCACCCCTGACTTTAGGTTTCCTGACGATTCTACAGGATGTGACGGGCTGGATTGGCGGCTATCTGGTCACCAATAGCTGGGGACGTCCGCTAGAGTTCCGCCTGACCACCGCCGTCCAACCCAACCGGGTCCAAAAGGCGCTGTATGGTCCGACCCTTCAGGAGTATGTCTTTGCGGACCTCATTGGTAAAACATTGGTGGAAAAGAGCAGCACGCCTGTGTCCCTAATAGTCACCGATCTGGTCCCCTTGTGGACGCTACGGAAGCGGATACCGATCCCCTTAGTCATCGTTGCTTCCCATCCTATGACCAACTCATCCGCCACAGAGCTGTTGTACCTGGAGCATCCGCGCGCCCGCCAAGGAGTTTGGTTGCCAGTGTGGGCCAGTTCGGACGGTGAAAGTATCAAGGCATTACTCGACCAAATTGATCCTGCGGTGGAATTGAGCGAACCGTTCAGCCGTATCCGGGAGGCTGTGGCTGAAGCCCGGAAATTGGGAGCCAATCACCGTGCCGCCTGAAGGGACAGATGGGTGGAATGAATCCGCGGGAGGGCTTGCTGCTCCGTCCGACGGCGGGGTCGAGGTCTATGATTTGCCCCTTTCCTTGCCGCTTCAGATGATCGATGGGAATGCCTGGGGAATCCTATCGATCCCGAAGCTTCGTGAAGTCCGGCTCCTGCACGATGCGCCGTGGGTGCGTTCCTTGGGCCGACTCGAACCCGCCATTGGAACAGAGGGCTGGAAATTCCCGGCTCCGCCGATTGCACTGTCACCTCCTTCTCCGTCTCCGAAAGAAGCGGAGGTTGCAGATCCGCCGCTGCCTGACACGGATGCGCACAGTCCCTTGGCCACACGGATTCGACTCCAACCGACAGCCGAAACGGTCCATGTCAAAGACCGCTTGCTGTTCCTTTTGCAACCGCCCCTCGATGGTCTATTCCAAGGACGGCAGCTTCAGGTCCCTTTTGCTCCTTTCCCCTATCAGTTGGAAGGAATCGCTTTCCTCGTACCTCGTTCGGCTGCCCTCCTGGCAGACGAAATGGGTTTGGGAAAAACCTGTCAGGCAATTCTCGCTTTACGCCTGCTCTTTTACCAGGGAGTGGTGCGGCGAGCTTTAGTCGTTTGTCCCAAATCCCTCGTGCATAATTGGGTGCGGGAATTGAAACTTTGGGCACCGGATGTTCCTCTGGAAGTGATCGAGGGGGAACCGGAGCAACGGCGTAGCACATGGCTGATCTCGAATTGCCCTTTGAAACTGGTCAATTACGAGACTCTCACGCGAGACGTGGAGTGGGCCGCCGACAGCCGTGTGTTTTATGATGTTGTGATTCTGGACGAGGCCCAACGCATCAAGAACAAGGACTCCAAGACTTCTCAGGCGGCGCGTGCCCTGCCTCGCGGTCGCAGTTGGGCCTTGACCGGCACGCCGATCGAAAATCATCCCGATGATCTGGTCCATCTCTTCGAGTTCCTCGATCCGGGCCGGATTCCGCCGGATACGCCTCCGAAGCGTTTACCACTCTACACCGCCGATAGCATCCTGCGGCGAACCAAGGAAACCGTCCAATCGGACATGCCGCCGAAAATATTCCGGGATGTGCATGTTGATCTGACACCGGCCCAACGCGATGCCTACCGTCGTGCCGAAGAGGAAGGCGTTGTGCATCTGAATTCTCTGGGAGATACCATCACGGTCCAACACGTTTTTCAACTGGTCATGCGGCTGAAGCAGATTTGCAACTTCGATCCCCTCACGGGCGAAAGTGCGAAACTGGAACAGCTACGCACAGACATGGAGGAAGTGGCTGACAGTGGACACAAAGCGATTATCTTTTCCCAGTGGGTTGAACCTTTACAAATCCTCGCGCGGCATCTCGAACCCTTCGGACCGCTCCAGTACCACGGGAGGATTCCCCCTGCCGAGCGCTCGGCGATTCTGGAACGTTTCCGTCAAGATCCGCGCTGCCATGTCCTGCTCATGAGTTATGGTACCGGCAGTGTGGGATTAAACTTGCAGTGCGCCAACTATGTATTTCTGTTTGACCGCTGGTGGAATCCCGCTGTCGAGGACCAAGCTATCAACCGCGCCCACCGCGTCGGACAACGGCATCCTGTCACGGTTACACGCTTTTTGGCTCAAGACACCATCGAGCATCGCATCGCGGAAATTTTGGAATCGAAACGCAAAATCTTTCTCGATCTGTTGGCTCAAGCGGATAAGCCCTCGCGGTTCGGCCTTACGGAAGAGGAAATCTTCAGCCTTTTCGACATCAAGGCACGTCCCCGTCGCCATCCTGGAGCAGCCAACCACTGACGATAAAGGCGGCTGTTCATCCTCGGCATCGGCGACGGGTGTGACAAATAAATCTGGCGCCGGCTGGGGAGCTGTGGCAAAATAGGTAAGCCCATTCCTGTTGTTTCAAGGAGTTCGCTATGGACACAACGCCGAAACTGAATCGTGCCGAGCTGATGCAAGAGTTGCGGGCCGATTTCGAGGAGTTGCTGACCAAGGTG
>Ga0101945_1001145_pt1 | contig 30367 bp, 22 predicted proteins | sample DewCreD2012metaG_2_FD_75246 | JGI IMG/M metagenome (GOLD analysis project Ga0101945, IMG submission 75246) | Hot spring sediment bacterial and archeal communities from British Columbia, Canada, to study Microbial Dark Matter (Phase II) - Dewar... ... | reverse complement strand
TGGGGTTGTGCCCGGCGCGGGGGCCTCGATTGCCTGCTTTGTGGCGTACACCACCGAGAAGCGCCTGTTGGGCTCCAAGGCCCGGTTTGGCGAGGGCGACCTGCGCGGGGTGGCTGCCCCCGAGTCGGCCAACAACGCCGCGGCGGGCGGGGCCATGATTCCCCTGCTCACCCTGGGGCTGCCCGGTAGCGGCACCACCGCCATCATGCTGGGGGCCCTGATGAGCCTGGGGGTGACGCCGGGGCCGCAGATGTTTCAGCAGCACCCCGAGGTGGTCTGGGGCCTGATTGCCTCGATGTACGTGGGCAACGCGGTGCTGTTGCTCCTAAACCTCCCCCTGGTGGGCCTTTTTGTGCGGCTTCTGGCGGTGCCGGCCTGGTTCCTGATTCCGGCGGTGCTGGCCGTCAGCTTCATTGGGGTTTATGCGGTCAACAACAACCCCTTCGATCTGCTCCTGATGGCGGTGTTCGGGCTGGTGGGCTACCTGATGCGCAAGCTCGAGTTTCCCCTGGCCCCGGTGCTTTTGGGCCTGGTGCTGGGCTACCTGATGGAGATCAACCTGCGCCGGGCCATGACCATCAGCAACGGCGACGTGGGCTATCTGTTCAGCAGCCCCATCGCTGTTGGCTTGTGGGTGCTGGCGGGGCTCTCGCTGCTCTCGCCCATGCTGGTAAACCGCTTCCGCAAGCAGGGCCTGGGTCAGGGGGATGAGGAGCTTTGAAGTGTAAGGGGGCTTACGACCCCCACCCCTGGATGCGCTACCCTCAGGGTATGGAACTCCTCGGGTGGTCGCTGGTAATTCTGGCTGTTCTGCTGCTCACGGGTTTGCTGGGGCCGGTGCTGGGGGTGGTGCTGGCCGTTGCGGCCTTACCGGCGCTGGCGGTGCTGGGTGTGCTGCTCTTCCCGCTGCTGCTGGTGGGGCTCCTTCTGGGGCTGGTGCTGTGGGTGGTGGGCAGTGCCATTGGCGTGGCGGCGGGCCTGCTCGGGTTTTTGCTCCAGTGGGGGCTGCCCTTATTGTTGTTACTGGCGGGTATTTGGCTGCTCACTCGGACGCGCCGCCCGCGCTTGCAGGCCTGAAGTAAAAAGCCCCCTCGCTCGAGGGGGCTTTCATGTACCCCACGGGAAGCTTTGCGCCTTGGCCTGTTGCAGAAAACAGCGTGTTCTTGCTCAGGAACCTATTTGTGCTTCCCGCGGGGGCCCCAAGATGGGGAAATATCAGTTTTAGGGCTCTGTCTTTCCTGTCGTTTATCGGTACACGACCCGCCGGCGTTCCCCTTCGCGGCGGTTTTCGGACGGGCTTTCGAAGGGCCGCTCGCGCTGGCTGCTTCCTTCGCGGCGACCCTGACCCTGGCGCTTGCCCTGACCGCGCGTGAAGCCCTGCCCCTGGCGCTCGGACTGCCGGGTTTCAGCGGGAACCTCGGTGGCCTTGGTGAGGCGCAGGTCGCGCAGCGCGGTGTGATCCAGCCTGCTCAGATCCTCGGGGCGGATGTCCACGTAGGCGGCCACATCCCCATCCAGGCGAATCCGGCCAATCTCCCCAGCGCCGGCGCTCTTCAACACCGCCACCGCCCGGTTCACGCTGATACGCGAACCCGAGAGCTTGACCGTGACCCAGTTCTCCTCACCGGTAATCAGGCTCTTGGGGGTGGGGGCGCCGCCCAGAATCAGGGCCAGCATACCGGCCACTGCGTCGACGCCGCCCTCGGCTATCAGGCGTTCGGCCTGTTCGCGCCAGAGCTTTTTATCGGCCTCGGGCTGCTTGGCGATGCGGCGGGCCAGCATGGCCCACTTGGCGGCCATGACCTCCTCGGGGGTGGGGGGATTAACCCGCTTGAAGTTACGCTTTAGTTCGCGCTCGAGGGTCTCCAGTTCGCGCTTCTCACGCGGGCCGTACAGAATCACCACCTTGCCCGAGCGCCCCGCCCGCCCGGTGCGGCCCGAGCGGTGCAGGTATGACTCGTTTTGGTCGGGCAGGCGGTAGTGCACCACCAGGTCCACCTCGGGGATGTCGAGGCCTCGAGCGGCCACATCGGTTGCCACCAGCACGCTCACCGCCCCGCTGCGGAAGCGCTCCATCACCCGTTCGCGGTCAATCTGGCCCATATCGCCGTGGATGGGAGCGGCGCTGTGGGCGCGGCTTTCTAAGCCCAGGGCCAGGTCGTTGCACTCGGCCTTGGTGCTGGTAAAAACGATGGTGCGCTCGGGGGCGTAAGCGAAAAGCAGATCCGAAAGCACCGAGAGGCGGTTGTGAATGGGCGCTTGAATGGCCACTTCTTCGTAGGAGATGGCCTCGTCCTTGATCACGTTGATGTGGATGGCCGCCTTTTGGTAGCGCTCGGAGAGGCGGCGCGCCCAGGTGGGTAGGGTGGCCGAGAACAGCAGGGTCTGGCGGGTGGGTGGGGTGGCTTCCAGGAGCTGTTCGACGGCTTCCTCAAAGCCCATCGAGAGCATCTCGTCGGCCTCGTCCAGCACCGCAATCTCAATTCTGGAAAGGTCGAGGACGCGCTGCTCGAGGTAATCAATGGCCCGGCCTGGGGTGGCTACCACCACGTCGGTGCCGCGCTTGAGGGCTTCGGCCTGCTTGCCGTAGCCGGTGCCCCCGTAGATGGGGGTGATGGTCAGGTGGGGGGCCAGCCACTCCAGCTCTTTGGCTACCTGAAGGGCTAGTTCGCGGGTGGGGGTGAGGATAAGGGCCCTGGGAGCGCGCCCGCGCTCGCGGGCCGCGTCCAGCCGGTTGGCGATGGGGATGCCAAAGGCCAGGGTCTTGCCGGTGCCGGTGCGGGCCTGGCCCAGCACATCTTTGCCCTCGAGGGCCAGCGGAATGGCCGCGGCCTGGATGGGGGTGGCGGTGGTAAAACCTTTGGCCTGGATGGCCTGGGCAACCTCGGGTCTCAACGTAAATGCGGAAAACTCCATGTTTCTAACGTCCTTTTTGGGTGTGGGCTGAATGCCACGTAGGCGAAACCAACCCTATAGGGTTCGAGCCGCTCATCCCAGAAAGAACCGAATGTCCAGACTGTACCAGGGGTAAGGATGTACGGCTTGGGAACCATGCGCTCGACCGCACCCTGCGGTTTCGAGTAAGCGCAACCCTAGCAGTCTGGGGGATGGAATGGGTTTTGTCAAGAGAGGCTACCAGGCACCCGGAAAAGGAATCACCTCTACAGCTTCACCTTGCTGGGCCGAACGCCCGGCCTCGAGCACCACCAAAGCATTGCCCACGGCCATTGACCTAAGCACCGCACTGGATTGATTGCCGGTGGTGGCTACACGGTAGCGGTCGTCCACCCAGCGCAGCACCGCCCGGCGGTAGGCCCGGCGGGTGGGGTTGGCCTCAAAGGGGGTATCGGCTATGGCCCTGAGCCGGCTATAGGGTGGATCGGTGCGTCCAAGCAACCTGAAGAGCAGCGGTCGCCCAAAAAGTAAAAACGTGACCATGGCCGATACTGGGTTGCCGGGCAACCCCATCAGGGGCAGCCCGTTCCAGGTTGCAAACAACAAGGGGCCTCCGGGTTGTATTCGAACCTTCCAGAAGAGAATTTCGCCCTCGCGCTCGAGCAATTGACGCACGATGTCGTACGCCCCCATGGAAACCCCACCGGTGGTAATGAGCAGATCGAGTTGCCCAGCTCGCCGCAACTGGGTGCGCAGACTCTCTACATCATCTGATATCTTTGGCAAAATGACAGGCTCACCGCCTGCCTCAGCTACCAAGCCTGCTACGGAGTAGCTGTTGGAGTTGTAGACCCCACCATAGGGCAAGGGCTCCCCCGGCTCGACCACTTCGTCGCCAGTAGACAGGATGCCCACACGGGGCCGTCGGATGACCGGCAGGGTGGCGTAGCCCATCGCGGCAGCCAGTCCCACGCGCCCCGGCGTGAGCAGATCGCCTTTGTGCAGGTAGGCCTGCCCCTGCACCAGATCGGCGCCTTTGGGGCGAATGTCGGCCCTCGAGGCGGGCTTCATCAGCCACACAAAATCCCCCTCTCGCAGGGTATCTTCTACCCGAATTACAGCGTCGGCCCCGTCTGGAATGGGAGCGCCGGTAAAGACCTGTACTGCTTTCCCGGGCTCTACCTTTCCTGCATAAGGCTTACCGGCAGGGGACTGCCCGGTTACCTCGAGCCTGACCGGGTTGCCCAGGGAAGCGCTGCGCGTGTCGGCCTCGAGGCAGGCATAGCCATCTACTGCTGTGTCGTTGACCGAGGGGTGGTCGACCTTTGAGGCCAGGTCTGCGCCCAATACCGCTCCATAGCTCGCGGCTAGCGGTAGGTGTTCGATGTCCTGTAGCGGTCTGGCTACCTGCAAAACCAACTCCAGTGCATCTTCCATGGTCAGGTTTTGCTTCATAGCCCCTATCCTACCCGGCATATGGAAACCGCAAGCACGCGCCCGATTTACTCAATTGGCGGCCCCTGGCCTTGGCTGACGGCATGCTCGAGTAGGGGCCGGGCACCCCCTATTGACACATCTCACTGCCTTTGATATTCTTCTCGTTGCGCCGCGATAGAAAGCAGGCGCGAGGATCATGAAAAAGGGGTAGTAGGGAGTGTGAAGGAAGACCATCCCAGGCTTCTATATGCGAGATTGGTAGAGGCGACATGGGGTGAGTTGGAATAGGCCTTATCTTCGGGGGTAACCCTGAGGAGGAGAGAAGGTCAAGATAGAACGGGCACACGGTGGATGCCCTGGCACCTAAGCCGATGAAGGACGTGATTACCTGCGAAAAGCCCGGTGGAGCTGGTAGTAAGCGTTGATACCGGGATGTCCGAATGGGGGAACCCGGCCTGTGGGAACACAGGTCACCACCTATGAGGTGGGGGGAACCTGGGGAACTGAAACATCTAAGTACCCAGAGGAGAAGAAAGAGGAATCGATTCTCTGAGTAGCGGCGAGCGAAAGGGGAGGAGCCTAAACCGTTGAGCGTGCTCAGCGGGGTTGTGGGGCTGGCGGTATCGAAGCGGAAGTCTAGTCGAAGGGTTTTGGGAAAGCCCACCATAGAAGGTGAAAGTCCTGTAGACGAAAGGCGGAGGCTAGTAGCCAGTACCCGAGTAGCCCGTGGTTCGTGGAGCTATGGGTGAATCTGCGCGGCCCACCGCGTAAGGCTAAATACTCTAGGTGACCGATAGTGGACCAGTACCGTGAGGGAAAGGTGAAAAGAACCCCGGGAGGGGAGTGAAATAGAACCTGAAACCGTGTGCTTACAAGCAATCAAAGGACTATACAGGTCTTTTGGTGTGCCTATTGAAGCATGAGCTGGCGACTTACGGTAGTCGGCGAGCTTAAGCCGGAAGGTGGAGGCGTAGCGAAAGCGAGTCCGAATAGGGCGTGTAGTCGGCTGCCGTAGACTCGAAACCCAGAGAGCTAGCCCTGGCCAGGCTGAAGCCGAGGTGACACTCGGTGGAGGGCCGAACCGGTGGGAGATGCAAATCCTTCGGATGAGCTGGGGTTAGGAGTGAAAAGCTAACCGATCTGGGAGATAGCTAGTTCTCCTCGAAATGACTTTAGGGTCAGCCTCGGATGCTTATTTGGGCCTGTAAAGCACTGATAGGGCTAGGGGGCCTACCAGCCTACCAAACCCTTTCAAACTCTGAAGGGTCCGAAATGGAGTCCGGGAGTGAGGGCACGAGTGCTAACATCCGTGTCCAAGCGCTGGAACAACAGAGACCGCCGAATAAGGTCCCCAAGTACAGGTTAAGTGGATAAAGATGTGGGGTTGCCCAGACAGCTAGGAGGTTGGCTTAGAAGCAGCCATCCTTTAAAGAGTGCGTAATAGCTCACTAGTCGAGTGACCCTGCGCTGAAAATGATCGGGGCTTAAACCTGTCACCGAATTCGCGGGTTGTGTTGGGGCCGCTCGCGGCCCCAACACAGCGGTAGAGGAGCGTTCCCTATGCCGATGAAGCCATACCGTGAGGAGTGGTGGAGGTACGGGAAGTGCGAATGCCAGCATGAGTAACGATAAAAGGGGTGGGAATCCCCTTCGCCGTAAACCCAAGGTTTCCTACGCGATGGTCGTCATCGTAGGGTTAGGCGGGGCCTAAGGATAAGCCGAGAGGCGAGGCCGACGGACAACTGGTTAATATTCCAGTCCTACTACGCAGTGCGATGGGGGGACGCTTTAGGCTAGGCGAACCGGAGCCATGGAAGAGCCCGGACAGAAGCCCAAAGGGGACTATAGGCAAATCCGTAGTCCATTACCGGTGGGTGGTGTGGAAGCCGCAAGGTGACAACTCGCCGAAGCCATGGAGCCGAGAAAAGCCTCTAAGCATAACTGCGGAGTACCCGTACCGTAAACCGACACAGGTGGGTGGGTGTCAATGCACCAAGGCGCGCGGGAGAACCCTCGCTAAGGAACTTTGCAATCTAGCCCCGTAACTTCGGGAGAAGGGGTGCTCAAGGTGGCGCCGCGTGCGGCGCCATGGAGAGCCGCAGTGAATAGGCGCTGGCGACTGTTTACCAAAAACTCAGCTCTGTGCGAACACGTAAGTGGAAGTATACGGAGCGACGCTTGCCCGGTGCTGGAAGGTCAAGGGGAGGGGTGCAAGCCCTGATCCGAAGCCCCAGTGAACGGCGGCCGTAACTATAACGGTCCTAAGGTAGCGAAATTCCTTGTCGGGTAAGTTCCGACCTGCACGAAAAGCGTAACGATCAGCGCGCTGTCTCAGCGAGGGACCCGGTGAAATTGAACTGGCTGTGAAGATGCAGCCTACTCGTGGCAGGACGAAAAGACCCCATGGAGCTTTACTGTAGTCTGGCCTTGAGATTCGGCCGTTTCTGCGCAGGATAGGTGGGAGCCTATGAAGCCGGGGCTTTGGTCTCGGTGGAGGCGACGGTGAGATACCACCCTGAGACGTCTGGATTTCTAACCCGTTGACGGGGACAGGGCTTGATGGGCAGTTTGACTGGGGCGGTCGCCTCCCAAAAGGTAACGGAGGCGCCCAAAGGTTCCCTCAGGTGGGACGGAAACCCACCAGAGAGCGCAAGGGTAGAAGGGAGCCTGACTGTGAGGCCTGCAAGCCGAGCAGACGCGAAAGCGGGGCCTAGTGAACCTGTGGTTCTGTGTGGAAGGGCCATAGATCAACGGATAAAAGTTACCCTGGGGATAACAGGCTGATGATTCCCGAGCGTCCATAGCGGCGGAATCGTTTGGCACCTCGATGTCGGCTCGTCACATCCTGGGGCTGAAGAAGGTCCCAAGGGTTGGGCTGTTCGCCCATTAAAGTGGCACGCGAGCTGGGTTCAGAACGTCGTGAGACAGTTCGGTCTCTATCCGTCACGAGCGCAAGAAGGTTGAGGGGGGCTGCTCCTAGTACGAGAGGACCGGAGTGGACGTACCGCTGGTTTTCCTGCTGTTCTTCCAAGGGCATATGCAGGGTAGCCAAGTACGGGAGAGATAACCGCTGAAAGCATCTAAGCGGGAAACTTGCCCCAAGATGAGCCTTCTCACGGAGTCAATCCGGTAAGGACCCCGGTAGAATACCGGGTGGATCGGCGGGAGGTGTACGCGCAGCGATGCGTTGAGCCGACCCGTGCGAATCGTCCGAGGTCTTGACCTTTATGCACTGATCTGGATACCCCTTCCCTCCCCTACCCCTTTTCGATCCAACTTTGAAATGTAAAACATTGGAAACCTCTGTGCTCATAGCGGCATGGTACCACCCGTTCCCATTCCGAACACGGAAGTGAAACGTGCCTGCGCCGATGGTACTTGGCTCGAAGGGGCCTGGGAGAGTAGGGCAGCGCAGAGGTTTTTTTCTTTGCGGGAATAGCTCAGTTGGTAGAGCACAACCTTGCCAAGGTTGGGGTCGCGGGTTCGAGTCCCGTTTCCCGCTCCAAATCACCATATCCCCCTGCTGGCATGGCAGGGGGTTTTGTTTTCAACACCCTAAAGGAGTTTGGCTTAGCGGGGATGATCCATATCAGGCAGATAAGTGCGCCAGGCCTCGGGCAGGTGGGGTAGGTCGGCCACCAGCAGCAGGCTATGACGCGGCGCGATGGGGCGGCGAGCCAAACGCATCCCGGCTTCCTCGGGGGTGCGGTTTTTCTTTTTAAGGTTGCAAGGACGGCAGGCGGTAACCAGGTTTTCCCAGATGCTGCGCCCCCCCCGGCTTTTGGGGAAGACGTGGTCTACTGTGAGATCGCCCCCGCGCTTACCGCAGTACTGGCAGGTGTAGCCATCGCGCCGCAGAATGTTGCGCCGGTTAAGCGCAAGCCGCCCCGGAGGGCGGCGAACAAGGCGTTTGAGGCGGATGATGCTGGGGATGGGGTAAGGGGTGCTGGGAGTTCGTAGGTATTCGCCGCTTTCCTCGACCACCTCGGCGGTTCCGTTCATAACCAGGATAACCGCGCGCTTGACGCTGGCCAGGCCCAGGGGCTCATACCCGGCATTGAGCACCAGAATACGGGGAGAGTCGAGGTTCATGTAGCTCAGGATACTCGAAACATGTCAGGGGATTCTAGAGCGATGTTGCACAATGAGCTGCGATGGTCAGAAAACCCTGCGCCAACACCCTTTTAAGCGGGACGCTACTGCTAAAATCGGAAAGTTATGGGTCGTCTGATTCGTGGGCTGGCTGCGGAGGGGAATCTGCGCGTGCTGGCCGTAGAAACCACCGATATTGCCGAGGAAGCCAGGGAACGCCATCAGCTTTCGCCCACCGCCACCGCTGCGCTGGGTCGGGCTATGAGCGGGGTTTTGCTACTAACTTTCCTGCTTTCTAAAACCCCCAAGGAGCGGATAAGCCTGCAGTTTATAGGGGATGGCCCGCTGGGTGGGGCGGTGGTGGAGGCCGCGCCGGACGGGTTTGTACGGGGTTATGTCAAAAATCCCCAGGCCAATCCACCCCTGAGGCCTGATGGCAAGCTTGATGTGGGAGCGGCTATCGGCAAGGGTGAGCTTAGGGTTGACCGGCTTTTATCCAATGAAGAGATTTACCAGTCCAGTATAGAGCTGGTGAGCGGTGAGGTGGCCGAAGACCTGGCCCGCTACCTGTGGCAGTCGGAGCAGATTCCTTCAGCGGTGCTGCTGGGGGTGCGGGTGCACGGACAGGGTGAGGTGCAGGTTGCAGGAGGGGTGGCAGTGCAGGTGCTGCCGGGCTGCCCGGAGGAGGTGATTGAGCGCCTCGAGCGCAATCTGCAAGGCCGCACCGGTATCACCGATCTGCTGCTGGAAAAAGGTCTGAATGGGGCCGTTGAGGCTTTACTGGAGGGGCTGGGTTATGACCCCACCGATCTGAGTGCGGTGGGCTTCCGTGAAGGATATATTCCCCTGGCGTTCCGCTGCCGCTGCAGCCGGGAACGAGCCCTGAACGCCCTGGTCTACTTTTCGCCGGAGGAGCGCGAAGAAATGATCGAGCAGGACGGGGGGGCCGAGGTGCAGTGCCACTGGTGCGCGGAGAAGTACCAGATTACCCCCGAGGAGATCCGCTCCCTGCCGTGGAGTGAGGGCTCCGGGCGTGAGGTGCCCAAAGCCTGAGTGTTTTACAGGCCATCGAACAGGTCCTGCAAGGGCCAGTGCGGGATGGGGCCGCGGGTTCCACCCAGGGCGAAGGTTTCCACCGACATCAGGTGCTCCATGAGGGTTTGCTGCTCGAGGGTGGCGTTCATGGCCTGGATGCGGTCGGCGAACTGCGAGCGGTGGGCGGCGATGGCCGCTCGCTTTTGGGGCAGGTAGGCCTGCACGTTCATCCGCACCGCCAAGGTGTTCTCGGCCACGCCGAAGACCTGGGGGTCGAGGCCGCCCAGGATGCTGTTGGCCTGGCCGCTTTGCTGCATGGCGGCGGCGTATTCGCTGGTGAAGACGCTGTAGAAAAGCCGCACGGGGGGACTGGGCAGGTGGCCTGTGGAGAAGAACGCGGCGGTGGTGGCGCGGTGAATGACCAGATGGTCGGGGTGTCCGTAGCCCCCGTGGGGGTCGAAGGTGATCAGGATTTTGGGTTGAAGCTTGGCTATAAGCTCGCGGATTTTGGCCTCCACCTCCCACAGGTTGGCGTTGTGGAGGGCCTGGGGGTCGTCGCGGCGCAGCCGCTCGTTGCGGCCCGAGTCGTGGTAGCCCAGAAAGATGGGGGGCTGGAGGCCCAGGGCCCGGCAGGAGGCCTCGAGCTCCCGGGTGCGCCATGCGCCCATATCCTCCACGGGTAGGGCGGGGTCTTTGAGCTGCCCGGCCTCGCCCCGGGTGGCGCAGGCCAGGTAGACCGGATGCCCCTGCCGGGCGTAGTGGGCCAGGGTACCGCCGGTGGGGAAGGCTTCGTCGTCGGGGTGGGCGAACACCGCCAGGATGGGGGGAAGATCGGCCATGGTCGGGATTATACTCGAGGGCCTCGAGCTCAAAAAAAGCGCGCCCTGGGGTAGTCCTGCAAGACGCCCTTTTTGAAATCTTCGTATTTAGACGCCTCGACCAGCGCCACCGTTGAGCCGCCAAAACCGGCCCCGGTCAGGCGGGCCCCCACCGCCCCGTGGCGCAGCTCGGCCTCCACCAGCCGGTCGAGCTCGGGGATCGAGACCTCGTAATCGTCGCGGAGCGAGATGTGCGAGGCCACCATCAGCTCGCCGAAGCGCTGGATATCGCCCTGCTCCAGCGCCGCCACCCCCTCCAGCACGCGCTGGTTTTCGGTGACCACGTGGCGGGCCCGGCGGTTCAAGGGCTCGGGCAGGGCCTCGAGGCGGGGCAGATCGGTGGGCGTCAGTTCGCGCAACGATTGCACACCCAGCAGCTCACAGGCTCGCTCACACTCGCTTCGACGGGTGTTGTAGCCCGACTCGGCCAGGCGGCGCGGCACCGACGAGTCCACCACGGCCACCCGGTAGCCTGGCGGCAGGGGCGCCAGCCGGGTCTCGAGGCTCTGGGTATCCAGGAACAGCCCGTACCCCAGCCGCCCCACCGATGAGGCCATCTGATCCATGATGCCGCAGCGCACCCCCACATACGCCACCTCGGCCTGTTGAGCCAGCCGGGCAATCTGTACGTCGTCGAGGGGAAGGTCATAGAGGGCGCGCAGGGCCCGCAAAGTGGCCACCTCCAGCGCCGCCGAGCTCGAGAGCCCCCCGCTCATGGGCACCTCGCTGCGGATGTAGGCCCGCAGGCCTGGCACGGCATACCCCTGCTGGCGCAGAGCCCACACGCAGCCCGCGAGGTAATCCAGCCAGTCCCCCTGCCGGCCCACCTCCAGCCCGCGGCTTTTGTGCTCCTGGAAGTTTTCGGCGTAGGCCTCGAGGCCCTCGGCGGGGGCGGCTTCGATATAGGTCTGGTAGGGGAGGGGGGTGGGGAAGACAAACCCCCCGTTGTAGTCGGTATGCTCACCCAGCAGGTTGACGCGGCCGGGGGCCGAGACGGATACGCTGGGTTCGCTGCCAAAGAGGTCTTTGAACATAGTCGGATCAGGAAACAGGGTCTTGGGTTTTTCCATTAGCCCTCGAGCACCAGCGGACGCAGGCGCCCGTTGACTTGCGCGGTGGGCCAGGAGGGGTCAAGGGTGAGGTTTTCCAGGCCGGTTTCGCCAAGCAGAAAAGTATCCTCGACCTTGGCGCCGGGCAGGCTGGGGTTCCAGGCCAGGGCCATGCCGGCCTCGAGCCGGGTGGGGTTGCCGGGCCGGGCCAGCACCTCGCGGCTGCGGTAGCCGGTCAGGCCGCCCTGGTGGTGGTTTTCAAACTCCTGGGGCTGGCCGATGGCCTGGTAGGCCGCGCGGATGCTTTCCAGCACCTCGCCCAAGGTTGCGCCGGGCCTCGAGGCCTCGAGGGCCGCGGCCTCGATCTGGCAGACCTGCCGGTTGAGGCGCTGGGCCTCCGGGTGACCAAAGCTGCGCAGGCGGCTCACGCTGGCGATAAGGCCGTGCCGCCGCCCGCAGATCACCCCCATAAACAGCCGCCCCAAGGGGCGTTGTTGGGGGATGGGGTGGCGGTAGCGGAAGAGCCGTTCCTCGCCGGCGACCAGCAGCACCAGGGGCTGGATGCCCTTGGACAGGAGCTCCTCGCTGATGGCCCCGGCCAGCTCGTACTCGCTCCAGCCGGGGTCGGCGAAGCGGAGGCTCTCGCCCAGGGCCGCCGCGGCATCCCGGCCCAGGGCGCGGTAGCGGGCCTGCTCTTCCGGTGAGAGCACCAGGCGCAAAGGGGTGAGGTCGTGCTCGCTGTCGCTGGGCCCCTGGGGGGCGGGCGGGCTGTACCAGGGGTAGCGCACGACCTCGAGGCCCGGTACCTCCTCGTCCAATAGCCGCCCGGCCTCGATCTGTGAGGCATGGAGCCGCACGCCGCCGGGGGTAACCTCGAGCCAGGCTGCTACCGGACGAAAGGTGACCACGGTGTTGTCGCCACCGCCGGTGAGCCAGGCGAAGTTCTCGGGCTGCTGCACAAAAAAGCGCGTAAAACCCTGGCCTTCCATCCAGGCCCGCAGTCGGGTGAGAGCAAAACTGTTCATACCTCAGGCTATCGTTTTTTGTTGCGCATGCTCATAAAAAATCCAGGGTAGGCCAAAGGCTGTGCTCAGATCGCCACCTCGCGCAGGGCCCGCGCGGTCTCCTCGGGCAGGGCATCCATGGCAAAGGTGCCGGCGGCCAGCTCGGTGCCGGCCAGGTACTTGAGCTTGTCGGCGGTGCGCAGGGCCGGGTAGAACTCCACGTGGAAGTGGAAGACCTCCTCAGCGCCTTTGGGGGCGGCGTGCAGGGCCATCACGTAGGGCATGGGCTTGTGGAACAGGTTATCCAGCTTCTGCACCACCTGGCCCAACACCCTGGCAAAACTGCTTATTTCCTCCTCGGTGAAAGCCCACAGGCCGGGGCGGAACTGCTTGGGAAAGACCAGCACCTCGTAGGGGTAGCGGGCAAAAGGCGGAATGCAGGCCAGCACGTGTGCATCTTCCAGCACCGTGTAGGGCCCCAGGTGGGGCAGCAGGTTGAGCAGCACCGGGCTTTTCTGGAAGGCCTCGAGCTCCTTTTGCAAAATGGGGGGAATCCAGGGGTAGGCGTAAATTTGCCCATGGGGGTGGTGCAGTGTGACCCCCATCTGCTCGCCCCGGTTCTCGAAGGGCATCACGTACTGGATCTGGGGGCGGGTGTACAGCTCGCGGTAGCGGTCGGCCCAGACCCGCACCAGCAGCTCACGCCGCTCGGGGCTTAAGGAGGCCAGGCTGCCGCTGTGCTCGGGGGTATACACCACCACCTCGCAGTCACCCTGGGCGTTGCGGGTGGGGATGACCAGGCCTTCGGGCGGCGCCCCGGCGTGGGGGGAGAGGGAGGGCCAGCGGTTCTGGAAGACGGCGATCTCAAAGTCTTCGAAGGGGATCTCGGTGGGGAAGCCGCCGGGTTTGCTGGGGGCCAGGGGGTCGTACTCCTTGGGGGGCAGGAAGGTGCGCCCCTGGCGGCTGGCGGCAAACACCACCCACTCCTGCCGCAGGGGGTGCCAGCGGGCGTGGGACTGGGCCTGCCCGGTGTTTTCGCCCTCCTCGAGCGCCGGCAGGGTGTGGGGTTTCAGGCCGTACAGGTAGAGCATCCGGCCGTCTTTTTTGGCATATACACGTTTATGCATGGTCTCCTCGAGTTGTTGTTCTAGGATGCGCAGGGCCAGGCGGGGTCAGATCTCCAGCCAGCTCGAGAAATCCACCTCCCGCTCGCCAATTTTGAAGGTGTAGGGGCCGGTCTGGAGGATGGAGGGGCTGGCCTCGAGCCACGCTTTGAGCTCTTTCCGCTCCTCGCCGTCCAGCCACCCGGGGGGGTCGGAGGTGGCCTTGAAGCCCGCGACCAGGGCCAGGTCTTGCAACACTGCGCGCTGGGCCGGGGTGAGCAGGTTGTAGCGGGTGCGGAAGTAGGCCACGTCGGGGTCGGTGTGCACCAGCGGCTTCAGCCAGAGGCGGTGCAGGCTGGTACGCAGGGCGTTGTAGGCCGCGGGGCCGGTGGGGTCGTGCAGGTACACCCGCCGGTCTTCGTTGTCCCAGTAAGGGGCCACGTCCGGCCCAATGCGCAGCCCGTCCACCAAGCCCAGCGAGGCGAGGATGGGGGCCCCGCAGGCCAGAATGTACACGTCGTCACCGGCGGCCTCGCGGATGAGGCGGAGCGCCTCGCGGTAGGCCTCTTCCCTCGAGGCTCCGCTATGCCTTTGACCGGGCAGGGCCGCTGCAAACAGGAAGTCCAGCTTCAAGTAGCGGTAGCCCCAGCCCCGCACCTTCTGGATCAGGCTCTGCAGCCAGTTTTGTACTGCCGGCAGGGTCACGTCCAGCGCGTAGTAGCCGCCCCAGTTGCTGCCCGCCGAGACCAGCTCGCCCTGCTCGTCGCGCAAGAACCAGTCGGGGTGTTCCTTGAACAGGCTGGAGCTGGGCCGGGCGATAAAGGGGGCCAGCCAGAGACCGGGGGTCAGGCCCTGGCTCTGGGCCCGCAGCGCGATGGTGCTCATGCCCGAGGGGAACTTGTGGTTGGGCTCCCAGTCACCCATGTTTTGCTGCCAGCCGTCGTCGAGCTGGAACACCTCGAAGGGCAGGCCCTGCAAACCGGCGATGGTCTGGAGCATCTGCCCTTCGGAAATCTCGCTGTAGTAGCTGTACCAGCTACACCAGACCCGGGGGGCGGGCGGCTGGCCCCGGACCCCCAGGGTGTTAGCCAGCAGTTCGGCGTAGCGGGCCAGTACCTGCTGCTGTTCGCCGTAGGCCAGAAACCACTGGGTCTCGTGGTCGCAGGTACCCTTTAAAGAGAGGTGGTCAGCCTCCACGCGCGCGCCCGGGCGCAGAGCCCCCAGGAAGAGCATCCGCCCGTCGTGGCCCTCGAGGCCCCCCAGGCCGCTGCCGCCGTGCACCGGTGAGAGGGCGTAGGCTGGGTCGTCGCACTGGGGTCGCCGCTCGGGGGGCAGGATGGGCTTGGGGCTTTCTTTCAGACTCACCCAGCCGGCCTCGCTCCAGCTCTGCCAACCGTGCTTGAAGTAGAGCGTGCGCCCAAAGGGGTGCCCGATCTGCACGGTTTTGCCGGTGAGTAGGTGGCCGCCCAGGGTTTCCTCGAGCCGGCCCGCGCTGATGCTGAACTCATAGCCCTGAATCTGCACGGCGTCACTCCTCAACCCAGATGCTCAAATCATAGGGGGCCACGGTGGGGCCACCCAAAACGAACCGGGCGCCCTGGGGGGTTGGGGCGGTCTGGGGCCGGTCGGTGTAATTGAAGGCGAAGACCCAGGGGCCCCGCCGCCGCATGCGCAAGCCCTCGGGCAGGGGCTGGATTGGCAAGCCCAGGCCCTGGGCCACCTCGGCCAGATAGCTTTGCAGAAACTCCCGGCCCGGCCAGAAGGCCAGGTAGTGCCGGTGGTGGTGCTGGTAGATGGCCCCCCTGCCATCGGCGAAGGTGGCGACCGGGGTGAGGCCGGAATCGATCCACTCCTTCCAGACCCCCACCGGCCAGGACTGGCCTTGCCAGGTGAGGGTTTCACTCAGGCCGGGGCGCCAGCTTTCCACCCGGGTTACCTTGATGGGCAGCAGCGCCTGCAAAGCGCCGGGGGGTAGCTGGGCTGGTATGCCCAGGGCCTCGGTTTTGGAGCCGGTGCGCGGCCCAAACACCACAGTGCCGGGGGCTTCTTTAAAGGCCTGCAGGGCCGCTTTGCGCAGGATGGGCAGGCTGGGCACCACCACCAGCCGGTAGGGGTGCAGGTCGGCCCCCGGGGGCACCACATCCACGTCCAGCCCCAGGCTGCGCAGGGCCTGATAGAAGTGCCAGACCAGGTCGCGGTACACAAACCCCTGGCCCTGCGGCTGGATGCGGAAAACCCAGTCGGCCTCGTAGTCGAAGACCAGGGCCACAGGGGCCGGGCTGCTTTGGGGCAGGGACAGCCGGCTGAGCTCCTGGGCCACCCGCTGGGCCTCGAAGAAGCCCAGGTCGGGCTCGAAATCGGGCCGGTTGAGTCCGGCGTGGAACTGCTCCTGGGCCTGGGGAAACTGCCGCCAGCGGAAGTAGCTCACCACCTCGGCGCCATGGGCCAGGGCCTCCCAGGTCCACAGCCGCACCATGCCGGGGGCCGGGGAGGGGTTGTGGTGGGCCCAGTTGACCGGCCCCGGCTGCTGCTCCATCACCCACCAGCGCGGCTTGACCCCGCGGTAGAGGTCGTGGTGGAAGGCGGCCATATCGGGGTGGCCGGTGTGGGCATAGCGGAGCTTTTCCTCCGCTGTGCAGGGCAGCACGTCCATATCGGTAAAGCCTAGGGGGTAGCTGTCCCAGCCGGCTATATCGAGATCCTGGGCCAGCTTGAAGTGGTCGAAGTCCGGGGTGTAGCCCATGAAGTTGTGCACGATGAACTTCTCGGGGGCATACCGCCGCAGGACTTCGGTCTGCATGCGGTTGAAGGCGGCCACCTGATCCGAGCTGAAGCGGTAAAAATCCAGCCAGTGCGAAGGGTTGGCCTCGGTAACGGTCTGGTTGGGCAGGTCGATCTCGCCAAAAGCCCGGTAGGTCATGCTCCAGAAGACGTTGCCCCAGGCCTGGTTGAGGGCCTCGATGCTGCCGTAGCGGGCCTGTAGCCACAGCCGGAAGGCCCGCAGGTCTTCGGGGCCGTAGCTGCGGGTGGTGTCGTGGCAGCCGTACTCGTTATCGGTCTGCCAGCCAGCCACAAAGGGGTTGGGGCCGTAGCGCTGGGCCAGCAGGGTTACGATGCGGCGGGCCTCCTCGAGGTAAACCCGGCTGCTGAAGCTGTAGTGCCGGCGCGAGCCAAACTTGCGGGGCCGGCCCTGGATATCGTAGGCCAGGATGTCGGGGTGCTGGTCGATGAGCCACTTGGGGGGGGTGGCGGTGGGGGTGCCCAGCACCACCTTGAGACCGGCTTCGCCCAGGGTCTCGATGGCCGCATCCAGCCAGTCCCAGGTAAAGCGGCCCGGGTCGGGTTCTATGGCGCTCCAGGCAAACTCGCCAATGCGCACGTAGGTCAGGCCCAGCGCGCGCATGCGCCGGGCATCCTCGGCCCAGCGTTCGCGGGGCCAGTGTTCGGGGTAGTAGCAGACACCTAACATATGCTCGAGGGTAGAGAAGGGGGGGGGTGATCTGGCAAAGCGTCTGCCGGATCAGATATCCACTAGCTGAGTCCAGCGATGGGGTATGAGGTTGGCTTGCTCCAGGGGAAAAGCCATAGGGTAGATGGGCTTCGGATGGGGTTCACAGTTAATCCTTCACCCCTCCCGCGGTAATGCCCGCAATAAAGTAGCGCTGCAAAAACAAGAACAGAACCAGGAAGGGCAGGGTGGTCATGACCGCTCCCACCATGATGCCCCCCCACGAGACCCGCGTAAGCCCAATCAGCGAGCCCAGCGCCACCGGGGCGGTCTGCATCTCCCGATCCGAGAGCACCAGCAAAGGCCACAGATAGTCGTTCCAGGAAGCCAAAAAGAGGATGATGGCCAGGGCGGCCATGGCCGGGAGCACCAGCGGCACGGCGATCCGGAAGAAGATGCGGAACTCCCCGGCCCCATCGATACGGGCGGCCTCGAGCAGGCTTGCCGGCAGGCTCAGGAAGTTCTGCCGCATGAAAAACACCCCCAGGCTGTTGGCCAGCGAGGGCAGAATCACCGCCCACCAGGTGTTGGTGAGGCGGAAGTCGAAGGTCATGGCCTCGCGCAGGGCCGGCACCCCCAGGAAGAGGTAGGCCAGGGCCGCCACCGCATACCCCACCCACAGCACCCGCCCGAGCGCGGGCGAGAAGCGGAGCCAGGCCAGCAGGGCTGCGATACCGCCAAACACCGCCATCCCAATCAGAATTGCCAGCAGGGTTTTGGCCTCGCGGGCCACCAGGATGAACTGGGGGATCACCACCGCAAAGTAGGGGATGGTCAGGGTGGCAATCACCAGGGAGAACAGCAGGCCCTTGCCCCAGAACTCAAAACGCGCAAAGGCATACCCGGCCAGGCTGGTCAGGAAGATCGAGAGCACCGTGTAGATGCCGGCCACCATCACGCTGTTGAACAGAGCGCGCAGGAAGTTGGTGTCGGCCTGCAGGCTTTGCAGGTTGGCGGCAAACTGGTTGCCCGGCAGGATGGGGGTGGGGGTGCTGAAGATGGCGATCTCGGGGTGGGTCGAGAAGACGAACATCAGCCACAAAGGGGCCAGCCACAGAAGGGCCAGGGGGGTCAGGAACAGGTGCAGCCAGAAGCTGCGCCACCAGAGCCGCCGCTTCACGATTCCCTCCCGAACAGCCGAAGCTGGATGATGGAGAAGACCAGCGCCAGCAGGGTGATGGCGTAGGCGATGGTGGAGGCGTAGCCGAAGTTGATGTTCTGGAAGCCCTGGCGGTAGAGGTAGACCCCCAGGGTGGTGGTGGCGGTGCCGGGGCCGCCGTTGGTGATGAGCCAGGGCTCGGTGAAGAGCTGCAGGGTTCCGATGATGGAAAGCACCAGGCAAAACAGCAGCACCGGGCGCAGGCTGGGCACGGTGATGCGCCAGAACTGCTGCCAGGGGCTGGCCCCGTCAATCTCGGCGGCCTCGTAAAGGTCTTTGGGGATGCTTTGCAGACCGGCCAGGATGATGATGGCGTTGTAGCCGGTCCAGCGCCAGGTCAGGGTGATGATGATGACCGCCATGGCCCCCACCGGGTCGAAAATCCAGTTGATCTGGGTGCCTAAAGCGGCGTTCACGGCCCCGTTTTGGTTAAAAAGCAGGCGGAACACCGCCGAGTAGGCCACCGCCCCCACCACCACCGGGGCAAAGAAGGCGAAGCGAAAAAACCCTTTGGCGCGTAGTAGCTGGGAGTTGAGGGCCACAGCTAAGGCGGTGGCCAGGGCCAGCATCAGGGGCACCTGGATCACCAGAATCAAAACCGTGTTGCGCAGGGCGTCCCAAAAGGCGGCATCGCCCAGGATGCGGCCCCAGTTGATGCTCAGGTTCCAGACCGGAGGGGAGACCCGGGTGTTTTGAAACGAGAGCAAAAGCGATTCGAGGATGGGCCAGGCCCAGAACAAAGCGAAAATCGCCAGGTAGGGCAGCAGAAAAAGGTAGGGGGTCGCGCTACGCTTCACGCGTCCTCCAGGTCAAAAGTCCGGGTATATTGCACCTCACGGGAGGCTCCAAAGTGATTCTACTGTTGTAAAAGCGAGGGGGTGGGGCGGCCCCCACCCCCAAAGTGGTTTTAGCGCGCGACGGGCAGACCGGTAGCCTGCGAGATCTGCTGAGCGGCAGCGTCGAGAGCCGCTTTGGCGCTGGGGAAACGCCCGGCTACATAGTCGGCCTGGGTCTTGACCATGATGGCGCGGGCTTCCTGGAAGAACTGGGTGCCACGGGCCGCCGGTACGTTGCCCAGGGTGCCCAGGATCACCTGCCAGATGCGCTGGTTACCCCAGTAGGGCTGGGGCTGGGCCACGTAGGGGTCGCGGGTGGCGGCCAGCAGCGAGGGCACCAGGCCGAATTCCTTGAGCATGGTCACCTGGCCTTCGGTAGTACCCAGGGCATAGCGGACGAAAGCCCAGGCGGCTTCCTTGTTGCGCGAGGAGGCGGGAATGGCCAGGGCTGAGCCGCCCAGGTTGGCAGCGCGCACCCCACCGGGGCGGGAGGCGGGCATTGGGTACACGCCCCACTTACCGCTCTGCTCGGGGGCGTTGGAGCGGATGGTGCCTTCGTACCAGGCCCCGAACATGCTGGTGGCTACGGTGCCGGCCTTGAAGGCCTGAATCTGCTCGTTCCAGCCGCCTTGCATCACGATACCGGCGTCAATCAGCTTCTTGACGGTCTCGAGCGCGGTCACGCAGCCGGGCTGGTTCACCGTGACGGCGTTGGCCTCGTTGTTGAAGTAGAAGCAGCCGTTCTGGTTGGCCAGCATACGGAACCACTCGTCGTCCTGGCCGTTGGCAATCACCCCTACCTTGACGCGGTTGTTGGTGGCCTGGGCGATGCGGCGGCCTGCGGCGATGAAGTCGTCCCAGGTGCGGATGGTGGCTGGGTTGACACCCGCCTGGCTGTAGATGTCGCGCCGGTAGAACATGACCACCGGGCCAGAGTCCCAGGGCATGGCGAAGACCTTGTTGCCCACGGTGAGCTCGGTCCACTTGAAGGCGGGGAACAGGTTGCGCAGGGTGGAGGCGGCCGGCTGCAGGGTGTTGAGGTCGGTGAAGCAGTTGGGGAAGCGGGCCCAGAACACCTCAGCCTCGTTGTTCTCAACGGAGTAGACGTCGGGCAGGTCGCCCCCGCCGGCAGCACAGCCGGCCAGGCCGCGGTCGTAGGTGGCCTGGTTGCCGAGATCCACCACGTTGACCTTGACGTTGGGGAAGAGTTTGTTGAAGCCGGGGATGTTGGCCTGTAGGGCTTTGGCCGCGATGTCCCAGCTCCACACGGTGATCTCGCCGCGCAGGTTGGGGTTCCCCTGTATGGACTGGGCCGAGGCCAGCGTGAGGGCCAGGGCCGTTCCTAGAACCAGTAGACGTTTCATGTATCCCTCCTTAGATACCAGCCTTTTCGGGGCCGTACTTCATGAAAAAGCCGCATTTAGACATGCAAGAAGCTTTTTCCCCGTCAAGGTTCAAGCGGAGTCTAAAGGCAAGGCTAAAAGCTTGTCAATAGTTATGAACACTTACGAAAGGTTTCGAATAAAGCAGGCCTGGCGCGCCACCGTTACCTCGAGCCCCCTTTGCCGCAATAGCTCGAGGTCTTCCTTTTTGGCCTTGCGGTCGGTGACCAGCCGGTTGGCTATTTCCAGCGGCCCGATGCGGGCGGCGGCGATCTGCATGAGCTTGCTGTGGTCGGCCAACACGATAATCTCACGGGCGGCCTCGATCATGGCCCGCTTAATCTCGGCCTCTTGCAGGTTGGTGTTGGTGAAGCCTTTGTCGGGGTGCACCCCGTTGCAGCCGATAAAGGCTTTGTCGGCGTTGATCTCCCGCAACAGCAGGGTGCCGTAGGGGTTGACCAGCGAGTGCTGCAAAGGCCGTAGCGTACCGCCTGTGACGATGACGGTGACGCCGGGGTGCGACTCCAGCAGCAAGGCGATGTTGAGCGCACTGGTAATGACCACCACGTTCTTCAAAGAGGGTGGGAGGGCTTTGGCCAGCTCGGTGGTGGTGCTGCCCACGTCCACAATAATTGTCTCGCCGTCGCGCACCAGACTGGCTGCGTAACTACCGATGCTTTCTTTTTCTCTGGCGTGCACCTGGCGGGTTTCCTCCAGGGGCAGCTCGAAGCGCTTGGCCTCGGCCGGCACGGCGCCCCCCCGCGTGCGGCGCAGCACCCCTTGTTGTTCCAGGTACTCCAGGTCGGTGCGGATGGTGACCGTAGAAACGCCGAAATGCTGGGCCAGCTTGCGTACCTCAACCCGTCCATCCCGGCGCAGCATCTCCAGGATGTCTTGATGGCGAAAGGTGGCCTCGAGGGAGGGCATAGCGAAAGCATACGAAAGTAAGCGCAGGTATGCAAATGGAGGGCTACTCTTCCTCGATTAGCAGCGGTAGGAAGACCGTAAAGCGGGTCTCGCCAGGGCGGCTAGCCACGCGGATTTCCCCCCCGTGGGCCTCGGCGATTTGCTTAGCGATGGCCAGCCCCAGCCCGGTTCCGCCCTCGGGGCCGCGGGCGAAGCGGGTGAACAGGCGCGGGAGCACCTCGGGGGCGATGCCCGGCCCCCGATCCACCACAGCAAAGGCCGCCCAGGGCTGCTTGGGGGGCTTCATCTCGGGGGTGGAGGTGGTGCGTAGCTCATCGGCGGACTCGTAGGGGTCAGGGGGATTGTCGGTAGGCTCCTTGACCATCCAGACCCGCACCTGTACTTTCTCTGGACTTCCAGCAGCCCGCACCGCGTTGGCAATCAGGTTACGGGCCAGTTGCAGCAGGCGGTCGGGGTCGCCTAACACCTCGGGAAACTCGCGGGGCATTTTGAGAACCACGCCCGGATACTCGCCCACCGCCTGCCGCAGCAGGTCGCCAAGATTGATGATGTGTGGGTTCACGCTGCGTTCGGCCTCACCGCGGGCCAGGGCCAGGAGATCCTGCACCATGCGGACGGTATGGGCTGCAATCTTACGGGCGCGCTCGAGCGTCTCGGTATCGCCGGGGTTGCGGCTGAGGCGCTCGAGGTAGCCATTCAGTGAGGTGAGGGGGGTGCGCAGCTCGTGCGAGACCTCGGCCAGGAAAGCCCGCTCGCGCGCCTGGGCCTCGCGCAGCTCCCCCAGCAGGTCGTTGACTTTCTCCACCATCACCCCCAGGTCGTCCTTGGGGCCGGTGTAGTGGATGGGCTCGAGGTTGCGCGGGCCGCGCTTGTCCACCTCCGAGGCCGCACGGTGCAGCGGGATGAGCGAGAGGCGGGCTGCCAGCACAATCAAGAGGGCCCCCAAGGGCAATAGAAAAGCCATCCCCTGGATCAGGGTATTGCGCACGGTGGCTGAGATGCTCTCGATGTAGCGGGTGTCCTGGCTGACCACCACCACCGCCCCCGGTATGGCCTGGTAGGCCGCCATAAAGCTGGGGGCGTAGTAGGGCTTGGCCGTGCTGCTGGCCGAACGGATAAAGTGTTTGGGTACTACATGCTCAAAATCAGGGGTAGGGGCTATCAGGAGCTGTCCGCCTGCGCTGTAAAAGCTCACATTGATGGGGCCGGAGCGGGGTAGGCTGATCTCCCCAGCGCGCCCTGAGGCGTACAGCAAAGCCACCTCGTTGACGTAGCGCAGGAGGGTGCGTTCAACCTGCCCATACAGGCCGAAGTTGATGCTGTAGACGACGATGCTCAGGGTCAGCACCAGGATCAGCACCCACAGGATCGTATAGGCCAGGATCAGTCGGGTGCGGAAGGACATAAGGGGATGGGGTGCTGGCGCCCCAGCTCACTCGGCCTCGCGCTGCCGCAGGGCATAGCCCACCCCGCGCACGGTGCGCAGGTAGCCGTAAGCACCGGCTTCGCGCAGCTTGGCGCGCAGGTTGGCAATATGCACATCGACCACATTGGAGTCACGCTCGAGCTGCCTTCCCCACAGGTGCTCCTCGATCTCCTGACGGCTGAAAACCTTGCCCGCACGGCTCACCAAAAGCGATAGCAACTCGAATTCTTTGGGTGAAAGGCGCAGCTCCTGGCCTTCGAACAGCACCTGTCGTTTGGCTAGGTGGACTTCCAGGCCCCCTACACTGATCTGCTCGCCCCCCTCGCGGTGGCGGAGCTGCACCTGGATACGGGCCAGCAACTCGGCGGGGTGGAAGGGCTTGACGATGTAGTCGTCGGCCCCGTCGGAGAGCAGGCTGACCTTGCGCTCCACTGCATCGGCGGCGGTGAGGACGATGATGGGCACCTCGTAGCCCGCTCGAATGCGCCGGGCTACTTCACCGCCGTCCAGATCGGGTAGGCCTAGGTCGAGGATGACCAGATCCGGTGTGGCCTCGCGTAGGCGCACCAGGCCCGACATTCCTCCCGAGGCCCAGTCCACCGTGTAACCGGCCTCCCCTAGCTCGAGCTGCAAGAGGTGCGCGATCTCGGGGTCGTCTTCAATCAGCAAAATACGTTTCATCGAACCTCCGGCAAGACACGCCCGTTGGGCAGATTCAGGCGGTATGTACGGGTTAAGAGCTCATTAAGGCTCACGCGTTCTCCTTGAATAATTAAGGCGATATCCCCCCTAGGGGTGGTGATCCCATTGTAGGGCGGGCGGTAGCCGCCATCTACCCGGAACAGCACCCGCACCTCGCGGTTAGCGGGCGCAGGCAGCTTGCTTTGTAAAACCAGGTTGCGCTCCTCCACTTGCCAGACCACATACACCGTGAGCAAATCCGGGGACACCACCCGAATCTCGCTGCCCGACGGAATAAAGGGCAGATTGGGTAGCGGTGCGAGCGCTAGTACGAAGGCAAGTAAAAGACTGCGCATCGTCTCACCACTATGCAAGCCTACCCAAATAGACGCGTGGGATTCCAGTAAATGGCATTTTATACGTGCTGAGGGGGTGCTTCATAGGTCTTTGCGTTGCCGATAATATGGCTGGCAATATCCACCGTCATGGTAGTGTAAATGGAAGCCTCAAAAGTTTAGCATTTCTTAAGCCGCGAAGGCCCCGGCGAGCCACACGGCTACCAGCCCCCCCAGGGTGGTGGCCAGCAGGTTGGTAAGGTCGTTGCTCCACCAGGGCACCTGATCCTCGCCCAGCCCCAGCAGCGTATCGGCCAGCGCGCCGGCGATGCCCCCCAGCACCACCGCCCAGACCGGTGCCTCGAGCCAAACCGCCCAGGGCGCAAACACAAGTGCCCCGACAAGCAGAGCCAGGGTACCGGGCCCGCTGATGGCCGCGTTGGTTCCACTCTCTACAGGGCCCTTGAGCGGGTGCCAGGCCCTGGGGCTTTGGCTGCCCAATTCGGTGGCCAGGGTATCGGCGGCGGCGGTGGCCAGCGCGGCCAGAAAAAAAGCTGGCGACCCCAGCGCAGCCGGAAGTCCATTGGCCAGCACCTGTAAGGCTGTTCGGCCTGCGCGGTCGCGGCTTCTCGAGTTGAGCCGGCTGGTTAGGCTGCCCACAGCCACAAAGAAAAGCACCGCCAGGGCCGCGGGGATCCCGCCCGCCCATAGGGGTAAACCCCCAACCAAAGCGGCCGCCCAGGAAGCCCCCGGCCTGAGCCAGCCCATGCGCTCGGCCAGCAGCCCGACTCCAAAGGCAGTGAACAAAGCCAGGAACAGGCTCATCTTGAGTTCCTGTAGCCGGGTGTACGGTTCACAGCACCTGTGACCAGTTCACCGAGCGCACGTTGGGTACGCTGCGCAGGCGTTCGTCCAGGGCTTTTTGCTCGCCCTCGCTCAGGTCAATGCGGGTGCTGATGCGAAACAGCGAGGAAAGCGGCGAGGTGGGGCTCGAGTTTACACCCATGGCGCTTTTGCCCATCCAGGCAATGGCATCCATGATGTCGCGCAGCAAACCGGCCCGGTCATCGGCCAGCACCTCGAGCTGCATCACCCGGCCCAGCCCTTCCCAGTAGGCCGGCACAACCCGCCCGGGGTCGTGCTCCATCAGCCGGCGCATGTTGGGGCAGCCCGCTTTGTGAATCGTGACCCCCCGCCCCCGGGTGATGTACCCCAGGATGGCGTCGCCTTTGGCGGGCTCACAGCAGCTAGCCAGCTTAATGGGCACGTTGAGGTTGGACTCCAGGCGGATGCCCAGGGTGTTCTTGACGGGCTTGGGCCTGGCGGCAGCGGATTCGGTTCTGGGTACCAGGATGCGGGCAATCTGCTGGGGTGCCACCCGCCCGGTTGCAATGGCAGCGTACAGATCTTCTGGCGACGAGCTTTTGATAAGCTTGCGCCCCACCTCCTCGAGCTGGCTTTCCAGCGGCCGGGGCAGGCCCCGCCGCTTGAAGTACTTCTCCAGCATCCGCATCCCTTTTTCCAGGGTCTCGGCCCGCTCAAAAGCCCGGAAGTACATGCGGATTTTCTGCTTGGCTGAGCGGGTTTTGGCGTAATCGATCCAGTCTTTGGAGGGGTGGGCGGTCTTGGCGGTGAGAATCTCCACAATCTCGCCGTTTTGCAACTCGTAGCTGAGGGGCACGATGCGCCCATTCACCTTGGCCCCTACCATGTGATGGCCCACCTCGGTGTGGATGTGGTAAGCAAAATCTACCGGGCTCGAGCCCTTGGGTAGGTTGATAATTTTCCCCTTGGGGGTAAAGACAAAAACCCGGTCGCCCAGCAACTCCTTGGTGACGGCCTCGACGAAATCACGCGAGCTGCTGTACTCCTGCTGCCAGTCCTGGATGCTTTTGAGCCAGCCCACCCGCCGACGGAGGTCTTCGGGGTCGGTGACGCCCTCCTTGTAGAGCCAGTGGGCGGCGACGCCAAACTCGGCGACCCGGTGCATCTCCCTGGTGCGAATCTGCACTTCCAGCGGCAGCCCGTTCACGGCGATGACGGTGGTGTGCAGCGACTGATAGCCGTTGGGCTTGGGCACCGCGATGTAGTCCTTGACCCGGCCCGGGATGGGCTGCCACAGGGCATGCACCAGGCCCAGCACGTGATAGCAGACCTGCTTCTCACGCAAGCTGTTTTCCTCGGGATCCGGCCCCTGGCGCGGATCCAGGATCACCCGCAAGGCCAGCAGATCGTAGATCTGTTCGATGGTTTTGCCCTCCCGCTCCATCTTTTTCCAGATGGAGAACAGGTGTTTGGTGCGGCCGGTGACCTCGAATTTTTTGATGGACTGCTTGAGGATGAAGTCGCGGGCCAGGGCCTGCTCGAGCTTTTCCTTGGCTGCTTGCACCGCGGCTTCCCGCTCGGCCCGGTGGCTTTTGAGACGGCGCTCGAGGGCCTGGTAGTTCTCGGGGTCGAGGTAGCGGAAGGAGAGGTCTTCGAGCTCGAGCTTGACCTGCCCAATCCCCAGCCGGTGCGCCAACGGGGCATAAATCTCCAGGGTTTCGCGGGCGATGCGCTGCTGTTTGTGGGGGGGCATAAACTCCAGGGTGCGCAGGTTGTGCAGCCGGTCGGCCAGCTTGACAATGATGATCCGCACGTCCTCGGCCATGGCGATAAACATCTGGCGCAGGTCCTCGGCGTGCTTTTCCTCGGCGTGCTTGTCCTCCTGGGCGGCGTGGGCCAGCTTGTAAAGCTTGGAAACCTTGGTCTCGCCCTCCACAATTTTTCGCACCGCAGCCCCGAAGCGTTCCTCAATTTCCTCGGGCCGAACCTGGGTGTCCTCGATGGTGTCGTGCAGGAGTCCGGCCAGCAGGGTCTCGACATCCAGGCCCAGCTCAGCCAGGATTTGCGCAACTGCGACCGGGTGAACGATGTAGGGCTCGCCGCTCTTGCGTTGCTGGCCTTCGTGGGCACGGTAGGCGAACTCGAGGGCTTCCCGCACCTGGGCCTTGGCGGCATCGTTCAGGTAGTGAAGATAGGGCTCGAGCCGCTGCCACAAGGCCTCAACTGCAGAATGTGTTGTGGGCGATGGGGGCGCCGCGGTGGGCTGGGTAGGCTCGGTCATATCGAGGTTTCAAGGTTCCGGGTCTGCGCAGGTCAGCCCTTAGATGGACATGCCTCTCAGTCTAGCACCTTGCAAACAACTAGCCAATTTCATCCGACCGGGCTGGGTGCTGCCAGGGAGGCTCGACGGATAGGGCGTTATGGGTTTTGCGACAAATTCCTGAAGAACAGGATACACTGGTCGCATGCTGCGGCTAGACCTGGCAAACGTACTCTCCGAACGCATTGGCCCAAAGGGCATCGACTGGCCTTCGGCCCTGGCGGCTCATGCCCAGCGCTTGGAAGCGGCCCGCGATGCGCTCTGGCAGCGTAAGTCGGACCCTGCCGAGTTCCTGGGTTGGATTGACGTACCCGAGGACACCGAGACCCTGCGACGGGTACTGCGCTTCCGCGAGGCCCAGGCTTGGGTCGAGGATCTGGTGGTGCTGGGCATTGGGGGCTCGGCCCTGGGGGCCCAGGCGGTGGCCGCGGCCCTGGGTAAAGGCCCGGTGCGGCTGCATTTTGTGGACAATGTTGAACCTGAACCCATCCTCGAGCTGCTGCGGAAGCTCGAGCCCCATAAAACCCTGGTCAACGTTATCTCCAAGTCGGGCTCCACCGCCGAGACCATGGCGGCCTTTCTGGCCTTCCGCCGGTGGCTGGAAGACCGCCTGGGGCCGGACTGGAAGCGGCATGTTGTGGTTACCACCGATCCCGTCAAAGGCATCCTGCGCCCCTACGCCCAGGCCGAAGGGCTTCCCACCTTCGAGGTGCCCCCCGCGGTGGGGGGGCGTTTTAGCGTAACCTGTCCGGTGGGCACCCTGCCGCTGGCGTTTGCCGGGGTCGACCTGGAAAACCTGCTGGCTGGGGCCCGCAAGGCCAACGAACAAGCCCGGGCCGCCCTCGAGCACAACCTGCCGGCCCAGACCGCGCTGCTGCACCACCTGTTTAGCCAGAAAGGCCAGAACATCGTGGTGTTTATGCCCTACTCCACCCGCCTGCGCTACCTGCCGGACTGGTTTGTGCAACTGCACGACGAGTCGCTGGGCAAGATGCGCGACCGGGCCGGCCAGGAAGTGCGCACCGGCACCACCGCGGTTCGAGCCATCGGCACCACCGACCAGCACGCCCAGGTGCAGCTTTTCCGGGAGGGGCCGCACGACAAGCTCATCAATTTTGTGCGCCTGCTGAACCCCAGCGAGGATCTGGAAATTCCGGCGGTGCGGGGGCTCGAGGCCCTCGACTACCTTTTCGGCAAGAGCTTCTTCAAGCTGCTGGATGCTGAGGCCAAAGCCACCGCCCACGCCCTGGCTAAAGCCGGCCAGCCCAACTACACCCTCACCCTGGAACAACTCGACGCCTACCACCTGGGCTGGTTGCTGCAACACCTGATGTGGCAGACCGCCTTCCTGGGCGAACTGTGGAACATCAACGCCTTCGACCAGCCGGGGGTGGAACTGGGCAAGGAGTACACCTACGCCCTGATGGGGCGCCGGGGCTGGGAGTCGTTGGCCCAGGAGTTGCGCACCGAAGGGGTGGAATAACCGCACCCAACCAGCTCAGTGCCCCAGCAGTTGGCGCATGGCCTGTGGCACGGTCTGGGGCTGGCGCGTCTGGGGGTGGGCCGCCACATAGATGACCTCCCCGCTAATCAGGTGGGCCTCCTCCCGGAAGATACCCAGCATAAACTGCATGCTGCTGTTGCCGATGCGCCCGACCCGCACCCCGATATCCAGCTCGTCATCGTAGTGGGCAGGGGCGTGGTACTCCACGGTGGCCTTGACCACGAATAAATCCAGCCCAAAGCGCTCCACCGTGCTGGGGTAGGGGATGCCGAGGGCCCGCCAGTACTCGGTGATGGCCACATCAAAATAGGTCAGGTAGTGCCCGTTGAAAACGATACCCTGCGGGTCGGTCTCGGCCCAGCGAACCCGCAGGCGGTGGAAGAAGCCAAAATCGGCGCGCTGCATCCTCATCAATATAGCGCCTTAAAAAACCCCCCTGGGGGCAGGGGAGGTCAGAAAGGGGAGGTGTTATTCCGAGCTGCCCACGTCCCAGTGTTCGGGGGAGCGCCAGAGGTTGGAAATCAGCAGCTCGCGCATGGCCAGGAACTCCTTGGGCATCCGCTCGTAGAGCTTGATGAAAAGCTCCTCGTGCGAGAGGATCTCCTTGAGCCACAGCTCACGGTCGATGGCCATGAGCTCCTGGAATTGCTCCTTGCTGAAGTTCAGGCCGCGCCAGTCCAGGTCTTCGTAGTGGGGCACATAGCCCAGGGGCGATTCGGTGCCGCGCCCGCGCCCGTTGGCCCGATCCACAATCCACTTCAGCACCCGCATATTTTCGCCGTAGCCGGGCCACAGGTAGTTGCCATCTTTGTCCTTGCGGAACCAGTTCACGCTGAAGATGCGGGGCGGGTCTACCACCCGGCGGCCCATGTCCAGCCAGTGATTGAAGTAGCTGGCCATGTGATAGCCGATGAAGGGCAGCATGGCGAAGGGGTCGCGGCGCACCTCGCCGATCTGCCCGAAGGCCGCGGCGGTCATCTCCGAGCCCATGGTAGCGCCCAGATACACCCCAAAGCTCCAGTTGAAGCTCTGGTAAACCAGCGGCACTACCGTGGCCCGGCGCCCACCAAAGATGAAGGCCTTGATGGGCACACCCTTGGGGTTTTCCCACTCGGGGTCGATGGCGGGGTTCTGGCTGGCCGGGGCGGTAAAGCGGGCGTTGGGGTGGGCGGCTTTGCGTCCACAGTCGGGTGTCCACTCGTTGCCCTGCCAGTCGATGGCCCTGGCCGGCGGTGGGCCGTCCATGCCTTCCCACCAGACGTCGCCTTCAGGGGTGAGGGCCACGTTGGTGAAGATGGTGTTGGCCTTAATGGCCTCCATGGCATTGGGGTTGGTGGCGTAGGAGGTGCCCGGGGCCACCCCAAAGTAGCCGGCCTCGGGGTTGATGGCGTAGAGCCGCCCGTCGGGGCCGGGCTTGATCCAGGCGATGTCGTCGCCCACGGTGGTGACTTTCCAGCCTTCCTCCTGGAAAGGCTTGGGCGGGATTAGCATGGCAAAGTTGGTCTTGCCACAGGCGCTGGGGAACGCGGCTGCCACATAGGTTTTCTGGCCTTTGGGGTCTTCGACCCCCAGAATCAGCATGTGCTCGGCCAGCCAGCCTTCGTCGCGTCCGATCACGCTGGCGATGCGCAGGGCCAGGCACTTTTTGCCCAGCAGGGCGTTGCCGCCGTAGCCCGAGCCATAGCTCCAGATGCTGCGCTCTTCGGGGAAGTGCACGATGTACTTGGTGGTGGGGTTGCAGGGCCATGGCACGTCTTTCTGTCCGGGCTCCAGGGGCATGCCCACGCTGTGCATGCAGGGCACGAAATCGCCATCCTCACCCAGCACGTCGTAGACGGCCTTGCCCATGCGGGTCATGATGCGCATATTGACCACCACATAGGCCGAGTCGGTGATCTCGATGCCGATGTAGCTGATGGGGGAGCCCAGCGGCCCCATGCTAAAGGGCACCACGTACATGGTGCGCCCGCG
>Ga0101945_1001143_pt1:0-2500 | contig 30389 bp, 24 predicted proteins | sample DewCreD2012metaG_2_FD_75246 | JGI IMG/M metagenome (GOLD analysis project Ga0101945, IMG submission 75246) | Hot spring sediment bacterial and archeal communities from British Columbia, Canada, to study Microbial Dark Matter (Phase II) - Dewar... ... | reverse complement strand
CAGGCCGACAAGATGATCGAAAACGTGATCGGCGTCTATAACTTGCCGCTGGGCATCGGCACAAATTTTATCATTAACGGCCGCGAGGTGCTTGTGCCGATGGTGGTCGAGGAACCGTCGGTGGTGGCGGGCGTGAGCTACGCCGCCAAGCTGGCGCGCAGCGGCGGCGGCTTCCGCACCGGCAGCACGCGCTCGATTATGATTGCGCAGGTGCAATTGCTCGGCGTCGCCGATTTCGAGCAGGCGCGCGCCAACATTCTGGCCGCTAAACCTGAACTGCTTGCGGCGGCCAACACCAGCCCGACGATTGCGGCGCGCGGAGGCGGGCCGATCGACATCGAGGTGCGGTATTTGCCGGACACCCTCACCGAGCCGATGCTGATCGTGCATTTGCTCTTCGATGCGCTCGATGCCATGGGCGCCAACGCCATCAACACGGCAGCAGAGGCGATCGCGCCGCTGTTGGAACGGCTCACCGGCGGCCGTGCGCTGTTGCGCATCCTCAGCAACTTGAGCGACCAGCGCCGCGCCTGGGCGGAAGTGACGATCCCTGCCGAAACCTTCAGCTCAATCCATGCGTCCGGCGAAGAGGTGATCGCAGGCATCGTGCATGCCAACGCCTTTGCACTGGCCGATCCGTATCGCGCCGCCACGCACAACAAAGGCATTCTCAACGGCATCGACGCAGTGGCCATCGCCACCGGCAACGACTGGCGCGCCATCGAAGCCGGCGCGCACGCCTATGCCGCCCGCGACGGCCAGTATCGCGGCCTCACGGAGTGGAGGGTGATTACTGACAACGACATGCCAGGTGGGCAAACTGAAGGTGCGCAGCGCAAACTGGCGCTCTACGGCCGGTTGGAGATGCCGTTGGCCGTCGGCATTGTGGGCGGCGCCACGCGCGCCCATCCAACGGCGCAGGTAGCGCTGAAGATTCTTGGCGTATCGAGCGCACGCGAGCTGGCTGAAATCATGGTTGCAGTCGGGCTGGCACAGAATCTTGCCGCTATCCGCGCGCTGGCGACTGAGGGCATTCAGCGTGGACACATGGCGCTCCACGCGCGACAGGTGGCGATCGCTGCTGGCGCCACCGGCGAGGCGATCGACCGCATTGCGGCGCAATTGGCGGCAGAAGGACAGATTCGCGTGGAACGAGCGCGAGAATTGCTGAAAGGGATGTGAATCTATGTTGAATCGACCGATTCGACCGGTGGGCATCGTCGGCTACGGCGCGTATGTGCCGCGCTATCGGCTCCCCGGCAGCGAGATCAGCCGGGTATGGACCGATGGGAATGCCAAAAGCCCGGTGCGAGAAAAGGCGGTGCCCGGCCTGGATGAAGACACAGCAACGATGAGCGTCGAAGCGGCGCGCAACGCCCTGGCCCGCGCCGGCATCGAACCGCACCGGCTGGCAGCAGTATGGGTAGGCAGCGAAAGCCATCCTTACGCCGTCAAGCCGACAGGCACCATTGTGGCCGAGGCGATCGGCGCCACGCCGGCCACCCTCGCTGCAGACTGGCAGTTCGCCTGCAAGGCGGGTACCGAGGCGCTGCAGGCCGCAATCGGTTTTGTGGGCAGCGGCATGGCTGACTACGCGCTCGCCGTCGGCATGGACACCGCTCAGGGGCGACCCGGCGATGCGCTCGAATACACGGCGGGCGCAGGGGGGGCCGCCTATATCGTCGGGCCGGAGTCAGAGGCTGTGGTCGTCGTTCTGCGCACTCTGAGCTACGTCTCTGACACGACCGACTTCTGGCGTCGGCCAACCACCCACTACCCCAGCCACGCTGAGCGCTTCAGCGGTGACCCGGGCTACTTTGGTCACGTGATTCCGGCGGCGGAGGAGATGATGCGGGTGATGGAGACCGGCCCGGAAGCTTACGACCACGTGATCGTACATCAGCCGAACCCAAAGTTCCCGGTGCGGGCGTTGGAGGAGTTGGGTTTCAAGCCTCCGCAATGGAAGACCGGCCTGCTCGTTGCCGAGATCGGCAACACCTATGCCGGCTCTGCGTTGATCGGCCTTGCCGCCGTACTCGACGAAGCGAGGCCAGGGCAGCGCATCCTGGTGGTCAGCTACGGCAGCGGCGCCGGCTCAGACGCCTTCGATCTGCTCGTGACGGAGCGCATCGTGGACGTGCAGCATCGTGCACCGACGACGCGCGATTACATTCGCCGTCGCACGTTGATCGATTATGCCCAATACGTGCGTATGCGCAGGAAGTTGGCGCAACATTAAAAGCAACGTTAAAAAGGGGTGCGTGGTGCGTGACAGGTTGATGAGGCATGCACCACGCAACGTGTATCCTCTATAGCGGCTCCTGCATTTTTAATTCTTTCACACGATCGGCGAAACCTACCACGATCAAACAATCGCCTGCCATGATCTGCTGCGACGGGGTGATGGTCGTGATGTTCTCCCCGTTGCGGCGGATGCCCACCACGGTGACGCCATGCTTCTGGCGAAAGTGCAGTTCCGCCAGCGTGCAACCGGAGAGGG
>Ga0101945_1001142_pt1 | contig 30417 bp, 28 predicted proteins | sample DewCreD2012metaG_2_FD_75246 | JGI IMG/M metagenome (GOLD analysis project Ga0101945, IMG submission 75246) | Hot spring sediment bacterial and archeal communities from British Columbia, Canada, to study Microbial Dark Matter (Phase II) - Dewar... ... | reverse complement strand
CTTGCCTACCTCGCCTCCCTCTATGACCGCCGAATGGCGATTGAGGAACAAATCCGAGATACCAAAGGCGCTCGCTTTGGACTAAAGTTGGTCTGGACCCAGATTAAAACCCCTCAGGCCCTTGCTCGATTCACCCTGTTTATCGGCCTAGCCGTTCTGTTACTGACCGCCATCGGTTATGCCGTAGCGATGCGCTACTCAAACGTCCGCCTCACTTCAAAAAAGAAAGGACCCCGACTGTCCTTTCTCACCATTGGTTGTCTTTTCTTTCATTACTTTCTTTCCACTCAGACTCTTTCTCTAAAATCCCTCAAAAAACATATCCCCCCACTAACACTCCGCTCCTTCCCGTGGTTAGAAAATACCTCAGAAAGGAGTACCTAAAAGTGATAGACGGTCAGCACAATTATTTATTGACTTTAACATCCACTGAGATTATCCTCCTTAATAACTAACTTTAATGGAAGCAAGGGAGGGGATCAGATGGGAATTTATCGCGAACTCTATGATTTTGCGGCAAAAGCAGGTGCCCTCGAGGGATATGTTTACCCTAAAGAGAAGGTAGATCCGAGTTACCTGCCACTATGGGTTGGACATCTGGTGGAACAATACCGTCAACTTCCGCTCGAAGTCCGGGAAGATTTTCAGAGCCTCTGCGATGGCACGCTCGGACGGGCCATTCGATCCCTTATCCCCCTCGTAGGCGAGGATCATGAGGTCATTAAAAAACTTAAAACGATGGTGGAGAAACTTCCTTCTTCACCTAACGATTTTAACCATGGGAGAGAAGATGTTTGAATTTAATGAAGAGCAGAGGCTGATTCAGAAAAATATTCACGATTTTGCTAAAAAGGAGTTAGCTCCCAAGGCCTCCTATTGGGATGAACAACAAGAATTCCCTTGGGAGAGCCTAAAGAAGATGGCTGAAATTGGACTCACGGGGTTACGTTTGCCTACTCAATTTGGAGGATCGGAAGTTGACCTCATCTCCTGTGGTATTGCACTGGAAGAGGTGGCTCGGTATGACCACAATTGTGCGATCATCCTTTGTGGCACCAATGTCATTGGAAGGGTTTTGCTTTATGCTTCAGAAAAGATAAAAAATACTTATCTTCCAGATATCGTTAGAGGTAAAACCATCTTAGCCTTTGCCGCGATGGAATCCGATGCGGGATCAGATATTCGGGCAATAAAGACGACGGCAAAACATCAGGACAATTACTATTTGATTAACGGCGAAAAATCAATGATTACCTTTGCGGAAGTGGCTCAAGCCTTTGTGGTGCTGGCAAAGATAGACCCAGAATCGAGAGAGACAATCAGTTGCTTTATCGTGGAAGCCAATAGACCTAACATCGAACTCCACCGCCTCCAAGGTTTTGGTTGGAAGGCCACCAAATGGGGGAATGTAATCTTTGAGGAGGTTAAAATCCCAGAGGAAAATCTTATTGGAGAGAAAGGGAAGGCCCTTTCCATGTTAAAAGGAACTGTGCAGGAACAAAGGGCCTTGACAGGTCTTATCGCCTTGGGGACGGCAAAGCAGTCCCTTCAGGAAGCTATTGACTATGCCAAGGTCCGGAAGGTCTTCGGGAAACCCCTCGGGAAATTCGAAGGAATCCAGTTCAGGCTGGCTGAGGATTATACCTCGTTAGAGGCAGCAAGGCTTTTATGCTATCGAGCCCTGTCTCTGATTGAGAGGAACAAAGACGAGGCTTCGACTTGGGCAGCCATGGCAAACCTTATAGGAGGCGAAACAGCCTATCGAGTGGTCAACAATGCAATGGATGTCTTCGGGGGAATCGGATACTCCAAAGAACTCCCTCTGGAGCGCTATTTGAGGGATATCAAAGCCATTCAACTCGCAACTGCCACCTTAAAAATGGAAATCGGACAGGGGCTCTTAGGAAAAGAGTTTCTTCCCTACGCCTGATCCAATTTTAAAAGCAGATAAGTTGGGGTTAGGTTATGAATAATCCTTAAACCTTTCTTCTTTGGATGAAGGATCACATCGCCATAATAGAACCTTTCCCCAATAAACAAAATATTTTGTCAAGAGTGATTAGCCTGGGAAGTAATATTAGGATTTTAGAACAGTTTCTTGAAGCATATTTTCAAGAAGGATCATTTGGGAAAAGGAGTCTATAGAGATCCAAAGAAGTATCCTTGACCTCTTGAAGTGGATGGGAATAACAATACTGGATAGGATAGGGAATTCGGTTGTAAGCATCGAAGGGAGGTGAGGAGATAAAAAAATAGGTTGAATTTTTTTTAAAAAAGGTATAGGGTGTTGGATATTGAGGGATAGGGTGTCAAATCTGAGTAAGGAAGAATTAAAAAAAGGGGGTGAAAGATTATGAAGAAGATTGGGGTGTTAGGCTGGATCTTAATTGGTTTTGCTTTGGGAATCATTGTAGGTGCCATTGTGGGGAAACCTATTACTGTGATTCGACCTTTGGGAACCCTATTTATTAATCTTTTAAAGATGCTCGTTGTTCCTCTGGTTTTTTCCACTCTGGCTTATGGAGTATCCACCTTTTCAGGAGTCAAGTTAGGCAAGATGTTTGGAAAGACTTTCTTCTTTTATTACTTCACTGGTATCGTAGCGATGATTGTAGCGCTCATTATCGCCGGATTAAGTGGGGCCGGGACAGGATTTCCTATCGGAGAGTTGAAGAAGGTCGAGATTAAGCCTCCTCCCAAGTTGGTCGATGTGGGTTTGGCAATCATCCCCACCAATCCTATCGAATCATTAGCCAAAGGGGATATCCTTCCAATTATCTTTTTTGCCATCGTCCTTGGAATCTCGATTGCCGCGGCAGGGAAAGCGGCTGAACCCATGAAGGATTTCTTAGGGGCCTTGGCAGAAGCGATGTATAAGCTTGTGGGTTATGTCTTATGGTATGGACCGATTGGAGTCTTTGCCCTGATTGCGGTGACCGTTGGAACCCATGGCCTCTCTGTCCTTAAACCCTATGCCCATCTCATCTTTCTGGTCTATCTTGCCTGTGCCATTCAACTTTTTGTGGTCTATGCAGGTCTTCTGAGGGCATTTGGGATCAAACCCTTTCGTTATCTGAACAAGATCAAAGAGGCTCCCATCTTTGCCTTTACGACCTGTAGCAGTTCAGCCACTCTTCCGGTGACAATGAGGGTGACCAGGGATGCGGGAGTCTCCAATGAAACGACCAGTTTTGTTCTCCCTATGGGAGCAACAGTCAATATGGATGGCACAGGAATGTACCAGGCCATAACGGCCATCTTTCTTGCCAATGCCTTTAATATCCAATTAACTTTCTATCATTATATCCTGATTGCTATCACAGCGCTTCTCGCTTCGATTGGCACGGCTGGGGTTCCAGGGGCAGGACTCATCATGCTAAGTATGGTATTGGGGGCGATTGGAGTTCCCCTCGATGGGATTGCCTTGGTTGCAGGAATTGATCGGATTCTGGATATGGCCCGAACCTCAATCAATGTAACAGATGATACCGTGGCTGCTGTGTTGGTCGGAAAATCGGAGGGAGAGAAACTTCCAGAAGATCTACTGACATAAAGCTCCAAGTTCTATTCCCTCCTTCCATTTTCAATAGGGTGGAAGGAGGGATTTTTATTTGAATAGAGGATGAGAGAAAAGATAATCGGAATTCTTGGAGGAATGGGGCCGGAGGCCACCATTGATCTCTTTACAAAGATCGTTAAGGGGACAAAGGTGAAGAAGGATCAGGATCACTTTAGAATCCTGATTGATAATAACCCCAAGATTCCAGACCGAACCCTGGCTATCCGAGGGAAAGGTCCAAGCCCCCTTCCCCAGCTTATTCAAAGCGCAAGACTTCTGGAGGAGGCCGGGGCGGATTTCATCATCATTCCATGTGTCACCGCCCATTATTATTATGAACCCCTTAAGAAGAAGGTTCGTATTCCTATCCTTCATATTATTGAAGAGACCGTCAAGTTCGTGGAGAAAAGGTATAAGGCGATTCAAAAGCTGGGTCTCATCGCCACCACGGGAACCCTTCGGACAGGTCTTTTTCAGAAAGCCTTTTCTTCGACAGGGATAGGATTAATTCTTCCCTCCCCCGAGATCCAAAAAAGATATATTATGGAGGCCATCTATGGGAAGAAGGGAATTAAGGCGGTGGGTCCCTCCGAGGAATCCAGAATGCTTATCATCAAAGCGGCTGAAAGTTTGATCCTTAAAGGAGCTCAAGCCATCATCGCTGGCTGCACGGAAGTTCCTTTGGTATTAAAAGAAGGGGATATTTCTGTCCCTGTGATCGATCCTGTCTCAATTCTTGCTCAAGCGGCAATGGCTAAAGCCAAATCCCCAAAGAGATAACCTATGGGTATCCAGATCTTTGAAAAAGTCTATAAGATTGAGCTTCCTATCCCTTTCCCTTTGAAGACGACCAATGTCTTCTTCATTGATGAGCCTCCAAGGACACTCATTGACACGGGGATTAAGACCGAGGCCTCCTTTGAAGCCTTAAGAAAGGGATTGGAAGAGATGGGCTTCTCCATTCAATCCATCGAAAGAATGCTCATCACCCATGGTCATATTGACCACTATGGGCAGGCTAAAAAAATAGCCTCAATGTCAGGTGCCCCCATCTATCTCCATCCTAAGGAATACGGAAGGATCCGATCGATTATTCATTCTTTTGGTTTATTAAGATCCATTCTTTTGAGAAATGGAGCTCCTGAAGCATTGGTCACCCAAATCATCCATTATATTGAAGCAGCCCAGAAGATGGCCGATCCCTTAGAAGAGGCCCTCTTCCTCAATGATGGAGATCTCATTCCCTTTGATTCCATGACTTGGAAGGTGATCCATTGTCCAGGACACAGCCCGGGTCTTCTCTGTTTCTACTGGCCGGAGAGGGAGATTCTTTTTACCGGAGATCACCTGCTCAAGGAGATCACCCCCCATCCATTTTTGAATATTGGAGAAGCTGGAGCCCCCTTGAGTTATCCAAGCCTTAAAGAATATCTCAGCTCTTTAAGAAAGATCGAAAGATATGACCTAACTCTTCTGCTCCCTGGTCATGGAGAAGAGGTGAGGGACCCTAAGGGTTTGATTCAATCCATTCTCATCCACCACAAAGAACGAATGGAGCAGATCGTTTCCTCTCTTTTGAAAAGGCCGAAGACACCCTTCGAGATTGCCATGGATCTCTTTCCAGACGTTCCGCCTTTCGAAGTCTTTTTGGGAATCTCTGAAGCCGTGGGTCATTTAGAGATTTTAAAAGAAGAGGGAAGGGTAAGGGTTTTTGAGAGAGAGGGCAGAGATTATTATGAATTAGAAGCATTTCAATAGTTCTGAATCATTTATGTTTCCTGAGTTCCTCCCTCCCTATAGTATCGGCCCTTTTATCGGTTTTATTACCTATTCCGTCCTTTCTCTTCTTTCCCTTATGATCCTCCTCATCTATCGAGCCTATCGACCTCTTTGGGCCCTTTTTACGTTCTACCTCCTCTCTGCCCTCCTCTTCTTTGGTTGGTTGATTTATAGTTTCCAGAGATCTCCCCTTTCTATTCTTTCAGGTTATCGAATCGATCTTGCCTCTCTGGCCCTTTTGCCTGCGAGCTGGATCTGGTTTGTTTCGTCATTGACAGGGAAACGAATAGGTAGGCTATCTAAATGGATGATTGGATTGAGTCTTCTGCTGGCTTTCCTCGCTCTCGTGGGGCAAGGACCCTGGCTTTTAGGGTTTCCTCTTGAATCCCATCAGGTTGATCCTCATATCCTGAGACCTCAATCGAAGATGTTAAAGCCAGCCATCTATCTCTACTGTTTCTTAAGCGGCCTTTCTTATTCCATATGGACCATTGGAAGCCTCTTCCGGAGCCAAACTCCCAGGCCTGTCTATTTTCTCCCCATTGGAATTGGTCTCCTTCTCTGGTTCTTGGGAGGACTCCATGATGGTCTTCGTTCCATGGGGGTGGTTATCCTCGTAAAATCCCAGATCCTCTGGCTGACCTCTTTTTGGCTCTCCTTATCTTTGACCATGGCGGTTACGCTCCATTTCCATTCCTTGGAGAAGACGGTTCGTGAAACACGGAATGTGTTTGAGAAATTTGTTCCGCCCGCCTACCTTCGGCGCATTGCAACCCACGGCTTGGGATCGATCCGGTTGGGCAAGGCAGACCTCCAGGAGGTCACCATCCTCTGTGCCGATATTCGGGGGTTTACCAACCTTTCAGCCCAACTCCATCCCGATGAGCTGATCCAATTGGTTAATCGACTCTATGGGGGACTCTCTCAAACCATCGAGAAATGGCAAGGAGTGATTGATAAATTCTTAGGGGATGCCCTTCTCTGTATCTTTGAAGGAGAAGACTCCTCGTGGCGAGCCCTTGCCTGCGGTATAGAAATCCTTTCTGAGACAGAATCGTTTAATAGGACTTGGAGTTCTTCGAATCACTCCATTCAAATTGGAATCGGAATTCATCGAGGCCCGGCTGTCCTGGGAACAATTGGATCCTCCAGTCGAATGGATTCAACCGTATTGGGTCTTACGGTCAATTTAGCAAAACGGCTCGAAGAATTAACCCGACCCATGGGAGCCAAGATTCTCATTTCTAATGAGGTGGCCCAATCCCTTCCTTCCGAACACCCTTACTGCCTCCGATACCACGGGGAGGTTTCGGTCAAGGGGAACCCGGTCCCGATGAGCGTTTTTGAAGTGATCCGATAAGATGGGGCATCCTTTTAGAAGAGACTAAATTTCAGATATTTTCGGGGTTGCTCTTTGATATCTTTGATCAACTTTTTCAACTCAGAGGCGGTCTCCTTGAACTCCACCACGGTTTCTCTTAATTCCCTCACCATCTCCCTATCTCTAAGAAGCGCTCCAGCCAATCCCTCCCCTCGGTCTACCTTTTCCAGGATGGCATTTAATCGAATCGCTCCCTGATCGAGATGGTCGTAGAGTTGAGGGTCCTCGATGAGTCTTTGAAGCGTTCCCTCTCTTTCGTTTAATCGCTGGCTGAAGGCCTCGAGTGTGGAAATAGTCGTACCCATTTTTTTCCCAAGATTCTCAATGGTTCTATCCATTTTTTGGCCGACCTCTTCAAGGGTAGAGACCACCCTTACGGTTTTTTCATAAAGGGATGGATCTTCGATCAGTCTTTTTAGAGTCCCCGGACTTTCACGAATTTCTTTTGCAAAGGCTTCTATGGTAGAAATGGTAGAAGTCATTTTTTGGTAGAGGGTCGGGTCTTCGAGAAGACGCTTCAAGGTCCCCCTGGACTGTTTAATCTCTTCAAGGGTAAAGGAGAGGTTTTTTGCAGTTCGATCCAGGTGGTCATAAATGGACGGGTTGGTTAGAAGTTTGGCAATCGTCCCTTCTCCGATCTCAATTTTGGCAATGAGATTGTCGAGTTTCTGGATAAAGTCTCCTATCTTTCCAATGGAGATGGAAGCCGTCTCCATCACATCTGAGAACTCAAGGGGAATCGTTCCCCTGATCATCTCTCCAGCGCGAATCGGTTCTGCCTGAGGGGACCCTGCTGTCAATTCGATATATTTATCCCCTAAGAGTCCCATCGTCATCACACTGGCCTGTGCATCCCGTCTCATATAATCAAGGATCTTTTTTTGAATGGAGATGGTCACAATGGCTCCCAAGGTTGGACTCAATTGGATTTCCTTGACCGATCCCACCTCCGTTCCAAAAATCCAGACAGGGGCTCCTTTTCGAAGTCCCCTTACATCCCGAAACTGAGCCTTCAATTCAACCCTCGGAATAAAGAGATTTTCGATCTTTCCTGCAAAAAAGACAGAGAGGAGTAGAACGAGAAGGGCCAGACTGATGACCAGCCCCACCTTCAATTTAGACCATCTCAGCTTCTTTTTCATATCGAACATTTTTTATCCCTCCTTGAGATTAGGGGAAAGGGATTTCTTTTAAGAAAATTTTGATCTCCAAGAGCTCGGATTGCAGCATCCTCTCCTTGTCTCCATCAAAGAGGATCCTTCCTGATTTCAAAAACATGAATCGCTCGGCCAGTTTAAAGGCATCGAAGATCTTATGGGTGACGACGATAAAACCCCTCCCCTTGGAAGAAAGGCTGAGAATTAATTGACAGATGATATCCGCATTGACGGGATCGAGTCCAGAGGTAGGTTCATCGTATAGAAACATCTTGGGTTCGAAAGCCGCCAGGGAGCGCATGATAGCCACTCTTCGATGCATTCCTCCACTCAGTTCCTCCGGCATCAAATTCATTGCCTCCTCCAACCCCACTCCCCTTAACAATTCTCTCACCTTCTGATCGATCTCCTCTTCACTCATCTGCGTATACTCTCTCAGTGGGAAAGCCACATTTTCTTTCACCGTCAGGGAATCAAAGAGGGCCCCTTCCTGAAAGACGATACTGAATTTGGTCCGGATTTCTCGAAGTTCCTCTTCTTTCTTGTCCGTGATATCCACTCCATCGATCCAGATTCTTCCCGAATCGGGTTTCAATAAACCGAGGATCAATTTCAAAATGGTAGTCTTTCCATCCCCGCTTCCACCGAGGATGGCCACCTTCTCCTTTTCCTCTATGTAGAAACTCATCTCTTTAAGGACCGGCCGAGAACCATAGGAGAAAGAAACACGATCAAAGAGGATCATACCGTGAACCCCAAGAGATAGAGAAGGATCCGGGTTAACAGGAAGTCAGCGATGATAATCGTTATAAAGGAGATGACGACGGCTTTTGTCGTCGTTCGACGAAGACCGATCGCACCCCCTTTGGTCGAAAGACCCATATAACAACTGATACAGGCAATGAGGTATCCGAAGATAAAAGGTTTAATGGAGCCCGCCAGGACATTTTCATAAACCAGAACCTCCCGGATCGAGCTCCAGTAGAACGCCCCACTTTGATGACTTACAAAGACAGCAATATAATAGGCACCCATCAAGGAAGCCGCATCTCCAATAATCGTGAGGACAGGGAGCATGAGGATAGCACTCAGAATCCTTGGAACGACCAGTTTTTTGATGGGATCCAGGCCAAATACTCTCAAGGTATCCACCTGATGGCCTAAAACCATCGATCCTAACTCAGAGGCCATTCCAGATCCTACCCTTCCAGCAAAAACCACCGCTGTGAGCACAGGGCCAATTTCCCGAATGATCGAAATTCCAACCACCTTCCCTGTATACATTTTAAGTCCTACGCGGGAAAGTTCGGCTGAGAGTTGAAGGGAGAGGGCCATTCCGATAAAAAGGGAGATGAGGAGGATGATCGAGAGGGAACCGGTTCCGGCATAGTCCATCTGTTCGATAAGATCTTTATAATAGAAAGGCCTCTTCCCTATTCCCACAAGCCCACGGAACGAAAGGAGATAGAAGTCTTGGAGGTCACTTAAAAATTCTTTGACTCGAAACGTAAAATTCCTCCTTCTGGAAGAGAGCCTTCCGTTTTGGGTAGCTGTTCAGGCAACGGTCAGGAGCTTAAGGAACAGTCCCTCCGGGCTTAAGGAGCATCACTTTAGTCTGGGGGACCTCCTCCATGAGTTTCAAAAACTCTTCGACCGTCCCTGTGAGAACGGGAAAAGTTCCATAATGCATAGGGATCACATATTTCGATCCAAGCAGTTTGGCTGCGTAGGTGGCCTCTCTTGGGTCCATCGTGTAGTGGCTTCCGATTGGGAGGAGAGAAAGCTCTGGTTTATAGATCTCACCGATCAGCTTCATATCACTAAAGACACCCGTATCCCCTGCATGATAGATCGTGAAACCATTCTCCAGTCGAATGACAAAACCCGCTGGATCCCCTGTATAAATCACCTGATCTCCTTCCGTCACACTCGAGCTGTGAGTCGCATGGACCATTGTGATGGCAATTCCGTGGGTGGAATAGGTTCCTCCTTTATTCATGGCCACCACATTTTTGACCCCCTTCTTGGCAAGATATCTCCCCAGCTCGGGAATGACGATGACCTTGGCATTTGTTTTTTCGGCTATACTCACCGTATCTCCCAAATGATCTCCATGACCATGGGTTACGAGGATGAGGTCCGCCTTCTCCACCGTTTTCATTTCAGGAGGGGTCTTTGGATTTCCACTGAGGAAGGGATCGATGTAGAGGATCACCCCTTTGGGAGAGACCACCCGAAAGGCCGAATGGCCTAAGTAAGTGATTTTTGCCCCTTTCCCTATCTCCTCTGCAAAGGGAGAGAAAGAAAAGAGAAATAGAGAGAGACCTCCGAGCAATAGTGCAAAAGCAATCCTTTTCATCATCAACACCTCCTCTATTGAATAGGATAACTTAGTTTATCAAATTGGATGCGTTTTGAAAAGTTATTTTCTGACCCATTTCTTTGTTTTCCAGAAGAGATTCGAAAGATCACAGAGTCTTCTTCCCCAGAAGGGAGTCGACGATCGTCTTGCAATCGGGTGGATGAAACAGAAATATTGGCATTTCATCTTCTGCAAGGCTTTCTCAAAACTTTGAGCATCCTGATGATTCCCTAAATATCCTGGAATCCAGTAGCCCAAAGAAGAGAAGCTACTATGGGAAGCAGAATGGTAATGATAATAATCCATAAAATGATGGAGATGACTCTTCACCCCATAGGTTTCGGGGTGGAGGGACCAGGGAGAGCCGGGTTCCATCTCAATGGTAAAAGTCCGAATCCCTCTCACATTAGGATAGCGAGAACGGATGGTTCTCTGAAGCTGGATCATCTCGTGGATATCCTTTTGCGTCTCAAAGGGAAGGCCGATCGTGAAGAAGAGATCACAGAAGACTCCATTTGCTTTCAACTGATCAAGGGTCTCCATCAAGTCTCGATTGGAATAAGGATATCCCTTATGAAGTTTCCTCATTCGGTCCGAACCCACATCCGGAGAAAGGGCAATCAAAGATTTGGGACTTGTAAAGGTCTCCTTAAAGGAACGGATAAAGTCGGGGGTTGGAAGCCTAAAAGATTCGAAGAAGCACTCCATCCGAATTTTTGCCTTCCGAATCTGATGGAAAAGTTCAAGAAAGAATTCTGGCTTTGAAGGATAGGGGTCGAAACAGATATGAAAGGTTTCATATCCGTAAGAAAGAGCCTCCTGAATGGTCTCGATAACCTTGTTTATTCCTCGAAAGGTGACTCCTTTTCTTCCAGAGAGGATCTCCTGCGCAGAACGACCTCCCCCACACCAGGTACATTGGACCGGACACCCTCTCCCCAAAGGAAGATGATAGATGGGTGAACGAAGAGAATAGATCCAAAAATTTCTCTCTTTAGAAACCCCTTTCACATAGAAGGGTTGACCGATGAAGTGAATATAGGTTTGGAAATTTTTGAGAAGGTGGAAATGGGTAAAAGAGAGACGGTTTAAATCTTCTTCCGTGGCTACATAGGAGAGAGGATTGATAAGGATCCTTCCTTTTCTTTTCCAGGTAAGATTGGGAACAGAAAAGAGATCCCCTTTCCCCTGGAGAAGGGTTTGAACCAGTTCCAGCACAGGTTGTTCCCCTTCTCCCCGGATCACCCCATCGACCGAATCAAAATTCTTCATAATCTCTTCGTGAAAAAAACTGGCTGTATATCCTCCAAGAAGGATATAGGTGGAGGGAAATTCGGATTTTATTTTATGGACCAATTCCATGACATCGTAACACTGGTGATGCCAGTGAAGATCGAAGGCAACGATTCGGGGAGTCTTTTCGCGAAGATAGCGGAGAATGGAGAATTGGCGATCCTCAATCCATTCCAGCCCCAAGTGGACGACCTCGGTAGAGATTTGATGTCGTGCGAGAAGATCAGCTATAGCGAGAAGCCCCATAGGAATAAAATTGATCCAGAGGAATTGATCAATAGGGCGATAGTAATTATTTAATTTGGGGACATGAAGGAAAAGGCAATCCAATTTTGACATCGTTGAAATTCTAAAATGTTGAAAGAATAGATTTCAACTTTATGATGGGGCAGGCCTATTTCGAAGGCCATCGTTTCAGAATCTGTCGGGTTGCAAATAGAGCTGAGAGACTCGCTCCTACAATCCCATGGGAGGGTCGTGTATAATGGCCTACCTGAAAGAGAGCAGGGATAGGGGTATGGTGGGGAGGTCTCCTTCGGCCCATTTGTTGTGGGGTAGAAGAAAGCCCATACATCGCTCCCCATTGATTTCCCGTGTAACGTTCCAGGGTAATGGGAGTGGCAGCTTCTTTATAAAGGAGACGGTCTTTTAATCCCGAGATCCATTTTGAATCAAGGTAGGAAATCACTTTCTTCATCAATTCTTCTTTAATCCGATAGTAGTTGGCGGGGTCCTTCTTTCCCCACTCCCCCTGATAGGAATAAGGGGCGATGAGAAGGGCTTTGATGAGGTGGTGGCCCGGAGGGGCGAGAGATGGGTCTAAAAGGGTTGGGATGGAGAGACTGATGGTGGGTGTTTGTGGAAGTTCCCCTCTCCTGAGCATTCGATCTTCCTCCTCCAGGTTTGAACAACTCCGAAGATAGGTGAAGTAAGGGATCCCCATCTCTTTTAGATTTAAGTCTGTAGCAAGATAAAGGATAAAACAGGAGAGGGAGGGTTCGAGGCGATGGATCTTCCGATAGAAAGGAGTTTGGAGTTCTTGGGGAAGCATTTTCACCATCAGGTAAGGATTTACGTTCGAAATGACAAGGGGGGCCTCGAAGAGCTCTCCATCTTCTGTCCATACTCCCTGTGCCCTTCTCTCTTTAATCATGATTTTTTCAACTCTTTTTCTAAAAAGAACCTCCCCACCGAATTGGAGAAAGGAGTGAAGGATGGCCTTTGAGATGTGTCCCATTCCTCCCTTGGGATAGAAGACTCCTCCCCTCAGGGCCTTACTGATAAGAGTGGCCACAAAAAGAAATGAAAGCCTCGAAGGAGGATCGGTTACAGGAAGGCTGTGGAGGGCCATCTTGATCTCTCCTGCCCGAAACAGGCGATCCAGGACGCACTGATGGGTGGTGCGATGATAACGAATGAGATGGGGGAAATAGAAAGGGAAAAGAAGCTTGCGATGGAAGGTCATTTCGGAGTAGGCTTTGACCTCGTTGCCAATTTTCTGAACCAAGGCCAGGTAGCTTCTTAACCCTTTTTCTTCTTCAGGAAAGAGAGCCAAAAGGCTTTCTGCATAACTGTCAAAACCTCCATCTCCCAGTGTAATCTTAAATCCAGGATAGATATTCTGGATGGGCCGGATGGGTAGAAACTCGATCATGCAATGGGCCCCGATCCTTCGGAGGATTTCGTAAAATTCTTCCCCTTCTTTGCATCCCCCTAAAAAAACACCGGTCGCATCAAAAATATAATCTCCCCGTTTAAAAGAGACGACATATCCTCCGGGCTGGTCTTCTTTTTCAATAAGAAGGATTCGAAGTCCCTCTCTGGCAAGGAGAGCCCCCGTCATAAGCCCTCCTATCCCTGCACCGATAATGATTCCGTCGTATTTTTTTTGACCCATTTTTTTCTCTTTTCAACAAAAAGGACAATGGCGGGCAAGAGGACCATAGAATTGACCAGACAGAATCCCATCCCCAAAATAGTGACCCATCCCATGGTCGAAAGGGCCTGATAACGAGTGGTGACCAATGAACCGAATCCGAGCATCGTCGTAAGGCTACAGAGGGTTATTGGCCGAGCCGTTTTTTGAAGGGCCTCGATGGGATCTCTTCCTCCTTCTTCCAAGTATCGGTGCATCAGATGGATACTATTGTCAATCCCCATTCCAATGATCATAGGAAGGATGACGGCATTGACAAAATTGATACGGATCCCAAGGATCGCCATTGCTCCCATCATCCAGAGAAGACCTATGGCAAGGGGAAGAAGAGTGAGAAGGGTGATGGTTGGCCTTTTGAAATGAGAAAAGACGAGAAGAAGGATGAGAAGAAAAGCAAAGGGGGTCAGGAGGAAGAGATCTTCCTTCACGATCTTCAAAATCTCGGTTTCAATCCTTTCTGGACCGGTGAAAGAGACTTCCGGGAATTGCCTTTCTAATTCCTCGAAAGAAAGGGATCCTCTGGGGTAGTAAATAGGTGTGATCAACTTAAAATGTTCTCCTTTTCGGGTAATCCGAGGTCCTATTCCTCTGCCCAAAGGGCTTTTCTGAAGGAGAAGGAAGAGAGTCTCCGGAGGAAAGAGTTTTTCCTTTCCCAAGCGTAATTCTTCAAGAGCTTCAAGGGTTTCGTGAAAGGAAGGGACAAAGAATCCATTCTCATTCAAGGCCTTGATCAAATGCCTTTTCACCTCATCAAGGTTGACTGCTTTTCGAATTTCATGGGCGATTCTCTTCTGTTTTTCGATAGAGGGAATGAATCGAGAGGCAGGAGAAATAAAGATAGAAGAGTCCATCTTTCCTTCCTTCTTATTTTTTTGGAAGACCTTCACCATTTCTTCTTCTTTTAAAAGAAGGGAGGAAAGGTCCCTGCCTTCCTGAATGGCCGATGCTTCCACTTTTCTCCCTCCGAAGGCACGGCCCATTTTTTCCAGGACCGTGAGGGGTTGAATTTCTTTAGGTCTAAGACTTCTAAGATCTGTTTCAATCTTCAGTTGAGAGATAGAGAGAAGGGACAGAATGGTGATTCCCACTGCAAACCAAATAAATTTAGAAGGATCTTTTTTTAAAGCACTGGAAAGGAGGTAAAACTGAAAAGGGGGAGGAGAAGAAGAGGGGGAGGGGGATAAGGTCTTTCTTTGTTCGATCCAGACAAGAAAGGAAGGAAGGACTAGAAAGATACAGAGGAGGGAAAAGAGAAGGCCAACAGAGACGAGAAAGGCCAACTCCATTATCCCACGAATTCGGGAGAAATAGAGGACCCCAAAGGCAAAGATGGTGGTGAAGGCACCGCTCAGAATGGCGTCCCCTGTTTGATTGAGGGCGATCTCTATGGCCATCGGGATCTCTTTTTGATTCGCCCTTTCCTGTTGATACCGATCGTAGAGATGCACCGCGAAATCGATTCCTAAACCCACTAAGATAGCAGCAAAAGCACTGGTTAAGAGATTCAGTCTTCCAATGGTCACAGAGGCCAAACCCATCGTTAATTGAATTCCTCCAAAAAGGGGAAGACCTACAAAAAGGAGAACTATCCACCTCCGATAGGTATAGAAAAAGAGTAAAAGGACGAGCAGAAGGGAGAGAAGAAAAGAGCTTTGCATATCGAGACGGAGAGCCCGGGCCTCTGAGGTGGCAATGGAATGAGCTCCTGTGAGAAAGACTTGGACTCCTTCCTTCTCTATGGATGAGGTCCATTCATTCAATCGCCTCATCAATTCTCTGGAAAAGGGGAGGTTCGTTGCTGGCTCGATAGGTTCGGCGAGGATTAATAAAAAACGTCCGTCTCGGGAGAGAAAGAATGGGCTCGAGGGATCAAAATCCATTCCTTTGATCCCAGCCTTCCACTTCTCCCACCATAACCAGCGCAATTCAAATGGGTCTATCTGGACGAAGTCTTTCATTCCAAAAGAGGCATGGCTTAACAAAAGGTTCTTATTCTTAAGAACCTGTTTGGTAATCTCTTCTCCTCTCCATTTTTCTTTTAAATAAGGGATCTCTTCCTCATCCAGAAAGAGATAGGGACGGGAAAGAAAAAGGGCGAGAAGGGATTTTGTTTCTTCCAAATCTTCCATTTCTATTCTCTGAAACTGAATCCTTCTGAAGGCCTGTTTTCCATGGATCTCCACTCTCTTTAGGGCGTGAGCGACTTCTTTCCCCGATTCAATCAAAAGGGGGAGATCCACTTCTTCCCTTCTTTCAAGAAGCACAAACAGAAGGTCAAAAGTCTTGGCTTCTTTGAGATTTTCTATATAGAGTTTCATGGGCCCCTTTTCTGCGGGAAAGAGGGCTAAAAAATCCGGGTCGAACCGAAGCCTTCCCGTTAGGAGAAAGGCCAATCCAAAGACCAACATGGAGACGAGAAGAACTTTTCGAGGATGAGAGACAGAGAGGCGAGAGATTCCTTTAAGCCATTTTTTTCGCATCGTTGAGGCCCATTATAGCAGATTTTCCATTTTCTTATAACGGGATAGGGATTTTCCCATCGAATTGAGTTTATAATGGCTCATGGGAGAGTGATTTTAATCTCTTTTCTTTTCCCTTCGCGGAGGAGGATAAAGATTAACGTGGTTCCAGAACCTTTCCCAGCTACTGATTCATGGAGATCCTTTAAACTCTTTATCTCTTTTCCATCGATTAGAAGAATTTGATCTTCCGGTAACAGCCCTGCCTTTTCGGCTAAACTCTGAGAAAGGACGCGCTCGATCCAGACCCCTTGAGGTTCTTCTTTCTCCTTTAAAATGATCCCGAGTTTTGGTTTCCTCCTTTCCAGAGAAGATGGAGGGGTGATCCAAAGAAAATGGGCGATAGGGTTGGGGGCTTCGGATAAAGATATTTCTCGATGAATCTCCTTTTTCCACTCCTTTAAGACGACGATCTGGTAAGGGATAGAAGTTCTTCTGTAAACCCGGGAAGGTATCCCAAAGTGAAATGCCACATGTCCGCTTCCTGTCAGGATTAAAAAGGTTTTATCTTTCCCTTCAGAAGAGCGAAGATGTTGGGATAAGGTTTCCGCCATTGCCTCATCCCATAGGACCTGGGCCTGAAAGAATTTTTCGAAATCCTTTGCCACCCCTTCTTGGTGTTCCTGAAAGATGGACCGAAGATAGGACCGGTAAGCCGGCTCTTTTAAATCTATCGAAGGAAGTTTTTCTCGATCTGAAAGAGGGAGGGCTTCCAACCCCTTTTGGGCAACCTTTCTGATCAGCTCCCTTTCGAGATTGAGGCCAAGAAGTCTCAATCCTCGATATTTTATCTCGTTGAGAATGTCTCGATAGAGTTGAAAATCCATTCCCCAAGTGGTCTCCCATTTCACCTCTTTGAGAAATTCTTCTTCAGAAAGGAGCCCCTGACTCCAGCGATCCAGGATGGGTTGCTGGTGTTTCTCAAACATCTCCATGGCCACAACAACCCGATGACCCCTCTCCACGAGGCTTTGAATCATCCTTAGCTGAATCCGATGGTGTTCCATCTGGTCATGAGTCTCTCCCACAAAAATGACTCTTACCTTCTCGAGATGATCCAAAAGTTCTCTGAAGGAAAGGGATTCCCCTTCGGGGAGCTTTAGGATCAATTCTTTTGTCCGATCGAAATGGACGGGAGGAATAGAAGTCATCCGGGAGGATAAACTCTCTTCAATCCAAACTAAAAAGGCCATCAAAGAGAATAGCCCGATTCCAATCCAGAGTCTATTCATATAAACATTATAACTTCCCATGGCCGTTTGGTCACCAACAAGCTATGGAAATCCCCCGCATCTTAATCCTCTCCGAATTTTTCTCCTTGAAACCGAGGAAATCTCTGTTAAGATTGTATTGCTGTTTTTAACGAAAGGAGGGGTATCTAAGATAAGAATCCAACGGTGTGGGTTTATTGTTTTCTTATTTTTATTTGTGGGCGCTCCTGAAGGAAGCACAGGATCGAGGAGCCTCCTTCTTGCCACTACGACCAGTACTCAGGATTCAGGGCTTCTCGATGTCCTCATCCCCATCTTTGAGAAAAAAACGGGTTATTTCGTTAAGACCATCGCGGTGGGTTCAGGGCAAGCGATAGTCATGGGGCAGAAGGGAGAGGTGGATGTCCTTCTGGTCCATGCTCCTGAAGCCGAAAAGAGATTTATAGAAGAGGGCTACGGAGTCCATCGAAGGAGGATCCTGTATAATGATTATGGGATTGTTGGACCTTTTGAGGATCCAGCAAAAATTAAGGGAATGAAGTTGGCCACAGAGGCATTCAAAAAGATCGCATTTGTTAAGGCCCTTTTTTTATCGAGAGGTGATCACTCAGGGACCCACTTGAAAGAGAGGGAGATCTGGAAAGCCGTAGGAGTCAATCCAGAAGGAGAAAAGTGGTATCAACAGACGGGCCTTGGAATGGGTCAGACCCTCAGCGTGACTCATGAGAAAGGAGGTTATACCCTTTCCGATCGGGCAACCTATCTCGCTTTGAGAAAGAATCTTAGACTCAATCTCTTAGTGGAAGGAGATCCCTTTCTCCTTAACATTTACCATGTGATTGAGGTGAATCCTGCTAAATGGTCAAAAGTAAATGCCAAGGGTGCAAGGGCATTTACCGATTTTCTGGTTTCTAAGGAGGTTCAGGATCTTATCAAAACTTTTGGGGTGGACCGATTTGGTTCTCCTCTCTTCTTTCCAGCGTCTGGAAAGAAGGAGGAAGGGTTTGGGAAATAGAATTCTAAATTAGGGGGTAAAGATGGACCTTATCCTTGAAGGTATGAAAAAGGCATTCTGGCTCCTATTTACCTTCGATCCCGAAGTCCTAAGCATCTTGCTTCTTTCCCTCAGGGTTTCCGCAACAGCCACCCTCATTAGCCTTCTCATCGGGATCACCAGTGGAGTAGCCATTGCCCTTTATAGGTTTCGAGGAAGAGCAATGGTGGTGAGTCTTATCAATACAGGAATGGGTCTTCCTCCAGTGGTCGTAGGCCTCTTTGTCACCATTTTTTTATGGAGAAACGGACCCCTCGGGTTTCTTGGCATTCTTTACACGCCTATGGCCATGATTATTGCCCAGGCCTTGATTGCCACACCCATTGTGATGGGTATTACCCTCGCAGCCATCCAGCATCTTCCAGAGAAACTTCGACTCCAAATTTTGGCCCTTGGTGCGACACGTCTCCAGATGGTCTGGCTCCTGATTAAGGAAGCCAAGCTTCCGCTTCTCGCTGCCGTCATGGCAGGATTTGGAGGTGTCATCTCAGAGGTCGGGGCATCCATGATGGTCGGCGGGAATATCAAAGGCTATACTCGAGTTCTTACCACAGCAACGGTAATGGAAACAAGTCGTGGAAACTTCGATATGGCCATCGCTTTGGGGATCATCCTTCTTTTGTTTGCTTACTTTATCAATCTGATCCTCACCCACATTCAACAGAGAGAAGGGCTGAGATAGAAGGACGGACGATGGATGAAGGATGTGGAGTGAGAATGAATAGGATGGGATCTGTTCCAATTCTGGAGGTAAGAAAACTAAAGGTTAAAAAGGGAGCAGTAACGATCCTCAGCGTTCCTTCTTTCCAGATTGAGGAGGGAGAAATCCTCTCCCTGATCGGACCTAATGGATCAGGGAAGACCACTCTTCTCCAAACCCTCTCTTTTTTACTCAACCCATTTCAAGGGGAAATCTTTTTCAGAGGAAGGAAGGTGGGAGTGGACTATCCTGTCTTAGATTATCGAAGAAAACTGGCATTCGTTTTTCAGGAACCTCTTCTCTTCGATACATCCGTCTTCAATAATGTCGCTTCAGGGTTAAAGATTCGGGGGATCAAAAGAGGAGAGATAGAGAGAAGGGTCGAAGAAAACCTTAAACGTTTTGGAATCGAACATTTGAGAGATCGTTCTTCCAAAACTCTTTCTGGAGGAGAGGCTCAAAGGGTAAGCCTTGCTCGGGCTTTTGCCATTCAACCAGACCTTTTACTAATGGATGAGCCTTTCGCTTCCCTGGATCCTCCGACGAGAGAATCTTTAATAGAGGATTTAGCTTCCATTCTTCAACAAACCCGAACCACTGTCATTTTAGCCACTCATGATCGTCTCGAAGCCCTCAGACTTTCCCACCGATTGGCTGTGATAAAAGAGGGAGAAATCCTTCAGACCGGTCCTCCGGAGGAGGTGGTGAATCGGCCAATCGACGAATGGGTGGCTTCTTTTGTAGGTACCGAGACCATCCTAAAAGGAAGAGTCATAAGAAAAGAGGGAGGGACGTTTCTGGTGGCTGTGGGAGGGCATGAGATTGAGGTCGTTGGGGAGGCGATGTTAGGAGAATGGGTTATCCTCTGCATCCGTCCGGAAACGGTTACCCTTTCCATTTCGACAATGAAAGAGACAACCAGTGCGAGAAATCTTTTCATCGGGAGAATCGAAGGAATCCAACCTATGGGATTCTATCAAAAAGTTCAACTCCATTGTGGTTTTCCCTTGGTCGCTTATGTCACCCGTCCCTCTATGGAGAATCTATCATTGAAGGTTGGAAAGGAGGTTTGGGCTTCCTTTAAAGCTACCTCGATTCACGTCATAAGACAGAAAGACAGGGAGAGAGCCGTTGAATAGGGGGGCATTTAAGAAATGGCTAAAAGGATGTATCTTTTGATTCCCCCAGGGGTTTGAAAGGTTACTTCTTCATTGACCTCTTTTCCAATCAGGGCCTTGCCCAGGGGAGAGAGGATAGAGATTTTCCCTTTCCGAAGATCTGATTCTTCCGGTCCTACAATCTGGTAGGTGACAGTCTCGCCATTATCGGAGTTTTTTAGGGTTACGGTGGATCCAAAACCCACCACCCCTGCAGTGTGAGTCGGCTGGTCGATAATTTCGGAGTTTGCTAATTTCTGTTCAATCTCTCGAATCTTTGTTTCAATGAAAGATTGACGTTCCTTGGCAGCCACGTATTCGGCATTTTCGCTCAAATCCCCATGAGCACGAGCCTCTTCAATGGCTTTAATTACTTGGGGTCGAACCACCTTCTTTAAATTTTCAAGTTCCTTTTGGAGTTGATTATATCCGTTTCGAGTGATTGGAATACGTCCCATAAGACATCCTTTATTGCCGTAATATATAACCGACCCCTATGGGTCTGTCAACTTTGATCCGGATTGATGAGCCTTCTTTCATGAGCTTTTATTCGCTATCGATGGGGGAATAAAAGAGGTTAACGGGAACGGTGATAATAATAATAGAAACCGATCCCCCATCTCCATCCCCAGGGATACCACCACCAATCATAGTAGGGGTAAGGATAGTAATAGACGGGAATATATTCTTCCCAGAGATAGATCTGTTTGCTTTGAATCAGAGGATATCGGTATTCCATTTCTCCAATCGTTTTGAATCTTTCTCCCTGAACCTCTCCTCCGACGGTAATCTTTCTGCCCCTTCGGAAGATATAAGGATCGAGATATTTCTCAGAGAGAACCATAAAGCGACCCTCAGAGGGAGAGGTAAGTTTGGGTTCTCCCCATCGATTGAGTGGACGTTGTAGGATTTCAAGGAGAGAGGTTCCATCTTTTCGATTCACCACTTCGATCATCTCCCCACCCCAGACAACCACCTTTCCTCGGTAGGCCTCTGGATTTTCGGAGACTTCTCGGAAAGTGATGGATGGGTCTGCCTGGGCTCTTAAATCTCTCGATATGACATGGGCACATCCCGAAAGAAGAAAAAATAAGAAAATGATGATCGGGAATCGGAATCGAGAATCCATCATTTTAATTTTAATGGATTGCCTCCATAAATTCAATTTTGACAAAAAAAGTAATCCCTCACTCAGACGTGGGGAATAAGCCCGAGAGGGAGATTGGAGAAACCCATGGTGTGGCTACCTTAAATGGTCCATAGAAATCTTAACTTTCGTTTGTTTTAATCAGAAACCCATTTCTACGATGGATCGATTCGTATTTCTTAAACCTATAAATTGATCCGCATTCTATGGGGTTTGGAAATACTCCTGTCGGGCTTAAATTTATTTCCACCCTTCAATGAGGGGTTACCAAAAAAAGGTTTCCTTTAAGGAAACCCTTTTTTGTCATCTTCCAATAGGATGAGAAGGGATTACAGGTTGATATTGGAATACTTCTTCCAGGGTCTTGCCACCTGTTTGTTCTGTAAAAGTTCTAATGCAGCACAGATATATTTTCTGGTATCATGGGGCATGATGATATCATCCACATATCCTCGTTCCGCTGGCTGATAGGCATGTTCATATTTTTTTCGATACTCTTGGATGAGTGTCTTGGCCGTTTCTTGAGGATTAGGAGAGGACTTGATCTCTTTTGCAAAGATGACACTCGCTGCAGTCTCGGCCCCGACGATATTGATCTTGGCGGTAGGCCATGCAAAGACAAGGTCTGCTCCAATGCTTTTGTCGAGCATGGCATAGTGAGCCCCAGCATAAGATTTTCCAATGATAATGGAGATCAAAGGAACGGTTGCCTCTGCCCATGCAAAGAGGGTTTTGGCCCCGTGGCGAAGGATTCCTTTCCATTCGTGGGGAGAACCTATCCAGAAGGCTGGACAGTCCACAAATGTGACCAGAGGGATATTAAAGAGATCACAGAAGCGGACAAATCTTGCCAATTTATCAGAGGCGTCACAATCCAGTCCCCCCATCAGGACTTTTGGCTGGTTTGCCACAATTCCTACGGACATCCCATTGAATCGAGCAAATCCGACAATCAGGTTCTGGGCAAAATATTTGTGAATCTCAAAAAAGGACCCCTTATCCACTACCATGTCAATGAGAGGGTGCATATCATAGGGTTTTCTAAGATCAGGGTCGGGTAGAAAATCATCCAGTTCGGGGATGATTCTGTTGGGGTCATCGTTGCTTGGAACCCTGGGTGGTTTTTCTCGGTTATTAGAAGGAAGGTATGAAAGAAGTTTTCTACAGAGCTGAATGCATTCTTTGTCATCTTCTCCCACGATATGGGTTCCCCCTGATTTTATAGCATGGGCTTCCCAGCCCGCCAGTTTCTCAAGGGTAATATCCTCCCCTGTCTGGGTCTTCACAAAGGCAGGGCCTGCGATTCCCATGAACCCCGTGGTTTTACTCTGAATGAGAAAATCATTCATGATAGGATGATAAGCCTGCCCTCCGAGACAGGGGCCTAAGAGCAAGGCAATCTGAGGAACAATTCCCGAAGCGAGAATCTGGGCACGAAAGGTCCAGCCGTAGGCCTCCAAGGTATCCATTCCTTCTTGAAGCCTGGCTCCTCCTGAATCATTTATTCCAATGAAAGGCCACCCCTTTTCTTTTGCAAAATCGAGGGCCCATACGAACTTCTTTCCATGATATTCACCAAAAGAGCCCGCCATCGAGGTGAAGTCTTCGGAGGCTACAACGACCCACCTTCCATCAATCTTCCCATAACCTGTGACCACTCCTTCGGCTGGAACGAGCTTGCCGGCCATTCCAAATTCGGTTTGTCTATGGGTAACAAATGTCCCTACCTCCGTGAACGTTCCGGGATCAAGCAGGAGGTCGATTCTTTCCCGCGCGTTGGTTTGTCCTTTCTCTCTTCTTTTAGCTAACTCCTTCTCCCCCCCCATGGCGAGAATCGTCTTTCTTCGCTTCATGTACTCTTCATATATTGCATCAAATTTTCCCATCGGTTCCTCCTTTAATTTATGAATTTTTTCACAATATATTTAGCAGAAAAAAGGACGAATAGCAAGAAATTTTTTTAAATTTACTTTTTCCTTTATTTATGGTAACTTATATACCATGAAAATTTCTACCACAACGAAACTGGCCATCCTCTTTTTAGCCCTCGCCTGTTTTATGGGAGTGATGACCACCCTTATCGTGAATTCATTAATCACAAATCAAATCATTTCAGAAGCTCAGGAGAGGGTAAAAGAGGATCTTAATACAGCAAGATATGTCTACCAGACCAAGCTCAAAGAGATCGATTGGATGATCCATTGGACTTCCCAGAGACACATTTTGAAAAGAGGACTAAAGGAGAGGAAATTTGACATCATTCGAGACGAACTTTCCAAATTGATGAAAGAAGGGAAGCTAGACTTTCTCACCTTGGTCGATCAGAAGGGAGTGGTCCTTTTTAGGGCTCATCATCCGAGAACCGTTGGAGACAGCCTCTTGACAGACCCTTTCATTCAGGAGGCCCTTAAAAAGAAGTCCCTTTCAGGAACCCAGGTCCTTTCAGGGGATGAATTGTCCCGAGAGGGGGAAGGATTAGCTAAAAAAGCAGCCATCCCTTCGATTCTTCCATCGAGAGAGGCACGGAAAGAACCGTTGGAAGAGACATCGGGAATGGTTTTAAAATCCGCCCACCCGATTGTTGACTTCAACGGAGAGGTTCTGGGAGTCCTTACAGGAGGGATTCTTCTTAATCGAAATTATGAGATTGTGGATGAGATTAAGAATATCGTTTTTCGAGATGCTAAGTATAAGGGAAGGGAGATTGGAACGGCAACCATCTTTCTGGGTGACCTGAGAATCTCTACCAATGTGATGGATAAAGAGGGTCATCGAGCCATTGGAACTCGAGCGATGAAAGAGGTCCAGGAGCAAGTTCTCGGCAAGGGAATTCCCTGGATCCAGAGGGCTTTCGTGGTAGATAATTGGTATATTACTGCCTATGAACCGATTTATGATATTCAAGGAAAGATTGTAGGGATGCTCTACGTGGGAATGATGGAGGCTAAATACGCCACGCTGAAAGAGCGTCTGATTCTTCTATTTTTCTTTTTTTCCATGTCAGCGATGGTCGTAGCCCTCGCCCTCTCTTTTTTCTTATCCTGGAGAATGTTGAAAAAACCTTCATAAGATTACTCTTCCCCTTCGGAATCCCTTTCCTCTTTTCTCTTTTTTATTCCTCTCACCACTCCTGAAAGAAGAAGCCAGAGGACAATGAGGGCGATGCCGATGGCCAGGAAGTTTGGGGCCCCGATCTTTTTCAGAAATTCAGAGAAGGACTCCATCGTATCCATCATCCATTCAAATTTCGATCAAGGGTTCGATACTGAATGGCTTCGGAGAGGTGGGAGGGTTGGATATTGATCTGCCCTTCAAGGTCCGCGATGGTTCGGGCGACCTTCAGAATTCGAGTATAGGCCCGGGCACTTAATCCAAAACGGTCAATGGCCATCTCCAATAACTTCTGACTCGCCTCATCGATCTCGCAGAATTTTTTGATGTGACGATTGGTCATCTGGGCATTGCAGTATATCTTCATTCCTTTGAAACGGTTGAGTTGGATCTTTCGGGCAGCATCGACTCTCTTTTTTATCTCCGAGGAGGATTCCCCTGGATCCCGGCTGACCAGATCCCGATATTTTACGGCCGGGACTTCGATATGGATATCGATTCGGTCCATCAAGGGGCCTGAGATCTTCGAGCGATAGCGTTGAATTTGAGGAATGGTGCAGGTACATTCATTATTAGGATCACCATAATACCCGCAGGGACAGGGATTCATTGCAGCGACCAACATGAATCGTGCAGGATAGGTCAGGGAGGTGGCAGCTCGAGAGATAGTCACCTTTTCCTCTTCAAGGGGTTGACGCATCACCTCGAGGACATTCTTCTTAAATTCCGGAAGTTCATCCAAAAAGAGGACTCCATTATGGGCGAGGGAGACTTCGCCTGGCTTTGGAATCTGACCCCCTCCGATGAGGCCTGCATCCGAGATGGTATGATGAGGATTACGAAAGGGGCGGGTAACGATCAGGGAGTGGTCAGGAGGAATGAGCCCCATGACACTGTGAATCTTTGTAGTCTCGAGACTCTCCTCAAAATTCATGTCCGGAAGAATGGTGGGAAGCCTTTTGGCAAGCATGGTCTTTCCAGAACCTGGAGGACCGATCATAATCACATTATGACCCCCTGCCGCTGCCACTTCGAGACATCGCTTGACATGCTCCTGTCCCTTCACTTCGTTAAAATCGACCGGGTAGTTAGGTTCGGTTCGAAAGAGCTCATAAAGATCGACCTCGATAGAGTCAATATGAAGAGTTCCGTTCAGGAATTCAACACAATCTGAAAGGGCATCCACAGGCAATATCTCAATGCCTTTAACCACAGCAGCTTCTCTGGCATTGCCTCTTGGAAGAAGCATCCCTTTGAGACCGGAATCCCGAGCCGCTACAGCAATGGGAAGAGTTCCTTTGATCGGCTTGACCTGACCATCAAGGGAGAGTTCACCCAAGATAAAGTACTGGGTTAGCTTTTCCTTTCGGACCATTTCAGTGGCAGCAAGGATGCCAATTGCCATAGGGAGATCAAAGGCGGCCCCTTCTTTTTTAATATCTGCAGGAGCCAGATTGACAATGATTCGACGGGAGGGGAATTCATAGCCACAATTTTTGATTGCGGCCTTTACTCGGTCTTTGGATTCCTTGACCGCTCCTTCCGGAAGCCCTACCGTCGCAAAGGCAGGAAGACCCGAGGCAATATCAACCTCGACCTCTACGACATAGGCATCAATTCCAAAGAGGGCGCTACTGAGAACCCGAGCCAACATCGAGGCTATTTATACCAGATCCAATAGAGAGATACAAGGGGAAAGTAATCCCTCACTCAGAAGTGGGGAATAAGCCCGAGAGAGATGTTGGGAGTTCTATGGGTTTCGGAAATACTCCTGTCGGGCTTAAATTTATTTCTACCTCTGAATGATGGATTATTACCAGGGAAAATATGAAAAACGGGGTCATCCCTTCTATAAAGTACTCTCGAGTCGAGGAAGGCCTGATAGGCATTTACGGATTCCTTTTTTTAGGTTTCTGGTTTCTCTCGTAAATAATTCTTAAGCCCTCGAGGGTAAGAAATTCATCGACTTCTTCGATCGATTTAGATTCCTTCGAAATCAAATTGGCCAGTCCTCCGGTAGCGATCACTTTAGGATTGGATCCCATCTCCTTCTTCATTCGTTTCACAATCTCGTCAACCAGTCCTACATATCCAAAGAAGATCCCCGATTGCATGCTCTGAACCGTATTTTTCCCAATCACGTTTTTGGGTTTCAAGATCTCGATTCGGGGTAGTTTGGAAGCTCGTTGAAAGAGAGCCTCTGCGGAGATACTAATTCCAGGAGCGATGGCCCCGCCTAAATATTCGCCTCTTGAAGAGACGGCGTCAAAAGTGGTCGCTGTGCCAAAGTCGACCACGATCACACTCTTTTTATACCGTTCATAAGCAGCGACCGCATTGACAATCCGGTCAGCTCCCACTTCCTGAGGATGATCGTAGAGGATCTTCATTCCAGTTTCAATCTCGGGCCCCACAATGAGGGGTTTTACATGAAAGTACTTCTCTGCCATTTCCTGAATCCTTTCGAGAACTGGAGGGACCACGCAGGAGATGATCAGACCTCTAAATTCTTCCATGGATAGATGGTCAAACTGAAAGAGTTCACGAAAAAGGATTCCCCATTCATCGGCCGTCTTCTCCCTTTCTGTTCCCAATCGCCAGTGGTCGACCAAGACCTTCTGATCATAAACCCCTAACACGGTATTCGTATTGCCTATATCAATGACCAGTAACATAGGACCTCCTTCATTAGAGATATTCAATGTCCCCAGCGACAATCCTCCTTCGCTCTCCCTTTTCCATCCTTAAGATTAAAGCCCCCTCCGAATCCACATCCACCGCCTCTCCTGTTAAACTCTGACCGAAGGAGGTTACCCGAATCCTTCTCCCTTTGATCTTTGACCTTTCTCTCCAGGCCTTCAAGATTCTCTCCCCTCCTTGCCTCAAGAAGATCTCATACCATTCTTCTAACTCTTTGAGAAGGGTTTGAAGAAACGATTTTCTCGAGATCGGTTCTCCTTTTTCTATCTTGAGGGACGTAGCAAGGGAACGGATCTCTTCGGGGAATTGGCCTTTATCCATATTGAGATTGATCCCTATCCCAAGGATGATGAACTCAATCCGATCCCCTTCGGATCGGATCTCATTAAGAAGGCCGGCTAATTTTCGATTTCCCAAAAGAATATCATTGGGCCATTTGATCAGAGGTTTAAGACCCGAGTATTTTTCTATCCCTTCCGCTGTGGCCACAGCAGCCATGAGGGTAATCAGAGAGGCCTGATGAGGTGGGATTTTTGGCCGGAGGATCACGGAGAGATAAAGATTGAGGAAGGGAGGAGAAAACCATTTCCTTCCAAGTCTTCCTCGCCCTCTTTTTTGGGACTCAGCCACTACTATTTCTCCCTCTTTTGCACCTTTTAAGGCTAATTCGTAGGCCTTTGAATTGGTCGAGTCGATGGCTCGAAAATAATGAATCCTTCTTCCCATCCATCGAGTTTGAAGATTGGATTTGATCTCAAATGGAATAAGAAGATCCGGGGAGCGAATGAAGCGATACCCCGAGCGAGTGGAGGACTCAATTTCATATCCTAAGCTCCGGAGATGTCGAATTCGCTTCCAGACCGCGGTTCGGCTTATTCCCAAAAGGCGACCGATCTGTTCCCCGGAGATAGAGCGGGATGGAGATTTATGGAAGAGTTCGAGAATCTTCTCCTCTGCGGTTTGTTTTTGGGCAGTCATTTCAAGGAAATCGCTTATCCAATCGCCTTATCGTAACGGCTGAATTGCATTGAAAACGTTCCTCGTCCCTGGGTAAGGGACCTTAAATCTGTGGAATATCCAAACATCTTGGTAAGAGGAGAGATGGCTTTGATCAATACGACTTTTCCCTTGGGAGTAATGGTTTCTACAGAGCTCTTTCTCGCCTTTAAATCTCCTATCACTTCTCCCATGAATTCCTCCGGGACGATAATGTGAACTTCCATCATTGGTTCCAACAGAACAGGATGGGCCTTTCGACACCCCTCTTGAAGGGCATGGGAGGCCGCAATTTTCAGGGCAAGGGGAGAGGGATGATTCGGGTCAGTGACCGCTTTGATTAAGGTCACTTTCAGATCGGTTAAAGGATACCCCATAATGACCCCTACCGTAGCCCCTTCCCTTACTCCCTCTTCAATGGCTGAAAGGGCCTCTGGATAGAGGGTTCCTTCAGGCAGTTCGGAATCAAATTCGATTCCTTTCCCTCGACCATTGGGAGAAATCCTTAAATGAACTTCTCCGAGATGTTTTACTTCGTCTATTTCCTTAATAAATCGATAGAAGGCCTCCGCCTCCTTCTCCACCGTTTCCCGATAAACGACCTGAGGTTTCCCAACATTTACTTCCAAATGATAATCCGTAAGAAGACGATGAACCAATACCTCAAGATGTAACTCTCCCATTCCGGAGATAATCGTTTGCCCCGTGTCTTCGTCCAATTTAAATTGGAAGGTCGGATCCTCTTCGCTTAACTTCTCCAGGGATTGGGTGAGTTTGTCTTGGTCTTTGCCCGTTTTTGGCTCCACGGCCACCGACATCACCGGTTTATAGAAGTCAATCGGTTCGAGTAGAATTGGATGGTTTCGATCACAGAGGGTATCTCCCGTCATGGTCTCTTTTAAACCCATGACCGCCACAATCTCACCGGTTTTTGCTTCCTCGATTCTTGTCCTTTGATTGGCATGCATCTCGAAGATCCTCGAGATCTTTTCCATCTTCTTGATCCGCGGGTTATATACTTCTGCTCCCACCTTCAATATTCCTGAGTAGATCCGAATATAGACCAACTTTCTTCCCTCGTCCATCATCACTTTAAAAGCGAGGGCGGTTAAGGGTTCTTCATCCTTGGGTATTCTTTTTTCGTCCTTACCGGTGAGGGGATTTTTCCCTATGACAGGAGGGATATCGAGAGGGGAAGGGAGGTAGTCCACAATGGCATCGATGAGAGGTTGAATCCCCTGGTTTCGTAAAGCTGCCCCGCATAGGACGGGGACAGCTTTCAGAGCGAGGGTTGCCTTTCTCAGGGCATTCTTAATTTCCGATTCTGAGATGTCCTCTCCCCCGAGATATTTTTCCATGATAAGGTCGTCTAATTCAGCAAGGGATTCGATCATTTTGGAACGAGATTGAGAGGCCTCTTCTTCAAATTCCTTTGGGATGGTAATCTCCTTGAATTCTGTTCCCAAGCTGTATTCATCCCAAACGATTCCTCTATTTCGAATAAGATCCACCACTCCCAAAAATCGGTCTTCTGAACCCATAGGAATCTGAATGGGAATCGGATTGGCTCCGAGTCGATCCACCATCATCTTCACGGTTCCCCCAAAATCGGCTCCCAATCGATCCATTTTGTTCACAAAGGCCAATTTGGGGACGCGATATTTATCCGCTTGATGCCACACGGTTTCAGATTGGGGTTCCACTCCTTCTACAGCGCTAAAGATGGCAATCACTCCGTCAAGAACCCTCAGAGAGCGTTCTACCTCAATGGTAAAATCTACATGACCAGGGGTATCAATGATGTGGATAAAATTTCCTTTCCATTCTACTGAGGTCACCGCGGAGGTAATGGTAATTCCTCTTTCTTGTTCTAATGGCATCCAGTCCATTACCGTTGTTCCCTCATCGACTTCACCCATGCGGTGGATTTTCTTCGTATAGAAAAGGACCCTCTCGGTGACGGTAGTCTTTCCTGCATCGATGTGTGCCATAAATCCAATGTTTCTTGTTCTTGAAAGCCTTTTTTCTCCAGCCATCTTTCTCAACGCCTTCTATACATATCTTCGCAATATTAAAGGGAAATTCAATAAATGTCAAATCCCCCATCCTTTCTTTCGAATCCTCGACCAAGAAGAAGAAGTTAATTCGGTTTTGAGACAGGGTCTAAAGAAATCAAGAACAAATCGATCCCAAAAAAATATTTTAAGGAGACCTCTGAAAAAGTCTTCTTTTGGTCTGCCTGAGTTCTCCTGCTGAGATTCTTCTTCATAACTCTTTCCAGTTCGAAGAAAAGGATTATTAAGAAAAAAACACTTGACAAAATATTCTGTTTTGTATTAGTATATATCAGTATGA